>Ga0105239_10000807_pt1 | contig 44370 bp, 34 predicted proteins | sample KBSC44metaG_FD_92761 | JGI IMG/M metagenome (GOLD analysis project Ga0105239, IMG submission 92761) | Corn rhizosphere microbial communities from Kellogg Biological Station, Michigan, USA - KBS C4-4 metaG | ecosystem: Host-associated > Plants > Roots > Rhizosphere > Soil | place: Michigan, USA...
CTGAAATAAAACTAAATACCCTTTTTTGATACCCTTAACTTTAATAAAACTCATAAAATATAGCTTTTTTGAATATAAGCCTATCTTTTCTTGCTCCTTTAAAGTTTACCGGACAACAGTGATTCGCACATCTGCATATCCGCACATTCATCTTCCTCCTTTCCGCACTGTTCCAGTTTTTTGAGGGCGCGGAAAATGGTTGTTGGGGCGAGGCCTAATTGGACGGCGATTTTGCGGACGGATTGGCCCTGGCGGCTTAGTTCGGCGATGCGGTTTTCGGTTGCGCGGCGGTATTGTTCGGTTTGGGGGGCAAGGTGGTCGCTTTCGTGGCTGTGGCCTGTAAAGGTGAAGTGTATAAAGCTGCCGGTGCGGGTGATGCGGCCCAGGCAAACGTTGTCGGCGCCGTGGGTTTCGGGTGCGCCGCGCTGCTTTATTTGTTTCAAGTATTTGAGGCCGGGCTGCTGCCTGCTTTCGCCGATGGCAAAGGCGCTGTCGGCCAGGTTAATGAGCATTTTGCTGCCCTGCAAATCGTTGCGGCTGATGGGTTTGCTGGGGTTGCGCTTGGGCGTATGGGCCAGCACCAATATCGATATTTTGTAGGTGCGCTTAATGCGCTGCAGGTATTGCATCAGGTTAAGCGCCCCGGCGGTGTTGTGGGTACCATAGCGCAGGCAGCTGATATTGTCGATAATGAGGGTTCTTGCCTTGCAGCATATCAGTGCGTTCTCAATTTCGTTGCTGATAAATTCCTCGAAAGTGGCAAAGCGCCATTGTTTGGGGCTGTAGTCGTTCAGCGTGGCGCGGTAAAATCCACCGGTAAAAGGGTATTTGCCGTGTTCCGGGCTGCTGTAGCGGCTGCGGAACTGGTGATCGCTCAACTCAAAGTCGAAATAAAGTACAGGCGCAGGCCCCGCTGTACAGGTAAAACCGGGAATGGGTAAGCCGCGACTGATGCTGTCTGCGATCTGCACCGCCAACACGGATTTGCCGGTGTTGGTATCGGCAAACATAATACAGAGGTCGTTTTGCACCCACAGGTCGCCGAACAGTTGGGCCTCGGGCAGCAGGTCGTCAGTTTGGGCATACCACTCTGCGCCCGAGCGGATGGTGAACGCGCCGGAGGTGTCGTATTCATAGTCTGCAGGTTCGTTGTTTTCCGGGGTATCTTCATCCTCGTCGTCATCATCTTCCAGGTAATCGTATTCGGCGCCGTCGGGGGCTACTATTTTGCGAAAGCCGTCATCGTCGACGCGTATGACCTGGATCTGCGAAATGAAGCTGCAATCGGCGGATGCTTCGGCAGGTTTGTCGTAAATAACGTCTTCGTCTACATATTCGGGCAGATGGGCGCGCAATTTATTACGCATGGCTTCAATTTCAGGCGGACGCACAAACGGCACGAACGTTGGTTCGGGGGATTTTTTGGGTTTCATGATTTGGAATTGTGTAGGGGCGTATTGCATACCATAGCCGTTAACTTAAGGGCATCTGTGTGTGTAGCCCCCTCTAAATCTCCCCCGGTTGGGGAGACTTTAGCTGCGCCCGCGTTTATTTTTTTTTAAGTCCTCCCAACCGGGGAGGATTTAGGTGGGCTTAAACCGACTGCGAAGCTATAATTCCCCTTAAGTTAACGGCTATGGTATTGCATACGCCCGGGATGACTGACGGGTAAACAGGATAGCAAACCGGCGAGGGCGTATGCGATACGCCCCTACGTTTAAATTTTGCGTGCTACTAATATCGGCTATATTTTTGATAAAAGTGCTGACACTGTTTTGTCAGTAGGGAAAGAGCATAGAGACCAGGGGTTGGAGATTAGTGGCCGCCGCCAATAATTTACAGCATTCGCATATCCGCACATAGTTGCGCCCGGATGTGCACGTAATCCATTGAAATTAGATTAATTACAAATTGAACACAATCACCAAAATGTGCTTAAATTCAGATTCTCTACATAATAAAACCGGTAGTTTTGCTGATGTATGCATTAGGTGATATAGCGGGCTTAACCCAATAAAAAACACAAAGATGAAAAGGCACCACGAACAACATGTTACCAGTTCTGACACCATCAGGGATATAGTTATTGGAATGGCGGACGGGCTTACCGTGCCCTTTGCCCTGGCCGCTGGATTAAGCGGTGCTGTAAGTTCTTCGGGCCTGGTGGTTACGGCCGGAGTTGCAGAGATTGTTGCAGGGTCTATCGCCATGGGGCTTGGGGGGTTCCTGGCCGGAAGAACGGAGGCCGATCATTACCAATCGGAGCTGCAACGTGAATACGATGAAGTTGAACGTGTGCCCGAGCAGGAGAAAACTGAGGTGATGGAAGTTTTCGCTGATTTTGGATTGTCGGCCAGTCTGCAGCAGCAAATTGCTGATGAAATGGCAAAAGATAAAGATAAATGGGTGGATTTTATGATGCGCTATGAGCTTGGCCTGGAAAAGCCGGAGCCAAACAGGGCTACCAAGAGTGCCCTCACTATAGGCGCGTCGTATGTTGTGGGTGGGATTATTCCGTTGTCGCCTTACTTTTTTGTACATGACGCTCAAACGGCGCTTTATTATTCTTGCGCAATTACGCTGGTATGCCTTTTTATATTCGGCTATTTCAAAAGTAAAATGACCGGTCAGCCTGCCTTTAGCGGCGCGTTAAAAGTTGTAATTATAGGAACGCTTGCTGCAGGCGCCGCATTTGTAATGGCCAGGTTGATTAATGGGAAATAATAACGCTGTACAGGCCGTCTTTCCATTTACCCACAAATCAAATTATTCCGCCCCCGAATGGCAGGGCGATTCCCAAAGCTGTAAGCCTTTTTAGCAAAATCCTTAAAAGTGTTCCAAGTGTACACAAGTGTTCCGCGGAACAGTACAGTGTTAGTCTTGAGTCTTTCCCGGCTACGAAGCTAAAATCCTGCTATCACCTGCAAAAAATCATTCATTGTATTAAATTAATCCCGGTAACTTTGATTTTCGCTTTATTTGTATAACAAACATTTATATCCTATGAGGGCTAAAACGTGGTTCAAACTGAATATCTGCCTGGCAATGTGCATATCGGCGGCGGGGGTGGTTAAGGCGCAATCATACGTGCCGGAGTATAACGATGCAAGGCTAAAGGTGAAGCCGCTGGTGCCCATCAAGGCATATTCGTTTGATCTGAAGGATGTAAAATTGCTGGACGGTCCGTTTAAAACCGCCATGAACGCCGACATTACCTACCTGCTGACGATCGAGCCGGACAGGCTGCTGTCGGCGTTCCGCACGCATTCGGGGCTGAAGGCTAAGGGCAAGATGTACGAGGGCTGGGAGTCGTCAGGACTGGCGGGGCATACGCTGGGGCATTATTTGTCGGCCATCTCCATGTACTACGCATCCAGCCGCGACCCGGAGTTTTTAAAGCGGGCCAATTATATTGTTAAGGAGCTGAATGAATGCCAGGTGGCGCGCAAAACGGGCTACGTGGGCGCCATCCCCAAAGAAGATACGGTTTGGGCCGAGGTAGCCAAGGGCGATATCCGCTCGCACGGATTCGATTTAAATGGCGCATGGTCGCCCTGGTACACGGTGCATAAGGTAATGGCCGGCTTGCTGGATGCCTACCTGTATACCAAAAACGCAGAAGCACTGAAAGTATGCCGCGGCATGGCGGACTGGACCGGCGTCACCCTCAAAAATCTGAACGAAGAGCAGCTTCAAAAAATGCTCATCTGCGAGTACGGCGGCATGGCCGAAACGCTCACCAACCTGTACGCCATCACCGGTGATAAAAAGTACCTTACGCTGAGCTATAAGTTCTACGACAAACGCATCCTGGACCCATTGGCAAAAAAGCAAGACGTGCTGCCCGGCAAACATTCCAACACGCAAATACCGAAAATCATAGCCGCTGCACGCAGGTATGAGCTTACCGGCGATAAAAACGATAATGCAATAGCTAACTTCTTTTATACCACCGTTACCGAGCATCACTCCTACGCCACCGGCGGCAACAGCAACTACGAATACCTGAGCGAGCCGGACAAGCTGAACGACAAGCTCACCGAAAATACCACCGAGACCTGCAACACCTACAATATGCTGAAGCTTACGCGGCATTTGTTTGCCATGTCGCCCTCGGCGGGGCTGATGGACTTTTACGAGAAGGCACTGTACAACCATATCCTGGCGTCGCAAAACCACCAGACGGGTATGGTTTGCTATTTTGTTCCGCTGCGCATGGGCGGTAAAAAGCAGTACAGCACACAGTTCGACGATTTTACCTGTTGCGTTGGCTCGGGAATGGAAAACCACGTAAAATATAACGAAAGCATTTATTTCCGCGGAGCAGACGGCAGCTTGTATGTAAACCTGTTTATCCCATCGGTATTAAATTATGCGGAAAAGGGACTGACCATTAAACAGGAAAGCCTGTTCCCGGCCAGCGAGCATGTGGCCTTTACTATTAACACCAAAAAGCCGGTTACCATGGCCATCCGCATGCGTAATCCAAAATGGTCAGGCGCTACCGATATCACCATTAACCGCATACCGCAACATGCAAAAATAGATGACAAGGGCTACTTTGTGCTGAACCGCAAATGGAGCAATAACGACAAGATTGAGTTAGTGATGACCGAAAGCCTGTACACTGAAGCCATGCCTGACAACGCCAACCGTCGCGCGGTGTTTTATGGTCCGGTATTGCTTGCCGGTGTCCTCGGCAATACGGAGCCCGACCCAACCAAGGGCGTACCGGTTTTTGTAATCAGTGAGAAAGACCCTAACAAATGGCTCGAGATGGTTGACCGCCGCCAGCTTACCTTTAAAACGATAAATATTGCCCGGCCGGATGAGGTTACTCTAATGCCGTTCAATCAAACTAAAGACCAATATTATTCGGTTTACTGGGATGTGTTTACCCCCGAAAAATGGACGGTGCAGCAACTGGCTTATGATGCCGCCCGCAAAAAGCAGGCAGACCTGGAAAGCCGTACCACCGATATCCTTCGCCCCGGCGAAATGCAGCCCGAACGCGACCACAGCCTTACCGGCGATAAGCTCACCAACGGCGAAGAGCATACCCGCAAATGGCGCGCAACCGACAATGACGGCTATATCCAGTACGACATGAAAGTGGACGGCAAAGCGCAAAATACGCTCATCAACACCTATTGGGGTATGGATAACCGGGGCCGTGTTTTCGATATCCTGGTGGATGGCATCAAGCTATCCACCGAAGACCTTAACAAATACAAGGAAAGCCGCTTTTACGATATCAGCTATACCATCCCTATCGAACTAACCAAAGGCAAGCAAAAGGTAACCATCAAGTTGCAGCCTAAAAAAGGGAACATGGCCGGTCCGGTTTATGGCAGCCGAATAGTGCGGGAGTAAGGAAAAGTAGCAGTAGGTAGTAGCAGGTATAATCCCTACTGCTACTACCCGCTGCTACTGCTACTCTTCCTGAATTTTGTATTGCCAAATAAATTCACCTACCTTTAACGCAATAAACCAAATCATCTACCTAACACCTTTTAAAATGAGCACTCTTCAGAATGGTTCATCAGGCGGCGAGGTAACTATGTTACAGCGCGCACTTTCATTATTGGGCTACAGCTGCACCGTCGACGGCAGCTTTGGGCCGGGCACACAGACCGCAGTCGAGCAATTTCAAACCGCCGAGGGCCTCAGTGCTGATGGCGTTGCGGGTACAAATACCTGGGCCAAACTCGATTACCTGGCGCCGCAGGGGATGGATATTTCCCATTTCAACACCATCAATTGGGGTGGCCTGTCTACCCACATTCAATTTGTATTTCACAAATACAGCCAGGGTGCCACCTATAAGGACCCGACGTTCAGCACTAACCTGGCATCGATAAAACAAAAAGGGCTTTTATACAGCGCTTACCATTTCCTTACTTTCCAGGATTCGGCCCAATCGCAAATTGATAACTTTATGGCCTGCTGGAGCAGTGTTGAGGGTGGAAACGTATTGCCCCCGGTGCTCGATGTGGAATGGCAGGTGGGCGGCAACGATGCGGACACCAACCAGCTAAACGACTACATCACCAACAACCCCAATACCTGCTTACAAATCATTACCGATTGGATAAACGGCGTAGCTTCACAAACCGGCCGCACACCAATCATATATACCGCCAAAAGTTTCTGGAACGAATATTTCAGCGGCATATCCCAATTTGCCAGCAACCCGCTGTGGATACCTGCTTACCAGCAAAGCCCACCGGGATTGCCCCAGGGCTGGAACTCATACGCGTTATGGCAGTATTCCGAAAATGCTTCTATTCCGGGCGTAGGTGGAGGCAGTTTGGATTTGGATATCTTCAACGGAAATTTGGACGCGTTAAAAGCGCTTTGATAGATAAGTAGTAGGTAGCGGCAGTGGAGAGTAGCAGTAAATGCGGGCTGCCCACTGCCAACTTTTTAACGGCGTTCGCCGCTGATAGAAGCGGCGCCGGGCTTTTCGCTCATACGCCTGCAAGCGTTACGCACAGGCCGGTATCCGCTGCAATCCCTAACGCAAACATCCGGAATCATTTTAGTGTATTGGTTACTTCCGAACGTTTGTTCCTGTGTCGCAGACTACATAATCGTAAGCAGATAATCTACTGATAGCAGGATACTACAGCTCCTGAACCACCTCAAACAATTTGGTCTTATAATTCCATTCAATTGTTGCCCCATCGGAAGCGCCGTGTTTGCCAATGCCAAACATGTCGAAAGAATCACTTTTAAAAGATTCAATTTTGTAGCCGTTAAACTCTCTTTGGCTCGATGTGATGTTTTGCCCCTGCGGGTTCATAAACAGGTAATTATTGATGAAGTACAATGTGTCTGTCTTTCCTTCTTCCTGTTTAGTTATCAATAGTTTATTGAAGATATCATTGTTAAAATCCTGGATATAGACATTACCCAACAAATTGCCTTTTTTATCTTTTAGCGCCCGGAGAAACTTCGTGTTATTGCGCCCTGTTCCTGCTGTTTTTACAGGATAGTGCAACGTATTTATGTAAGCACTTAATAATGCCGGCGAGTTCTTCGGCCAGATCTCTTTCGGCGCTGCCGGGTATTTTTTAGCAATGGCCTCATACCAAACATCGGTACTAAATGCCGCTGCTTCGGCAATAATCCATTTGCCGGCGCGTCTTTGAAACAGCGCTTCTACGTGGCAGCAATCGTTGGCATCGTCTTCCCGGAAAGTTATCGGCTTACCATCTTTGCGCTGGGCATCGCCCTCAAACCAGGCATAGTTATTGGCCGCTTTAAAATGTTTAACCACAAACTCCACCGTCATTTTAGTTTGACCATAAATGCGGCTACGCAATGCGTCGAGCATTTCTGTGCGCTCTTTAATATTGCCTGCGGTTTTTACTTTATAATCTACTATCGGGGCATTTTGCGAATATGCGCGCAATGCGAACAGAAGGAGGAAAACGACAAGAAATCGGGGCTTCATAAATACTTTTGTTGAACAAATTTAGCCGAAAAACAATTAAACCTCATTAGTACCACGGCGGCAGTCGTTTCAAATCGTGCGGAGTTATCTCGTAGGGCTCCCTGTTCCAGTAAACCGGGATTTTTGCTATGCAGCTGATGTTTGTTTCGAGGCTGTTTGCCGAAAGGTCAAAATCAAATCTCGGTTCCTCTGCGGAATAGAACTTCAATTCTTTGGTGTTTTCGATAAAGCTGAACCGCACATCGATGAACCCGATAATTTTTACATGATTGGCGGCCACGTAGCGCAGCAGCACCGGGTCGGCAGGATAAATGTAGCGGTAGCTATCCGCCGGATCGATCATGTCGCGGTCTGCGTATTTTTTCACCAGGTCTTTGTCGTGGGATTTTATTTCATCTATCGAGCGAAAATCGCGGTAGTCTACATAAATGTCGCGGTCGTCCATCGGGTAAACCGATTTGCTTTCGTCCTCTTCATCGTCGTTATACAGGCGGCGGTAAGACGTATAATGAGCGTTAACCTGGCGTTGCTGGTCGTAATAGAATGTAAACTCAGCGAAAAGATGGTCTGTTTTAGTATAAACTTTCAGGGTTCTGTCCATAACTGTTTTAAGGTCTAATTGTAAACGCCAAAGTAGGCTTTTATTTTCTTTGATAGAAATTGTTACGGCGCTATCCTTTGTATTTTTGTTAGTTTTATCACTACCTTTATCTAAACCATCAGCCTAAATCCGTCATGAGCTTGTTTTCATCTGTCAAAATATATCCGGTATGACCAAACCAGCCAGCTCACGTAATTACGGACTCGATATGATTAGGGTAATTTCCTGCTACATGGTGATACAGGCCCATGCCGGCGAGTTTTTCTTTATCGGCAACGGCGGCAAAATCATCAACACCGTCGACGCATATTGGGTGGGCTGGTATAACCCGTTATGCATTACCTCGGTTCCGCTGTTTGTGATGATTTCCGGTTTTTTCCTTTTCCCGGTTACGGATATCCCAACGTTTTTAAAAAAACGCTTCAGCCGGATTTTGATCCCCTTTGTGTTATGGTGCATTTTTTATGCGCTTTATTATTATGCCAAGGGTTATGTCGATCTAAAAACAACGCTTACCAATATTGCCAATATCCCGGTGAATTATGGCGCAGAGGTGGGGCATTTGTGGTTTGTGTATATGCTGCTGGGTATCTATTTGTTTGCGCCCATTCTTTCGCCCTGGATAGAAAGCGCCAACCGGCGAAGTATGGAATATTACCTGGCGCTGTGGGCAGTGTCGCTTTGTATTCCTTATATCCATTTGCTCACGCCCGGCTTATGGGGAGAAACCTTCTGGAACCATACGCCGATGTTGTATTATTTCTCAGGCTTTTTGGGGTATGTGGTGCTGGCCAATTACATCAAGCGCTACCACATGGCGCCAAAGCGCTGGAATTACATTGCCGGCATTATCCTGGTAGTTGCGGGCTATGCCATAACAACTGCCGGATTCATTACCAGGTTGCAAACCGAGCAGTACATCAGCAAGCTGGCGCTTACCTGGGGTTTCGAGACCATCAACATAGCCATGATGACCACCGGCGCATTCCTGATGCTCAAAAATATTCGCATAGCCGACCCCAGTACGCCAATTGCAAAACTACTGGTTGATATCGCTGCCAAAAGCTACGGTATTTACCTGGCGCATATTCTTATTTTGAATGCCGTGCACGCGGTTTTGAACCCAAGGCTGAGCAGTGCCGCCGTTAAAATTCCTGTAATGGGTATTTGTGCTTTTGTGATTACATTTTTGGTGGTGAAAGCGTTATCATATTTACCGAAGAGTAAGTGGATAGTTGGCTGAACTAAGATTCGTAGGATTAAAAGACTACAGAATTTTTTCTCTTCGACGGGTGCGTATACGCGCTATTTTTATAGCTTGCACTATGAGTCAGTATTCCACCAAAAGCGGAGCGTCTTACATTATCAGGCAGGTAGCCGAAGATGATGCCGAAAATTTGATTGCATATTCCAAAGCTGTTTTTGCCTCAACAGAACAGGTGCTGACTACACCTGTTGAATATACGATATCTGTTGCCGACGAAAAGACCTGGATAAACAACATCAGCAAAAGCCCCAACTCGAAATTGCTGATTGCGGAAATGGATGGGCGGATAATTGGCTTCCTGTTTTTTATCGGGCAGCAAAAAGTAAAGACCGCTCACACCGGCGAGGTAGGTGTAAATGTTCACCCGGATTACCAGGGGATGGGCATTGGCAGGGCACTGATGGAAAGTTTAATAGAGTGGACTGGCGATCACAGCCAAATTGAAAAAATTGTTTTGCAGGTATTTGCAACGAATCACAAGGCGATTAGCTTATACCAATCTTTAGGATTTAAGGAAGAAGGGCGGTTTGTTAAGGCGGTTAAACAAAAGGATGGTGCGTATGTGGACGTGGTGCAGATGTATTTGTTTTGTAACTCCTTCTAGCTACAACCTTTTTTACTTTCGTTTTCTTTTTGGATACCTGCTCATGTGGAAAACAGATACGATTAATACCGTTTTCCTTATTTCGGACACTTTAAAAACAAGTAGATATGGGAATGTATTTGTCCTTGCTTCACGAAGACATTTTTTTAAAGCGTAGTGCAGCGGATTATTTTGAATCAAACCAAGCTTTCTGAAAAACTCGTGTTCGAACCGATCACCTAGTCCCGGCAGTTCTTCTTCATACCATTCCCAGGCGTCATACAACTCTCGTTCAGCTTTGGGCGATAATTCGATGTGATAACTCATCTTACCGAACGGGCGGAGCGTTCATGCTTTAAACGCTCAAGATTTGCTTTCACATCGGCTATAGGTACTCCCTTATCTTCTCCCGTTTCCCACCTGTGCACCCGCTCGTTAAGTTCAGCAACGAAAGCCTCATCTTCCGACCAATCCTTTTCCGGGCTCATCTGGTCTTCAAATAAGTCGTATATATTTTTAATTCTATCATCGTCAGCTTCACTAATATAGGTGTGTAGCCGATCCCTGATTGCTGTAGTAGTCATAGTAAACTGTTTAAACAAATTTAGCTATAAAATATCGTCGTAACAAAACCGGGCATTATCCCGCCATGCGTAACTCCACTTTAATGGGTTTGGGAAAACGCATTCCATCCCTGTGCCTTCAGCTCATGCACTGTTCCGCTTTTGGTGATTAGGTTACAGCCGGCTGATGGTTCGGTGATATAGCCGATGATGGAAATATCCATTTTGAATTTTATTTTGTCGTAATCGGCTTGCTTTACGGTGAAGAGCAGCTCGTAATCTTCGCCACCGCTTAGGGCGCATACGGTTGGGTCAAGGTTGAATTCGCGGGCGGTTTCGAAGGTCATCGGGTCGAGGGGGATTTTTTCCTCGTACAGGTTGCAGCCCTTGTCGCTTTGCTTGCAGATGTGCAGCACTTCGGAGGCCAGGCCGTCGGACACGTCAATCATCGCCGTCGGCTTAACCTCAATTTCTCTCAGCAAATCCACCACATCGCGGCGGGCTTCGGGTTTCAGCTGACGTTCTACGATATAGTCTTTGCCCTCCAGGTCGGGCTGAATATTGGGATTTTCCAGGAAAATCATTTTCTCGCGCTCCAGCAATTGCAGACCGGTATAAGCGCCGCCCAAATCGCCCGAAACACAAATCAAATCGCCTTCCTGTGCGCCGTTGCGGTAAACTACATCTTTTTCGTCGGCATAACCGATAGAAGTAACGCTGATAACCAGCCCCTGCTTCGATGATGACGTATCGCCGCCTACCAAATCCACATTATATTTTTCGCAGGCCAGGTAAATGCCTTCGTACAATTCCTCTACAGCCTCCAGCGGGAACTTGCTGCTGATACCTATAGACACGGTAACCTGCGATGCCGTGCCGTTCATGGCATAAATATCGCTCAGGTTAACCTGTATGGCCTTATAGCCCAAATGCTTCAGCGGTGTATAAGCCAAATCGAAATGAATGCCTTCCAGCAGCAGATCGGTGGAGATGAGGGTTTTCTTGCCGGCAAAATCCAGCACGGCGGCATCGTCGCCAACGCCTTTGGTGGTGCTGGGCTGGGCAAGCTTTATATTTTTGGTGAGGTAGTTTATCAGGCCAAATTCGCCTAATTCCTCAAGGTTGGTTCTGTCTTTGTTGTCGAACATGTTTTTTCTTTGATTTCACCGATTGGGGGAATGATTTCACTGACGATTATTTCCAATCGGCTTGCAAAAATACAAAAACCAAAACTAACCCATCGCAGGAACAAGCAATATCATGGTTTACCTAACATTCTCTATATTACTGCCATATTCCCTCCATCCCGTAAATTTTTCCTACCTTGCAATCCTCAATCACCTATATAGATATAGTGACATTCAAGGAATTCAATTTTAACGACGACTTATTCGAAGGCATCTCGAGTATGGGTTTTACAACCCCTACACCTATCCAGGAGATGGCCATCCCGGTAATACTTAACGGACAGGACATTATTGCCTGCGCACAAACAGGCACGGGCAAAACAGGGGCATACCTGCTGCCTGTGCTGGATGTTATCGGTAAAAAAGACAATAAGCACCATACCAGCACCCTGATACTTGCCCCAACGCGCGAGCTTGCCCAGCAGATAGACCAGCAGGTGGAAGGCCTCGCCTATTTTACCGGCATCAGCTCCATTGCCGTGTTCGGCGGGGGCGATGGCAGCGCTTACGAGCAGCAGCGCCGCGGCATACAGAATAATGTAAATATCATCATCGCCACGCCTGGCCGTTTGATTGCGCACCTCACCTCGGGCGTTTTAAAGCTTAACCATGTAACGCACCTGGTACTGGACGAAGCCGACCGCATGCTCGACATGGGTTTTTATGACGACATTATGCGCATTGTTGGCTACCTGCCGAAGGAAAGGCAAACACTGTTGTTTTCGGCTACCATGCCGGGGCGCATCCGTACGCTGGCCAAGAAGATTTTAAATAACCCGGAGCAGATCAACATCGCCTTGTCGCAGCCTGCTGTAGGCATCGACCAGCAGATATACCGCGTGCATGATGCACAGAAAACGCCTTTGTTGCAAACCATACTTAAAACCGGCGGCTATGTGAGTACCATTGTATTTGCCTCGCGTAAGGAAATAGTAAAATCGCTTACCCGCGAGCTGAAGCAGGCAAAAGTGAACGCGAGCGCATTCCACTCCGACCTGGAGCAAAAGGAACGCGAAGAAATATTGCTCAACTTTAAAAACAGGCAGCTGCCGGTCATTATCGGCACCGACGCCCTTTCCCGCGGTATCGACGTGGAAGGAATTGACCTGGTTATCAATTACGATGTACCCGGCGACCCGGAGGATTACATTCACCGTATAGGCCGCACCGCCCGCGCCGAAACCACCGGCACCGCCATCACCTTCGTAAATCACCGCGACGAGCGCCGCCTTAAGAGCATAGAGCAGCTTATTGAAAAACCCATCCAGTTGATGGAGGTTCCTGATGAGCTGAAATCCATTGAAATGGTAAAAACCCAGGAGCGTCCGCAGAATAAGCGACCGCAGAAAAGGAAATGGGGGAATAAGGGAACGCCGAAGAAGGGATAAAATTTTAAGGTTTATTTGTAGAGACACATTACATGTGTCTCTATGCGATAGGTTGTTAAAGGCGCATTATCGATATCTGTCAAACGGCAGACACATGTTATGTATCTCTACAATTGCTCTACTTGCAAATAATCCGGCATAGCGCCCATCGCTATTTTCCCCAATAAATACCTATTTTTACGCCACCCAAAACTACCATGCTTAAACAATGCCTTTGCCTATGCTTTTTACTGTCGACAGCGACCGGGGCAATGGCGCAAAACACGCTTTCAGCCACACCAAAAGATACGGTAAAACACCTGCAGCCGGTTACCATCCGCGGCTATCTGTCGGACCAGCCATTGTTGAATGTGCCAGCCTCGGTAAGCGCAATCGATAAAGCGCAGCTGAAATTGCAGCCGGATAATTCTTTCGTTTCGGCATTGAACAGTGTGCCGGGCGTAAGGGCCGAAGAGCGTTCACCGGGGAGCTACCGTTTATCTATCAGGGGCAGCCTATTGCGGTCGCCGTTTGGGATAAGGGATGTGAAGATTTATTATGACGAAATCCCGCTGACGGATGCCGGCGGCAACAGCTACCTGAACGCGGTCGATATTACCGGCATCAACCATATTGAGATATTAAAAGGTCCGGATGGCAGCTTGTTTGGCGCTAACTCGGGCGGGGTGGTTTTGCTGAGCCCGTTCAACCTGCATTCCGACAGCAGCTCAGTTTCGCTTGGCTTAAATGGCGGTTCGTATGGGCTAATTCACGAAAATGCAGCGATTCAGAATCAATCCGGCAACTATCATTTAAGCATAAATCAAGGTTACGAAACCTATCACGGCTACCGCCAGAACAGCGATATGAGCCGGCATTTTATACAGGCCGCAAACCGCTGGACTTATAACAAAAATGATGAGCTGCGCGCCCTCGCTTTTTATTCGGATTTAAACTATGAAACACCCGGCGGCTTAACGCTGGCCCAATACCAAACCATGCCCCAATCCGCGCGGTTGCCCACGAAGTTTACCCGGGGGGCTATCCAGCAAAAAATCGGCATCGGCACAAAAATGCTGCTGGGCGGAGTGGTTAACGAACTGCACATTAACGACAGGCTGCGGAATGTGCTTTCGGTGTTTGGCACTTATGTTGATTTTTCTAACCCCTTTATCACTAATTACGAACAGCGTTATGAGGGAACCTATGGCCTGCGAACGTATTTCGAGCTCAACAGCAAGCCCCATACAGATTATGGCTGGAAGATTAACCTTGGGTTAGAATGGCAGCAAACCAATTCGGACATTAACAACTATGGCAACCGCGCCGGTGTAAAAGATACCGCGCAAACGCTGGATAAAATTCACACCAACCAGCACTTCTTTTTCACCCGCTATGTGTTCGACTTGTATAACCGCTGGCATGCTGAAGCGGCGCTGAGCCTTAATTTTTACAATTACAAGTTTCGCAACATGTATCCTAATGCCGAGGCCGGGTTTACCAACCGCGACTTTACCACGCAGCTGATGCCGAGGCTTGCCTTGTCCTATGACGTTACCAATAACTTCATCTGGCGGGCCTCAGTAAGCCGTGGTTATTCAACGCCGACTACTGCCGAGATCCGTCCGACAGATAACATCATCAACACCAGCCTGCAGGCACAAAACGGCTGGAACTACGAAACCGGTTTCCGCCTGCGCAATACCGACCAAACGCTGTTCCTGGATGCTTCGGTGTTTTACTATGTGCTGCATAATGCCATCCTGCTGCATATCAACCCGGATGAGACAGAAACCTACCTAAATTCAGGAGGCACCCGGCAGCCGGGTTTTGAGTTATATTTTTCCGATTGGCTAATCCGTCAGCGCAGCACCGGTTTTATAAGGGGATTGCAGTTTAATGAATCGGTTACTTTCGATAAGTTTACCTTCAGCGGCAATAATGATGGCAAGCAATTAACCGGCGTGCCGGGCCAGGTGTTTATCACAAGCCTGCAGGTAAAACTCCCGGCGCAGTTATATGTATACGCCGAGCATAACTACACCGCCCGCATCCCGCTAACTGACGCCAACACGGTTTTTGCAAACCATTACAATTTAGTGCAAGCCAAAGCAGGATGGCAAATAACATCAAACAAAAAAACTAAACTGGAAATATACGCCGGTGTGGGTAACCTGTTGAACGAAAAATATAGCCTGGGGAATGATTTGAATGCTGTTGGCAACAGGTATTATAACCCTGCGCCGTTGCGCAATTATTACATTGGCGTCAACGCAGGGTTTTAAATAAGAATTAAAAAAGGTAACCTCAAATACCCTTTTTGGTAGTTAATTAAGGAATAACTGTTTCTGAAACGTTGCCACCACGCCCTTTAGTATCAAACGCACGGAATTTAATAGTTTTTCCATCACTTGTGACGGCTTCGTTATATAGCTTGCTTTTTGCATCGGGTTCTTTGCCGTCGGTTGTGTAACGGATGGTTAAACCGGGGAACTGGGTGTTAGCAGCATACTTTCCATCCTGCAAAACTACGCCCGGTTTCGGTACCCGGTAATTATAGCCGCCGTCCAGGTAGCTTAACCTTGGCAGCTCGCGTTTACCCAGCACATTCAGGAAGTTTGACCATGCTGTTTGATAAAGCGTTTCGGCTTTGGCCGGGTCTTTTTCGGTAGCCCAATCCGGGTCTTTAGCCCAGGCGCGTTCGGCAAAACCAAGCAGGCGTGGCAGCATCATGTATTCCAGGCGTTCAATGCTTTTTATATTTTCTCCCCAAACGGCACTTTGCAGGCCGATGATATTGCTTTTGCCGTAATCAGTTAAGCGTTGTTTGCCGATGAAGATATTGCGGTTGATAGGCAGCCCGTCCCTGTCGACCTTTGAATTTTTGAAATAATCAAAAGGAATAAATGAGAATGGCTTATCGATATCAGAAAACGCGCCCCAGTAGTAGCCCGGCTCATCGAAAGATTTGTAATGCGCCATATCGAAATACATATTGGTAACCGGCGTCAGCACCGTTTTGTAACCGGCGTTGGCCAGCTTGTAGGCCAAATCCTCGTTTCCGCCGCCAAGCGTGTTGTTCCAAACCTCTACCTGGGGATGCTCCGGCATAAAATCAGGGTTAGGAATATACATTGGGTTACCATCCAAAGCCGTTTTACGCAGCCCCATTTCTTCCCATCCCGACAGGTAAAGCCCTTTGGCTTTCAGCAATTGCATTACATGGCCGTAGAAATAATACCAAACATCAGCAGTACTTTTTATTTCAGGATCAGACGCCTTTAGGGCCAGGAACGCAGGCGATTGCTCCCAAACATGCGCGGGCACCTCGTCGCCGCCCCAGTTGATGGTTTTAAGCGGCACGCCCGCCTCTTTGTACATATTTACAATATCGCCTATAACTGTCTCCACAAAGTTATAGGTTGATGGCAGCGACACGTCAATAACGTTGTCCGTCCAATATTGGGCAGTGCTGTATTGCGATTTGTCGCCGGGAGAATAAAGCAGGTATTTTTCGGCTTCTGCTTTTTTGCCTTCGGCCATCAGGCGGTCGTACCGGGCATTCATCGATTTAATGGCTGCACGTGCATGCCCCGGTGCTTCTATTTCGGGTATCACCATAATGTGACGTTCCTGGGCATATTTCAATATTTCGATAAAATCAGCTTTGGTATAAAAGCCGGTGCCTGTTTTATTCTCCAATTCACCACCTGAGCCATGCGAAGCAGGCAGGAAATGTTTGCTGTCCAGCGAATGCCCGCGACGACCGCCAACTTCTGTCAGCTCCGGCAACGAAGGTATTTCCAAACGCCAGCCTTCATCTTCGGTAAGATGCATGTGGAATACGTTTATTTTATAAAGCGCCATCACATCCAGCACGCGTAAAATTTCTTTTTTAGGCTGAAAATTACGGCCGACATCCAGCATAAAGGCGCGGTAGGCGAAGCGGGGTTCGTCTTTAATTTCGACGCTGGGGATTTGAATTTCTTTTTGAGGATGTGCCAGCGCCGCAGCTGGAATCAATGTTTTTAAGGATTGGATAGCGTAAAATAATCCCGTTGTGGTACTTGCGTTTACATCTATCTTGCTTGCGGTAACGGTAATTTCATACGCTTCGAAACCAAGGCCATCTTTAAAGTTGAAGCTAATTGCCGAACCTCCTGTATTCTTAGCCGAACCTTTTTGAATAAGCTGACCAATCCATGTATCAAATGCCCGCACATCACCGGCGAATCTGTCGTCGAAATGGGTAGTAGTATTTTTATTAAATGTAAAATATCCCCCTGTCTCTTTATAGCTCACCGGCGTAGGAAACACCTTGGTCAATTGCGCTTCCGGAATATCAACAATATTTCTATTCTGCTCATAAATAATAGCCGGCGTAATTAAACCCGGATAATTGGGCTTAAATGGTTTATAGCTAAATGCGCCGGTGTTATATCCTTTATCTGGTTGTGCATCCCAAACCACGTAAAAACCTTCGGGACCATCGGTAATGTTCACCACCTCATCCTCGGTTACATAGTCTATGCGTACCGACTGGCCGGGCTTAATATCCGTAAACGAGGCCGCAGGCGTAAGGCTAAACAAATCGCCGTTTACAAATTTTATGCTCGCATTGCCGCTTATGGTTTGCTCCAATATCATGCGGGCTGAATTAAAATACATCTTCCAGCCGGTTGCCGGGAACGTAGCCTTCCCATTATTGGTAATGGTAACAGCATTCAACGCCTGGCCTTTTTTAGGACTGTCATTCTGTACAGCTTCCCAGGTTATGCTAAGGTCGCGGGTGTTAAACTTTGGCACATCGGCGGCGTATGTTTTAAGCATAAGGCAGAACATCGCCACTAAGACAACGGAGAAATAACGCATAATAAATACTATTAGGTTGGTTGAGGTAGTAAATATAAGCGAATTATGAAAAACCTGTATCTTTTTAAAATATTTTAAGAAGTGTTATTATTACGGTTAAACCCGCTTGCAAATCGCCTATGGCGCTGGATTAAAATCCAGCGCTACAATATTGCCAGGGCTACGCCCTTAATCGTGGTGTATCTTAAAAAATCACATACCAGATAGTGCCATCGGCACGACAAATTTTGTAGCGCCGGGTTTCAACCCGGCGGAGATAAAACGATGCAATATCACCTCCATTCCCGACAACCTGCCCAAAATCACCGATAAACCCCTCGTTTTGATGTATCAATAGCCCAAAAACGGGTATAAACCGGCAAAAAACCGTTGGGCGGGCAAAAAGGGCCATATGTCTACAATGGTTGCCCTGTGGTCTAATAAGTTTTAGCGGGTGAAAAAATCGATGTTCCTTTGATCATTGAAAACAACGAACAACAAAAAATTTAACCGCTAAAATATAAAGTCATGAAAACATTAATATTAACCGCCGCCCTTTCATTAGCCACTGTAGTTGGTATCAGCAATACAACTTTCGCAGCAGATGGCAACACCACCAAAACTGCCACTGTATTAACCGAAGTAAGCAACATCAGCGCCATCGAAGTTCGTGGTAACGTTGAGCTTTTCGTATCAGACGGCACTGCCGACCAGGTAAAGGTTTACAACGAATATTATTCAGATAACGCCATGATACAGGATGCAAAAGGCACATTGCGCATTGCATCATACAGCAACCAAAAACTTACTGTTTGGGTTACTGCCAGCCAGCTGCAAAAACTGAGCGTTTATGATAACGCAACCGTAAAATCATTCGGTAAGCTGTCAACTATCAATCTTGATGTTGAGCTTTACAATAACGCTACCGCCAAACTTAACCTGGATGCTTTCGGTGCAGCTGTAACCCTTAACAACAATGCTAAAGCCGAGCTTGCCGGTAACGTAACTGAAGGTATTGTTAAATACGAAAACGCTGCCGCTTTAAAAACAACCGACCTGAAAGTACAGCACCTGGTAAAAACAGAAAAAGCTGCAAAAGAAGAGCTTTCAGAAATCGCCGCCCTTTAATTTTTAACTCCATCATATATATGTCAAGAGTCCTCCCGTGTTTTCCCGGGGGGATTTTTTTATCGCAGATGATTATCACAGATGTTAACAGATAGAGCAGATGAAACAGATGTTTGTTCGATAAGACAGATATTATCATTTCATCCGGTTCATCGGCTAACATCTGTGATCTTTATTTTCCCGCTTGATATTATCAGTTTCATCCGGTTCATCAGCTTTCATCTGTGATCCTGTTTCTCTGTGGTTAAAATCCCGAAAATGACATCCGCTTTTGCTTTAACCCAATGTTAAATATCACCAATTAAGCAGAGGGTTATAATTTGTTTGGCTAAATTAGCGGTGACAAATGGAGCCTTCAACCCACTCCGATTAATTTTTGCCGGTCACAATTGATTAAAGCTATGAGCCTATCCGCAAAGAAAATCGTATTCAAAACCCTCAAGATAACCGGTATTACCATTGTCAGCATCATTGTGCTGCTATTTGCTTTGCCCTGGTTGTTCCCGCAAACCGTTAGCAATAAGATAAAACAGTTCGCCAACGGAAGCATCAATGGCAAGCTGGATTTCTCGAAAACCAGCCTCTCGTTTTTTAAACATTTCCCTAACCTTACGCTCACACTGTATGATGTAGACCTTAATGGCAGCGCACCATTTCAAAAGGACACGCTGGTAGCCGCCAAAGAAGTTTCTTTTGGTATTGATTTAAGCACGCTGTTTCAATCAAAGCTCACCATCAACAAAATATTTCTGGATAATGCTTTTATCAATATACAGTCGGACACTGCGGGACACGTTAACTATAATGTTTATAAGGGAAAGAAAGAGGCCAACCCGGCAGATACGGCCAGCGCATCTTTAGGCATCAACCAGATTTTAGTTAACAACAGCCGCGTGGTTTATAACGACCGTTCGCTGCCTATGAAGTTTATTGCCCGTGGCGTTAACTATTCCGGCAAGGGCGATTTAACGAAGGATATTTTCGACCTGTACACGCATACCGAAATGCAGTCGGTTGATTTTTATTATTACGATGTGCCTTATGTGCTCAACAAAAAGCTGAATGCCGATTTAATAACCGAAATAAACACCAAATCGCTGGCCTTCTTCTTCCAGAAAAACGACCTGCTGCTCAATAAGCTGCCCGTAAACTTCATCGGCAAGTTTGCATTTTTGAAGAACGGCTACAGTATGGATTTCAGCATCAACTCCAACGACAGCGACTTGCATGACATGGTAACCGCTCTGCCGCCTCAATATCTAAAATGGCTGGAGGAAACCGACATCAAAGGAACCGGTAATATCAACTTTAAGCTGGCCGGCCTCTATAATGCTGCCGACAGCACGCTTCCAGACCTTAGCCTGAAAATTAAAATTCGCAATGGCTATATCAATAACCGAAAATCGCCCTCGCCCATAAGCAACCTGTATATGGATTTTGAAACGGCGCTTCCCGGCCTGGACCCCGACAGTCTGAAAGTAAACCTGGATTCGTTGCATTTAAATATGGGTAAGGACTATTTAAACGCTGTTCTTAAGGTTAAAGGTGCTACTAACCCGCTCATCTACGCCAGGCTAAACAGCGAAATGGACCTGGAGAAGTGGAACCGCACGTTCGGCGTAAAAAAGGTAGAGCTAAAGGGACAATACGCGGTGCATTTACTGGCTAACGGCAAGTTTGCTACTGCAATAAAGCGCGATAAACGGCGGAAGAAAGCAGACACGATAATTACCAGCATCCCTAAATTTAACGTAGCATCTACATTTAGTAATGGCTATATTAAATATGCAAGTGTTCCCGAAGCGGTGAAAAATATCAGCTTTAAAATGAACGCCAGCTGCCCGGATAATAATTACGAGCATACCAGCTTTACTATCGAAAACTTAAATGCCAATGTGCTGGAGAATTTTATCAAGGGCCATTTTAAGCTGACGGCCGCACCCGGCTTCCCAATGGATTTGGCACTACAATCGAAGTTTAACCTGGCTGATATCCGGAAAGTATACCCAATTGATAGCCTCGGAGTGTCGCTGGCCGGCAACTTCACCGCCGATTTGCAGACCCACGGAAAATACCTGCCTGCTAAAAAGGTATTCCCGGTTACAAAAATTAACATCGCGCTGCAAAACGGGCAGATAAAAACCAAATACTACCCGCACCCTATCGAGAACATACAGGTAAACACCAATATTACCAACAGCACAGGTACGCTAGCGGGAATGAAAGTGCTCATCAAGCCGGTATCGTTCAGCTTTGAGGGTAAGCCGTTTAACTTTCGGGCGGATTTGAAAAACTTTGATAACATCGACTACAAAATTGCCTCATCCGGCACACTGGATGTCGGTAAAATATACCAGGTATTTGCGGTTAAAGATTATAACGTACGTGGACTGATAAAAACCAAATTGTCGCTGAACGGCAAACAAAGCGATGCGGTTGCCGGCAATTATGCAAAGCTCCACAACTCCGGTTCGATGGATGTAAGGAGCCTGTCACTTACCTCGGCGCTGTTCCCCAAACCGTTTTTAATTAATAAAGGTGTATTTAGCTTTAAGGATGATAAGATGATGTTTGATGACTTTAATGCCAATTATGGCAAGTCGGTCATCACGCTGAACGGGGCGTTGTCAAACGTAATTGAGTACGCTACCAAACCCGGCTCGGTACTAAAGGGAACCATGAATTTTGGCAGTCCTGAGATTATTGCCGACGATTTTATGGCCTTTGCCAGCACGTCGCCAACACAAAGCGGGCACGCGGGTTCGGCAACTTCCGGGGTTATCATGGTGCCCAAAACACTCGATTTAAATTTTACTGCCGATGTAAAAAAGGTAAAATATAACGGCCTGGAACTAACCGATGCAAAAGGACAAATGGCTATCAGTAACGGCAATATTGTTTTAAAGCAAACCGGCTTTACCATTATCGGCACACCGGTAACTATGGATGCCACCTACAGCGCTGAAAGCGAGAAAAAAGCAACATTCGATTATCATATCAACGCCAAAAACTTCGATATCAAAAGAGCTTATAACGAAATTAAGCTTTTCCGCGATATGGCCAGCGCCGCAAAAAGCGCACAAGGACTGGTATCGCTGGATTATAAGCTCACCGGTCGGCTTAACGCCAATATGCAGCCGGTTTACCCATCGCTTAAAGGAGGAGGCGTTTTATCCGCCGAAAAAGTGGCTTTTCATGGATTTAAGATGTTCGGCTCCATAAGTAAGCAAACGGACCATAAAATAGATACCGGCGATGCGAAAAAAGTAAATATTGAAACCACTATCGCCAATAATATCATCACCATAAAACAAACCAAAATGCGCATGGCCGGCTTCCGTCTAAAATTTGGCGGACAGGTAAGCTTTGATAATAAGCTGAACCTGCAATTCAGGCTGGGCCTGCCGCCGTTCGGCATATTTGGTATACCGATGACCATCACCGGCACCGAGGATAACCCTAAAATACGGTTAGGCAAGGCAAAAAAGGATGATGAGATTAAAGAGACAGAGGATAACGGGGAATGATATAATTAAAGCGAATTCCTTAACGTAACCCTGAACGGGTTGGCAGCATGTTCCTTGATGCCGGTTAAAGCCATTTCCGCTGCTTTTTGACCCATCAATTTAAAATCTGTCGAGATGGTAGTAATACCATTCAGGATTATTTTTTTTAACGGTGTTTCATTGTAGCTTATCACGCCGATGTCTTCGCCAATTTTCAGATTATCGCTGATGAGTTTTTGTATCAGCTCAACCAGGTCGTCTTCCATCAGGTTGATGTAAACCGTTCCGGGCTGCAGGGCTTCGTTTTTAACGTGATGGATAACATCATAATCAAAAGCATATTGCCCGCAAAAATTCAGAAAACCTTTCAGTATTCCTTTGGAGTGATAGCTGTTGTCGGGGAAGATGATTTTTAGTGTATGGTATTTGCCCAGCTTTTCCAAAAGCTGTTCGAGGGCGAAATAAATATCCTTTTCAAAGTCCTCATATACGGCTGCAAAATTCCCGGCAAGGCCTTCCGGCAACTTATCCATCAGGATTAATTTATCCTTCGGCAATCCATCGATAATGGTAAGCGCATTCTCCGCATTCTCAATAAAATGGGGGATGATAATCAGCTTGGAGTAATGCTCAATACTGCCCGAAAGCAGCTTTTTAAAAACATTAAAATCGTTGTTGTAGATATAAAAGTCGATTGCCGCATTGCTGCCCAGGGTTTCGGCGAAGGCATCGTAGATTATCTTTTTATGGCTGCTCAGCTTATTAAACAGCAACAGCACCTTTACAGGCTGATTAAACGAGGTGTTGGAGATGAAATAACCCTTACCGGCGACAGATTTTATAACATCGTGCTTTTTGAGTTCTTTATAAGCCCGCTCGATGGTGGCGCGGGAAACCTCCAGCGCAATACTCAAATCATTTATAGACGGGAGGATATCATCCTTTTCAATTTTTTGCTCCTCGATACCACGCAAAATAGAATTGCTGATCTGCAGGTACTTCGGCGTAATAGAGTATTCGTCGATATTGATGATTTTTAGATAGTTCTTCATGCGCTGCCGGGTTACCGGGTTTCAAAGCTAAGGAAAAAGAGTGATGTGCGGATTATGAATGATGTGCGGATATGCAAATGTGCGGATGTGCGAATGGAAAAAATGCCCGATAAATCGAGTGCGCTAAAACCATATTTAATCGTGTTTTTCATCCGCACATTCGCACATCAAAAATTCGCACATCATTGGCCTTCCGCAACTTTTCCATTACAAAATCATCTTTTTTTCATTCGCACATTCGTAATCCGCACATTCGCACATCTTTAATATATTTGTTAGCATGAACCGCATCAAATTAATTGCCTTACTGTTATTTACGGCATCCTTTGCTTTTGCTCAAACCAATCCGCCAACCGATATCGCCTCCATACAGCAAAACTTTAAAAAGCTGAACGTGTTGGGCAGCGTACTATATGTAGCCGCACACCCCGACGACGAGAACACCCGCCTGCTGGCCTACCTGGCGCAGGAAAAACATTATCGCACGGGCTACCTGTCGATGACACGCGGCGATGGCGGGCAAAACCTTTTGGGCAACGAGCAAAGTGAGCTTTTAGGTTTGATACGCACCCAGGAACTTTTGGCGGCACGCCGTGTTGACGGAGCAGAGCAATTCTTTACCCGCGCCAACGATTTCGGATTTTCAAAAGGGCCGGACGAAACTCTAAAGATTTGGGATAAGGAAAAGGTATTGAGCGATGTGGTTTGGGTTATCCGCAAGTTCAGGCCGGATGTGATTATATGCCGCTTCCCAACAACCGGCGAGGGCGGTCACGGGCACCATACTTCATCGGCTATATTGGCGCAGGAAGCTTTCGCCGCCGCCGCCGACCCGAAGCGTTTCCCGGAGCAACTGGAGTTTGTGCAGCCATGGCAGGCCAAACGACTGTTGTGGAACACCTTTAACTTTGGCAACACCAATACCACCAGTCCCGACCAATTTAAGATAGATGTGGGCGTTTATAACACCACCCTCGGCAAAGGCTACGGCGAGCTGGCTGCCGAAAGCCGCTCGAATCACAAGACACAGGGATTTGGTTCAGCCCGGCAGCGTGGCGAATCCTTTGAATATTTTAAGACTATTTTGGGCGATGCACCGAAGGACGATTTAATGGATGGTGTAAATACAACCTGGAAGAGAGTAAAGGGAGGAGAGGATATAGATGCCGGAATCAGCATAATTCGTAAAAGTTTTGACGCCGATAACCCGGAAGGATCGGTACCGGCCCTGGTAAAGCTGCTGCCAAGAGTTGAAAAGATACCCGATGCCTACTGGCGCGCTCAAAAAACTAAAGACCTTGACAACCTTATCGCAGCCTGCGCCGGTTTGTGGTTCGAAGCGTATTCCGCCGAGGCCGCTTATGGCGTTGGCGATAGTATTGTTGTGCATTCGCAGGTGCTGGACAGGTATAATAACAAAGTTAAACTGAATACCATCAGCATAGGCAAAACCGAAAAAGGTTTTAACAGCCAGGTGATACCTGCCAATCAGGTACAAAATTTTGACAGCAAGGTAGCGGCAAGCGACTATAAATTGACGCAACCCTACTGGCTGGAAACACCACATAGCATTGGCGCTTATAATATTCCTGGCCAGCAATATGTGGGCAACCCCGAAAACCCCGATTTGCCTACCGTGAATTTTGAGTTTGTGATAGAGGGAAAAGCCATCCGCTTCGACCGCCGTTTATATTATAAATACGTGAGCCCTGTTTTTGGCGAAATCTATAAGCCGCTGGTGATAGCCCCGCCGGTAACGGCCAACATCGCCAGCCTCGATTACATTTTCAATAATCTGTCGCCGCAAAATGTCATAGTAAAACTCAAAAGTTTTCAGAATATCAGAGGGGGGGACGTTGGACTGCAAGTCCCGGCAGGCTGGAGCGTAACCCCTAAAAAAATCAGTATAAAAAACAAAAACAGGGGCGATGAATGGACAGAAAGCTTCCAGGTGTCGCCAGCAAATTCTGCCGCCCAAAACGGTCTAATCAAAGCAACTTTAACTATAGACTTTTATAACCAGGTGTTCAGCCTTGGCATACAGGAAATAAAGTATGACCATATTCCCAATATTACCCTATTCCCTCCTTCGGAAGCTAAACTGGTAAATATCGACCTTAAAATAGCCGGTAAAAAAATAGGCTATATAGAGGGCGCTGGCGATTTGGTTCCCGAAGCGCTGCGCCAGGTAGGTTATGATGTACATGAGCTTACTGAAAAAGAAATTATGAACGGCGACCTTTCGGGTTACGATGCGATTGTTACCGGTGTTCGTGCCTATAACGTAAATCCCCGCCTGGCCGTCGAGCAGCCAAAGCTGTTGGAATATGTTAAAAATGGGGGCAACCTGGTAATCCAATACAATAATAACAACGGCCTGGTGACCAAGCAGATCGGCCCTTATCCGTTTAAGCCGGTTAATCAACGCGTAACCGACGAGAATGCGAAGATTACCATATTAGACGGGCAGAACCCGGTACTCAATTATCCCAATAAGATTAACGATAGCGATTTTAACGGCTGGGTGCAGGAGCGTGGCTTATACTTTGTAGGCAGCATAGACCCGCAATACAAAGCCCCGCTGCAAATGAATGACCCCGGCGAGGCCCCCAATAACGGCGCGCTTATAACCGGCAGCTACGGCGAAGGCAGGTTTATTTATACCTCGCTGGCGTTTTTCAGGCAACTGCCAGCCGGTGTGCCGGGTGCGTATAAACTGTTTATTAATATTCTAAGCAAACCAAAAACGCAGGCGATACCGTAATTTTTATGTAGAGACACAATACTTTGTGTCTCCCGCATGCAAGATAGCCATTAGCAATGTACATACCGGTTTGGCGGGAGACGGGAAGCATCCCGTCTCTACGATGATCCAATAAATTTTATACTAAAATAAAGCGATAGGCTCCGTGTTCTCCGTGCCTCCTCTGTATCTCCGTGGTTAAACTCGTACGCCAGATAAAATACGCCAAATGTCAAATTAAAGGCAATGAGCTATTTAGGGCGATGCTTTATTTATTTTTGCGGAAAGATTATTAATTCCTGAATGAAAACACTCCTATCATATTTATCAAAACACCGCTGGGTAGTTGCGCTGGCGTTGGTTCTCGCGGCTATCAACATCGGCTTTTCGCTATGCGACCCGCTGATAACGAGGTATATTGTAGACAGGTATATGATACCTAAAAATGGACATCAGCCGCTAACTTTTGATGAGAAATTTTACGGCTCTTTAGGACTGGTTGGATTAGCCGTGGGTGCTGCAATGGTATCACGCATCGCTAAAAACTTCCAGGACTATTTCACCAATATCATTACCCAAAAAACCGGCGCCGAAATGTATGCTGATGGCCTGGGGCATTCGCTTGAGCTGCCTTACCAGGTATTTGAAGACCAGCGCAGCGGCGAAACACTCGGTATCCTTCAAAAAGTGAGAATAGATTGCGAGAAATTTATAACATCATTTATCAATACTTTGTTTATCAGCCTGGTTGGGATGGTTTTTGTAATTATCTACTCGTTAACCGTAAATTATAAGGTAACGCTGGTATATTTTGCTGCCATCCCGATAATCATGTTGGTAAGCACAACTTTAAGTAAAAGAATTAAGAAAATTCAAAAGACAATTGTTTCGCAAACTACGGCGCTTGCCGGGTCGACTACCGAGTCGTTGCGAAATATCGAATTGGTGAAAAGTCTTGGCCTTGCAAAGCAGGAAATAGAACGGCTTAACAAAACGACCTATCAAATCCTTGACCTGGAGCTCAAAAAAGTAAAATACGTACGCAGTATGAGCTTTGTGCAAGGCACCACGGTTAATTTTGTGCGCAGCAGCATGATGGTGATTCTATTAATGCTGATCTTTAAAGGCAGCCTTTCACCGGGAAGCTATTTTATGTTTTTATTCTACTCCTTCTTCCTTTTCAATCCGCTGCAGGAACTGGGTAACGTGATTCAATATTGGCGCGAAGCGGAAGTGTCACTGGGCAACTTTGAAAGTATTTTGAATACGCCTATCGATCCAAAACCAGAAAAACCCGTTCTACTTGAAAAAGTTAAAACACTCACTTTCGACAATGTAACCTTTAAGCATTTAACAGCAAACCGCAACGCCCTTAATAACATCAGCTTCGAGGTAAATACCGGCGAAACTATTGCGTTTGTTGGTCCGTCCGGCTCAGGTAAAACAACGCTGGTAAAACTTTTGGTTGGATTATATCAACCACTTGAAGGCGATATTTTATACAATGGTACGCTAAGTAAAGAACTCGATCTTGATCAGCTGCGCGAGAAAGTAGGCTTCGTTACGCAGGACACACAGCTGTTCTCGGGTACTATCCGGGAGAACCTGCTATTTGTTCGTCCCGGCGCTACTGATGAGGAATGTATGGACGTATTGCAGCGCGCAGCGTGCCAGACTTTGCTGGCGCGTGCCGACAAAGGCCTTAGTACCGTTATCGGCGAGGGCGGCGTAAAAGTATCAGGCGGCGAAAAACAACGTTTATCTATAGCCCGTGCTTTGCTGCGCAGGCCGGATATATTAGTGTTCGACGAAGCTACCTCATCGCTTGACTCCATCACCGAAGAAGAAATTACAGAAACTATCCGCGATGTGTCCGTGTTGGATAATCACATCACCATATTAATCGCCCACCGCCTCTCTACCATTATGCATGCCGACCAGATCTACGTACTGGAAAAGGGTAAGATAGTAGAATCAGGCAGGCATTTTGATTTGCTTTCGCAAAAGGGCCTTTATTATGCCATGTGGCGGCAGCAGATCGGCGAAAAACTTTCTGTAGAAGCTTAATCATTTGAGTCGCTTCTTTATTGGCGCCAGGCTTTAGCCAACGGGTAAAACAGATAACAGGACGGGGGCTTTAGCCGCATATTTGCAAGCGTTGGCTAAAGCCGCTTATATGGATCAAGCCGGATAATTACGTAGTACAATAAAAATTATATGAATAGTTACCGGTTTTCTGAAGCCCCTTTTAATTTGGCTTTTATATTTTGTGACCCCGGGTTTAATGCAAGTGCCTTTTTATAGCAAGTAACAGCCTTTGAACGATTCCCTTTTTTTAAATATGCATCACCTAACCAGGTAAAGGCAGTTGGTGATTCAGGATAGTTTTCAGTATTCAATTCAAGTAAACCAATTGCATTATCCAATGCCCCGGGCTGGGTTATTAAATACATTGCGCGGTTGTTAATATTCACTTCTGTTGGCATTACGGAGTATCCATACCGTTTAGACAGTTGTTGATAATGTTGTTTTACAACAGCGGCGTTCAACAATTTTGGATCCATCTGTGGTATATCCCATTGCCTGTAAATAAATCTTAAAGCGTCATAATAGGCTTTTACCGGCTCCGTCATATGTATATCCTCGGGATAGTAAACATATTTATGGTCTAAACCCGTTATTTTATTTTGGGTTATTATAGAATCGAATTTTAAAAGATTAGTATGAAAGGTGGATTTGTCCGACACCCCTTCGTCCGCATCACTGTAAAAGATCATTTTATTTACAATCCCCTTGGTTTTTAGCTTCTTATCAGCGAGGTTAAGTAAATATCCCTTATCCCACCAAAATGAAGGGCTTATGGCTATATAGGCACCAAACATATCCGGCTGCGTTAGCAGGCAATTGATTGTTGTGATGCCGCCAAATGAGTGTCCCGCAAAAATTCTAAAAGGTTCTGTTTTGTAGTGTGCGTCTACATAAGGTATCAACTCGCTACTCATGAACTGCAGAAAATTATTGCCGCCGCCGCTTGGCTTTAACCAGGAGTTTGAACTGGTATCAGGCGTTCCGTAATAATTAACGATGCTATGGGTTGGGGTAAGATCCCTTGTGCGATTTGTATTAGGGATGCCGACTATAATCATTTCGGGCACTACGTTTACGTCCCAACGGCTAAGGTACCGGCAGTATTCTGCAATCATGCTAAAATGATTATCCCCGTCAAGTACGTATAATACCGGGTAATGCTTATTGGGTTGTAGCGTGTCGGCAGGCGGAACATAAATATAAATTTTCCGGTCTTCATTCAATACTTTAGACGAAAACTTGATGACATCTGCTGATATAGGCTTGAAAACCGGGTCGGTTTGGGCAATTAAACCTTTGGGAGTTAACAGTATCAGTAGAATAAATATTATATTATTATTTCTAAAATTACGCCTTAAGTAGCTTCTGTAAATCATAGCCGTTGAGTTTAATAGCCTGCATTTGAAATTACTGCATTTTACAGAAATAAAGTATAATCTATAGCGCATTATTTTACTGTTGGGAAAGTATCGCAAAACAATACTCTTACTAATCCCCGCAAGATTTCAGCTTGATCCGTTTTTATGCCTTTTCCCTTATTCTGTTGGCAAAAGCCGAACGGCAATTGGTTTTCTCCTTAACAAAGTAACTTCCGGTTTTAAATAGCAGCTAACCACATACTATCAATTACCTTAGTTTAAGCACTTAATAAAGGCAATAACCTCATCACTTTCCTTCTGTGTTAAATTCAATTTATCCGAAGCCAGGGTTTGGTTATCCAGCTTAAAGCCGAGGCCATTGCCGCCACCCTTGTTGTAAAAATCCATTACCTGTTGCAAGGTGGTGAATACCCCGTTGTGCATATAAGGTGCAGTTAGGGCGGCGTTGCGTACCGTGCTTATTTTAAAGGCATGCTTAAAGGCTTTTATTTTTAGTTGATTGTACCGCCCCATATCAGTATCAATAGCAAGCCCCGCAGTGGTTTGTGGGACACCGATAACTTCGCTCTCAACAATAACAAATCGCGGCGGGAACGAGCCGTTAAATAACGGCATATAATGGCAGGTTGCACAGCGGGCCTTGCCCATAAACAGGTTAAAACCATTAAGCTCTTCCTGGTTCATGGCGGCCTTATTGCCCCGCATATACTGGTCGAAACGACTATTGAGCGATACCAGGCTGCGCACGTAAGCGCCCAGCGCATTCATAATTTCCAATGTATCAATGCAGGTTCGGCTGGGTTTAGGGAATGCATTCTCAAACAGCTTGCGATAGCCTGTATTTTGCCAAAGGCGTTTAGCGGCAAGAGCCATCGAGCCGTGCATCTCGTCCTTGTTTTTTACAACGCTGTTGGCCTGGTCTTCCAGTGTTTTTGCCCGCAGGTCGTAAAATTGAGAGGGTTGAAGTGCGGCGTTTATGAGCGATGGCGTATTGCGTTTAAGCGGCTTATTTTCTTCAATCATCACATTTTTTTCCAGCCCGTCGGCAAACGCGTCGCTGGGTTGATGACAAGTCTGACAGCTGCGTTTGCCATTGCCGGACAACACCGGGTCGGCGAACAGCACACGCCCCAGGCCCGCTTTTTTGTTTGTCGAAAAGCTTTCCGGATCCGGCGCGTAAGCGTCCGGATTAAACGCGTCTTTATCAAACAGCGTTTTTGCATCCTGGTTTAGCAGGCGGTTATAGCGGATAACATGTATTTTTGATCGCTTCTCCAGGTCGGTAATATAGGTAGATAAAGGGTTGCCAAATTGGGTGATAAAGGCAGCCCTGTCGAAGCCATTAAAATCTGAATGTTTGTTCAGATACACGTTCGTTTCATCAATTTTTTCAGACAGATTGCCTTTGCCTGCGTTATCGTCGTCGTAAAACGCCATCGCTTCCTTAACACCCGCCAGGCTGGTTGCTACTTCCTGCATACTACGCAGGGTAAGCGGGTTGTCGAAACCGGTAATGCCAAGCGCCAATATCCTGAAAACCTCCAGTTTTGCGGCATCAAACACCTGCCAGTCGAACAAATCTATATTGGCATAATATACCTTGAATTTATCCGCGCCTGATTGCAGCAGATTTAATTGACGTATAAGTTCCGGTTTCTGTTCGGCGCTATACTTTGGAAACAACATCCCCTCAATAACTTGTAGTCCTGCCGGCTCAAACACCTGGCCGCTCGCCATCTCCACCTCCTGCACCGGCGGCCCGTTCACAAAGCGGGCTACAGCAGGGTTAAAATATTCGGCGGCCCATTCAAATTTTTTGTAGGATAGCCGCAGCTCCAGGAAACGCCGCTGCAGCTGTTTTTCGTTGGGCTGGTTTTCTTTTGCTTCGTCAAGCAGCGTGTTTTTGGCGTCTATAAAATTGTCAATCTGCCCCAGCACATTTTGGGCGATAACTTTCTCGGGCGGCTCTTTAAAACTGCTATAGTTAAAAAGCACAAAACCGGCCACAACGGCAAAAACAAGGAATATAATGACGATGATCTTCTTCATGTATAAAAACCAACAAAGGGAGCAGCACATGCCACTCCCCGATTGTTACTCTTTTTGCTGCTTGTTTCAGCAGCAATTATGATCAGGTTTAAAAATTAAATGCGTTACTAAGCGGGTTGGCGTTCTTGTCGCGGTCGGCCAGCGGTGCAAGGCCCCATCTTTTTTCGATAAACGACAGGATACTTACAGTTTCGTACTGCGTATGGTCTACTGTTGCAGTTTTAGCAAACGGAGAAATAATAATAGCCGGAACACGTGTGCCCGGACCCCATTTAGCATCAATTTTCGGCGGAGCCACGTGATCCCAGAAACCACCGTTTTCGTCATAAGTAACTATAATAACAGCGTCTTTACCATTAGGGCCGTTCAATACGTCATTTATCAACTCAAGTGTATGGTTTTCGCCGGTTGCCAGTGCAGCATAACCAGGATGCTCATTATTAATACCTAAAGGTTTGATGAAAGAAACCGCTGGTAGCGTACCTGCTTTGGCAGATGCAACAAAATCTGTCTCGTCTTTCAGGTGGTCTTTGCGGCCCTGGGTGCCATCAGCATAGTTAGCATAATAAGCGAATGGCTGATGGTGGAACTGGAAAGTTGGATCAGGATGCCCTGCTATGGCATCATTCCAGCCGCCGGAATACCATGCCCATGAAACACTTTTATCATTCAACCGGTCGCCGATGGTTGGGTTAGTTTGGTTAGGTATCAAATTAGCGACAGCAGCGCTGGCCGGGTGAGGAGCATTTACGGAATAGCTGGTGTTAACCACAAAACCGTCAGGCGTAACAGCGCCATCGCCGCCGGCTGCTAACGAACCATCAGGATTTAGCTTGGCTACGATAGAGGAAGGAGCGCCGGGGAATACCGGGCTGGCCGCGGCGATTAACCATTGGTGGTTTAAGAATGAGCCGCCGAATGCGCTATGAAAAAAGTTATCGCACAACACATATTTCTGTGCCATGCCTAAAAGCGGCAGCAGGCTGGTCTTGTAATACCCCTGCGATAAACCGGCAGAGTTGCTATTATATGCGGAATACTTGTCCATTTTACCGCCGTCTATCTGGATCTGCTCCTGGTAATAGCGGTGCAAAACGTCTGGTGTTTCCTGGTCGGCAGGGATGTATTGGTCGATGTTAAAATAAGTATTAGCCAAATTGGTAGGGAAAGCGCTTGTGCCCGGAATTGCCGGAAGCGATGTATAGGCGGTCCCGGTTGCGTCAACCTGGGTAGTGTTGGCAGCAGTAGCGTTTGAAAGACCGTTAGCCCCGCTAAACTGGCCATATAGGTTATCGAAGCTGTGGTTTTCAAGGTAAATAACTACCACGTGGTTCACCTGGCTAATGCCGCCCGGGGTAACTTTTTTGTCCTTGTGGCAGCCGGTAAGCGCGGCACCTGCAATGGCAGCAATGCTTAAGGCTTTAAAGGAACTTGTTTTAAAATGGAAAAATTTGCGTTTCATAGAGGAGTTGTTTGATTATTAATTTCCAGGTGTAAAAAACGCATTCGCCGGTGAACAAAAGGTTAGTACGAGGTAATGGTTTTATTAACCTTTTGTTACGAAAGCGGTGATTTAAGTTAATAAATAACGTTTTAGCAGCCCTTTCGCGATAGCGTCAATTTCCCTGGCTTCTCCCCTGAATGTGTTTGAATATATCTTGAAACCTGCTTGAACAGGCTTGACCAGCTCATAAGCTCAACTTTGCCGTTGGTAAAAATCCTAATCCATTTAGTATTGTGAAACAGCTTATTAAAATATCCAAAACAGTGGCAGCGTTCTTACTTTTAGCCAGCGCAGCCAAAGCACAGGACACGGTGAATTTCTCTCCGCCTGCCATAGCGCCCAAAATATACGCCATCGAGGCAAAGGATAATATCGTGGTTGACGGCCGGCTCGACGAAGAGTCGTGGCGGTTAGCCCCGGCCGTTTCCGATTTCACCATGATTCAGCCGAGGCAGCGCGGGGCTTATCATTATAAAACATTCGTGAAGATAGTATACGACAAAAAGAACCTGTACTTCGGCGTATTCTGTAAAGACAGCCTTGGCAAAAAAGGCGTTCGCGTACAGGATTACCGGCGCGACTTTATGCCCGATAACGATGTCTTCAGCATACAGCTCGACCCGCAGAACCTGAAGCGGTTTTGTGCGTCGTTCCAGGTAACACCGCTGGGCACGCAAGGCGATATGCAGGTGTTTGACGATCAGTTACAAGATACCAATTGGGATGCACTTTGGAAAGTTAAAACCCTGGTGACCGATAGCGGCTACTACGCCGAATTTGCCATTCCATTTAAATCCTTGCGCTACGCCAAACAAACTTTGGATTCTGTTTTGTGGAACGTTACCTTTTCGCGTACAGCCCGGCGCGATAACGAGCAGACGGTATTCCCCGCCATCCCTCAGCAGTACACGCAATACCACATGTCGTACGGGGCCGAAATTAAAGGCCTTTCGCTGCCGCCACCATCTACCAATATACGCGTGCAGCCATACGGGTTGTATCAATATTCACAAAACACCAACAGCAGTAACGTTTCTACCAGCAACAGCACATTTAAGCTTGGCGGCGAGGCCAAGTGGGCAGTTAACCCGCATGCCGTGCTCGACCTTACATTAAATACCGATTTCGCCCAGGCCGAGGTAGACCAGGCGGTAAATAACCTTACCCGTTTTAATGTGCTGTTTCCCGAAAAGCGGCAGTTTTTCCTGGAGGACCAGGGTGTGTTTGCCGGCGCAAGTATTATGGGAATAAAGCCATTCTTTAGCCGCAGCATTGGTTTGGCAAATACACAGTTTAATGCCGCGCCGGCACCTATAAATGCAGGCCTCCGCTTTACCGACCGTACCCGCGAGCGGACATTCGCTTCGTTGTACGTTCACCAGGAAGGTTCCGCAGAACAGGGCGCGGCTGATTTCGGGGTGCTGCGTTACCTGAAAAATTATGGCAAGGAAAATAATATCGGTGTAATGTTTACCGACCGGCTGGACGAAGCCAACCCGCAAAAAGGCTTCCTATCCAAAAACAACAGCACTTTTACTGTTGATGGGCTGATACGGCCAAGCAATACGCTCACCATTCAATACCTCACATCAGTCTCCAATAATAACCGGCCCGACAGCCTTGGTGTTTCCAATTACTTCAAGATAAAATATTACGATAACAAGTTCTTTTTTTACTACCAAAACGAATACATCTCGCAGAAATATAACCCGGCAATGGGCTTTGTTTTCCAGAACAATGTTATCTATCACCAAACGGTAGAGTTTATCTCCCTTCGCCCCAAAAACAAAAAATGGAGCTGGATACGCGAGGCCGAAATCGGGTTCGACGTAAATTATTACCAAAATGCCAATGATTTTAAATTTCAGCAGGCTGATATCTATTTCTACCCCATCTACATCGTGCTAAACAACGGCGGCGTAGTACAATATGCCATCCGCCCCAACTGGCAAAACATTAACTTCGATTACAGCTTGCTCGGCGTTAAACTCGAACAAAGGCATTACTCGTACACCGTGCACGAGCTAACTTACCAGTCGGACCCATCGAGGCGTTTTTCTTTTTCGGGTGATTTTAATTTTGGCGATTACTATAACGGCGTTATGCAGTCGGCGGCGGTGGGCTTAAGGTATGCGCCCAACCCGCACATAGCGGTACTTACCGATTATACGCTTAACCGTTTTCAGCATCTTGGGCAGTACCGCGTTAACCTGCGTACCGATTTGTATGATGTGCAACTACGTGCCGCGCTTAATCCGCGGGTGCAGGTATCCGCTTTTTATCAATACAATTCATTTGGAAAACAAGGCCAGTGGAATGCCCGTGCAAGCTGGGAGTTTGCGCCGCTAAGCTTTATCTACCTGGTGTATAACGAAAATAATTTCAGGGAAACGCCGGTAAAAAATCAGTCGATGATAGCTAAGGTGAGCTTTTTGAAACAGTTTTAGGAGCGCTCTCAGGCGATAAGAATGAAAATTTGACAGCCGGGAACTGCAAATTTTTCATTCCGAATGAAAAATTTACAGCGCAACGTGTATAAATTTCGATTGGCATTTAAGTTGAATGGCGTTAGATAAGTTTAATTAATAATAGTTCATTCATTAAAATTATTTAAGGAGGAAAACCCATGACATTGGTTAAATTTAATTCCGACAAAAAGAACAACACATTGATGCCAGGCTTTAATGATGTTTTCGATTCCATTTTTAACGACACCTTTTTTGCCGACCGTATGGTAACACGCGTACCTGCTGCCAACATAAGTGAGACAGCGGAGCATTACCATATTGAGCTGGCCGCTCCAGGCTTGAAAAAAGAAGACTTCAAATTAAATCTCGACCGAAATATTTTAAACATCTCGGTTGAGCAGCAGCCGGAAAACTCAGCCATACAAAGAAATTATAGCAAACGCGAGTACAGCTACAGCTCCTTTGTACGTGCATTTACCTTACCGGAAAGCGCCAATTACGAGCGCATTGACGCTGCCTATACCGATGGCGTGCTGAAAATTGACATCGCCAAAAAAGAAGAGGCAAAAGCCGTTCGCAAGCAGATAGAAATAAAGTAAGCAATTAGTTGTATTGATTAGCAAAGGCCCCCTTTATGGGGCCTTTGCTGTTACATATAGTTATGAAAAAGCAATTTTACCTGTTGCTAAGCCTGAAAACAGCAAAGGGATTTGAAACTTACGGCCAATACTTTTTGGGAGAAGACCGGACATGTGCCGAGTCGGTATTTACTGGATTAAAAGGCGCTACAAAATTTAATGAGCAGGCCTTGTTGCATCTTGATCTTATGGAAACGATAAATGAGCTGCCGGTAAAAGTAAAAACAAAATGCTGTACGCTGGAAGAACTGGGCGACAACTGTAAATGGATAGCTAAAGAAACATTCAGGCTATTAAACCTGGAGGAATAGCAAAAACTAAGCTACCGCTGTTAACGGCAGGAAAGATCTCACCACCGCTATTAACGTGTCCAGGTCGAATGGCTTATGCACAAAGCCATCCGCATTGCAATTTTTTGCGATGTCGGCAATATCCGGCGCTGTCGAGAAAATAATAACAGGGACAGGTTGCAGCGCTTCTATCGCTTTAATCTCCCTGCAAAGCATGTGGCCTTCTCTTTTATTTACCCATTCGTCCAGCAATATCAAATCGGCTTTTAAGCGCACAAGGGCTGCACTGTCATACCGGGCGCCCACCACCTCGTATCCTTCCAGCTCAAGGATATAAGTTACGATTTGCTTAATCTCCTCGTCGTTTTCAATAATGCACACCTTTTTTCTCACCCGCCAAATTTTTAATTAGAAGTAAAACTAATAAAATATTTGTAACCGCAAAGCAATTGGCAGCATTATATTAACGTGCGTTTGGCATGGTTATTCATCGTAGGTGTTCAGAAGATTTTTTTTGTCATGTTTGTAAATATCTAACGATCGGACGATTCAATAAATCGGCAAAAAAAAGGCCGGACATCACTATCCGGCCTTCATATTATCAATTGTATAAGTTATTCCTTACCTGCAAATAACGGCTTTATGGTGTACCAGGCAATCGCAGGGAAAAACACCATCGGCACCGCAAGTCCGGGAAAAATTTCAGGCGATTTTATATCCAGCGGCAATGAGATAGAGATCGGTATCATCACACACGCAAAAGATATGAGCGAAAACAGGAAGCTGAAAATAACCTCCCCTGTTTTGCCTAACCACTTTACTAATCCAAAATAAATAAACGTAGCTACCATACACACCAGCACGCTAATGCCGATAATGCTGCCAACGTTTATGATCTTTGAGAAATCGGTTTCGGTGGCAAAATAGTAAATGCGGTTATAAATTATACCTGCTATTGCAGCCAGCGCGGCGGCAACAAGCCCGTGGATAAATGCCCGTTTAAACATGTCGCATTATTTAGTAACCGGTACGTCAATATCAACCTTAAATTTCTGGCTGCCATGGTTAGGCTCTGCAGTGTTTACGTTATAATCCATGCGGTTAACTTCCAGGCTGCCTTTAAATTCATTGTTTTCGAAAGTGAAGGGGATGGTTACCGGTTTTTGAACGCCGTGCATCTCCAGTGTACCGGCTGCTGCATAGCCGCTACCGGTTTTGGTGATTGACGACGAAGTAAATTTGATGGTTGGATATTTGGCAGCATCAAACCATTTCTCGCTTTTGGCGTGGGTGTTTTTCATGCCATTGCCGGTGTTGATGCTGGCTACATCGATAGTTGCATCAAATTTTGACGAAGCAAGGTTAGCCGGGTCGAAGCTAACGGTACCTTTCAGTCCGCGAAACTCGCCCGAAGGATCGCCGCCATCAAATTTAACAGAATAGGTGTCTGCAATTTTCCAGTCCTGCGATTTAACAACTGTAAAGGCGGATGCCACAATCAGGCCTAAAGCAGCCATTGGATAAATTAGTTTTTTCATTGTTTTTGTAAGAGTTTTATGGTTATTATTTAGTTGGCTTTTTATAAGCGCCTAATATATGACTAAGCCTTTCGAATAAAAATAATAATAGATAAAAGGCGGATAATTATAGACGTAAAGGAAATACAGACCGATAGCCATTCCGGTTGCCTGCATATATTATTTTTCGGGCAAATGGTTATACAATATTAACAAGGCAGAGATATTCAGAAATATAATGGTTAATTTGAACCAGGGAACCGGGATTATTCGCATTTTGTTCGCGTTTCAGTGGCGCTCAAGAGTGCTTCGCAGTTAAGCGGATTTTATGGATTAAAAAGGATTGACGATAAATGCCTGTCTTGTATAAACTCTAAATTATGAAAACCAGGATTTTACTTTACGCATCGGTTGGGGCATTGGCGCTTGCGACCTTATGTGCAAATGCTCAAACAAAAAAAGTTCAGGCGCTTGACGCTAAAATAGATGCGATTGTAAAAACGCTTACACTGGAAGAAAAAATCAAGATGCTGCATGCCAATAGTAAATTTGGTTCGGCGGGCGTGGAGCGGCTGGGTATTCCGGGACTAATGACTGACGACGGGCCGCTTGGCGTGCGCGAGGATGTGAAAGAAAACTGGTCGTCGGCCAACCTTACTACTGATTCGGCAACCTTTTTTCCTAATGGCTCTGCGCTGGCGGCTACCTGGAACCCTTCGCTGGCTTACCGCTACGGACACGATATGGGTGAGGAAGCACGCGCACGCAAAAAATATATCATACTAGCGCCGGCATTTAATATTTGCCGCACCCCGCTTTGCGGCCGTACTTATGAATATTATTCGGAAGACCCTTTTTTAAACTCGCGCCTGGCAGTGCAAAGTGTACAAGGTATACAAAGCCAAAACATAGCCGCCTGCGTAAAGCATTTTGCAGTAAATAACCAGGAGGTTGAGCGCGGCCGCGTGAACGTTGAAGTAGATGAGCGAACTTTACAGGAGATATACCTGCCTGCATTTAAGGCAACCATAACCGAGGCCAATGCGTGGACCATCATGTCGGCGTACAACAAGCTGCGGGGTGTTTACTGCGCAGAAAATGCTTACCTGCTGAATGACCTGTTAAAAAAACAATGGAAATTTAAAGGGATAGTCATCAGCGACTGGGGTGGAACGCACAGCACAGTAGCATCTGCAAATAATGGTCTCGATTTAGAGATGGGCTCTGTAGACCCCTATAGCAGCTACTACCTGGCCAATCCGCTGCTCGACTCGGTAAAGGCCGGCAAGGTAAGCGTGAAAACTATCGATGAAAAAGTTCATCGCATTTTATGGGTGATATATCATACATCAATGGCCGAAAACCCGCCCGCGGGAAAGATAAATACGCCGCAGCATATCAGCACTGCCTACGATATTGCTGCCGAATCTATCGTACTGCTTAAAAACGATAAGCAATTGCTTCCGCTGAACACTTCACAAATAAAATCGATTGCGGTGATTGGTGATAATGCCACCCGCACCTTCCATTTGGGTGGCTTTGGCGCTGGCGTAAAAGTCCGTTACGAAATTACTGCCCTGGCCGGATTAAAAAATCGCCTGGGCGAGAAAGTAAAGATCACCTATGCCCAGGGTTATAAAGGCGTGTATAAACCCGGGCGCAGAAATGCCGCAAACGAGCCTGAAAAACCGGATACAACCTTGCAAAACGAAGCCGTTGCCAATGCCAAAAGCGCCGATATGGCCATGGTATTCATCGGCGGAAACCGCGAATACGAGAGCGAGGGCCACGACCGGAAGGACTTAAGCCTGCCTTTTCATGAGCAGGAGCTGGTTGATGCAGTAACAGCAGCAAACCCTAATACCATCGTAGTATTTGTAGGAGGCGCACCGTATGACCTTGGTAAGATTAAAAAGAACAACCATACTATCATTTGGTCATGGTACAATGGCCTGGAGAATGGCAACGCGCTGGCTGATGTACTTATGGGCAAAGTAAATCCCTCCGGTAAAATGCCGTTCACTTTTCCGGTTGAGTTGAAAGATTCTCCGGCTCATGCCCTGAACGCTTACCCCGGCGAAAACCTAACCGTGGACTATAAAGAGGGCCTACTGGTTGGTTACCGCTGGTTCGATACCAAAAAGATAGAGCCAATGTATTGCTTTGGCTATGGTTTATCATATACCAATTACCAGTATCAGTCAATCCAAATCGCCAAAAAAACATACAAGCCCGGCGAAAATATTACAGCTATTGTTAAAGTAAAAAATACCGGGAAATATGCAGGAAAGGAAACCATTCAGCTTTACGTAAGCAAGCCTAATTCAATTGTTGAACGCCCTGAAAAGGAGCTGAAGGCATTTAAAAAAGTAATGATTAAGCCCGGTGAAACAGTAAGCGTGGCGCTTAGCATCCCTGTTAAAGATTTAGCCTGGTACGATGTAAAAACCTCCGGCTGGAAAGTTGAGCCGGGCAAATACACTTTACTGGCTGGCACCTCATCGAAGGATATTAAGGAGACGGGGAGTATCACGGTGGTGAATTAACAGTTCCCTGTTAAGGATCGCTTTCAAAATCGCTGCACATAGGCTGCTCAATTTTCAAATGCAAAAAGACCGCGCAGCTGGGATGATGCTATTATAGCGATGGGTTTAAAACGTTACGTATTCGAAATATTTTTGTGCCTGCCGTTTCACGATGGGCGATGCCCATCGCTGATAGATTGGCGCCCTTTCAGGGCTTGGAATATCAACAAGTTCTCTATAAACAGGCAACCCCTCTGAGGTTGTCGCTTTATGATTAACTGCCCGTTACCGGCTACAGAATAGCCGCGTGTTTATAGATAAATTATAGTCCAGGTTTTGGACTCCAGCGGAGTCTCCTAAAAATTGACCGTTCTTGCCGATATCGTAATGGCGTGTGTATTGCTCGTAACTTGAATTGTAACGAATAGGAAAATAGCTCAGGATTTTGTACTTTAAAACACATATCTCCGTTATCGGTGTTAATTTTTGTTAAATAGTAGAGGTTAGATTGAGTGAAAGCTGTAGTTTTAACATTACAAATGAAACGGGGTTTAATTTTTTGTTTTTTGTTGATTGCCGCCAAATGTTTTTCGCAGGACAAAACAGTCGACGGTATTGTTATTGACAAGGAGAGCAAAGACCGCATTGCAACTGTAATCGTTCATAATATTACCGCAGGCACATCCGTATTTAATAACCTGAAGGGGGAGTTTACCATTGCAGCCCAAACAGGCGACGTGCTTGTATTCTCGCGCGCCGAATATCATTCCGATACGCTAAAAGTGCAAAACAACTTCCATCTGGCGGTTTACATGGCACCCCTCGCCATACGGTTAAGAGAAGTAACCGTGCGCGATACTGTATTGACGCCTGCTAAGCGCCTCGCCGCTACCAAGCAGGAGTTTGGTAAAGCTTATGGCTCACTGGCTTATGGAGATCTTTTAAGCACTTCGCCTGGCAGCGGCGCCGGGCTATGTATCGATGCCATTTTTAATTCGCTTAGCAGAAGCGGCCGCAACGCTGCGCGTTTGCGAGAAATTATACAGGGCGACTATGAGCAAAACGCCATCGATTTCCGTTTTAACCGTACTTATGTTGGCAAAATAACCGGGCTTAAAGACGACAAGCTCACCGCTTTTATGCGCCGATATCGCCCCGGCTATTACACTGTTACCACAGCCAACGAATACGAATTTGTAACCATGATTCGCAACAACCTGCGTCGGTTTACGCGCAATCAACGCCTGTACACTCTTCCCGAACTGGTAACTCCGCCGGTTCTCAATAATTAACGCCGTCGCGGCTTAATTTTTTCCGTTGGCTAAAGCCATATGGAAATAGTTTTTACGCTTAAATAAATTTATTTTTTAACCCCTTTGCCAAATTTTTAAAATTATTTGCCAGGCTATTCGTCATCACATTATCAACCACGATTATGAATAAGCTGATAAAGGACAAAGAAATAGCGATAGTAGGCGGCGGCCCCGGCGGGCTAACCCTTGCACGCCTGCTGCAAATGAACGGCGCCGATGTGACGGTTTATGAGCGGGATGCGGACCGGAACTCCCGCGCGCAGGGCGCAACCCTTGATTTACATGAGGAATCTGGCCTGGCAGCATTACGTGAAGCTGATTTAATGAATGAATTTTGGGCCAATTACCGGCCCGGTGCTGATAAAGTGCGCATTGTAGATAAATCGGGCCGCATCGTTATGGAAGACAGCGCTACTGATGCAGATGCAAGAAACCGCCCGGAGATTGACCGCGGCCCGCTGCAAAAAATTCTGCTCGATTCATTAAAGCCCGGCACGGTAGTTTGGGATAGCCAGTTTGTGGCGATGTCGCAGCAGCATAATACCTGGAAGCTGCAATTCAAAAACGGTATCACCTCATTTGCCGATATAGTAATTGCTGCCGACGGGGCAAACTCAAAAATACGCCCATACATTACCGATATCAAACCGTTCTGGGTGGGTTATACCGCTGTAGAAGGAGCGGTTTATGATTCAGTAACGGCTTGTCCAAATATGCACAGGTTATTAGACGGAGGTAAAATATTTGCCATGGGCGATGATAAGACATTAATCGTTAGCTCAAAGGGCGATGGCAGCCTGGTATTTTATCCGGGTTTTAAAAGCAGTGAAAACTGGGTACGCGAATCCGGAATCATCTTCGGCGACAAAGCGCAGGTGCTGGCCTGGTTTAAAGTTGAGTTTTCAGAATGGGATAGCACCTGGTACGAGTTGTTTGAAAATGCAAGTATTGCCTTCATGCCTCGCCAGCAATACTGCATGCCGACCGACCAAACGTGGGAAGCGCTACCTAATTTAACCATAATTGGCGATGCTGCTCACCTGATGCCTCCTTATGCCGGAGAGGGTGTAAACATGGCCATGCTGGATGCCCTGCAATTAAGCCAATGCCTTATGAGCGACGATTTTGAGAACTTACAACAAGCCATTGCGGCTTTCGAAAAAAAAATGCGTACTAGGGCTGCGGAAGCCGCTGAGCAGAGTTTGGCATCAACAAAGTTGCTGCATTCGCCGGATGCTATCGGGTTTATGTCACAGATGATTAGCTGATATTAACTATCAAAAAGCAATAAACTTATCCATTTGCTCTTCGGTATATTTCAGCGTATCTTTTTGGAAAAGATTATTATCAGCATCAAACTCCTTATTTATACTGCCGATATGGATTTTAAGCGGCATTACCTGCAGGTGCATATAATGGCAAACGCCCGTAAAATGGTCTATCCCCCTAATATTGCCGTACTTACCCGATGACAGGCCCGTAAGTGCCGCCTTCTTATCATAAAAGCTATCAGGAAAGCTGCAGGCATCTATAAACACCTTCAAAACACCGGGAAAGCTGCCATTGTATTCAGGAATAATAAACAGGAATTTATCGGTTTGGGTTACTATTTGCTGTACCGGCATAAATGCTTCACTGCGCCTGTTGTATAAGTCGGTTTCAATAATATTTGGCGGGAGTTGGGTGAGTGATAACAAGCCTGCGTTAAGCCCCTTTTCACTCAATCTTTTCTGGTAATACTGTGCCAGTTTAAAGGTTGAGCTGTTGGGCCGGTTCGTAGCAGATATAATGGTAACTATCATTATTTATTCAATTGTTAGCCTGTGAATCAAACAATACAAATTCACAAAAGGCAAATTAAATAAATAAAGCTAATAAGAATTGCGAAGTTTTGTAAACATCGCAATTCTTATTAGCTAAAGTGGTTAATATCTCAATACTATATAACCCGTCTTGCGCTTCGTTTCATTACCCACTTTATATTCCAGCGAGTAGAAATAGGTACCGGCCTGCTGTAGTTTGCCATCGTTACTGTGCCCGTCAAACACTTTTGTAGTATTATCATAGCCTTTCACTTCGTATACCAGGTTGCCGGCCCTGCTCATTATCTGTAGTTTATTGTCAGGATAATTGGTGATGCCATCTATCTGCATTGCATCACTCCTGCCATCGCCATTTGGCGATACATTCTGGTGTACATTTATCGCTATCGGGTCTACCGGCATTTCCTTCGGCTGCTCGTAAGCCATCACGCCTGATGGTGGCGGCAGCCTGGTTACCAGTATCACATAA
>Ga0105239_10000808_pt1 | contig 44369 bp, 43 predicted proteins | sample KBSC44metaG_FD_92761 | JGI IMG/M metagenome (GOLD analysis project Ga0105239, IMG submission 92761) | Corn rhizosphere microbial communities from Kellogg Biological Station, Michigan, USA - KBS C4-4 metaG | ecosystem: Host-associated > Plants > Roots > Rhizosphere > Soil | place: Michigan, USA...
CCCGGGAACCCCGATGGGGTCGAAGGGCTTGGGAACATCACCGATCTGTTCTTTTTTAACGAGAAGGTGCTGGACAACGAGGACCGCGAGGTGATGGTGGTGGAGCTGAAGTCGCCGAAGTGCGCGATCGGCCGCAAGGAGCTGCAGCAGATAGATGAGTATGCGTTCACGGTCGAGACCTACCCGGGGTTACCGAAGGAGAATATCCGGTATAAGCTGGTGCTGATCTCCTCCCGGTTGACGGATTATGCGAAGTCGAAGATGCGGTCGGCGCGGAAGCGGTATCATGAGCCCTTTTTATACGACCGGAAGGGCGAGAATATCGAGGTGTTCGTAATGGAGTGGGCGGAGTTGATGGAGATGAATAAGCGGAAGCTGGGGTATTTGTCGGCGAAGTTGAAGGTGAAGGATAAGAGTGTGCGTTCGACCTTTGAGACGGAGTACCCGGGGATCGTCAATGAGAAGGTGAGTGCGAGGTTGACGAGGATGAAGGGGCGGTAAGTTGGAGGAGAGTTATTTGAGGTAGAGGACAGCGAATTGCTGGTCAGCGGTCACGCTTTTGTTGGCGATCGCGACGGGGCTATTGGCCGGAAGAAAAAGATAGTCACCCTTTTTTGTAAAAGGCTGGCGGTTGACGACGCCATTGGCGCCAGGACCCGAGAGGCTGATCACGAGGATGGGCGCGGGGGAGCGGGGCAGCGCCTCGTGTTGGCCCGGGGGAAGGGTCAGCCGGTAGACGCGGGCGGGTTTTGCGTCGAAGAGCAGCTTGCTGAACGGTGGGTCGATCGTGTTGCCGGAGGTTGGATTGCCGGAGGATGAATTGCCGGCAGCCGGATTACCGGCGGACCCGGGGGTATGAGGCAACTCGATGTCCATGACGTGGAACTCGACGGTGTCCTCATTCCAGACGCGATGGATGCGGGGTTTGTCCTGGAAGCTTTCGAACCAGATATTGCCGTCGGCGAAGGAAGGTTTGCCGGGTTCGACGAGGACCTGGGAGCCGGTGCGGGTATTACTCAGCACGATGAAGACGGATGGCGTCGAATGTTTGTGCATCTGCGTCGTATCGTGAGGCGGGATGTGGACGTCGAGGACGCGGACCCATTCATTGGCGAGGACCTTGTGATGGCGGGGCTCTTCGCTGACCTGGACCTGGGTACGGGCTGCGAGGGACAAGAGGAGGCTGGCGAGAAGGAAGATCGGTTGGCGCATAAAATAAAGAGGATTTCCAATCCCCGCCGCAAGATAGAACAAAATGGAACGATCACGGTGCAGGAAGCTGCATCATGACGCTAAGAGTGTGGAAAAATGGCGTGGCACCGCAATTGCAGTATACATAATAGGCTTTTAATAGGATATTGGATTTTAGCAACGGCCTGGATGTCTATCCGGGCTTTTTTTTTGAAAGAAGGGGAGATCCCGCGACACGACGCCACAAAACGGGCCCGCATAAGGGTATGTGCTTAAGTGGGGATAAGGTAACCGATCAAGGCGGAAAATGGAACGGCTTGCGCCTAGGCGATACCGGGAAGAGGCCGCATCTTTGTGGGACAGAGCGACATTCTGTTATGGTCTTGCTCCTTTTCCCAAGCCTGTGCGCATTTACCCTGAATGAATTAACCTGCCCACCCGGCGGGTTTTTTTGTGAGATTCCCGGCGGGTTTTTTTGTATTATCTTTCGCTGAAATTCCGGTTTTTGTCCCGATTCCCATTCCTCCTCTTTCTCGGCTTGTTCACCGGCCTCTGCCTTCGGGCGCCGGCGCAGGAATACAGCTATGTGAACTATACGGTCAACGATGGACTTGCGGGATCGACCGTATATGGGATGGTCCGCGATAAGGACGGCTTTCTCTGGTTCGGCACGGAGACGGGACTCAGCCGCTACGACGGGTCGCATTTCAAAAACTTCTATATCAGCGACGGCCTGCCCGACAACGAGATCATCAAGCTGTTCGTGGATTCCCGCAACCGGGTGTGGATCGTGCCGTTCAAGAACAGTCTCTGCTATTATTTCAACGGGAAGATCCATAACCAGCAGAACGACTCCCTGCTGAGCCGGCTGACGATCCATGGCGAAGTGTTCTCGGTGAGCGAGGATGTCCATGGGGACCTGATCATCGCCGAGCTCAGAGCGATCGATATCCTCAGCCCGACGGGTAAGATCACCACCATCGACACCTACAAAGGCCGGCCATTTACCCTGGTGCAGGCAGGTCTCACCGAGAAAGGCGAAGGCCAGATGATCCTAAGCATGAGAGCCGGAAACCCGCTGGTGACGGTAGCGCATGACGCACTCGTGCAAACGGGCCACATAGAAGCAGAAGGAGAGAATAACTTTACCTCGACCTACCTCGGGCCCGAACTGATGATCTACGAGGACCGGGACAGCCTTACCTTCCTGTACAAAGGCGAGAGCCGGGCCATCAAGATGCCGGCCCCCAAAGGTTTCCTGCATATCTCGCGCATCGACGACAGCAGCCTGACGCTGAATGCCTATACCTCCACCTATCTCTACAACATCCGCCAACGGAAGATCGTCGACAGCTTTTTACCGGGACAAATGACGAGCGGCGTGTTGGAAGACCCCGAAGGCGGTCTCTGGTTCAGCACCCTGGGCGGCGGCATCCACCGGCTGGTCGCCCGCGATGTGACCCGGTATTCCTTCCGCGAAGGCAGCACGGTGTTCCCGGTATTTTCCATCCTACGGGCGGGAAATACGCTGTATGCGGGTTCCGACCGGTTCTATCTCTGGAGCCGCCGGGATGAAGAAAAGGATTTTTCTTCCCGGAAGATCGATGACCGTTTCAGCCGGGGAAGGATCACCACCATCGAAGAGCTGAATGGAAAAGAGGTCATCGCGGGAACGGACGCGGGGGTCTTTGCCATCAGCACTCAGAACGGAAGAAGCCGGCTGCTCTGGCATCGCGGATCGGTAAAGGGGCTTCAATTGATCGGGGACACGACCGTCCTTGAATTCTCCGGGACCGATGTCCACCGGATGCGGTTGAAAACCGGAACCCTGTCGGGTGCGCCGGTCTGGGCAACCCGGGCGACCTGCGGCCGCCTGCTGGGCGACCGGTGTTATATCGGAACGCTGACGGGACTGTATGCGATCTCCCCCGGCAAACGCTCCAACCCCGAGGAGCTGCTGAAGGATCGCATCTCCGCCGTTGCGGCTGCGGCGGACGGAAGTCTCTGGGCCGGCACGTTCGGGGAGGGCCTCGTACTGTTGAAGAACGGACGGACGGTGCGGCGGTTTACGGTGGATGACGGGCTGACGAGCAATATCTGCAAATGTCTTTTTGTCGCCGGCTCCTCGCTCTGGATCGGAACCGATAAGGGATTGAACAAGCTCACGCCCGCCGATACCGGGTATACGATCACGCCTTTCACCGCGGTGCAAGGCCTGGGTTCGGAGGCGATCAATGCCGTCTATGTGAATGGTGGTAAGGTGTATGCCGGAACGCCGGATGGGATGACGGTGTTCCCCGAGGACCGGCATTTCCGGCCCAGCGAATGCAAGCTGCGAATCACGGGTCTGCGCATCTCAGGCAACGCCTGGCCGCTGGACACGGCGCATTTCAAACTTCCCTATAACGATAACGACCTGCAGGTGGAATACGCGGGCATCAGCTACCAGGGCGGCAGCGCGATCCGCTACCGCTACCGCCTGCTGGGGATCGATGACCGTTGGGGAACCACGGACCAGACCTTCCTGCACTACCCCAGCCTGCCGCCCGGCGAATATGAGCTGCAGCTCCTCGCGGTAACTCCCACCGGCGCCATCGCCAGTACCCTGCAATTGCCTTTTTCCATCGACCAGCCCTGGTGGGAATGGATCTGGGTGCGGATGCTTTTTATCCTTGCGATCGGCGGGGCCATCTGGCTGCTCTTCCAACGCCGGATAAAGGCCATCCAGCGGAAGGAGGCGGAGAAGACCTGGACGGTGGCCCGGATGGCCGAACTGGAACAAATGGCGCTGCGAAGCCGGATGAACCCGCATTTTATCTTCAACAGCCTCAATTCCATCCAGCTCTTTGTGCTCGAGAAAGATATCCGGGGCGCCAACGAGTATATCACGCACTTTTCCCGGCTGATCCGCCAGACGCTGGATATTTCCGCGCGGCCGGAGATATCTTTACAGGACGAAGTGAATTATCTTTCGACCTACCTCGAACTGGAGAAGCAAAGGTTTGAAGAAGCCTTCGACTATGATATCTTTGTCGACGGCGCCATCGATCGCCAGTCGCAAATGATCCCTTCGATGATCCTGCAGCCCTTTGTCGAGAATGCGATCCTCCATGGGATCGCCCATCGCGAAGACCGGCAGGGTCTTATCCGGGTGAGCATCCGGTCGGACGGGAAGTACCTCATCTGTACGGTCGAGGATAACGGCGTGGGCCGGGAGCGGGCGGCCCAGCTGAAGCGCAGGGAGCCGAATCCTTATCCGTCGATGGGTATGGAAATGACGGCCCGGCGCATCGATATCCTTAACCGAACCATGAAAGAGCCGATCGATACAGTGATCGAAGACATCACCAAGGAGGGCGACCGCGGAGAAGGCACCCGGGTGATCGTCCGCTTCCCGTTATAGACCCAACTGGAAAACTTACTATACAATGATAAATTATGCCCTTATCGATGACGAACCCAAAAATGTCAAGATACTCAAGGCCATGCTGGATGAGTTCTGTCCCGATCTCGAATATGTCGGAGCGGCATCCGGCGTCGCCGACGGCGAGACGCTGATCCGGAAGGAAGAGCCCGATCTGGTATTCCTGGACATCCAGCTGTCCAATGAGAACGGATTCGATCTGCTGGACCGGCTGATGCCGGCATCCTTCGAGGTCATCTTTGTAACCGCGTATAACGAATATGCGGTGAAGGCGTTCCGCTATTCGGCGCTGGATTACCTGCTGAAGCCGGTGAATATCGAGGAACTGACGGCAGCGGTCGCAAAGGCAAACGAACACCGGCGGCTACGCAATGTGAACCGGCAATTGCAAAATCTCATCTTCAACCTGCGAAGCCCCGAGGCCACGGCCCATAAGCTCGCCATCCCCAATGCCGACAGCCTGAGCTTTATCTCGGTCTCGGACATCATCCGGTGCGAGGCCAACGGCGGCTATACCCATTTCTACATGACAAATGGGGAAAAACTGCTCTCCACGAAAACGATTGGGGAATATGAGGAACTCTTGCCTCCGGACACCTTTCTACGTATCCATAGCAAGCATATCATCAACATTCAACACATAAAAAAATATCATAAAGGAAGGGGTGGATTTGTGGAGATGGAGGGAATGTACACGATCGAGGTATCAGCGCGGCGCAAAGCGGAGTTCCTGAGCCGGTTCGGGTTCTAAAACAGGCTGGGAATACAAAACAATAAGACCATCCTTACCCATGTAAGTGATGGTCTTGACCCTTAAAACAACCTGTCGCAAGCGTTAAAATTTCTTTTATAGCCTTTATAGTACGTTCAACTAATTGTCTGTAGTAATACAACTAAAATTAGCGCTTTTTTTCCAAGAAGTTTGCCGCTGTTTTGGGAACGTATGCAATTAATTGATAATCAATGAGGACTTGTCCTTTCCCTTGACCGTTTCGTGTAGCGTAGGGATGGTTTTATCCACCGTACAAGGCCTTCCGTGTAGAAGGCCATAATTGTTAAAATATCCGCCGCCGCCGGTTGGGGCATTCCGGTTTGGCATATAAGTAGATTAAGATACCATCATGGAAGGCAATGTACCACATACTGTCTTTTTCACCTACGATGTTCAGGATCACGGCCTGCAATTCCAATTGAAGGCGGAGGTGCGGCGCACGGCGCCGGGGACTTATACGGTCACCAATATCCGGCCGGAATCCCAGGAGGAAGGTTCGCTGCTGCCGCCGATACGTATCAAGAACGAGAACGGGGCATGGATCTTCCTCGACAACGGGCAGCAGAGCAATCTAAGCTCGGCCATCGGCAGGGCCATCGAGGCGGTAAGGAGTTTGGCATAGGTTTCGCCGCTTTTCCACCGGAGAAGAATTCCCACATGGCCCATCACAAGAAAATAATGATCGTAGACGACGACGCAGACCACCTATTAGCCGTAAATCTTATCTTCCGAAGAAAAGGATACGAAGTCCGGCCGCTGCTGGGATGCGAGAGCCTGGAGATGCTCCGGGAGGAAGTGCGGCATTTCCGCCCCGATCTTATCTTTATGGATCATGACATGCCGGTGGTGTGCGGCAGCGATGCGGTGAGGATGCTGAAGGCGCACCCGGTGTACCGGCAGATCCCGGTGGTGTATTTTTCGGCGCATGACCGGATCGAGGCCCTGGCGCGGGCGGCGGGGGCGGATACCTGGCTGAAGAAGCCGTACGTCCTGAACAGGCTGATGGAAGTGACCGAACAGTTTCTCTAAGAGCGCCGGATCGTGTATTTTTACGGTCCTTTTTCCATACGCTACATTTACTATGAAGATACTGGTGATCGAGGATGAGGTCAAGCTGGGACAGTTCCTGGGAGACGGGCTGGCGGAAGCCGGTCATGTGTGCGATCATTTTACGGATGGCGCCAAAGGGCTGGAGGCGACCGTGGGTACGGACTATGAGCTGATCATCCTCGACCTGATGCTCCCGAATATGAACGGGTTCGAGATCCTCAGCAACCTGCGGAAGGCGCGCAATCCCACCCCGGTGCTGGTGGTCAGCGCGCTGAGCGATCCCGACCAGGTGATCCAGGCGCTGGACCTGGGGGCGATGGATTATATGCGGAAGCCGTTCGATTTTGACGAGATGCTGGCGCGCATCCGGACGATACAACGGCGGAGCGTCGGCCTTGCGGGCTACCTGCTATCCGTCGGCGACCTGCAACTGAACCTGCTGACCCGGGAGGTAGTGCGGGCCGGGGTGCGGGTCAACCTGAGCAACCGCGAGTTCGCGCTGCTGGAGTTCCTGCTCACGCACGCCAACCAGGTGGTGACCAAGACCCAGATACTGGATAAGATATGGGATATCAATTTCGACCCGGGGAGCAATATCGTGGAAGTCCATATGTACCAGCTGCGCAAGAAGATCGATAAGGACACGATGGAGCCCCTGATCCAAACGGTGATCGGGAGAGGTTATCTCCTGAAAGGCGAGGTCATCAAAAGCTAGGCGTATTTTTCCATGGGAATCAAATTAAAGATCACATTGGCCTTTAGCGTGGTATTCATCCTGCTGAGCCTTTTGGTGAATGTCGTGGTCTATCAGCACATCCGGGAGATGCTCATCGGGGAATCGGCGGCTACCGGTGTTGCTCACCTGCAAGCCAACCTGCGCGGCCTGCGCCGGCTGCTGGTTATTACCAGCATTCTCAGCGCGGTGATCTCGGGGCTTATTTCGTATATCCTTGCCCGTGTGCTGATGCTGCCCCTGCAGCGCCGCATCGACGAATCGTTGCAACAGCAGCAGAACTTCTTCGGCAGCGCGTCGCACGAGCTGAAGACGCCGCTGGCGATCCTGCGGACGGAACTGGAGGTAGGTCTGCGGAAGCCGGGATTGGAAGAAGGCGTCCGGCAGCTGCTGAGCAACCAGCTGGAGGAGATCAGCCGGTTGCAGGAGGTGGTCAACGAATTCCTGGTGGTGAGCCAGCTGCGGGTCGGTTCCCCTTCGCTTTACCGGCGGCCCTTCGATCTGTCGGTGTTGGTGGTGAAGGTGTATAACCAGCTGTTGCCCTTGTTACGGCAGAAGAACCTGGAACCGGTCATCCGGTTTGACGAGGAGGCGGCCGACTTTATCGTGACGGCCGATGAGGACAAGATCCGGATCGTGCTGCTGAATCTTCTGGAGAACGCGGCGAAGTATGGGGTCCGGGACACGCCCATCACGTGCAAGGTGGAGCGGTCGGCGACGGCGGAGGAGCTGACAGTGGAGTTTACAAATATCACCGGAACCGAAATGGTGAATACCGAGAATTTGCAGGTGGCCTTTTACCGGAGCGATCTTATCCAAAAGGGGGCGGGGTTGGGTCTCTGGCTGTGCAATGAGATCATCCGGTTGCATGAGGGGCGCATCGAGGTGAGCAGCGGCAATCATCGCTTCAGCGTGAAGATCAGCCTCGGGCTGGCGGAGGCAGCGCCGGAGAGGGCCCTTTCGGCTTAAGGGGTGGCTGGGTCTGCGGCTTGCGTTGCGGCGGGCTTTTGGCGGGCTTACTAAGGAAGATACTGATGGATGGCGGCGAGCAGGGTTTCGACGTTGAAGGGTTTTGGCAGAAAACCATCGGCGCCGGCCTCCCTGGCAAACTGTTCGGCCTTTTCCACGCCGGAGAAGTAGATCACCTGGATATCTTTTGTGGACTCATTGTCCTTCAACATCCTGGTCGCGTGGATCCCATCCCGCCGGGGCATGCAATGATCCATGAAGATCAGGTCCGGCTGGAAGTCTTTTACGACCTCCAGCAGAACATCGGTATTCCAGAGTACCAATACGTTAAATCCCCTGTTCGTCAATATCAGCTTACAAATCGAAAGGTGGTCCAGGTCGTCATCGATCAATAAAATTTTCCGGGGATCGGGCATGCCGCGCTTATTTGGGCGTAAATTTATGCGCTGCGCCCCCTATCCCCACCCTCCGGCATCTATATGAAGAAAAATTAATTTCGGGGGCGGGAAAGGGGGTGAAAATTACCCACAAATTGTTGTTATTGAAACGAATACTTCGTGATCACCACAAGCCCATAAGGGTTGACCAGCCCTTTAGCGACGACGCTGACCCCACCCGCGGCATTGGCCCGGTACACGGCGCTATCCAGGCCGGATGAAAAGTACAGGTAGCCATTGCTCCAGGCTATGTCGTTGACGGCCGCGGTGCTCGAAACCGTAAAACGTCCGACGGCGCCCGAAGGGCCGATCGTATAGAAGCTTTGCTGGTGATAGGCCACCCCCATGTCGGAGATGGTCAGATAGATCGTCGAGGCGGCATCGGCGGCGACCCCCACCGGTTTTACAAAGCCGGTGTATCATAAGTGAACACCGGGCCGGTAAGGGTATTGCTGCCGCTGGTGACGGTGACTTTGCCCGTGCCCGCGAGCGAGGGTACGGTGACGATCAACTGCGTGCCGGTCGCGCTCATGAGCGTGGCCTTCTGCCCGTTGATGAAGACACTGCTGTTATTGGCATCGAATCCCGTTCCCGTGATCGTATCCTTTGCGGCGCCGGGGGCATGGGTCGGGCTTATCGAGGTGATCGATGAGACCGCGGTCTGATTACCGCCGGGTTTCGGGTTATTGTTATTGGAGGTTTTACCACATCCGGCCAGGAGGATACCGCCGGCAAAAAGGAAAAAGGCCGGGGTGATCGGGGTTTGGAGTATTTGGGGTATTTTCATGATGGCGAATAAACCTGGCCAATATATAAAAAATGGGCCGAAATCCGTGTAAATATACCTGGTATGCTTAGGAATTACCTGAAAGTGGCCCTTCGGAACCTGTGGAAGAGCAAGGGCTATTCGGCGATCAATATCGTCGGTCTGGCGGCGGGTTTGGGCGTGTGCCTGCTGATCGTGCTGTATGTGATCGACGAAGCAAGCTATGACAGGTGGAATCCCAGGGCGGACAGGGTCTACCGGGTCGACGCGGATATCTATTTCAACAATACCCAGTTCTCCGCCGTGGCGACCCCGCGGCCGCTGGTATATACGCTTGCCAAGGAATATCCGCAGGTAGAACAGATGGTGCGGACGAATTACCAGCCGGACGTGATGGTAAAAAAGGGGGCGGGCTTCATCCAGGATCACCGGCTTGTCTTTGCCGACTCCACTTTCTTCCAGCTGTTCCCCGTGCCGATGATCGCCGGCGACGCGATGACCGCGTTGAATGAGCCCAACAGCATTGTGATCGATGCAACTGCAGCTCTCCGGTATTTCGGCAGCGCGGATATCGTCGGCAAGACGCTCGAGCTGGAGAACCACACGATCTGTAAGGTGACGGGCGTGATGAAGGATATGCCTGCCCTTTCGCATTTTCATTTCAGCTTTATCCGGCCGCTGCGGGATTTTAACAACCATGGGGATGAGAACGACTGGCTGAGCAATAACTATACAAGCTATATCCTGTTGCGGCCGGGGGTAAGCCGGGACTTTATACAAGGCCGGATCGATGCGACGGTAAACAGGTATCTCGGCCGGCAGCTGCAGGAATTGCTGCATACCTCCACGGAGGACCTGCGGCGAAGCGGGAACCATTTCAAGTATGAAATGATGCCGCTGACCGAGATCCATCTGCATTCCAACAAGTCCTATGAGTTCGAGGCGAATGGGAGCATCACCTTTGTCTACACTTTTTCGGCGGTGGCCCTCCTGATCCTGCTGATCGCCTGTGTGAATTTCATGAACCTGAGCACGGCCCGAAGCGCAAACCGCGCCAGAGAGGTGGGCATCCGCAAGGTGGCCGGGAGTACGAAGGGACATCTGGTCGCGCAGTTCCTCACCGAGTCGGTTGTTCTCTGTTTTATCTCGCTGCTGCTGGCGCTGGGTATTGCGCTGCTGCTGTTGCCGATGTTCAATATCCTTTCCGGCAAGAACCTTCATGCTGCAGGTCTGTTCTCGATGCGGCTGCTGCCGGTGCTGGTATTGCTGGTGTTGCTTGTAGGCGTGATCGCGGGAAGCTATCCTGCGTTCTACCTGTCCTCCTTCCAACCCATCCAGGTGTTGAAAGGAAAGATCGCCTCCGGATTCGCGCGCAGCGGACTGCGAAGCATCCTGGTGGTGTTCCAGTTCTTTATCTCGATCGGCCTGATCATCGCCACGCTGGTGATCTACCGGCAGTTGCAATACATCCGCAGCCGTGACCTGGGGTTCAACCGCGAGCAGGTGCTGGTGATCCATAGCGCCTATGAGGCGGGGGATGCCATCAAAAGTTTCCGGCAGGACCTTTTGAAACTGTCGGGGGTGGAGGATGCGACCCTTTCGGGGGACCTGCCGACGGCCGGCGGCTACTCCCAGAACGGTTGGTTCCGCGATCCCTCCATGGACGCCAAGCGGGTAACGGTGATGACCACCCTGTTTGTCGACGAGCACTATATCCCGACCCTTGCCATGCAGATGACGAAGGGGCGGAACTTTTCGCCGCAGCAATTCCCGACCGATTCGTCGGCGATCGTCCTGAACGAGGCCGCGGCGCAGATGCTGGGGTTCTCCTCCGGCGGCGAGCCAAAATTGTACCGGCCGGGCCGGAATATGGCGCCGGTGACGATGCATGTGATCGGGATCGTGAAGGATTTCAACTATAGCACGATGCATCAGAAAGTGGGTCCGCTGGTGATGCAGCTGGCCGATAACCGGGGAAGCATGGCGGTGCGATTGCGGCCGGGCACGGCGGCGGCGATGGTGCGGCAGATCGAGGGGAAGTGGAAGACGATGGCGGGTGGGCTGCCGTTCAGCTATACTTTTATGGACAATGATTTCAACAACCTGTATCACGCCGAGCAGCAGACGGGGCAGGTGTTCATCACCTTTGCGGTGTTTGCGATATTGATCGCGTGTCTTGGGCTTTTTGGGCTGGTGACCTATGCGGCCGAACAGCGTCGCAAGGAGATCGGTATCCGGAAGGTGCTGGGGGCGAATGTCGGCGGCATTGTCGCGATGCTGAACCGCGATTTCACGATATTGGTGGGGATCGCCGCGCTGGCGGCCTTCCCGATGGCGTGGTGGGCGATGAACCGGTGGTTGCAGGAGTTTGCGTACCGCGTGGGGATCCCCTGGTGGGTGTTTGTGGTGGCGGGGTTGGCGGCGTTGGCGATCGCGCTGGTGACGGTGAGTGTGCAGACGGTGCGGGCGGCGGTGGTCAATCCGGTTCGCTCCTTGCGGAGCGAGTAACTATGGAACAAGGACCGCCGCACCGTGGATCCGCCCCGAGCGCAGTGCATCGAGGGCTTCGTTAGCCTGCTGGAGTGGAAACGTTTGGGTGGTAGTGCGGATGGGAATACGGGGCGCGAGGTCGAGGAATTCATGGCCGTCCTGGCGGGTGAGGTTGGCGACGGAGCGGAGAGTGCGTTCGTCCCAGAGGAGGTTGTAGGGAAAGGAGGGGATATCGCTCATGTGGATGCCGCCGCAAACTACCGTGCCGCCCTTGTCGCAACTGCGGAGGGCCTGGGGGATGAGGGCGCCGACGGGCGCGAAGATGATGCCGGCGTCGAGGGGATGGGGCGGGGACTTTGAGCTGTCGCCCACCCAGGTGGCGCCGAGGCTACGGGCGAAGTCCTGGCTTTCTTTGTCGCCGTCCCGGGTAAAGGCATAGACTTTCTGTCCTTCATATAAAGCGACCTGGATCAGGATGTGGGCGGCGGCGCCGAACCCATAGATACCGAGATGTTTTATGTTGTCGCCCGTCAGGGTATACGATCGGTAACCGATGAGGCCGGCGCAGAGGAGCGGCGCACCGGAGGCATTTGCGTATCCGTCGGGCATGGGGAAACAGAATCCTTCGAACGCCAACGTATATTCCGCATAACCGCCATCGTGGGTATAGCCGGTGAAGAGGGCATTCTCGCAGAGATTTTCCAGTCCCTTACGGCAGAACCTGCAGTGGCCGCAGGTGTAAGCGAGCCAGGGGATGCCGACGAGGTCGCCGGGTTCTAGCGTGCTGACCTCGCTGCCGGTGCGGACGACCTGGCCGACGATCTCATGGCCAGGGATCAGCGGCAGCCGGGGTTGGGGGAGCTCGCCGTCGACCACATGAAGATCGGTGCGGCAGATGCCGCAGGCGATGACCTTGACGAGGACTTCCTGCGTCGAAGGTGTGGGAACGGGCAGCGTTTTGAGGACAAGGGGCTGGCGTGGGGCCTCGAGGACCATGGCGCGCATGGTGGCGGGCAGCGGCCCCGCTTTGGGCAATTGCGAGTTTGACGCAGCGGCGGAGGATGGTATATTTGAAGTAGACATGGCAACGCTGATTTTTAGTATTGCAGTCCTTTCCTTTCTTTTCCTGGCAGCAAAGATCGTGCTTCATCTCAAAAAAAAAATTTCCGCGAAATTTGCAAAACTATGAAAATAGTTTTACCTTTAAACTATAAATATAGTTTTATGAAGGTACTCACCAAAGCGGAGGAGCAGGTGATGAAGGTGCTGTGGCGGCTGGAGAGCGGCCTGCTGATGGAACTCGTCGAGGCCATGCCTGCGCCGGCCCCGCACAAGAATACGGTGGCGACGATCTTAAAGACACTCGTCGACAAGGGGTTTGTACGCATCGAAAATATCGGGCGCATCCACCGCTATCATCCACTGGTCTCAAAGGACGCCTACTCCCGGGACACGCTGTCCTCCGTGGCGAAAGGATATTTCGACGGATCGTTTGCCAATGTGGTCTCCTTCCTCGTGGACGAGAAGAAGCTGTCTGTGAAGGATCTCGAACTCCTGCTGCAACAACTCAAGAAAAACAAGTCATGGAAAGGCTAATTATTTATTTTTTACAATCGGTACTGGTCAGCGGGATGCTGTTGGCCTATTACCGGATCGCCTTGCGCAATCGCAGATTGCATGGATATAACCGGCTTTACTTGTTGGGGACAATGGTATTGAGTCTTGTTCTGCCATTGATGCCCGTTAATTGGGCGCCGATCGCCGGGGCGCCGGTGCTTGGAGGCACAGCGGAGCAAGTGGAGAACATCAGCAGGGCCGCTAACAATGGCTTTCCCATCGTCACGATCGGCTGCTGGACCGGCGTGGTCGTGAGCGGCGTATTGCTGGGACTCAGCGTGTGGCGGATCGCGCAGGTATACCGGCTCAAAGCGAGGGGATGGGCGGTGAGGATGGCTGGTTATACGCTTGTCGAGACGGATGACCCGCGGACACCTTTCTCCTTCTTCAACAACCTCTTTTGGCGGCGGGACGCGGACCGGGATGATCCCGTGAACCGCCAGATCCTTCGGCACGAGATCGCGCATATCGAAGGACGGCATAGCTGGGACAGCCTGTTCGCGCAGCTGGCCTGCTGCCTCTGGTGGATGAACCCGTTCTTTTGGATCATCCGGCGGGAACTGAAGGTGGTGCATGAGTTCATCGCCGATGCGGCAACTGGGATGGATGGCGATACGGAACGTTTTGCCCGGATGCTTTTGCAATCCCTGAACCAGGGACGGTTCCTGGAGCCGGTACAAGGCTTTTTTCAATCACCTATAAAACGAAGACTTGTTATGTTACAAAACGAACATGTAAGCCAACCCTGGCTGTTGCGCAAGACGCTCGTAGCGCCGGTCATCCTGGCGGCAGTGGTATTACTCTCCTGTAGCAAGAGTCCCGGCCGCCACGCGAGCGAGCCCGCAAGCCCCGACGCCGCAAAGTTGGCGAAGGAACAGCTGGATCTGAAGACGCGGAAGCTGATCCCTGAATCGGTGATCAATGAAATGAAGGAGCGGGCTGCGGCTGCCGCCGCAGCCGGGATGTCCGATAGGGACTATAAGCTGATGATGGAGCGCAAGCTTCAGGAGACGGAGAAACAAATGAAGCAGGCAGGCCAGGCGCAGTGAGCCAGGCCGCGGCCCCACCCTACGGCGCGATATCCGGTTGGCCCGGCTCCTTGTTCTCCTCCTTGTCTTTCTTGAATTCGAGTTTCCCAAACTTATACGTGAAGTTCAGACCGAAGGACTGGAACGGAACGCGCCGGAGACTGTTGAGCGTAAAGTTGGAGCCGGTGACCTCCGTGGCCTGGTTGACATAGAAGCTGAACGGATTGGTGGTGGTAAAGGCGATGCTGGCCTTCTTATTCCAGAATTGTTTACGGGCGGCCAGATTGTAGGTCGTAAAGGACGGGTAACGGCCCTGAACCTCATTGCGCGCCGAATTGAAATTCCCAAAGAACTCGAGAACAAACGTAGAACTCAGCTGGTACGAAGCGTTGAGGTTGATGCGGTAGTTGAAACTATTGACCGCACTGCCTCCCAGTGTCCCGGTGGTGATGTACCGATCAAAGACCGAGATGTTGCTGCGCAGGTTCAGCCGCTTCCCGAGCGGAACGGAGCCATAGATATTGACGCCGGTGTTGTTCTCCGCGCCGACGTTCATGGGCGTGTTGACCGAGACGTCGGTATAGACCGAATCCCCGAGGGTAAAGCTGGGATAATACCGGATAAAGGGCTGGATATCGTGGGAGGACCTGCGATAGAACAGCTCGACATTGATGGCGCTGCCCTTGTCGAAGGACTTGCTGTACGTAAGATCGAAGTTGTCGGCGATCTCGGGCTGGAGGAAGGGGTTACCGCCCTGCAGGTTCTTCGGGTCGCTGGCGTTGATATAGGGATTCAGCCAGCGGTAGTTCGGGCGCTGGATGCGCCTTGCGTAGCCGATCTTCAATAGCTGGTCGTTCTTGAACGTGTGCGACAGGATGATCGTCGGGGCAAAGGTATTGTAGCCGGGAATGAGCGTATTCGGGGCCTTGGAGAATCCCGCATCGGTCTCGGTACGTTCGTAACGCAGGCCGCCTTTTATGTCCAGGTAGTTGAACAACGGAAAGGACAGCGACGCATAGCCCGCATAGACGTGGCGGTTGTAGGTAAGGGCGTTGGATTGGCCGCTGTCGTAGGGGTAGTCTGCCCTGCCGGGGTCAAAGGTGTAGACGGGAGAGGTGCTGGCTATCTGCCGTATCTGGACGCGGCCGCCGGTCTCGAGGCGGACCTTTTCGCCGAAGGGTTGCACATAGTCGAGGCGGAAGTTGACCTCCCGGTCATGGCCCTTGCTGGTACCCTGGGAGCCGCCAAAGGCCGAATCCCCGTCCGGCTTGCTTTGGGCCTGGCTGTAAGAGCTGCTGTTATGTCCTTCGCTGCCGTCGACGGCGAGATCCAGTTCCTGGTCTTCCTGCGGGAAGGTGCGTTTATAGCGGACATTCCAGTCGACGGCGGTGGCCCGGAACTGGCTGCCCGAGCGAACGAGGCTGGGAAGATCGAACCAGGGAGTGTTAGTGCCGGGAAGGAATTTCTGTTCGTCCTGTTGAACGGAACCCTGGTTGTGATTTCCGAAATTGTCATAGCCGACATTGGCGTTGAAGGTGTTCCTTTTGTCGGGCGTCCACTCGAAGCCGAGGCCGGATTCGAAGCCGTTGCGGTGGAACCGGCTGCTGCCATCCTGTGTGAGGATATCGGTACCCGTTGAGTCGAAGGACCGGCGGGTGGATGAACTGCGCGTAGTGGAAGGCAGCTGGGCGTTGCCGCTGAAAAAGGCGTTCATTCCGAAGTTGCCGTGTTTGGCGTTGAGGTTGAGCGAACCGTTCTGGAGGCGCGAGCCGCCGGTAAGGCTGAGGTTGCCGTTGATGCCGTTCAGCTTGTTATCCTTCAGAACGATATTGATGATGCCGCCGGTGCCTTCGGCGTCGTATTTGGCGCCCGGGCTGGTGATCACCTCGATGCTTTTTATCTGGCTGGCGGGGATGGCCTGGAGGGCATCTGATAGATTGTTGCCGAAGATGGACGAGGGCCGGCCGTTGATCAGGAAGAGGATATTGCTGTTGCCCATGATATCGACGTTGCCGTCGACATCGACGGAGACCATGGGTACCTTTTTGAGGACATCGGTGGCGACGCCGCCGAGGGAAGTGACGTCCTTCTCGACGTTATAGACCATCTTGTCGATCTTATTTTCGACGAGGCCGCGGGGAGCGGTGACGGTAACAGCCTGGAGATCGGTCGCTTTCTTGCCGACGCGGATGTCGCCAAGCGAGACCGGCTTCTTTTCGACGAGGATGGGCCCGATGGTATGGGGAGCGTAGCCGATGATCTCGATGGTGAGAGCATAATTGCCGGGAGCGAGGCCATCGACGGAAAAGGTTCCCTTGTTGTTGGTCATCACGCCGCCGGCAGGCTTCGGATCTTTTTGTTTGTAGAGGGTGACGGATGCGTAGGGCAGGGGTTGGTGGGATACCGAGTCGATGATGCGGCCGGTGATGCGGGCGCCATCGGCTTCAATATTCTTATCTTGTGCATGCAGCGGGACGGAAGAGGTCAGCGTTAGCAGTAGTGCGAAGAGTTTGTTCATATGCGAAACCACAAATTTAACCCGAGTTTCTGAATGAAAACTGGGGACACGTCTGATTGAACCCATATTACAGGGGTTTGATCACATTTTACGGGATAAGAGGTCTTATTATTTTATAATTGGGAAAATCTTTCGTATGATAAAGAACTACTGGCGGATCGCCTGGCGCCATATCGCGCGCAACAAGGTCTATACCTTTATTAATATCCTGGGGCTCGCGCTCGGCATCTGCGGGTGTCTGGTGCTGTTCCTGATCACGCGGTATGAGTTTTCATTCGACCGCGATCATCCGGCTGGCGGCCGGATCTATCGCATCGTAGGGGATATGCAGCGAGGCTCGAATGAAGGCGGATTTTTGAACAGTCCCTACGACGACGTGGCGGGATTCGAGACGCAGATCCCAGGCTTTGCCGCGACCGCGGGGGTGCATGGCTATGATGGAAAGATCAGTATCCCACAGCCGGGTTTGCCGGCGAAGACCTTTGACAATCACATCACGGGCGCCTGGACGCATACGACGGTGTTTACCACGCCGGGCTGGTTCCAGATCTTCCGGTATGAGTGGTTGGCGGGATCGCCGGCGGCACTGGACCGCCCCAATGCGGTGGTGCTGACCGAAAGCCGGGCGAGACTTTACTTCGGCGATGGGCCGGTGGCCCGGATGATCGGCAAGACGGTGATCTATGATGACTCGCTGCCCGTACAGGTGGCGGGGATCGTCAGGGACTGGAAAGGGAATACAGATCTTGGCTATACCGACTTTCTTTCGGTAACCACGGCAACCCATAGCTTTTTGCGGGATCAGATACCGACGGCCGACTGGACGAGCCTGCAGCCCCACCGGAGCATGGCCTTTGTAAAACTCTTACCGGGAGTGCGGCCGGAGGAGGTGAATGCGCGATTTGCCGCCTATATCCGGGACCATGTAAAATTCCGCCAGGCAGGTGCCAAGCTGACCATGTATCTGCAGCCCCTGACCGCCATGCACTTTACTCCCGATTTTCACCGGGGGGATGACGGCGATAGCTGGCGGAAAGCCTATCTGCCGACCTTGTATGCGATGATGGGTGTAGCCCTATTTATCCTGCTGATCGCGGCGGTGAACTTTATCAATTTGTCTACAGCATTATCGATGAGCCGTGCAAAGGAAGTGGGCGTCCGGCGGGTGATGGGAGGCCGGCGATGGAGTATTCGCTGGCAGTTCGGGATAGAGACCTTGATAGTAGTGTTGGTTTCGGTGCTGATCGCGATCTTGCTGGTGAACCCGGTGCTCGCCCTGTTCCATGACTTTGTACCGGAGGGCGTCCAATTTCACGTGTTGAGCCTTGCGACGCTGGGTTTCCTGGCGGGGATGACGGTCCTGACGACCGGGCTCGCGGGATCTTATCCTGCCTGGGTGTTATCTGCGTACAACCCCGTGAAGAGCCTGAAGGGAAGCGCGACGGAAGCAGGAAGAGGCGGGTTGCGCCGGGGATTGATCGTATTCCAGTTCGTCATCTCGCTGGTCTTTATCATCGGTTCGTTGGTGATCGCCAAGCAGATCGCTTTTATGACGCATGCCGACAAAGGATTCAACACCGACAGGGTCCTGACGCTGACGGACTGGAACGATCCGGCCGCAAAGTTGCAGGTGTTCGCCAACTCTTTGAAGGATATCCCGGGGGTGGAGAAGGTGTTGTTGCAGGGCACGCCGCCCATGGGGTTTGCGCAGAATATGGAGTCTTTCTCCTTCCGGCCAACAGGCAATGATGTGCTCATGGTAAGTGCGCATATGGGGAATGACGGATACATCCCCTTTTATGGGATGCGGCTGGTGGCGGGCAGGAATATGCTGCCCGGCGATAGCCTGCGCGAACTGGTGATCAACGCCACGATGACCCGGCGGATGGGCTGCGCGAAGCCGGCGGATGCCATCGGGCGCATGCTGTATCTGCCGGCGCCGCCAGGTGGCGTCGGAACAGGCTACCCGGTGGTGGGTGTCGTTGCCGATTTTCATGTGTCGAGCTTTCACGAACCGATCCCGCCCGTGGTGATCGAGAATGTGGCGGACCGGAAACAAAGTATTGCCCTGCGGCTGGCCCCCCATGAAACCGACCTGACGGCAGTGAAAGCGGTGATCGATCAGTTGGAGACACGGTGGAAACAGCAGTTTCCCGACCGGCCGTTCCGTTCGGCCTTTCTTGACGAATCCATCTCCTGGCTTTTCGGCCAGGAGCAAAAGACGGCCTGGCTGATCAATATGGCGATGGGAGTGACCGTGTTCATCTCCTGTATGGGACTGTTTGGACTTGGACTTTTTACGGTCCGGCGGCGGGCGAAAGAGATCAGTATCCGCAAGGTGCTTGGGGCGAGTGTGCGACGCATTGTCGCGATGCTGAGCCGGGATTTTGCATTGCTGGTGGGACTTTCCTTTTTTATCGCCACGCCGCTGGCCTGGCTTTTTGCTCATCGGTGGTTGGAAGACTTCCAGTACCGGACGGCGCTGAGCTGGTGGATCTTTGCCGCTGCGGGGATCGGCGCGTTGATGTTGGCGCTGTTGACGGTGGGGTTGCAGGCGGTACGGGCGGCGATGGTGAATCCGGTTGACGCGTTGCGAAGCGAGTGATCATGCACCGCCTGCCTCGCGCTTAGGTCTGGTCTTCGGCCGTCCCTGTTCAGGATGTCTACAATATTGCGCGCCATATTCGATGTTTGACCTATGATGGACATCGACCTAAAAAGCATCGAGGAAACCATTGCCGGACATGTGATCCAGACCTACGAGGCCATGGATGTTCCGCATTATCCCTATCATAATCTTGAACATACCCGGGGTGTGGTAACCCATTGCCGGGAGATCGCCGCCTATTATTCCTTCTCCAAACGCGACGCCTTCGTGCTCGTGGCGGCCGCCTGGTTCCACGATATCGGGCATTTGTTTGGCGCCATCGAAGGGCATGAAGAGCGTGGTGTCGTGGTGATGAAGCAATATTTGAGCAACATACCGGGCGAATTGACCATGGCCATCGCTACGGGTATCCTGGCCACAAAGCTCCCACCCTGTCCACATACGTTAATTGAGAAGGCGATCTGCGATGCCGATACCTTTCACCTGGGTACGGTGCAGTTCCGTCAGACCGATCCGCTGGTGCGGAAGGAGATCGAGCTGCGGAAGGGATCGGCCATCGCCGACTGGAGCAGCCGGACGCTGGCGATGCTGAAGCGGCATGAATTTTTTACGGACTATTGTCAAACGCTGCTGGCGAAAGGGAAGGAAGAGAATATCCGATGGGTGGAGACGCAATTGCGTTCGAACGAATGACGGGTATTTCCTTTTAGTTCGGAGTTGGGTGCCGTATATTTACGGTATGTTACAAAACAGAGTCGACCCCTTTGGCAATCTCATCCGGACCAAGGCCAGGGGGCACTGGCTGGGGAACCGCGGCTTGCTGCATAATGAACACCGGGAGATCGTGCGGCCCTTCCGGCTGAAGGCATGGATCACCTGTCTGCTGTCGTTCAAGGGACGGAAGCGGGTGGTGATGTCGCCGGGCCTTTGGACGGAGTTGTTCTTTTTTGATGAGGCGACGGCCTTTGCCGCGGGACACCGGCCGTGCTTCGAGTGCCGGCGCCAGGATGCGGTTCGATTCAAACAGGCCTGGCTTCGTGGGAATCCTTCCTACGGATTCAACGACAAGACCCCGATCGCGGCCATCGATGAGGTGCTGCACGCGGAGCGGGTCTTGCCTTCCGGGATCAAGGTGACTTTTACGGAGGAGCTTTCGGCGCTGCCGGATGGGTCCTTTATCGAGCTCAACAGCGATGCCTACCTGCTATTTGGCGGTCTTGTTCACCGCTGGTCGCCGGGGGGATATGGCGCGGGAGTGGCGGCTTCGGGAGTGGCGGCTTCGGGAGTGGCGGCTTCGGGAGTGACTGCTTCCGCAGCGTCGGGAGCGGCGGCGCCTGGGTCCACCGGGTTGGTCACGGTGTTGACGCCGCGTTCGACGGTCAATGCCTTCCGGGCGGGGTATGTGCCGGAGGTGCGTTTGGATCGGGCGAAGCGCGGGCCGGGATTGCCTTTGCCATAGCGCCGGTTATAATAGATAAGGAACCCGGTGATGGGCAGGGAGGCCGCAATGAGAGCGGCGAGGAGGTAAAGGATCCGGCCGAAGATACCGAGGCAGCCGAGCTTCCCGGTATGGAGGTTGTAGTTGCTGCGGGCCACTTTATCGTAGGCCGTATAGTGGGTATAGAGATCGGCTTTCAGGAGTGTCCCATCCCAGGGGTTGAAATAAAACGTGTTTTGACGCCGGAGGACGTTGAAGGGATAGCGCATGACGATGCGAATGGGCGTCTTTTCAGTGGCCGGGGTGACGAAGGTTTCGGCGGCGCCGGGATAGGTGGCTTGCGCGTAGGCGTAGGCCTGGTCGACGGAGAACCGTTTGGCGGGTCTGGTCTTGCCGGCGGCGTGGGCGGCCGTGTCGGCCTTTCCGGCGGGCTTGCGGATAACGGGAGCCTCCTCTTTTTCCGGAACGGGGCTGTGGGTGACGAGGGAAACCAACCGTTTTGTCGCGTCGAACGCCATGAACAGGCCGGTAAAGGAGATGACCAGCAGGACGGGCAGGGCATAGAAGCCGAGGACCCGGTGAAGATCGAAATTGAGACGTTTGGCATTGCCGCCGGAGACGTCGATGGCGACGGCTTTTTTGACGAACCGCCATTTTTTCGGCCACCAGAGGACGAGGCCGCTGAGCAGGATAAAGAAGAAGAACAACGCATTGAAATGAACGATCTCTTTCCCCGCAGGTCCTAAGAGCAGCTCGGTATGGAGAGTACGGACGACCGTGAAGAACTCCCGGTTGAGGGGCACGCTTCCGATGATCCTGGAAGTGTAGGGATCCATAAAGACATAACGCTCCTTTGTAAAAAAGACAAAGGCCGCATCGGGGTTCTCCTTGAAGCGGATGCTGTTGATCTTTACTTTCGGGTAATAGACGGTAAAGGTATCCACCAACTGCGCAATGGGGAGTCTTTCGGCGCCGGGGTTGGCGATGTGATAAAAATCATGCCAGAGGCGGTCGCGGCCTTCCTCTTCGAAGGTGAGGATCGAACCGGTGAGGGCGACGATGACGATGAGGATGCCGGAGACGAGACCGAGCCAGCGATGGAGGGTGCGGATGGCGGGTTTGTTGATCATTATCAGAATCTAAAGGTTATATCGGCCATTACATTGATCGGGTCCTGGGGCGCGAGCCGGAAGGACCAATATTTCTCATTGGTCAGGTTGTTCACCTTTACCCCTATGCGATATTTCGGCTGGTCGTAGAAGACCGTCGCATCGAGTACCGTATAGGCGGGGATACGGAACGCAAAACTTGTGGTATTTGTTTGAAAAGACGCGCTGCCGTAGTTGCCGCCGGCACCAAGTCCGAGGCCCTTTGCCTTCCCACTCACAAATTTATAGCTCATCCAAAGATTGGCCAGGTTGGCCGGTCCCGCGGTAGCCGGCCGCAGGCCGAGGACGGTCTTATTCGACCGGGTGTATTTGCTGTCATTGTACGAATACCCTGCAACGATATTGAAGCCGCTGAAGGGGTTGGCGATGAGCTCTGCTTCGATGCCCCTGCTGAGCTGGGTGCCATCCTGGATAGAGTAGCCCGGATGGTTGGGGTCGTCGCGGGTAGTGTTGGTAACGTCGATATGGTAATAGCTGATCGTGCTGCTGAGGCGATGATCGAGGACGTCCAGTTTGACGCCGCCTTCCCATTGATCGGCCTGCTGGGGTTTGGAAGAGACCCCGTTGAAGTCGGTGCCGCCGGTGTTGCTGAACCCGTTCATGTAGTTGGCGAAGAAGGAGACCGCTTCGGGGACGACGGAATAGACGATCCCCAGTTTGGGCGAGAGAGCATTCTGGGTGAAGGCGCCGGCGACGGAGTCCTGGGCGGGATACCAGGTGCCCTTGTTGACGAATCGATCGCCGCGAAGACTGAGCATGACGTTCAGCTTCCGGGTGAGGTTGATGACATCCGAGACATACACCCCATAGGTATAGACGTTGGTCTGGTAGATCGACCAGCTGGTGCTGGATCGGGCGGCCGCGGAGTCCACTTTGGCGGCATTGAAGTTGTTGTAGGCCGCGCCCGGGTGCCGGAAGTTGATGGCGGGCATGTTGACGGTGGGTGTGCTGCGGTTGCTTTTCTGGTTAAAGACGTCCAGGCCGGCCACCAGGCGGTTGCGGAGGCCGGCGATGTGGAAGTCGCCGATGAAATTTTGTTGAATCTCTGTGCCATTATAGGGGAAGTTCTCGATCTGGGCGCTTTGCTGGAGGGTGCTGTCGGATCTACCGATCAGCTGCGTCACATACCCACGGGTGGCGGAATAGGTCCGGGTGTAGTTCGTCTGCGAACGCCATTCGGCGGACAACTGGCAGTTGATCTGTCCGAAGACGTTCAGCTGTTGGGTAGTGTAAGCAAGGGTATTGTTGGTAAAAGAGCGTTTGTAATCGATGCCGAGGGCCTTGACGTTGGTGATGTTGCCCGTTGCCGCCGGGGCGAACCGGATAGGAGACGTGGCGGTGAACATCGTGGCTTCGACGTCGAGGAGGAAGGAGAGCCGGTCGTTGGCTTTGTAGATGAAACTGGGGGCCAGCATGACGTTGCGCGAAAAGCCGGCGTCCTGGAAGCTTTGCTTTGTGCCGATCGCGCCGTTGATGCGCAGGAGGCTGGTCTTGTCTTCGTCCAGGGGTTTATTCCAGTCGATGGTGAGCCGGTTGAGGTCGAAGGAGCCGGCGGAGTAGCCGATCTCGGTGCGGGCCGACTCGATGGGCCGTTTGGTGACCCGGTTGAAGAGTCCGCCAAAGGAGATCATGGTGCTGTTGAAGAGCGTTCCGGAGGGGCCTTTTATCGCCTCTACCCTTTCCAGGTTCGCCGGGTCGATGTTGGTATAGACAAACCCCGAGACGCTGTTGCGGATAAGGTTGTCGGTCTGGAAACCGCGGGAGAGCATGCTTGTCCGTCCCTGGTTGTACAGGATGGGAACGCCGGTGCCGGGGATGTTCTTGAAGATATCGGCGTAGCCGGCGACGAGCTGTTCGGCCATGATCTCTTTCGTGACGATGGTATAGACCTGCGGATTCTCGAGGTTCTTGAGGGGAAGGCGGGCGACGTCTTCGGTCTCTTTTTTATTGAACTTGTTATAGCCGCCGATGATGGTGATGTCGTCGAGGCGCCGGAAGGAGTCGGTTGGATGACGCGTCGTGTCTATTTGTTGCTGAGCGGTGGCCATTTTTTGCGCCGTGGCGGTGGTCAACAGGTGGGATACAGCGATAAATAGAAGCAGTCTTTTCATTTGGCCGCAAGCTAGGACGCCGCGCACGTAGGCCGGACCGGTATCGGGAACATTTGTTTACGAAATCGGTAAATCCGTTCGTTCTCGTCAGTGCAGGAGATGGAGGGCGCTTTCGGCCAGGAAGCTCGAACCGTACTTTATACAATCCTCGTTGAAGGTGACCTTGGGATGATGCAGGAAGTAGCGGTCGTTTTGATCCGTTTTTGCCCCGAGGAAGTAGAATTGCCCCGGCATGGCGCGGGAATAGAAGGAGAAGTCCTCGCCTACGAGGTAGGCCAGGCCTTCGGTGATGTTCTCCTTACCGAATATCCGTTGATGGACGGGGGAAAGCTTTTGATGCATCGCCTCATCATTCAGCAGGCTGGGATAATAGGCGCTGAACTCGAGTTCGATGGTGCAACCGTATTCGGATTCGAGCTGCCGGTGGAGGGTCTTGAGGCGGCTGATGATGTCGTTGTAATCGGCGATGCGATTGGCCCTCAGCGATCCTTGCAGAAGGACCTGGTTGGGGATGACGTTGAAACTGGGGTTGGTCCCGGTAGAGACATAAGTGATCGCCAGTACCGAGACGGGGACCTCGGGTTGGGGGCCTGCGAGGTCATGGGCGGCGGTGATGAGCTTTGCGGCGATGGCGATCGGATCGATGACCTGTTTCATGAAGCCGGGGTGGCCGCCTTTGCCGGTGATGCGGATGCTGAAATTGCCGACGTTGGCGAGGGCTTCGCCGTTGCGGTAGGATAGCGTGCCGACGGGCAACAGGGGATGAACGTGCAGGCCGAGGACGGCGTCTCCCTTCAGCTGGCCGCTCTCCATGATGAGCTGCGCGCCGGACTTGCCCGGTTCGGGGCTGCGCATGGGGCCTTCCTCGGCGGGTTGGAAGACGAATTTGACGGTTCCTTTGAATTCCTCTCCCTTGAGCAGATGGGCGGCGCCGAGGAGCATGGTGGTGTGGATATCGTGGCCGCAGGCGTGCATGACGCCGTCGTGCTTCGAGGGGAATGTAACGCCGGAGTCTTCGGTGATGGGAAGGGCGTCCATGTCGGCGCGGAGGATGATGGTGGGGCCTTCGCCTTTTTCGAGGGTGCCGATGACGCCGGTGAGGGCTATGCGTTGGTGGGGGATGGCGAGCCCGGTCAGCTGCTGCTCGACGAATTCGGCCGTCCTGAACTCGGTGAAGCTGAGTTCGGGGTGCTGGTGCAGATGGCGGCGGATGGAGACGAGCCTCTCGAATAATGGGGTGTCCATAGGACAATTTACGAAACAATTTCAGGTATTATTTTTAAAATATTAGTCTACTAATTTTGTAGACTAATATTTCTATCCTAATATTGCGTTACGGTCGTGTGGCCGAGTGGCCAGGCACGGGTCTGCAAAACCTTTTACGGCGGTTCGAATCCGCCCGCGACCTCCGAGTTACACGTTTTTCATATGGCAAGCAATCGTTAGACGAGGGTGCATTTCTATGCGCCCTCTTTTGTTCGTATCTTTCCGCCTATGTCCATTACCTTTTCCCGGGATAATTTCCAATCGCTTTGCGACGGGCTTGCCGAAGGGGACGCCGACCTGGCGGGGATCATCGGCGCACATGGCTATCCGCCGATGTGGAACCGTCCCAATTCTTTCGAAACGCTGGTGCATATCATCCTGGAGCAACAGGTCTCGCTGGCTTCGGCGCTGGCGGCGTTGAACAAGCTGAAGGAGAAGGTGGGTGAGGTGACGCCGGAGGCGGCGCTGGCGCTGAGGGACGAGGAGTGGAGGGCCTGTTATTTCAGCCGGCAGAAGATGGCCTATGTAAAATACCTGGCGGCGGAGCTGATGAGCGGCGAGCTGGATCTTTTCGCGCTGGAGGCGTTGCCGGATGATGCCGTGCGTGCCCGGCTGACGGCGCTGAAGGGCATCGGCAACTGGACGGTGGATGTCTACCTGATCTTCGTGCTGCAGCGGGCCGATATCTTCCCGATGGGGGACCTGGCGGCGGTGAATGCGTTGAAGCGGCTGAAGGGGTTTGCTCGGGAGACGCATCGGGATGAGCTGTTGCCGGTGATCGGGCGGTGGAAGCCGTACCGGACCATCGCGGCGATGTTGTTGTGGCATTTTTACCTGTCGTCGCCCGTGCGGAAATAAGCTATATTTACGGGTATGATCCAAATCAGAAAGGCAACTGCGGAAGATGCCGATGAGGTCTGGGCAATTATAAAAGAAGTGATCGCTACAGGCGACACCTACGTTTTTGCGCCGGATTCGCCAAAGGAAAAGATGCTAGGGTATTGGTATGGGGAAGACAGGCATACGTATGTGGCGCTGCTGGATGGCAAAGTGGTGGGAACCTTCGTACTAAAAGATAATCAACCGGACCTCGGTTCACATATTGCGAATGCCGGGTATATGACCTCACCGCGGGTATTCGGTAAAGGCATCGGCAGGATGATGTGCGAATTTTCGCTGGAGGAGGCGAAGCGTTTGGGTTACGCGGCCATGCAATTCAATATTGTGATAAAGAGCAATGTCCGGGCTGTTGCATTGTGGCAGAAGTTGGGCTTTGGGATCATTGGAGAAATACCGGATGCGATCCGGACCCGGCAGGGAGAGCTGGTCAACGCTTATATCATGTACAGGAAATTGTAAAGTATGAATAACGGCAAATGGTTCGACCGGTCGTTCGACCTCAGTTTTGGCGCCGAAAGGTACGGGGCCATCTACGACCAGCTCGCCGGCGCGCCGGCGCGGTTGCGGCAGGCGGTGGTGGGAGTGCGGGAAGAGCTATTGGTGGACAAGCCCGGGGGGAAGTGGTCGATCAAGGAACAAGCCGGGCATTTGTTTATCATGGAGCCTTTGTGGAGGGTGCGATTCCAGGACATCCTCGAACAGAAGCCGGTGCTGACGGTTGCGGACCTGAACAATGCCGCGACGTCGGAGGCGGGGTTCAACGGCTTCCCGATCGGGGAACTGCTGGAGCGGTTTGTTGCCGCGCGTGGAGAGACGATGCGGCTGCTGGACCGCATCGATGCGCTGGATATGCAACGGACGAGCCTGCATCCACGACTGAAACAACCGATGCGGGTGATGGACCTGGCGTATTTCGTGGCGGAGCATGATGATCATCATATTGAGATCGTGAAAGAGCTATGTCAATGAGGATCTTTATCACCGGATCGGCCGATGGGCTTGGATTGATGGCCGGGCGGCTCTTGGCCGGTCAGGGCCATTCCGTCGTGCTGCATGCGCGGAACGATCAGCGGGCGCGTGACGCGAAGGCGGCGTTGCCGCAGGCGGAAGCCGTGGTCGTAGGCGATGTGTCGACGATTGCGGCAATGGTGTCGGTGGCGGAGCAGGTGAATGCCTTGGGATCGTTTGACGCGGTCATCCATAATGCGGCTATTGGCTACCGGGAGCGGAAGAAGGTGGTGACGGCCGATGGGCTGCCCGAGTTGTTCGCGGTGAATTCGCTGGCGCCGTATGTGCTGACGGCGTTGATCCGGCGGCCGGCGAGGCTGATCTATCTGAGCAGCGGACTGCACCGGCAGGGAGATGAGAGCCTCGACGATCTTGTCTGGGATCGGCGGCCGTGGAACGGATACCAGGCCTATTGCGACTCGAAGCTGCATGATGTGGTTTTAGCGTTTGCCGTGGCGCGTGAGTGGAAGAATGTCCTCGCCAATGCGCTGGAGCCGGGATGGGTGCCCACGAAAATGGGCGGGGCGAATGCGCCCGATGATCTTACGAAGGGATCGGTGACACAGGCCTGGCTGGCGGTGAGCGATGACCCGGCGGCGACGGTTAGCGGAGGCTATTTCTATCATCAGAAGCCGCGGGAAACACATGCGGCGGCCCGGCGGGTCGAGGTGCAGGGAAAATTTTTGAGCGAGTGCGCGCGCCTGTCAGGGATCGGATTCCCGAAGCAATAACGAGAGGTGTTCCACGAAGGACCATTCTGGGGCGCGGGTTCCCCATTTCCGATGCGCTCCCGGGAGGCCATAGGGAGGGTATGCGTGGAACACTTTTTGGATAAGAAAGGCCAAAGACGCGTTATGATCAATTCCTCTATTCCACTTCAATTTTCATATCTGGGTATCGCCTATGCGGGTTGGGCCGAGCCTTCCAAAGAACGTCATGAGGATGGGCTTCCCAAAAGCTATGCGGTGGTCCTGAACGGAAGCTTCTTCGGCAATTTTTTCTGTGACCGCGGGAAATGGATCATCGATCAGCATCGTCCCTATGAGCTGGTCCTGGCGGCCGGCGAGCGGCTCAGCGAGTGGCTGATCGCGGCGATGCGGGCCTTGGCGTGACGCGGCGGGGCCGGCTGCGGCGCAATTACTATCTTTACCAAAAAAGTTTATGGTAGCATTTCTAGGCATGGGCCTGCTGGGCTCCAATTTTGTCAGGGCCATGATCAATAAAGGCGAAACGGTGCAGGTGTGGAACCGGACGCCTGCCAAGGCGACGGCGTTGGAACAATATGGCGCGAAGGCCTTCCCGGGGGTTGCGGATGCGGTGCGGGGTGCGGACACGATCCATCTCACCTTGAAGGATGACGCCTCGGTCGACGAGGTGCTGGACATGGCCGGGCCGGGGCTGAAGCCGGGTGCGACGATCATCGACCATACCACCACGTCGGCGCAGGGCGCAATTGACCGGACGAAGGCCTGGGCGAAGAAAGGATTTACGTATGTGCATGCCCCGGTATTCATGGGCCCGCCAAACGCCCTGGAGAGCACGGGGACGATGTTGGTGTCGGGGGATCCGGCCGTGGTGGCGCGGGTAGAGCCGGCGCTGGCGAAGATGACGGGGAAGGTGCTGAATTTCGGCCCGGAAGCCGGAAAGGCCGCCTCGATGAAGCTGCTCGGCAACCTGTTCCTGATCACGCTGACGGGCGGGCTTGCGGACACACTTTCCTTTGCCAAGAGTACCGATGTGACGATGGACGAAGTGTATAAATTATTCGAGACCTGGAATCCCGCAGGGATGGTGCCGGCGCGGCTCAAGCGGATGACCTCCGGCAACTACAGCAGCCCTTCGTGGGAGCTGAGCATGGCCAGAAAGGATGCGCGGTTGATGCTCGAGGCTGCCGGCCGGGACAACCTGACGATCATTCCGGCGATGGCCGAGAAGATGGATAAATATATTTCGCAGGGGCATGGGGGTGATGACTGGACGGTGATTGCGAAGGATCATATCCCTGCCTGAGACATCAGCAGCGACGGCCCCTCCGGGGCCTTTTTTTTTATGGAAACGGGCCGGCGGAGCGTCTCAGGAGAAAGCAACACTTATGGCAGAACTCGATGTCTCCGCCGGCGGCCATAAAAAAGGCCGTGGGGTCCGGAAGGGGAAAAAATTGTCTACACGAGTCGACCTGACCCCGATGGTCGACCTGGGATTCCTTCTTATTACTTTTTTCATTTTTACGACGACGATGACGACGCCGACTTCATTGCATTTGAATTTGCCGAAGGATGTACCGGATGATCAGCGGATGAAAACTAAGGTGTCGCAGGTGATCACGCTTCTGCTTGGGAAGAATGATAAGGTGTTTTATTACGAAGGTGATGACCCGACCAAGATGAATTCAAGTGATCTCAAAGGCATCCGGACGATACTCCTGGACAAAAAAATGAGGAGCGACACCGCCTTCTTTCAAGTCATCCTGAAACCTTCAAAAGATGCCTCTTATCATGATGCGGTGTCGATCCTCGATGAGATGAAGATCGATGCGATCCACCACTATGCCCTGGTGGATATCGATCCTAGTGAGTATACATTGCTTCGGCAGCAGCCGGGGCAGCAGTAGTCGCCGCAGCGGCGGGTTCGTGACCGGCGAGCTTTGCGGTGCCGCGGTAGCGATACCGTTGGAACAGCATGAATGCAATCACACCGAGCAGCACGAAGACGAGGTAAGCGACGGCAAGAGAGGACTGGTTCTTTATCGAAAACACGTTCACGCTGCCATAGCTGAGGATGGAGGTGATGACGAACAGACTCCCACCGGTGAGGCCGCTGACGATGCCGCCGTGGCCGTGGAAACGGCCGAGGGCAAAGGAGAACAGATTGTTGAAGACAAAGCCCGCACCGACGTTCAGCAACATGACAAAGACGAGCAGCGTATAGATATTCGACACATAGAAGGTCGACACGGCGATCATGCCGGCGGCGACGAGGATCTGGATGCCCATGGCAACAGGGACCTTTTTATCCAGCGGTTTGTGGATGATGGATTTGGAGACGATCCCTCCGGCCATCAGGGCAACGCCGGAGAGCAGCGAGCTGTAGCCGGTGATGATGGGGCTATAGTGATAGATATGTTCGATGATGAAGGGGGAGGTCATGCCGTAGATCATGAGCATACTGTAGCTGAGACCGATGATGGCGAGAGCCAGGCCGTAGTCCCGGGTCCGGAGCATGCTGCCATAGGTGTTGAGAATGGCGGCGGGTCGGAAGGGGCTGAATTGTTTCAGCGATTCGCCGCCGAAGATAAGATCGAGGGCCAGGACGGTGAGCGTATAAAAGCCCAGGAAGTAGAAGCTGCCATGCCAGCCGAAGGCCGTTTGGAGATACCCTCCGACGAATGGGGCGACGATCGGGGCCGTTGCCCAGACGATCGAGAAGAGACTCGTATAGTTCTTTAACTTCTCGCCGTCGAAAGTATCCAGGAAGTAAGCGCGTTTGGACACGACGATGATGGCGACGGTGATCCCGTGAACCGCGCGCATCGCAAAAAGCATGGCGATGCTGTCGGTGTTGGCAATGACAAAGCTGGCCAGGGAGAAGAGGAGCAGGGCGCCGATGGTGATCCGGTAGCGGCCAAAGCTGTCGAGGACGCTTCCCACGAAGAGCTGGCTCAGGCCGGCGCTGACGAGGAAGACGAGCAGGCTGCTTTGGATGGCGCCGGCGCTCACGTGCAGATCGGCCGCCATGGACGGGAGAGAAGGGAGATAGACATCTGTAGCCAGTCCGGTGAGCGGGATAAGCGCAAAGGATAGGACGGTTGCGATCCCACGGTTCTTTTCTTTTATCAGTCTCATGATCTTTATTTTTAATCTATTTATTCGATAAAGCGAAATATATCGATTGATTGGTCGAAAAAAAAGGTTACCCTTTTTGAAAGCATTTGAGGTAATCGACATAATCCGCAAAAGCTTCGTCATTGATGCGATACTTGGTACACCGGCCTTCCTTCTCGGACTGAAGAAGGTCGACGTCGACCAGTTGTTTCAGGTGATGGGACACGGTAGACTGGGCGAGGTTAAAGCTTTCGGTGATCGCGGTACATTGGGTCCAATCGGCGTTCTGCCGGATGTACTCCAACATCTTTATGCGATACGGGTCGCCGAGGGCTTTACACATGCGCTCCAATCGTCTGGTATCTAGTTTCGAATTCACGGCACAAATGTATCGATATTTTTCGATACGACAATGTCGGCGGGACGACGATTTATCTATTGGGTTTCGGCGCAGCCGGTAATTTGTAGGTGATGCCGGCTTCGCGGGCATAATCCTCGAGGGGTTCGAGGCCGATGGCAGCGCGGCGGCGGTCGACGTTGGGCTCGTCGTCGATGGGCGCGATGATGTACTTGTGGGTCTTTTTGTTTAGTTGGAATTGAGTGCCGTAGGTTTGTTTTCTGCCTTCTTGCAGGGCCACCCGATCTTCCAGATAGGCGAGTTCATTGGCATGCGCTCTACCCTGTTGAGCAGCGGTGCGCATCATCGGCAGATATTTTTGCTGGACGTCGAGATCCGCGTGCTGGATAACGGTCCAGAGGGTGGTGCTCCCTGCGGGACCGATACTGTCGGTGCCGACCCAGCCATAGGTATCGAGGATATGGGTGACGGTACCCAGATCGATCGAGTCCTGGATGCCCATGCCTTTATAAAGGCTGTCTACCTGACGGGATTTCCAACCGTACTTTTTTTCCGTAGCCTCGAGGGGCTGCCGGTATTGCTGGTCGGCCCGGAAGACGATCTCCAGTTCGGCCCGGAGGGTGTCCATGAGCGTATGTTGGGGCGTGGGCGGAGTTTGGGTGGAGAGCCGGGTTTGGGCAAAGAGGATGCAGGGTATGAGACAAAGGGAGAAGAGGAGGGCTTTTTTCATGGAGGTCATTTTGGCTATCCGCTGGATGCGGGTTCCGCGAAGTTCCATAAAAAAGTTACGGCCGGCTCGTATGAGCCGGCCGTTTTTTTTTAGCTGTTATAGGCCTCCGCGAATTCCTTTGCGAAGTCCTCCAGTTTGGTGGGCGAAAGGGCCGGGCGATGTTTCTGATAATCCTCGAACATGATCCCGGTGCGGATCGCGACACCCATTTCGGTGTAGTTCTTTGCCACCTCTTCGGGGAGGCCGGCGGCGATCATACCTTTTTCCGTGTCTTCGTCGCTGAAGGGAACATAGGGCAACCCGGGCTTACCGATGGCGGCGCCGAGGACGGCGGCGACGTCCTTGCTGTTGCGCTCATCTCCTGCGATATAACGCACGCTGACCCCTTTGAAGGAGAGATCGAGCAATTCTTCTGCCGCGACGGCGGCGATGTCCCGGGGATGAACCATGATCAGTTTCCGGTCGGGGCCAAAGTTATTGCCGTAGATGCCGGCTTGTTTGATCAGCCCAATGACCGCAAAGAGATTGAAATAGAAGTATCCGGGTCGCAGAAAAAGGATGTCTACTCCGCTGAGGGTCTTAAGACCTTCCTCCGCGAGATGGATGCCGGACACGGGACCCACGCCGGCGGGTTTATCCGCACCGATGCTGCTGAGAAAGACCAGCTTTTTCAACCCGGAGGCCTTGACTGCCTGGGCATATTTCCGGCCCATCCCGCCGATCCACTCTTTCCAGGGGTTCGCATCCAATTTGGGCGGGATCATGAGATAGGCGGCGTCCGCGCCTTTAAAGGTGGCAGTTAGAAAATCGGCGTCTTCCACCGAACCGATGGCGGGTTTGGCGCCAAGGGCCGTGATCTCCGCTGCTTTTGCGGGCTGGCTGCTGACGATCGTCACTGAATGACCTTTTGCTATCAGTTGCTGTGCGACGGGTTTGGTGATATTTCCCAGGGACCCCAGAAGAATGTATTTCATACTTGTTTTGTTTTGCTGAGGCAAAGCTATACCTTTACTGTATATTTCGATAGTACCTACCCCAAAGTAAGTATCATGACAGCAATCAAAGAAAGCTCTACCCAACAGCTGAACAAGCAATTGGCGTTAAATGCATGCCCGGTGACCTATACGCTCGAGAGGATCGGCGGTAAGTGGAAGCCCTTGATCCTCTATCAATTAATGAATGGTCAGAAACGATATGGGCAAATAAAGAAGGCGGTGCCCGGTATTACGGAGAAGATGTTGATCCAGCATTTGCGGCAGCTGGAAACGGACGGGCTGGTCATCCGCGAGGTGAAGCCGGTCGTTCCGCCGCATGTGGAATACCGTCTGTCGGCCGACGGGATAACGCTCACGCCTATTCTGAATGCGATGGCCGAATGGGGGCTCGCCAGAAGAGGGTAATAAGGGGATCTACAGGGTGGTTGAAGGGTTTGAGGTTTGCGCCCTGGCGCTCGGGAGGCGGCCGCCGGATGGGGACCGGGAAAATAGATCAAGGCGGGCTAACGTTGATCTCTAGGCGTAACCAGGGACGGATCATGGTATTGGAATGAAGGTCTGCTTGCTTTTAACAGGTGTTAGCAACGGCGATCGGTCCATTCCCGGTCCCGGCATCGGCGGCGATGCGATTGTCAGACGAAATAGAGTGGGGGTAAAGTGGTAGAGGTGGCGGGCGAAAATAGGGAATTATTGGATTATTTCCAGATGCGATATAAAATTACGGTATAAACTGCGATGGCCCCTATTGCCAACCCGAATCGCTCGAAGTCGGTTTCGGGGAACCGCGGGGACTGAGCGACAAAGGCCGCAATGGACAGGAGGATGAGCAAGGCGGTGGAAAAAGTGAGAATGAGTTTCCTGGGGCGATTGATTTTTTGGGGGGATATGACGGGCCGCCCAGCGGTGTCGGGCGAAGGGATCGGGTCTGTAGGAGGGTCGGTTGCCGAAGCGACCGAGCCGGCGGAGGGTTCGGGTGCCGAATGGGCCGGGGCCGGCAGGGATGGACGGATCTCCAATTTTTCAAACAGAATGCGGAGGGTATAGGCCCGGGGGACGACCTCGGCGTTCTCGATACGCTGCACGGAACGCAGGCTGAGGCCTGCGAGATCGGAGAGTTCCTGCTGGGTATAGCCCTTCGCGGTGCGACTTTCGCGGATAAGTTTTGCGATGCCTTCTTTATATACTTGATACATAACTGATCGAGGGTCCCGGGACCCGTCATTTATACGTCATTTGCCAATGACGTATAGATTGTTTTGCCAAGGTAATAGTTTTGATGGCAATGAAAAAATCCGACACGTCAAGACTATTGTCCAATCCCGTTATCCGGGTGATCCTGTTCTGGATCTTATTTCTTCTCCTTTGGATGGCCCCTTTGTATAGCGGCCTCTTGCCGCAGGCGCCGGCATTTCGAATGTGGAATAATGGCCTTTGCGGATGCCTTGCCGCCTTTGTTACCACCGCAGTCGTCTTACGCGCAGAGAAGCGATCGTTCGCGGACCTGGGACTGGTTTGGCAAAAGGGCACCCTGGGCCGGTTCTTCCTGGGGATCGGGCTCGGGATCGCGTTGTTTGGAGCCATCCTCGGGGTGACCACGGTCTGCCTGGGCAGCCGGCCTGTCTCCCACCCTATCGACCGGGAATGGATCGAAGGAGGATTCATCCTCCTTCTCCTGTCCGTTGCCGAAGAGGTCGGCTTCAGGGCTTATCCGCTGATCCGGCTGGAGCATGCGGTCGGATTGAGGATTGCCCAATGGGTCGTTGCGCTCGCTTTTGCACTTTTTCATCTGGCCTATGGCTGGAATATTTGGATCGTGATAACGGGGCCCTTTATCTGGAGCTTTGTCTTCTCGCTTGCGGCCAACCGGTGGCGGGGCATTGCCGTACCGGTGGGACTTCATTTTGCGATCAATGTTCTACAGCGGTCCTTTTCGGCCGGCGCCGGCGCCGGGAACCGCGGTACGCCGCCCACCTGGCCCAGCCTGCTTGTCGAAGCGGCGTTATTTGCAGGAGCCTTGCTGTTGACGGAGACGATGCTGCGGCGGCGGAGGAAATCCTTCCCAGGATGACCGGCGGGCCGGGGTTTGGCACGGATTTTTGGTCGTTATTGGTATGAAAAAGCAAAAAACACCAAAAACGGCCGCCCAGTATGCGGGGACACCGCCGGTGCAGCACTCCGAGGTGGTTCTTGCTCAGCCTGAACCTCCCAAGTTGCTGGAAGAAGAAAAAAGCACGCAGGTGATCAACGAGGATGATATCGAGGCAGACCGGCATAATGGTTCGGCTGGGGCCTTTGAGGCTACCGAGCAATAGTATCGGATTTCGCGCGGGCCGCTTCCGCGGCTCCCGCGAACGGGATGAAGAGTAGCCGAAAAAATCTTATTTTTCCGGATAATCAATATTTTATGTCATCCAAGGACTTTCCGGCTATCGATGCAGACTGAGGATCTGGCAGAACTTTATCAGGTTCCGACCGGCCAATTGAATCAACAAGTCAAACGAAATATTGACCGCTTCCCCAGTGATTTCATGTTTCAATTAACCGAAGATGAGTTCCAAAACTTGAAATCGCAATTTGCGACATCAAGTTGGGGTGGCCGCAGAAAGCTTCCTTTTGCCTTTACGGAACACGGGGTTCTCATGTTATCCAGCGTCTTGAACAGCAAGATCGCAATAAAAGTCAATATCCAAATAATGCGCATCTATGCAAAGATGCGGGAGATGATGCTAACCCATCAGGAGATTCTGTTGAAACTGGAGCAATTGGAACGACAGACACTTCAAAACACGGACGATATACACGTGATATTTGACCATCTCAGGCAATTATTGAATCCTCCCCAGGAACCTCGGCTCCGTATAGGTTTTCGAAGAAAAGACGAGCAAGATTAGCGGCAGACTTGATATCACAAATTGTGATATCAAGTCAAATTCTTCAGCTTCTCAGGGTCGACGATAGCGTTGATCCGCAGGATCTGATCGCCGGCAATGTCGAAGACCACACAGGAGACAAGTTGGTCCTTTTTGTAAAAGAGGAAGGCCGGCTGGTGGTTGAGGAGGGTTGGTTTGATCGTGGACTTGCTTTGATAGGTGTGATAGACATAGGTGAGGAGTTCGGCCACGGCAGCGGCGCCGGTGCAGACCTTGCGGACGACGCTGACCTTGCCGCCGTCGGCGTAGAAGGCGATATCCTCGGTAAGGAGGGCTTCGAGGCGGGGCATATTGCGGTCTCGGATCGCGTCGATGTAGTTTTGGAGCAGGGCGTTGGTGTGCGCGTCGTGGACGGGATTGCGGGGGGCTTCGCCGCCGGGCTTGAAGAGTTTTGTCTTTGCGCGGCTGAGGAGCTTGCGGGCGTTCTCTTCGGAGATCGAGAGGATATCGGCGATCTCCTTGTGATCGTAGTCGAAACTTTCCCGCAGGATAAAGACGGCGCGCTCTTTTGCGTTGAGCCGCTCGAGCAGGATGAGCAGGGAATAGGATAAGATATCCTTCAGATAGACATTGGCGTCGGCAGACTCAGTGGCCACCGGCTCCGGAAGCCATTCCTCGGGTTGGGGAACGAGCTTCCGGCGCTGTTTTTTGTTGATGGCCCTGTTGATGACGCTTTTTACCAGGTACGCCTTTTCATTGGCGATACCGTCCCGCGGTGCGGCATAATAGTTGGCAAGGACGTCCTGTATCGCGTCCCGGGCGTCTTCGGCCGAGCCCAGGATGTTGTATGCGTAGGGGAAAAGAAGGTCCTGATAATTATTCGTCATGGCTTTACACGGTTGCGGCCGCGGCGGCCGGCTTTGTATTGAACTCGTTCACCTGATAAGTGCCGGGGATGGTCCGGAACGTTTTGTTGAGCCTGTTCCAGACATTCGTCCCGGAAATGGCCAATGCAAGATCGGCAATCTGCGCTTTTGTGAAGTATTTTTCCAGATTGGCAAAGGTGGCGTCATCGACATTCGACCCGATCGTCAGGCTATCTGCCATTTCGAGTGCGGCGCGTTCGGCCTCCGAATAATAGGGGCATTCGCGCCAGGCGGGAAGGCTGTGCAACCGCTGTTCGGTCTCGCCGTGGTGGGTGGCGTCCTTATGATGCATGTCGAGGCAAAATGCGCAGCCATTTATCTGGGAGACGCGATAGGCGAGGAGATGCAACAATTTGACGTCGACGCTGGATTTGTAGAGATACTTCCCTAAGCCTAAGAGTGCTTCCATATAGCCCTTGGGGACATCCTGGAATGAGATTCTTTGTTCCATGGTTTTACTGTTTTTATTTACAAGACCCGGGAGTATTCCGGAACGTGACAACATCTTTCAATATTTTTGTCCGGATGATCCCAGTTTATTCACTTGCCCAGAACAGCCGGACGGGCAGCCGGATGATCGAGGTGGCGGAAGCGGTCGAGTGTTCCCCTGCCCTGGTGGAACCCGCCTTCCTGATCCCACACCGGAAGGATTATTACCTGTTCGTGCTGGTGCGGCATGGGAAGAGCCGGCATTGGGTAGATTCCATTCCATATACGTTGAAGGCGGACACTTTTTATTTTACCGTTCCCCAGCAGGTGCATCTGAAGGAGGAGATGCTGCCCATGCAGGGACTGGCGCTGCGGTTTACTGAGGAGTTCCTGCAACTCGGGGAGAACCGGGGATTGCGGGAGCTGCCGCTGCTACAGAATCCTGCGGGCGGGCATGAGCTGTGTCTCTCGGCGGCCGATCTGGCCTTTGTCGAGGATATGCTATGCAAAATGCTGACTGAATTCCGCGGCTCGGGGTCCTGGAAGAACGCGATGCTGGCGGCGCAGCTGCGGGTGCTGGTGATCTACCTGAGCCGCTTGTACACGGAGCAGTTTGGGGTTTCTCAAACCGGCGACAGACAGCTGCTGTTGGAATTCCAGACGCTGGTGGAGCGGCATTTCCGGGACGATCATGAAGTGGCGGATTATGCGGCGCGGCTGCATATCAGTCCCGGTCACCTGAATGAAAAGGTGAAGCAGCAGAGTGGGAAGACGGCCATTCATCATATCCATTCCCGAATGGTTGGCCTATTTCAACCGCTGGTTCAAACGGCTGACGGGGGAGACCCCGGTGCAATACCGGATTGGTATCCGCGAAATGTACCGTTAATGCCGGGCAATGTGCAGGGGGTTTCCGGTCGGGCGCCGCTAGCTTTGTTCCATGGAAAAAATGACAGCGCTTGTTACCGGAGCCAATAAGAGTATTGGCCTGGAGACCGTCCGCATTCTCGCCCGGGCGGGTTATCATGTTTTTTTGGGCAGCCGTGACCGCGATCGGGGCGAGGCCGCGGTGGCGGGATTGCGGGCGGCGGGGCTGGACGCCATAGAACGGGTACTGCTGGACGTGACGAGCGAAGAGTCGGTACAGACCGCGTTTGCCAAGGTATCGGGGCGGGTGGACCGGCTGGATGTGCTGGTCAATAATGCAGGGATCCCGGGAGCCTTCCAGGAAATTGCTTCGGCAGCCTCCGATGATCGCCTGCATCGCGTTTTCGAGACGAATTTCTTTGGGGCGATCCGGATGGTGCGCGTGTTCATGCCCTTGTTGAAGAATTCACCGCAGCCGCGAATTGTGAACGTCACCTCCGACCTGGCGTCGTTGACGCTGCATAACGATCCCAATTGGGTCTACTGCCGGTACAAAAATCCGGCATACGGGCCTTCGAAGACGGCGCTGAATGCGTACACGGTGGCATTGGCGTACGAGTTGAGAGATACTCCTTTTAAGGTGAATGCCGTGAACCCGGGTCATACAGCGACGGATTTCAATAATCATCGCGGGACGAAGAAGGTGGAGGATTCGGCGAAGATCGTGGCGGAGTATGCGATGCTGGGATCTGAGGGGCCTTCGGGGAAGTTTGTAAGCGATTATGGGGAATCGCCGTGGTAGGCACGCTGTCTGTCAGGCAGCCTTCCGGGCAAAAAAAAAGGGCCGCAGCGCGGCCCGTTCTTATAGGGTATCGATCCAGCTTTTCAGCTCCTGCTTGGTTTTTCCGGTTTTCTGTTGAAGGCGGCCCAGCAGTTCGTCTTCCTTTCCTTCTTCATACATAAGGTCGTTGTCGGTTAGGTTGGCGTATTTCTGCTTGATCTTGCCTTTTAATTCGTTCCAGTTGCCTTTGAATTTGAGGCTGGTACTTGACGTTCCTTGTTGCATATCGTTAAAATTTTTTGCGTTTAAAAAAATAAATGAGGCCTCATTAACGCAGCCCCAAATTCTTTGCCATGAGGATGCCCGCTGAATTTTAACCCAATCGGTTTTTCGCTGTGCAAAACCTACCCCAGGTGGGGCGTCCATTAACCACGTTAAAATTTTTATAAAGAGCCCGGCAGGGTGGTCCTTTGCGGGCGTATACCGGTATCTTTGCCGGGATTTAAAATTCTTCCTGTGATGAAAGCACTGTGTATCGGCGTAATGGCCCTATTATTCTTCAGTTTTACCTCTCTTAAGACGAATTCATCCTCCCCGACACCCGCGTCTTCCATTGCCAATTCATCTGTAAAGCGCGCACATACCGCCGAAAAGAACGGTGTTTCGCTGGCCGATTCGGTCCGGTTCGATCTCTTATACGACAACCTCGATCTGCAGGGACTTTCACTCTCGCGCGAGGCCTTTCACAAGGCCGTGCTGGGCTTCTTATCCCTTCAGATAACGGGAGTGATCCGCAATACGGATGTCTTGTCGATCGTCGATTTTTCGTTGCCTTCGAACCAGAAGCGGCTTTTTGTCATCGACATGCTGAACGGCCGGCTTTTATTCAACACCCTTGTCGCACATGGCCGGAATTCGGGGACGCTGATGGCGACGCGTTTCTCCAACCGCATCAACAGCTACATGAGCAGCCTGGGCTTTTACCTCACGGGGGACGCCTTTATCGGGTCGCATGGATATTCGCTGCAACTGGAAGGGTTGGAGCGAGGGTGGAACGATCATGCCTCTTCGCGGCGGATCATCATGCATCCGGCGGATTATGTCAGTGACGAGCATATCCAGGAGTGCGGCTACCTGGGTCGCAGTGAAGGTTGCCCCGCCATTCCCGAGACGCTGAACGCGCCGATCATTGATGAGATCAAAGGCGGAAGCTGCCTTTTTCTGTATGCACCGGATAAGCGTTTTGCGCGCCGCGGCGCCCATTTCTCCTCATAATTCGATTCTTTACCTCGATCTGCTTTTTAGCGCAGGAACAGGTGTTGCGCCACGGCGCTGTCATGTCCATAGATATCTTCCCGGAACTGCAGGTTGTTCTCCTCATCCACCCAGGCGGTGTAATACACGATCAATACGGGTATGGGATCTTTGAGCGCTACCCCCTTTTCTTTGTCTTCGGCGATGACCTGGTCGATCTTCTCTTTTGACCAATCGGGCATATCCTGCAGAAGATATTCCGCCAGCCCGCGCGCATCGGCGACGCGGATGCAGCCATGGCTGTAAGCCCGGCGGGTACGGTTGAAAAGATCTTTGTGGGGGGTGTCGTGGAGATAGATATTGAAGCTGTTGGGGAAGAGGAACTTGATGCGTCCGAGCTCGTTCTTTTCACCTGGCCGCTGCCGGATCACCGGGAGCCCGTCGTCCTCGCCGGTCTCTTCCATATCGTGTTCGCCGAGATAGTCCTTGTTCTTTTCCATGGCAGGGACGATCTCCTTCCTTACGATGGAGCGCGGGATATTCCAATACGGGTTAAAGATGATGCGGTTGAGCCGGCCGGAGAAGAGCACGGTGCTGTGCCCCTCCTTTCCGACAACGACATTCATGGTAAGGGCGGGGTGCCCGCCGTCGAGGACCTGCAACCGGAATTCGGGGATGTTGACGATGAGGATGCGACGATCGGAGTCGGCCGGTTGCCATCGCATGCGTTCCAGATTCACAAGTATCTGTCTTATCCGCGCCTCGACCGGGACATTGAGAGACCCGATCACTTCGGGGCCGATGTGCCCATCGGGGATGAGGCCGTGGGTCTGTTGGTAGGTTTTTACGGCTACCTCGAGCTTTTTGTCGAAGAGGTTGGAGGTGTCGGCCTTGCCGGCATCGGCGCCGTCTGAGCCGCCGGCCAGCTCACCGGTCAACTGTAAGCGCTTTTTTACCGCCGCAACGAAAGCGGCCTTTTCACCGCGACGATAATTCTTGCGGGGCTTGGGCAGCCGCCCCCACCCTCCCTTTTCCTGCCAGTCGAGGAATTGCTTTAAGCGTTGGACCAGGGCCTGGTATCCCGGCCCCGTGATGCCGGTCCCGCCCTGAGCAATGGTGGCCCGGGCCATTTCGACAGGTTCTCTTTTCGTGATCGGGATGAGCTGAAGATAGGCGGCGTGCCGTTGCCGCTTGTCGGGATAGCGATCGTTGAGGTAGTTCATGAAACGCCAGGTCATGAGCAGTTCGGTGCGCTGCAGGGTGGGATCGATGGCGTTGAGCTTCTGCCCGCTCGTATCGCCTGCCTGCAGGAAATCGAGCTGCCGGTCCAGCCATTTGCGGCCGGTGCTGCTGTCCTTGCTGTACTGATAAAGAGAGGAGAAGGCCAGGGCCTGTTCGGAGAGCCCGTCCTGATCGAACCAGGCGTATTGAAAATTGCGGGCGTTGTAGAAGTTGTGAAGTTCGAGCGAGAGGGTATCGTTGAGATGTTGCAGGGAAATGAACTGGTCCAATTCGGCGGTGTCGAGATACAGATCGCTATAGGCATGGGCCGAGTCAATGCCGGTGTTGCGGGCAATGAGGGTGTCGCTTTCGAGGGGATTGGCCGGTGTGGCGATGGCGTTGGAGTCCCGCGGTTCAGCTTCCGGAGGGGCTTTCGGTTTGTCCCGGCAGGAGAAGACGGCGAAGACGAGGAGGAGGCATCCTCCCCGCGCTATGCGGGCTGTGAAAGATAGAAACAGGCTAACCATGCCAGAATTTCGCCGGAGGCAATTAAGTAAAGAATATATCTCATATCGATATAGGATCAAAATCATTGCCAAGGCCATCCCAGGGGTGGAAGGCCGAAAGCCGGGAATATTGTTCCCCACCTGGGGAGAGCTGGCACAAGAATTTGATACTGATTGTTTAATGAATAAGTTCTGGACATATTATTGCGCCGTCCTGCTTGGCATCCTGCTGACTGCGATCCTCTTGTACATTGCCCGGCTGGTGTTTATGCCGCTCGCCCTGGCGGGGATGCTGGCGCTGGTTTTTATGCGCCTTTGCAACTGGTTGGAGCGGCGGGGTATCCCCAGGGTTGTTGCCGCCCTCATCTGCGGGCTTCTTTTTACGGGGATCGTGGCGGGAATAGTATTGTTGGTCAATTGGTATATCCACCGGTTTGCATCGGATGACGCGCTGCAACAAAGGATCGGCGACGTGATCCGGCAGGCCAGGGGTTTCCTGAGAGACCAGTGGGGAGTCAATGTCCGGGGAACAAAATCAATGTGGTCGCTGGTCGGCAGCATGGATGCGGGGAAGATGACAACCACCGTGGTGGGGAGTATCGTTGCCGTCGTGATGCACCTGATCCTGATCGTTGTATATATGATCATGCTGCTTACCCTGCGCGGGCATGTGAAGGAGTTTTTCATCCGGTTGGTAAAACCGGGGAACGAACCGAAGGTCCGGACGATCCTGACACGAAGCGTGAAGGTTGCACAAGACTATATCTTCGGGATGATGATCGTTATCCTCTATCTATGCATCCTCTACTCTGCCGCCTTTTTGGTCATTGGCGTCCGGTATGCCGTCTTCTTTGCCATCCTTTGCGGGCTGCTGGAGATCATCCCATTCGTGGGCAGCCTCACGGGGACCACGCTGACCTGCATCATGGCCCTCTCGCAGGGGGGCGGGATGCATATGGTCGTATGGGTGCTGGTCAGCTATGCGACGATCCAGGCCTCACAGTTCTATATCTTCGCGCCGTTGGTGATGCGGGAGCAGGTGAACCTGAGCCCCCTGTTCACCATCCTGGTGCTGATCGCCGGGGACCTGCTCTGGGGCATCCCGGGGATGATCGTGGCGATCCCGTGCCTGGCCATCCTGAAGATCGTGTGTGACGAGGTAGAATTCCTGCAGTCGTTTGGGTTCCTGCTTGGGCGGACGAGGCCCACGAGGGGACGGTGGAAATGGCCGTGGGCAAAATGATCTCACCTTCGGTCGAACCGCTTCCAGCGGTTCCGCTTAAAATGGCTCGGCGTTTGCGGACGTTGAATAAAACGGAGCGTATGAACAATATATCAGACATCGAGATCAGGCGGGACGCGGAGCAGATGGTACTTGACCTCCTAAGCGCCATCAATGAGAAGGATTTTGCGACAGCGAGGGAGTTCGTATGGGACAATTTCACCTTTGAAGGGGTTCTGGGCAGACGGGATGGCGCCGACGCCTATTTTGCCGACCTGCCCAAGATGAACATGAACTATTCCGTGCTCCAATCCTTTGCCAGGGGGCTTGACGTATGTGTGTTGAGCAACCTGCGGATGGGGGACAAAAAAGAGGTCTTTTGTTGCAGCTGGTACAAACTGCGACAGGGGAAGATCGCCTCTCTGCGAGTGGTGTTCGACCCGAGACCCCTGTTGGTGAATTGAATTGCGGGCCGCTCTTCGAGCGGCCTTTTTTTTGTATCTTACGAGTCATTAAACCTTATCTATTATGCAACCTGAACAACCTGTCCGGGCGGCCATCCATGCCGCCATGGACCGTATTCAAAACGAATACACCCGCCTGATCGACGCTCATTTTTGCGTTTCCCTTCTTGCCTCCTTTGATTCCGACGATCTTCACCTCGAGGCCTTTTGCCGGGACTACCATCCTCACCCACAGACGGACGAGCTGGTGCGAAACAGTATCGGCTTTGGCCGGTCGGCCGGCATCCTGTTACCCAACGCGGAACATTATCTCACCTGTGCGCTGTATCTGTTTCCCGATGCGCCGCCGGAGAAGATCCTGCTGATCGCGCGGAACTATGCGGTGGACTTTTATCTCAATGACACGATGGGGCGGGAGTACCGGTCGAGC
>Ga0105239_10000809_pt1 | contig 44349 bp, 51 predicted proteins | sample KBSC44metaG_FD_92761 | JGI IMG/M metagenome (GOLD analysis project Ga0105239, IMG submission 92761) | Corn rhizosphere microbial communities from Kellogg Biological Station, Michigan, USA - KBS C4-4 metaG | ecosystem: Host-associated > Plants > Roots > Rhizosphere > Soil | place: Michigan, USA...
AAGGCGATGACGCTTTATTATCGCCGGGCTTCGTTTGCCACTCTTCCACCATCTGAGAGTGCAGAAGTTGGTTCATACTTCTCCCATCTCGAAACGAAGGATGAGGGCGGAATTACCTAACCTGAGTCTGCATATAGAAGAGAAACAGCAAGTCTAAAGATCCTTAATTCGTTGCGGGCAGCGGGTAGTAAGAAACCACGGACAAGAGAATAGTTTTTGGACATGCAATCAGAAAATTGGAATCACATTCTGCGGGCAGTTTTTAAGCTTAAGAGGACGCCTAATGCAACCTGAGGGATGCCCTCAAACACAATTGGGTATCATTGTATGCAAGTTGCACGCCTGAGAGACCTAACTCATGACCGAGTTACAGGGGGTGAGGCGCTTCAACTTCAGGCATCATCGCCAAGGCACGCCACTAGGAGCGGAGCGCCCGCAAATCAAGATGCGTACCTATTATGAAATGAATACCAAACACGATATATTCAGTGGGATGCAAACACATTAGTGATTATCTCTACGCCCAGTTACCGGCCAGTTGCACAACATGTCGGTGGTGAAACTCCTCCCTCTCCACCACGCCGCATGGCAAGTCGCAGCAAGTTCGATGTGGCATCTCCTGAACGCGCCGACGGAGGGGGAGAAGGATCGACTCACAAAAGCATGGCACGATGCAACGCACCAACAACTCAATACCGAGGGCTTGACAGTGAGCAATTAAATTCTATTCTTGCTCCTCCCGATTGATTGGTTACCGATGCCTAATCTCGGTGCTACTCTAGGCCGCGCTGCTCAGCAGTGTTATCGCCGGGGCATTCTCCTGGCCGCCCGTTGCCAATACCCACTGGCTGGTCCAAGGCTTGTGGTATTCCAGCATCACGCTGTCATTGGCTTCCATCGCGACTGCAACGGAGCAGGCAGTCGCCCTGTCGAGGATCGTCTGCCATCCAAATGGCCTGGCTAATCTGCGAGAAGTCCTCGGCAAGCCTGTGCCTTCGAGTGAAGGACACGCGACACATAATCACAGGTACGAGCCACGAAGGCTACAGCTGTATATCTGGCATCTGCCTCTGGCGATGCTGAATGTGAGCATTTATCTCTTCCTCCTTGGGCTGCTGGCCTACTTGATTGATGCCCTCTTCCGACCGCGGGAGGATGGCGTTGATGTAAAGGTTTGTCTGATCCACGCCTGGCTTATCGAGTGTTTGTGTGATTGTGACGATACTAATGTGCATATGAATTGTAGCCTGTGGTCATGTTTGTCATTGCCTTTACAATTGCGATTGCGAACTATGCTCTGTCCACAGCAAGTATTTATGAGCGCGCAAGCAAGATCAAAACCCTTTAACCTTCTGAGCCTATGAAGCAAAATGGTATATGGATTCTAGGGGTCCCATCTGGAGCTTCTCAATAGGATCAAGCTGGTTACGGACCAAAAGGAGAACTTTGCCATTCACAGGACCACGGCATTCGAACACCGAAAATTCCATTTTTGCTCTCCCGAATATCCAAAGTGCGGATACCCCCCTACAAAATTACCCGAAACGCTGATTCATAAATATTCCATCAGCTAAACCTTCGTTCTCCAATCCCACTTCCACCCAAGACAAGCCCAGCGACTGAGGATGAATGTGAGTAAGGACAGCCCTAAAATGGCGCACATGAATGCAACCAGTATCTGGGGTGAGATGGCCTCAATGAGTTCTCCGCTGATAGGAACGCCAATGAGTGTCGCCAAAGAAGCTACGAAGTAAAGAGTGCCATAGTAACGGCCGAACTGGTCAGCCTCACACAGCTGTCCAATACAAGCGGGTGTCAGGGCCATCCAGGAACCAGTTCCGAACCCAAACAAGGCGGTGAAAGCGTACAGAGCGGCAAGGCTGGTGTGGCCGAACGGGAGCCAGAGGATGAGCATGATGAGCAGGGTGAAGATGATCATGATCAGTAAGGTGTTGAAACGGCCGATCTTGTCTGAGATGTACCCGGGGATGATTCGCCCGAAACAGGAAACGGCATTCATGACGGAGATGACATAGAACCCGGTATCTGGTGGATAGTTCGATCCGAAGTTTGCATACGTTGGGAGGATCCCCAGTGCGCCGAACAGCACAATCTCGAAGCCGAATACGCTGATGGTAAGGAATGTGAATTTCAGATCACCAAACAAGCCGAGTGATACGAGACGTTTGCTTCGTGTTTCAGGGGAGGGCGGCAGTCGCGGTTTCATGAGTACATTTGCAACGACCAGGCACCCGAGGAAGACGAACGCCAGAATTCGAATTGACCACGCATAGCCATACTTCGGTAATGTGCTTCTTAGTATCAGAGGAATGGTGGTGCCGCCCAGGCTAGAGCCAACCATTGCGATGCCATGAGCCATACCACGCCGTCTCTTGAACCAGTGGCTTACCACGGCCAATCCTGTGGTGCACAGTGCGGCGCCTGCAAGGCCTCCCAAGAAACCCAAGCATAGAAGGAATTGCCAATATAGCTTGCATTCTGCCAAAAGGAACATCATCGCAATATAACTTACGGACCCGATCAAGGCAATCCACCGAGGTCCCTTTAAATCAAAGAGCGGCCCAATCAGAATCCCTAGGCCGAGAGCAAGGTACACAAAGGTAGAGGGTATCCAGCCAACATCGCGAGCGGTGTAGTGTGAGAGTTGGTTGGTTTGAAGATATTCTTGGATGGTGCCTATGGAAACCATGAACCCGAATGAAGCGTACAAGGCGAGGAATGCTCCGAGTAGCACGAGCCATGCCTGCAGACCACCTTCAGGGAAGTCATCCTCTTGAGAGCCAACTCCACTATCATCTACGTCGATGGCGATGGGGATTCCAGAGCGAGACTCAAAGCCTTGAGCAGTCTGTGACTCAAGATCTGTTTGCTGGAAGGGAAGCTTCTGCTCAGGGCTTCCCGTACGAGAATTCTTTACCGACCCCGCATCTTGCTGTGGCTGATCACTGGAATTTGTTGCGACAAGTTGAACTGCAGGCGACGCGACGACATCCATCGAGATCACACGAAAGCCGTTAGTGGTGGCACTCGAAGTTTACCCCCGGATGAGAAGAACTCAAACTCTTCATCAACGATGTTTGTGAGTCGAAGTAGTGCCTTTGAAAAAGTCGACACGCCCTAGGGCATCCCGCGCATCAGATCTTAGTCAGAATTTTAGAAAGAAAAAAGGCTTTTGCGGGCGGGAGGTAACCGCTCTTCTCCGTTCAATCATGCCGTAATGAGTGAGTAGTAAGGGATTGTAGATCCCAACTAGGACTACCGTCGTAGGGGCAGTCGTAGATCCTGCATATATTCAATCTTTATTATTCGCATTTTTGCACAGGCGAGGAAGATTCCTGTGTTTAGGGGAAGTAATTTTCCGATGGGCGGGAAGTCATCATAAGTCCTATAGTTGCTGGTTCTGTGCCTGGGAGAGCCACCAGACAATCCTATACGTAAGACATGTTAGTTACTGACCCTGCAATAAAGCCGCCGGTGCAATGTGCTGCTAGCCAGTCTATTCATAGTTCAGTTGTGCGAGGCGCTACGTGGTTGAGGGTTGACAGCCTTGTTATGCACGTATTCGGTTGCTGCCCCGCGAATGTGCTCACTGCTTCGTTTTCCCTGTCGGAAGTCCATTAACGAGCGAGCTAATTCTCCTGCCTTGTCGGATCCGGCTCATAATCCTGGAAATGGCTGATAATGGAGTGGAGAGTATCAAAAGCCACGATCGACGCGCCACACAGGGACTACCTGAAAGGTTGACATTTATATGCAAGAGTGCACAGACACTAGTGTGACAGCGGCGATAGCTGTTGGCAGGCATTATACTCTGACACAGTGACAGGTTTTCACCATCATCTTTAGCAAGTGGTCGTCGGATCCTGACAAGGGCAATCAAGTCGTCTTTCTCATCGGATCAAGACTTTCCATATTTAAGTCTTTTCTTGCGTGGTTCGTGCTTGAAGATGTAAGCAGGGAACTCGACCATGAAGACCAGCGGTGGAAGGCCTATTTGGCCGCGAACAACTGGGATGCCTCTTGAGACGACCATGAGTCGAAGGATCCTGCCGGAGTTTTCAAGAGCGGGCTTACGCCAACTTCTTGAGCATTTTGAGCCTTAAGCATAATGGAAAAGATTGCTTTCAGTAACATTCGACTCAGGAATGTATCTGGGCTCCTCTCATTTGAAGCTGCTGTCAATGCTGCCTGTGGGTTGCGTCCATTCACGTAACCCCCGAGCACCGTTGTCCTGCAAGTGTCACTTACTGTCCATGATTTTTATCTTCTCCATCATCTCCATGTTCGTCAGTCTTCAGGCATAAATGAAACTTTTCTGAAACAACGTACAAGTCGATCTATTCGAGTTCTTGAGCCAGCGGAGCAGACAAGCACGGCTGTACACGTACTCGGCGCTCGCACTTCCCACCTTTCTTGTTCGGCGTCTGCATATCTGTTTCAATGATGTAGCAGACGGCACACTTGTCTTGCCCCTTCACTATGCCTTGCACTTTGGAAAGTGTCTTCCAAGCGCAGACAGCCACCCTATGCTGCGGTATTTCATTACAAGGACGGGGATTTAACAAGCGCGATATGAAGCGCCCGCCCCTCAACGATAGGCCTCGACAGCGTTGCAGGTATCTCGGTCAGGAGCGCTTCAAACGCGTAGTAACTTACTGGATATTGTGCCAGTGTGTCTGAGACCTCCCCGTCTGCAGAGTCATGCCGTGATCAGCAGATACTAACGTGCCCGACTCCATGGAAGCAGACGTGATGCGTATCCGAGCTCTAACCAGCTCAACGCTAGTTTAGAGGCCCAATCAGCGAGGCATCCTGCAGTCACTTACAGCTGGGGAGGAAAGAATTGACTGCCGATAATACATCATGTAAGCAGCCCAGCCACTGGCCTTTGTGGGCTTCTTGTGAAGCATTGCGGCCAGTTGCCAGGGAGACATTGGCAATGTTGGCCAGAATTGACCATGATGAAGGATGATGGTTTTCTTGGAGGTACGACAGGGGCGTAACGAGCATCAGACCCCGAGTTCCCGGTTGGTAGAGCTTAGCATAGTAAACTCGAGGATTATACTGCTCCACAGGAGGCTGTATAATACCCCTGTCATTCATCCCAATCAGGAAGTCTCATTAGTCTTGGCGGCCGGCCTAATAGTGTTCAAGCGACATGCTAAATTAACCTCTCCATCAACTTGTGCTCCGTCAAACCCGGGAAAAACATTTCCCTCATTTTCAGCTCCGGCGAGTCCTGTGTTGGGCCGCTATGTGTTGGTTCAGATATGCGTACAAAACTTGAGGTTACGACTTGACGACAAGTTGCACTGGCCCACCCTCTCGCACTTTCGATGATCCAGCAAGATCATCCTTTTACGTTAGAAATCGTGAATCGGTACAAAAGGCTACCCTCATATCCGCACGTATGATGGCTCAAGCAAAATGTAAGTTGTTCTTCGAAGATATAGGAGTACTCGCTCGCTTTATTAAGCCAAGCTTACTGACCCAACACGCGCAACGCGCTTGCTCGATCAGATGCAGCAGGAATACACTTTGTCGTCAGCAAGCCAGGCAAAGGCTCTAAATCGGAACGCCGCAAAGAGACAATGCGCCATGCAACGAAGGCCCAATGGAAGCAACGGCAAAATGGGCCCTTGCAGTCATGGATCAACCCTGGCCAAAGCATCAAACACGCAATGACGAAGTCAGAGAGTTCAGGGGAGGATCGCTTGCCTCCGCTATTGCCTAGGCTGAAGATGGTTGGAGGCTACTTCTGTGGAACTGAACTACCTGAGGGGATCGAGCCGGCCGTGATTCAGGAGCTAGTCAAAGGTAAGCGTGCCTGGAGTTCAACTGGCTCGCCTCGTGCTTCTCCCCAGAGAACTGACCAGGGATCACTGTTTTAGTAATCGAACTGGGGAAATATGGCACATACCACTACGAAGTCTGTCTTCACGTACACACCGTCAAGCGGGGCTGGTTTCCCTACATGATTAGTGACATCTGCTGTATCCATTCAATGATGTACGGGCTCCGCGGCTTTATCGACAGGCCACAACACAATGGAGAGAACAAACGGCTTGCGGCGTTTCACTATTCTCAAGCCCTGCAGCACCTGCAAGCTCGGATTAATGCCTTTGAGAAGGACACAAGTGGCTTCGTCTTCGATGATTCAACAATCATGGGTGTCATCAACCTCGCCATGGCTGCCGAGATCGAGGGTGATCTCACCACTGTACAGACCCATGTGGATGGCCTTCTCAAGATGGTCAGTCTTAGAGGAGGTCTCAAGTCTCTAAGCATGCACAATAATTTACAGGTCAAAGTCTGTAGGTATGTGCACTCGAGTGCCGCTCATGGCACAAGAGACTCTTGACGTGTGCTCCTTCTGGGGCCCTTCAAACGCTGACCTGAGAGACAGGGCGGACATAGCTCTTGCATTACACCAGGGAACCTCCCCGCGGCTGTTTCAAGATGACATCAACTGGGATTGTTTTATCGCGGGACGTGGGTTAATTCGATGTAACCATCAACCGCATGAGTCCCAAATAGATGCCTTTGTAAGCGAACTCAATCCGCAACTAGGCAATTGTTGGAAGGACATCCATGCCTTTTCCTGCCTCAGCAATATGGCCTATCAGACAGGTGGCAAGTTCTCTCCCGAGACTTATAATGAGATGATGATCTCCATCCTTTATCGGCTGATGTATCTGTCTTTTCCGGGTGACAAGATGCAAACGCTGATCCAGACGGCTTTGTTGGCCTATTGCTCGACGGTGTTCTTGATTCGGATGTACCAGGCCAATCCTTACGGGCGGTTCAAAGATCTTTTTAGCGCCGAGTTGTTCGAGATCTTCCAGTTGACAAGTAGAAGCATGCCAGGACCAGTGAATTTTTGGTTACTGATGATTTACCATGTGGTGGCATGTGACGACTCTTGTTCGACGGAATGGCAAACTGCATGGCTCGATGAAACCATATCGCTTGACAGGGAGGTCACCTGGACTGATGCCAGCACGAGGCTGAAATCTGTCATGTGGGTTGATTTTGTGCATGGTGCACCGGGGATGAAGATTTTTGACTCAGCCACCGAGCGTCTCGGTAAGCCTAGAAGTGAACATTGAATTTGCTTCAGTGCCATTAAATCGGAGGTATTTCGCGCTCTTAATAGTAATGATTCCTGGCCTGTAGCTCAGGAAAACTGGATACTCTGGCCGATGTGCTGCTGAGAGACGAGAAAATATAGAGGGCCGACCACACAGGAGTGGTTGTTGCTTGACTTCAACGCCAGCATCTTTATCCGGGTATAAAGAACACACAGACTGGGAGACGCTCGATAAGCCCGTTGAATGGTCTGTGGACAGAAGCAATATCCTCAGATCATCACAGACCCCAGAGTAATCGACTATGACCACCCCTTCCTATTCACTACCCTCCACGGACCTACCATCCTCCCACACGTACCACACAACCCTACCTTCACGTCGCCAAAAAAATTCACACAGCGACGAGACCTAGGGTCGAACAGAGTAGCAAAAGGGCTCACCGACAGCCCCCAATTAGGATCTCTAATTGGGAGGTGTCAGTGAGCTGAAAACCCGGTGGTGAATGTTTTCCTTCGTCGAGGACTGGTACCCTAGTTTTTTGGACTCGTTATTGTCTGGTAGCAGTTGGATTCGGATCCTTTCGGTGTCCTTTTTGGACGACAGAATTGGGAATTGCAAAATATAACCCTTTGATTTTCTGGGAGTGAATGTATGTATAATATCAATTTAGGGAGCCTCGCGGGAGCGCCAAGAGAAATGAGACTCCCCTTTAGAGCCTAGTCTGAGGATAGTTGACGCGACAACATCAGGCAGCCCACTTTTGAAGTGCCTCGATATGCACGACCCTTGGAGGAGTATGGGTATCAGATGGAGTTGCTTTGAGATGGGGGAGATAGCCAGGATGCAGGCAGAAATGCCGGAACGAATATGATTTCGTCAGTGGGGTTTCCAATATCCTATAAAGAGCGGTCCATCCCCCTCGAGAAGTATCCTTCGTGGGATATCTTTCACATATCCGTTTCCTTCTTTGGAGTTCCTGACAAACTTTCATATTCCGACAAGCGGCTGAACATGGCGCCTCATCAGAGCAATGAACGGGGGGAGGCCAGTGAAAGCCCCTCGAAGGATATGGAGCCTTTGCCCAAGAACATATTTTCAACCTTCATCAAGAACCAATTTAGAACCACCATCGACCTCCCAACGAAGGAAAAATACCCTGATGTCAAGGGGAAATGTGCAATTGTGACGGGTTCCAATACTGGGCTCGGTTTCGAAGCATCAAAGCAGCTTCTCTCTCTTGGATTGTCGCATCTTGTGATGGGAGTTAGATCACTCGCGAGAGGGAAGGAAGCCGCAGGCAGGCTTCAAGCTGCGAATCCCTCTGCAAATATCGATGTTTGGCAGCTCGATATGGAATCCTACAAGTCTATTCAAGCCTTTGCTCAAAAGTGCGACGAGGGGCTTCTGCGGTTCGATATTGTCATACTGAACGCTGGTATTTTCTCGGCTAGCTTTTCGACCACCGCAGAAACCGGGCACGAGAAGACCATGCAGGTCAATCACTTTGGCACGGCGTTGTTGACATTGTTGTTGTTACCCATACTGAAGAAAAAGCCGGGTGCAGGACACACACCCCGACTCATACTCGTCAATTCACTCACTGCGCATACGTGCAAGGTGCCCAACAAGGAAATCCGACCGTTTCTGCCGTCGTTTGACGACACGGCGGTCCTCCCCTGGGATATGGAAGAACGATATGGAGTTTCCAAAATGGTGAACCAATTATTCACCGTCGAGTTAGCCGGAAGAATCAAACCTGAAGACGTGATCATCAACATGGTTGATCCAGGGCTGACGAAGGGCACGGACCTTGCTCGGGAGGCAAATTGGGTGGTACGGCTGATGGCGAGATTGTTCCTTGCAATAGCAGCAAGGCCTTTGGACAGGGGGGCAGCGTCATATGTTGATGCTGCCTTTCAACATGGCGAGGAATCTCATGGCTGCTTTCTCATGAGTCTCAAAGTTAGTCCGTAAGTTCAAGCCTTTGTGATGCTATTCACCTGCTCCATTACGTGCCACAAACACTCGGTAACTAACTCTTGTTGATCTTCAGGCTTTGTGGCTGGTACTATGCAGATGAAAAGGCGTTGGTGAAACCAATCTGGGAGGAGACGCTTCAAGAATTGAGTTTCATTGGCCCGCAGGGCATCATTGCTTCAATGCAGTAGCAATGGATGAGGATTCAAAGGTCCAAGGCCACAGTGGCTAACCTACACACCCATGTAGGTACAAGTTGATGGGGGTTACTTCAACCGAACAATTCTTCCAGCCAATCCTTCTCAATGAGGTCGCCTATTGAAGTTCTGTCTTTTGGGTTTATTTTCATCATTGCTCTCAGAAAATCGATAAATTGAAGAATATCTTTTGGCTCCAATCCACTCCAAAACGGATATTCAATTGATTTTAGAGGGTTGCTCTCCGTTCTCCCCTTCGAGCCAGTATTGAATTCATCCTTGATCATACCCTCGGCATCAAATAGGCTCTGAACTATGTCTTGATCGCCTTGTGACAGTAGGTCTCTTGGGAAGCGACCGCAAACATCAATAATCTGATGAATGTGCTCTCGAAAATCATAATCAGATCCAGGGATGAGTGCGTGTGGTTCACCAGTGAAAAGAGTCACATTGCGAAATACTTCGAAGACGACTGCACCTAAATTCCGGAGATCAGTGGTGTAATCCCATGGAGCTTCGATAAGAACTTCCGGCGCATGTAAGGCAACAGGTTGGATTATTTTCGTCAAGTGTCTATCCGACCAGCTCGCGGCGCCCCAGTCTCCAAGAGCAATTTGGACGGAATCGTCTTCGCAAGAATTATCGTGCAGATCATGAAAAACTTAAGTCTCAATAGTGATGTACTTCATGGGCTCTTCGTTTACTTCGGTTCCCACAATACCTAGCGTCATTGATAGCCGTTCTCTAGATCCAGTTTGGGAGTTGAGCCGTTGTGATCGGACAGATTCTGAATCGTTGAGAAGGCCTTTCTCCATTAGTCTTTTTTGGATCAGATTTGGGTCGCTTAGCCTAATGAGAATATTTTGAGGTTTAATATCTAGATTTTGGTGAGTCTAAGAGCCGAACCTGATGGTAATACTTTATCACACCTGTGTGAATGACAAAGTGAAGATGGACATAGTTGAGCGCCAGAAGCAACTGGGCGGTGATAGCTTTCATGTACCGATTGGGGACTCTTTTATCCGGAAACCAAGATTTATAAGTTTGTATGGTGTATGCCATAGCCTCAAAAACAAAACAGTAATGGATTCTATTTGGCGCGACGCGCTCGAAATCGTCGAGCATGTGACATATGAAGTCGTAGCCTTCATCGGACTGGATGGAATCTGAGTAGCCAGACAAGGCTAATTCGAATTATGGCATACGTAGGGTTATCAAACCAAGGGCGACACGTAACCCACCCAATATTGGCTGGGAGTATTCCGACCCCGGCGGCGATACCAGGGAACATATGACGGTTGAATTCAAAGCAGCGCACTCAAAACATTTGACTACCAAACATGTGTATCGGAATGGTGATATAAACTAGAGAAAGACCACAAAGACAACAGCACTGTTATCAAAGGAGAGTGACGCATTGTACATGCATAGCTGTTGGCGATCGTCCATTTTGAGGGATTTGAAGTCCTCCAGACTTGATCGAACAGGGTGGTATCATTCTTCGGAAGCCTGGGTTTTCTCTGTTCGGCCTATCATATAATGTCGAGTGCTGGATATATCAGACTGTTTCATAAATGTTTTGTATAGAAAGCGCGCTTCGTGGCCGCAACAAGAGTCAAACTATGAATGGAAGATCAGCCAGGCAAGGTTGAAGTTGGAGTGTCGAGAATGTCGCTCGATTCCAATCAAAGCAGCAAGAAGGCTGGCCCATCTGGGTCAGTGAGTGTTAAAGCAGCGCTGCCTTAACCAAAATCGGACATTCAATTGGGCAATTCATGCTCCCTGCAGGTGGGGACTTCGACCCCGCCACCGATGAGTCAGACACTGGCCTGTCACGTGCCCTCCCGGGGTGGATTTACGTGATCTTGGCAGGCACCGGATGCGGCAAGGCATGAGGCCGTCAGTGGCAGTTGGCGGGTCTTTTTTCCAGTTGGCGTCTATCTGCATCTGCGTCTGCATCTAGGTCTGCTTCGCGACATATCACCACCCTTGCTGGCCACATATCTCACAGGCAGCTTGTTCACGTCTGAGTCGCAGACTACACCCGCATTCAGCCCTTTCGGCCATTTCATCTTGTTAATAAACCCAGACCGATTTCACATTCCTTCATATAACGCGTCTCAATAACTCGTTCTCCTCGTACTCGATCCGGTCCGATCAAACTCCTTGCCATCCATCGCAAACCCCTTCAGATCGCTACACGCACAACTCGCAGATCAAGATGGCTGATGAACACGAAGTCAAAGATCAGCACACGGCGGAGGCTCAAACAGATGGTGGTGAAGAGGTGAGTAAAATTGTTTGTTTCGTTCCGATGAGATGTCGCCTGTATCATCTGCAGGTAGCCGAGCGTTGCGAAGACGGCACCGCAGGCTTCCGTGTCTCTCGGGGCCCAGTTACCAATCAAACTGACACAAGTACTTATAGGAGGAGATTGCTGCGATGAAACGACGTGTGGCCGAAATGGAATCCGAAGCAGCCAAACTGCGAGAGATGCAAAGTCACCTTGAATCACAGTCCGAAGCGGTACCGCGAGAAGACCGAGAAGACGTGGACGCGCGCAGTATCTTTGTGGGCAACGTCGACTATGCCGCGACTCCCGAAGAGATTCAAGCACATTTTGCAAATGGACCAGGCTCGATCAACCGAGTGACTATCCTGCTGGACAAGTTTACTGGTCATCCAAAGGGGTGGGTCTGAACTTCTGCACACAAAACCTGAAGTCTATGCAATTTCAAGAGCTGGATACCGCTCATGAAAGAGTTCAAAAGTCCAATCATAAAAATCATTTCATGCTGCCTGGCAAGAGATGGGATGCTAATGGTATTTTCGCGCAGGTATGCATATGTGGAATTCTCAGAGCCCGGATTGGTGTCACAAGCGTTGGTTCTAAACGAGAGTCTATTCCGCGGTCGCAACTTGAAGGTGAGGACACCTGGTTAAGAGTCGTCTTGTGTGCATTTGAATACTGATGGCGTCTTGTATAGGTCGTCCCCAAGCGAACGAATCTTCCCGGCATGACTAGAGGCGGCCGTGGAAGAGGGGGTCCACCACGAGGCGGACGTGGGGGATTCGGTGGGCGGGGTGGCTATGGCGGTGGCTACGGCGGTGGCTACGGCGGTGGTTATGGCAGTCCTCGAGGCGGACCACGAGGAGGCTATCGAGGCCGGGGCCGTGGATATGCTCCTTACTAGGTCGGGAAGGTCGACACACCAACGATTCAAAACCCAAGCACTGATACGTGACATGGTGTCAATTATTTGGGATGATGGTGGTTGAGGATACACTTGAATTCCTAGGGGATACTGAACTGGACTTCGCAGGTCTTAGCTGGGCATGGAAATGGATAGGTCTCGTGCTTTTGCATTTTACGGCATCCAAGTTGACCAGGCCGGCTTGGGGGACAAAATGGAACCCCCCGAGAGGTGGCGACTCTGGCGAGTCTTGATCATTGGCGTTTGGGATACTTGGTGGAACAGTCGCTTGAGGACTGTCTCCCTTTACCAATAATGGGCCTGATACAATTATAAAGTGACAAAAGTAACAAATAATCAAGTGACTGAGGAAGAAAGGAAAGGATCCAAAGCGGAGGTGCCCAGCCTCGACTGTGCCACGATGCCTTTGGTAAAACATTCAAACACTGATTCATAGGGGAGGAGAGTCTTAGTCAGGGGGAATTGAGATTCCGTCCAGCCCAGCTTCCACTTGAGTTCCCTACGAGTGCTCGAGAGACACCAGAGGGCTAATTATGTGGGTAACATGATGTAAGCGGGAGTTGATTTGGATTCATCATTCTCATGTAAGGCGGAAATCTAGGCATGGAGGCAAAATGGATTCCTGGAGGCTGTACGGAACACCTGGTCAGGTTCAGCCCTGGGTCAGCACCCGCGGGAATGGACAGTGGGCAGTGGATGAACAGGTATCATGGGGGTCGAGAGAGACGAATTACTTACCAAGGATGAGGACTCGTTAGCCTGGCCTCCTGGCTCCTGGACGCCTCCCACTCTTCTTCGCCTTCCCCCCCTCAGTCAGGCTCTTCAGGCTGAAGTTGCTATTATCCTCTTCTGTTTGAATCTGCACCACTTGTAGGGTCAATTCTGTTCTGTTCTATTTTCCAAGCATTATGCAATCATGACATGAAGGCATGAACAGGCAACATCGATAATTAAATCTTGCGGCTTGCAGTGCCAGTGGTGTCCCAGAACCGCGAGATTCCGCATTGGAAGTTAGCGTTCCGAGCCAGTCGAGCTGCGCCTCGTCCTCGTCCACCTCTTGTCTTCAGTCACCAACACCACCACCACACCTTTGACTCTGTCCCCATACAACTAGATTATTGGCCCTAGCTCACGTACCTCGCGAATACGATAGTCCTCCGTACTGTTACTCGGTATCGCCGCCGCCCGGGCCCTTACCAATATCCAGCGACTCCAACAGCCTCCATTGTCTTCACCTAAACTCACTTTCTATCCATCGATAAAACACCCTTCCGTTCGAATCCCCATTCTTACACTTACCCCGCTGCGCCTTTCCTCTGCTTGCATCCCAGCGTCAGAACTCGATAGACAGACTCGAAAGCTCCTTTGCGGCGAATACCGCCAGCATGCCTGAGGGGAACCTGCCTGCGTACGTGTCTATGATACATCTGATGTCCCTCCATCACCAATCTTATCCCCGCTGGCTCTAGCCTCTAGCTGACCATGACCACTGCAAAAATAGGGAACCTAACCTTCGAGTGACCAGTATGTCCATCCCTCCTATTTGACTTTGTCGTGGCCCTGTCCTGACTGCCTTCCTAGTCATTGCCGCCGATGGCCTCTACAAGAGAGATGTCTTCCGTGAGTTTGCTGCCGTTGCGTCCCATCCAAGGTCACTGCTGAAACACAATCAGGATTCCCGGACCCCTTCGCCGTTGCGACGATTGGAGGAGAGCAAACAAAGACCACCTCCGTCATCAGAAAGACGTTGAATCCCTATTGGAATGAAGTATTTGATATGTCAGTCACTTGATCTCACACCCCACACCTCACTGCAGTCATCTACATACTGACTCTGCACCCAGGCGAGTGACAGAAGACAGCATCCTAGCCATACAAATCTTCGATCAAAAGAAGTTTAAGAAGAAGGACCAAGGTTTCCTGGGAGTCATTAATGTCCGCATTGGCGATGTCCTTGATCTAGAGATGGGTGGAGACGGTACGCTTGACTCTCCCCTGCCTCTTGTCCGGTTCGCTCGTCGTCTTCCTAACTGCCTGACCGCTAGAAATGCTCACCCGCGACCTTAAGAAATCCACCGACAACCTCGTTGTTCATGGAAAACTCATTGTCAATCTGTCCACCAATTTGACCGCCCCTGCCCCCACCCAACAGAACAGACCTCCACCAAGCACAGCTTCGAGCGTCAATGGCTCTAACCCATACCCCAGCAACACCAATTTGAACCAAACCCTTCCCGTCCGCGCCAGGAGCCCTGCTCCTTCGCGAACCGCCACCTCGGCCTCAGGCGAGACAAGGGCCTCGGCCACCGCCCTCAACGGTTCGACCTCCCAATCACAGTCGAACGGTCCTTCAGGAAGACAGGGAGGTTTCAGCTCCTTTGAGGACAGCCAGGGACGATTACCCGCTGGTTGGGAGCGTCGAGAAGACAACCTGGGGCGCACGTACTATGTCGATCATAACACGAGGACTACCACCTGGACCAGGCCGTCGAACCATATGAGCGAATCTGAGGCCAGAAACCGCGTCGAAGCAAACATGCAAATGGAACGACAACGGCATCAGAACCGTATGCTGCCAGAGGATCGTACTGGCGCCAGCTCGCCCAATCCGCAAGATTCTAGAGGAGGCTCGCCTGCTCAGCAGAACGCCGTGCAGATGATGGCCACCGGTGCCACCACCGCTGGAACTGGTGAACTCCCGGCTGGCTGGGAGCAAAGGCATACTCCCGAAGGCCGAGCCTACTTTGTCGACCACAACACCCGAACCACAACATGGGTCGATCCACGACGACAACAGTACATCCGCATGTACGCCAATAACCCCGCAGGTAGCAATACCACCATCCAACAACAGCCTGTGTCGCAGTTAGGCCCACTACCCAGTGGTTGGGAAATGCGTCTTACCAACACTGCTCGTGTCTACTTCGTCGATCACAACACGAAGACCACCACCTGGGACGACCCACGGCTGCCATCTTCTCTCGACCAAGGCGTACCACAGTACAAGCGTGACTTCCGACGAAAACTGATTTATTTCCGCTCTCAACCAGCACTGCGCATCCTTTCCGGACAGTGTCACATCAAAGTCCGACGTGGTGCCATTTTCGAAGATTCTTATGCTGAGATTATGAGGCAGAGTGCCACTGATCTCAAGAAGAGATTAATGATCAAATTCGACGGCGAGGACGGTCTCGATTATGGTGGTCTGTCTCGGTCAGTCTCAAATTCCTTTCGTTAGATCTGCCTCTACTAACATTTCTTTCAGCGAATTTTTCTTCCTGCTCTCACACGAAATGTTCAATCCGTTTTATTGCTTGTTCGAATACTCTGCGCATGATAATTACACGTTGCAAATAAACCCTCATTCCGGTATCAACCCAGAACATCTCAACTACTTCAAGTTTATTGGCCGAGTTGTGGGTCTGGCGATTTTCCATCGTCGGTTCCTGGATTCCTTCTTTATCGGAGCCTTCTATAAAATGATGCTACGAAAGAAAGTCGCAATCAATGACATGGAAGGCGTCGACGAAGAGTACCACAAAAACTTGACCTGGACCCTGGATAACGATATCACCGACATCCTGGATCAGACCTTTTCGATTGAAGATGAACAATTTGGTGAGACCAAGACGATCGATCTGAAACCTGGTGGAAGAGACATTCCCGTCACCAATGAGAACAAGAGGGAATATGTCGAGTACGTTTAATAACCTCCCGTCCCATCACATTGTAATCGCACTGACTTTTTCTAGACTTGTCACAGAATGGAAGATTCAAAAGCGTGTCGAAGAGCAGTTCAATGCTTTCATTACCGGATTCAATGAGTTGATCCCGGCCGACCTCGTGAACGTTTTCGATGAACGTGAACTCGAATTACTTATTGGCGGAATTGCCGATATTGACGTTGATGACTGGAAGAAACACACCGACTACCGTGGTTATCAAGAACAAGACCAAGTCATTCAAGATTTCTGGAAAGTTATCCGTACATGGGATGCTGAACAGAAGAGTCGTCTACTTCAATTCGCAACAGGAACCTCGCGTATTCCTGTCAATGGTTTCAAAGATTTGCAAGGTAGTGATGGACCCAGACGTTTCACCATTGAGAAGGCCGGTGAAATCAATGCACTTCCGAAGTCTCATACCTGGTACGTTATCGCTCAACGCTGCTCAAGAGTTCATAGAACACCTACTAACAATGTCTTAGTTTCAATCGTCTCGACCTACCTCCGTACAAGACTTACGAGGTGCTCAATAGTAAGTTATCAACCGCTGTGGAGGAAACGTTAGGATTCGGCCAAGAATAGAGTGTGTTGGGTGACAGATCCAAAGGCCTCGGCAGAACAGAGCTCCTAGATCTCTATTCCTTGATTGTATTCGAGGGAACGCCTATGAAGCGGCGATCTAAAGCAAGGGACAGGGCGTTGGCAAGGTTGTCTGGCGCACGCATAAGGTTGTCCTCTCTCATGTGGAGGAAAGCCTTCAAAGTCGAGTCGAGTCAAGGTCAAAGTTAGGCCTACTGAATACTATACATATTACTGTACGGAGTAACTGGGTCGGTTCCCTGGGATCACATGATATTCGCGTATAGGGCCTATGTAGCCACGAGTGGATGATCCTACATATATAGGAGGAAGATGGGTGAGGGACCTTCAAGTCTCTGCGAGGAATCATCCATCCCTCACACCAAGGTTTGATTCCTCCCCCCGCCCCCCAAATTGGAGAAAATCACCGCACACAATGAATGCTATTATGGCCAAAACAATAAACTTGGAAGAATGGAAGAAAGGAAGAATGGATGTCAGATTGCTCTGCTCGTATGTACATACCGCGTGCTCTGATTATTGTTGGTGGGTCGGAGGTCCTTTTTCTCTAGGACTATGTACTTGCTTCTTTTACCGTGCTATTATTATGTATGTATATAGGGGAAGTGCAAGATGGGGTGTGCACTGTGTGTTTTGTTCTCCCTTTCTGGATCGCGCTAGCCGCATGGCATACATCACACATGTAGTTGCTAAGTAGCTGTCACTAGTTAGACGGCGCTGTCGAATATTCCAAAGTCGCGTATTGCACTATCGTTACTAAGTTGTAGTAATAGTACGGGGGGATGGAATCAGATGGGGAATTCAGCTAGCTAGGCGGGACGCATGCGCAACTCCGGAGTAATAAATAAATATTTATTAAATAAACCAACGGTCAAACCTACGTAGGGACTATGGTGAACTTCTGTGCTCCAACAAGAGTGAAAAGAATGAAGTGAACCTTAGTCTGCAGCATTTTGGAACAATGGCAAGCCCCAGGCCAGGTCCATTCTAATGGTTCGACCAGACTCGCCTGGGAGCTCGAGCGCGTCGAGCGCTGCTTGCGTTTCTTTCGGCAGGCGCTTGATTTCGAGGTTGGATTTGATTCGAGCTGTAGTCATTTCGTTGGTCACTCATGTCAGCCTGGGTGGTGTCACAGATTTTGATTAATTCGTCCATGCTAGCTGGATGGAAGCACTCACACTCAGTCTGGCTCTTCCCGAGCGGCACCGTTCCTCTCTGCACGGCCCAGCTCTGCAGCAACTGGCCGATGTCGACGGCATTCTCGTCCGCGAGCTTTACCACGGTGGGGTCCTTCAACAGCGTCTTGCCGTCCGCCTGCTGGCCTGCGAAGGGCGAGTAGCACGTCGCCAGGATGCCGTGGTCGCGCATAAACGAGATCAGCTCGTTGTTCGGCAGCCAGGGGTGGACTTCGATCTGGTTGCAGGAGATGGGCACGTCGGCCGCGTGCGGGATTATGTCCTTGAGGTCGTTGATGGAGAAGTTCGACACGCCCACGGCACGTGTCTTCCCGGTCGCCACGAGCCTTTTCAGCGCGTTCCATGTCGGGATGAAGCTGCCTTTCTCGCCTGTTGAGTTGAGGGGCAGGGGGAAGAAGTCAGTGATCAATAAGCGCATGGCGGAGACGATTGTAGATTATGTTCATGTTGATCCACACCTGCTAGCTTCGCGATGTTCGCGGATGTATGCTCCCAATCAACGACCGAGGCATTCTCCTTTCCATCGCGGGTTTCCGTCAAGATTCCCCTGTCGGCCTTCGAAGCCGTCGGGTTAGCCTTTGCGTTCTCCAGCGCCGCCCGTGAAATGGGCTTCTCCGCGTGCGGCCAGTGGGCGAGGTACAGGTCGATGTAGTCCAGGCCCATGTTCCTCAGGGACTGGTCGAGGCAGAGTTCCACGTTCTCTGGCGCCGCGAAATGAGGCCAGAATTTGGTGGTGATGAAGAGCTCGGATCTGGGGATCCCGGACTCGCGGATCGCTTGCCCGATTTCTGCGTCGACCTTGAGCAGAGGACAAGATCTGTCAGTTTGGTTCTTTCAAAAAGTCCAGTAGCTGGCTAGCTGGCTATGATTGGGGGCTGGACATACTCCGTACATCCATGCACAATCTAGGTGCCTATATCCGGCTTTGAGGGCGGTCAAGACGGCATCTTTGCACCAGCTATTGTCGCCTGGGGTTCCAAGTCAGCTTCCAATGCAATCAGCGGGGCGTGTGCGTAGTCGAGGCCTACCCGCTGCCCAAGTGCCAAATCCGACCGATGGAATCTGAATGGTCTTGCCGCCGGCAACCTTCAAAGGAAAGTGTGACTCGAGCGTCGCCATTGTTGTTTTCGAGCTGCTACTTGCCGCCGCGTTGAACAGAGAGGCAGATGGATGGCAGGATGGATGGGACGGCCTGGTATTTTAAGCTTCTGTCTTTCGTGGGGATGTTCGGCATATTTAACTAACGTCGATGTTAGATAAGCGATTTTCAAAGTTTTATGAATTTTAGCTTATTTAGTATGTACTAAAAAGTGACACGATCTCGATGATGCAATCAATGCCCACTACTCTACTGAGTCTACCCTGCAACACTCAGCACTTGAAAGCGAGAATATGGATGAGCGTGGCTCCTCACTCCGGACTGAATTCAAACCGGCGGAGTGGGAAAAATGGTCCAAGAATGGCAGGCCTCATTTGAGTACCTCCCTGGGTACGTGGTATGAAGGGAGTCCATAGCCCATCTCAATTGATGAGGGTTTTCGGTTTCGGTTTGAGGGCCGATGAGGATGTGGGGAGAATTTGTAACCAATGACTCCGTACAACGTCGCGTAGGTTCCCCGTGGCCTCTATGTACAAATCTCAATTGAAGGATATTTAAATACCTGAGGCACTCCATGCATATTTACTTCCATAGGCATAGATGGAGACCAACATGATCATGTTCACTATACCCACATGCTTGTTTGACACCAATTCAACTGATGACTGATCGAGCTCTCATACGGGGTACATCTCAGCGGTAAGCACTCTCTCTACTAACCTCTAATTGCCAGCGCCTTTAGGAATGTGTGAATTCAGTGCATCCTCCTGATTCCTAGGTATCTAAGCTACTCAGACGTAGGTGTCTCGCCTGGACGCCGTCCTCGTGCCTGAGATACTCACGTGTCTGAGACTATGTCCCTCCACCAACTTAGTAGCGCGCCAGAACGCGTCGAGAATGCGTCGAAGCCTCAACAGTTGGATGACCCATATCAGTTAACGAGTATCAACAGTAGCCTGCCTCCCTTCCTAGGTACAACCCGTACCGTAGGGCACTTTGTGCCTCGGGGAGTCCGTCGATGCCTTCACCCAGCATACCAGCATCATCACACACTTCAAAGGTCTGATTCTTCAGGTACTCCGTCCTCTTTTCTGCATATCAATGCCCTAGCCACTCGTCTCTGGAATGTCTGTGCGCTCTTCCACACGTGACAAAAACTGACGTCGTCTAATATATCGTTGCCCACATCGCCCGTCTCTTCAACCCACGTTCGTCCCATCTTGATACATTCACAGATTCAGTCTGGCTATTCATACAAGCGGCCAGAACCCTGTCCATATCCCTTGGCTGATATGGTTCCCTCAAAATCGAGGAAAACCGAAGGATTTCGACGTCGTCCATCTGCTAGACCCAGCTCGTGGTCATCCATGGCAATAGCACGCACCGCAGTCCAGAACTTGCAACCGGCAGCCCACCTCTTTTGCCCGTCCCATTTCATCCACGACGCAACTTCGCGTCCATTCTCGGGAAGCGCATGACTCGCCGTTGCCGACCCATCGCCTTTCTTCATTTCTTCGAGAGACTGGCTGCCGACCGGGAGGAGAAGGTAGGTCCGTTATCGAAGAAGGTGCCACCATTGTCCACCATTGGCAGCCCGGCTAGGCGGGCTTACAGGAGAACTTTATGAGAGATGTTTCCCAGTATGTCCCAAGGCTCCGCCAACTCGAGGAGCTGCAATTCGACCGGACGGAAGCCGATACTGATCTCGGCCATCGTGGACGACTGAAGCCTCGGCGGACGTCGGTATGCAATCAATCGATCTATTCCATTAGGATTTCCCTAGGCACATGCCTTCTGATTTACCCAATAGGGGATGCCGCGGACCATCAATACCAGATCCTATTAGGAAGGGTAACTTATTTTAATGATGGCCGATGGATCTTGCCGCCGCCTCTCTGCTTGCTACTGGTGGCGATGACGCTTTTCCGAAAGTAAGGTTTTCCCATTACAGACAGCGTTTCTCTTTCCATCATCGTTGCTTGGGTAGCGACGGCGACTACCGCTTTGAGAAGAAAACGTCATGTATCCTCGTCGTCGGGCTCTCCTTCCATTGCCATTAGGAGGTTTTTGTTGTTACGGTGGGTCCTGCCGTTCTACGCGTGTTGATGTCGTGATATTCCTCTTCTTCAGCGTTCTCCCCGATCTCTTTCTCTTTCTTCTCCTACCAAGGCACACTATACACTCATTTTAGGTGCCTATCATTATCAACAACGCTCTTTTTTCTTTATAGATACAAAGTATCTATATACATTCCTTTTTTTTATCAATAATTAAATATGGACGCCGTGGCTTGTAAGTGTCACTTTCTCCCTGAGGCTCCCCCCCAAAGCATTTTGAACTGTTCTAACGGGTGTTCACCAGTCCTACTCCCTCCGAGAACGGATACGCCGTGATCATATGCATACTGACCGGGGGCATTCTTTTCGTCCTTTACCTAATTTGGTACTTCTTCGCCCCCGAGATGTGGCTATGGGATCGGTGTATCCGGCGTGCTCTTCCCCGGACCCGGAGAGGGCCTGAAGCGGCCCAGAACAACGATGTCGAGCTGGGGCAGGTGCCCATACCCAGTAGACGGCCGCGGATGGCCCCACGAGACGGGAGGGGGAAGGAGACACACGTACATTGGGGGGAGCAGGTGGTCACGGTAAGATCTAACACTGTTCATTTCCTTTCTTATACTAACTGCTACCAGCATAAGTATTATTACTAACATATCTTAATATTCTTATCTAGGGTGGGTGGTCGTGGGCGGGCGGGTGGGACCACCCAAGAAAAAAGGCTGCCCTATTACTCTCTTTTCGAAAAGAGAGTGTACCAGCAGTCCGAACAAGTGCATACACCAAAACCAAACCAATTCGAACCAATCCGACACACTAGGGTTCAGGAGAAAGATGAACCTGCTGCGGATCAGTGGAAGAGCATGCATCCCAAAAACACTGCTGCCCGGCCCATCTTTCCATCGGCTCTCTCTGTTCAATATTTGATGAGCCCGCGGTCCGTCGAAGAGAAAAACGGGCAAAAAGAAAGGCTGCCCTAGCCGGCCTGTCCCTCTGCTCTCCCAGTTTCATTCGAAGATTTGTTGGAACAATTCAAAAAGTGTCCTCCGAGAGCAAAACCATGAGTCTTCTTCATCTTGCATTCCCCAGCTGCATTGAAACCTCATGGAAGCAGAGTCTACCTGGAGGGCAACAATACAGCCTTGCTCATTCGCCTCCTCCGATTTTGATAGAAATTCTACAAGAAGAGATCATTGTTAAACCTCTAAAACCCATCACAGCTACTTCTCATCACCAGCTGCTTGGGAACTGAGTGCCTTGCAGCCTGCGATGAGAAGAACGACACGATTCTTGTTTCTTGGTATTTACACTTTTGTTCATTACGGACCTCTAGACAAAACCTTCCTTGTTTAGCCCTGGTTTCGGTTTTCGGTTATCCATGCACATCATCGGGATTTTTTGAGCTCATCCGGGTCATTGAGACCTCTCCCAACCTTCATAAGGGTCTTTGGAAAAGGATTTTGTTGTCGATCTAAAGTGGGTGTGCCTTCCCCTCTCCTCTCCATCAAAAGACCAAAAATCACTAAGACCTTCATATCAACTGCTTGAAATACCGCAGTTTAAGTTCTCAGTCAACCTCTTTTAGACAAATACTCTCCTCAGCTCACGCGTCATCTCCACACAGTTCCACATGCACAGCCCAGGCTGAAGTCAAACCTTGAACAGAGCTTTGTATCCCACAGGAAAACTTAGGAACAACAGGGCCTTTCACAACAGGTGGCTGGTATCCGACCATTTCATTGCTATAAAGCTACAATTTTCGGCGACTTGGCCTTTCAATTTCCTCACACATCCATCGCTCAGCCTGAATACCTTTTCACCTGCCTCCCGTCTCTCAATCTCCTTAGTCCCTGACTGGCTGACAACCACCATAAAAAATGAAGTTCTGCTCATTTCAAAAAGTTGCGGCAGCGGGTGTGCTGTTCAGCAACATTGCTGCTGAAGCAAAAGCGGCATGCTGGCCATTCGATCATCCAAAATACACCTGCGGAACGCCAATCCCTTGTCCCATTGACTGGCCACACGGGACTGGCAACTATGGCAACTCCTCCTATGCCCAGACGGAAACGTGTACCGCCCTGGGTTCTGACCTTCCATCGGCCTACAACCAATGCTGCATGCCAACCGTCGAATGTTATGAACATGCGAAGACTGCCCCGAGAGAGAAGAATGGAAAATTTGTCGAGCTAGAAGATTTCTATAAATTTGCCTGCTGCTTGGAGGAATTTTTGCGGCCTAAAGCATGGTGCATGCACCCGCCAGGGTTTGATCTCGACGAAGTGACCTGGAACCTGCCTCCAGCCTGTTCAATTTGGGAAGGAAATTCCCAACACAACGCGTACGTCTTCATGAGCGACATCAAAGACTAACTTACACCGAAACTTGTACCGGCAATGTCAGGTCGGAGGATTGATGGACACTGTTGATGGACACTAAGAATGGTACATAGTAGGTGTGGAATGAGAAAAAGAGACTTAGACTATGCCCACATTGCTATCTTCGATGTTCGTAAGGACTCTACCCTATGATGACAGTAACGGTGTAACCTCCACCACTGCATCCGCATGTGCCTCGATACCTAGTTAGGTAAGTACTTATGAAGGCAGTGGGCGCCCATAGTCTAAGTGATGGTACCCGCTCCACTCAAGGGTGCTCCAAATGTCGACTGCAGAGGAGGTCAGTATTACTCACGGTATTAGAAAGGCACTGCACGGATGTGCCATCTCATCCCGAGGGCCAAAGGCTCTGTCTCCAGGCAGGCCGCAATTCCAGATTTCTCAAAGCTGAGCGAGAAAGTACTAGTATCTCCTCAAAACCTTGCGGGACTACACGGCAGCCTCCTGACCCATGGATTTTGTTTGCTACCTACGTTACGACAGGTTGTTGATACATAGGCCCACTACTTGCATCCCAGATACAGCAGTGCGGAATTCTCTCCCGAGACTCGCGGATGCAGTAGTAAATAGTTGTAGTTGTTGTGAAATAAGTAGTGTGTGGGGAACGGCAGAGTCAGCTCTCGCTAATACTTGATAGTGGAACTCCAGTGTCCACCTCTGATTAGCTCCTACTTTTGAGTTTTTTGGTTTCAGCCTCGCTCGCGTGCCCCTGGGTCCGGGATCTACGTGTGCCATGGCTGAATCGGTATCGACTGGAAACTGGCAAACTCAAGGCCAAGGTCAAAGTCAAGGCCAAGGAACAGGCTTTGGATCGGGAATTACATGAAGGGTGAGGGGGGAACTATGTGGGATAGGATTCAGGTATTACTGGTCAAGGTCGAGGGCAAAAGGCATCGAGCACGGGTTTATGAATTGTTAGACGAAGAAGGTCTCTTGAAAGCGAGCAAATATTTACTGGCCGAGTACGAATAACTCTCTTTAGTGCTAGTCACATGGTCCAGATACGTGGCTGCAGGGCACTCGGCTCGAGCCAGACCACGATAAAGTTGGGCTAAGGTGGATCGGTGGAGCACGGGGAAAGTTAGCTAGGGGGTTACGTGCGGGCTTAAAAGCCACCCTTCCCTAGTAATTCGTCGGCAAGTTCTCTCAACAATGGCTCTGCTTTCCACCGGGGCCCCTTTGACATTGCTGTGAGTGTCTCCCGCACCTCCATGGCGCGGCACAGGTCCCAAAGCATATCCTCCGCGGGAGCGCCATACAGGAGCATGCCCAGGGCAAGGAGGAGGGCGTGGAGTGTCTCGTTGATGTTGGAGGACGATTGCGAAGTTGGCTGCGAGGCAAGCGCAGGAAGAGAAATGATGCTCTCCAGCAGAGCAGCTGTGAGGTCGTCACTGACGGGACTGTTGCTCCCTGCTAATTCAGCACTAGCACCAGCGCCATTAGGAGATTGTCCACTAGAAGTCAAAGATTGGTGCATTCGCTCATTGTGCGCGTATGCACTAAGATTGTAGACCAGGGCGGCGGCCATGGATCGAGAGTTTGCATGTGGTGAGAGGAGTGCCTGGGCGGCAAGTGCCTCGATGGTCTCTCGAAGCCTCGAAATCGGGTGCTCGTCACCAGTGTGCAGGAGCTGCTCCTGGAACACGTTTGAGCTGAAGAGATTGCATGCGAGTTGTAGAGTGACGGATTGGATGTTATATTTGGCCTCGGTGAAGTTCGTATCGGTCTGAAAGTTGGGGAATAGCTTGGAGAGAGTTTGGTGAGCAGGTTCGGTGGCGAAGTAGCTCGACACTCGTGAATCAGCGGCAGCGGTGCGGACGAGGTCGATTACTGCAAAGTGGGAGTCTGAGGGCAGAGAGGAGAATTTCGCGTTGAGAGTGGCGCTAAAATCATGTAGGTTTGGTATGGGGGCCTCTTGCATCCCTTTGGCATCACGAGCTTTGATGTATGCGACCAGGTCCTGGACAGGAGGGTCGGATGAGAGGGTGCTTCCTATCTTGGTGAGCAGTTTGTCAAGTGGTGGAGTGCGGGCGTACAGGGTCGGTCTTTCGATAGGTCTTTGAAATGATGGCAACTTCAGATTTGCGTGAGGATGCTGAGGTGGATGTGCCATCTGGAGGAGTAAGCGGACATTGCCTCTGAGCTGTGCCGGGTTGGCACCAGCCCATTGATCCTGTTTCTGGCCCTTGAGAAATGTGATGAAGGTTGGCGTCGCACTAATCTGATAGCGCTGTGCAACAGACTGGGCAGAATGCGAGGCGGAGATGTCGATTTTGATCAACCTTGCGGTTGCGAGAACACCAGCTTCGGATGCCAGCTCGTCGTAGGTAGGATAGGCGATCTTACACGGGGGACAGCTTGCAGATGTGAAAAATATAACAGCGCAGGAGTCGCGGGAGACTGAAAGCAGGGTGTCGAGTTCAGAGGCTGTGGTTATGTTGTAGACGCGGCCCGGGGGAGAATTGTTCGCAGGAGGCTGGCAGTTAATGATCTTCGGTACCGTCGACTTGAAGGGGAGAATGGTGGTTGTTGGTGTGGAAGAGGTGCCATTCGAGATGGGTTGGGAGGCGGCTGTAGTTGATGGATGTTTCCTCTGTGCATCCCGTCCAGAGGCTGCATCGGGTGCTTGAGTCATTGTTCTCATAGATTGATCGAGTTGTGTACGTAACATCTGGCCGATGGGTGTGCTCAGGAACGTTTCTGGCAGGCTGGTGATCTCCTCGGGGATGCTCTTCCCCACGAGGAACATTGCGAGATCCTGGGTAAAGTTGTTGCAATTATGCAGAAACAGATCATAAGACTCTGGGGTATAGATTTGTTCTAATGAGTCGATATATTCCTCCACCACATCTACTGGCAGTTCTGTCTTGCCCATGTCGACAACTGACATGGGCCGGCCATGGTGGGTTGACCCTGGGACCTTGCGGTGGACCCCTTGGCCAAAGAAGTATTCTACGCTGTTAAAGACGATTGCAGTATGGTAAATGGCATCGATTTGAACTCCCGTCAACGCCTGAGAGAACTGCCTTGCCATGCCCTGGTACAGACATCAGAGATGATGGTCATGGATAGCAGCGCCTTGTGGTTGACTGGAGGACATACCTGTGACAGGTCATATACATACAGGTGAACATCCATATTTAAGGCACAGGGAGCACACAGAACAGTACCAAGGATTTTATCAATTCATCTCTTCTATATGAGGCGGGTTTCTTCGATGATTGAAGGGGGGTTGCAGAAGGAGGGTGTCGAACTGGTGGCACGGAAGCCTGAAATCGACAGGCGGCAAATGTACGTCAGCCGAAGCCACAGTCAGGGGTGACCCACGTGATTGTAATTGCTATCACTGGCCAAATACTTTACCGAATCTTTACGGTGGACTGAATTTGGTTCAAGTGACGACCACCCAGCATGAGCAAGCACCAACAACGACGTCCAGCCTCAGCAACCTCATTAGTCCCATCGACATTGGCCTGAAGCCAGCTCTCACCTAGATCTCGCCCATATACATCCTGGAAGTCGCCTCGATTGATCGATTGATCAATGTAGCCTTAAAGCAGCCATGGTAGGTCATTTTCTCTCATCTTTAAGATCCCATCTAATGACTCAGCCACCGCGCAAAACCCCGTCAAAGGGCAAAAGTACCACGGTCAAATCAACTGCTTCAGCATCCAGATCGCGGCGGTCCAAGCTTGCTAAGGAGAACGATATCACAGCCGAAGAGGAAGCTGAAATCAAGGAGGCATGGGCTTTATTCCGACTAGAGGACATTGAAGATTACGAGGACGAGAAAGAAGGGGTCATCTTCACCCATGATGTGAAGAATGTCTTGAAGTGAGCGATCTATTCTTTCACGCTCTGATGGCCTAAATCAATGCCGATAATTGCATGAATCCCCAATCCAGGCTAACAAGGAATCGCCTTGTATAGAGCTCAAGGCCTGGCCCCAAGGACTAAACCCGAGATGGACGAATTCATTGAGACCCTAGATCCTGATTCCTCGGGTTACGTCACCTATCCTCATTTTCTCGCCCTCTGCGCTCTACAATTAAAGTCTAAGACTGATGAGACCAAAGAGGAAGAGGTTGAGACAGCATTCAATCTGTTCGCTCATGGCCAAGTCAACACAGCTGGAGTCCAAGTGATCAGCCTCAACGATCTACGTGCGGTAGCGAGAACGCTGAAAGAAGAAGTCAGTGACGATGTCTTAAAAGCCATGATTCTAGAAGCAAATGGAGGGAGTGGCATCAGCCGGGGAGTGGGCATCGACGATTTCCGGGCTATCATGACCAGGGCGGGCGTTTTCCAGTGACCAGCACTCGTCACCCCTCGAAGCTGTTGCGAAACTTGAACTTCAAGCTGAGCATGAGAAAAAGTTAAACATATGAATGACTCTACCTTTCAAGCTTCAAGTTTCCAGCCTGATGTACGACCCATTGATCCAGGCTCCGCTGTGGAGTCTCCAGGTTCCACTTCTTGCGTCAAGCTCCCAGCCTGATGTGCGACTCTTTGCTTCAAGTTATGGCCTGGCTCTTGAGTTTTGCGGGTCGCCCTCCCAGTTCGCGCCTCTCAATCAAGTACATATAGCGCCATTCCCCCGCATCAATCTTCTCTTCTGTTCAAGCTCCTTCTCTTTTAAAAAATGCCATTCTCTATCCCCCCCCCCTCATTATTTCTCCCGCAAGCCAGCGACCGCTCGTCCTTACTATTTGATGGCTATGCTCATCTGCACGATAGCTTTGCTTATCGTCTCATAACTAGCATGAATACTGTGTACATACTCAGCCCCCCTTGCAAACTAAGTGGCAGCTTCGTTCGACGAAAAAAAGGCACCATCTCGGTCGACTCGACGATTCGATGCTAATGACATTGACCTGGAAAAAGACATTATCACAATCCGACTGACGAAGCCGTCGAGACCGTCACTCAAGCCCTCGTTCAACGAGAGAATGGCACTACCTCAATGGACTCGACGATTCGATGCCAATGGCATTGACTCGATCCAATTACACTCCAACTGGCGGAGCTGCCGAGAGTCGAGATCGTCACTCAAAACAATAATTGGGTCGAATTTGACCATAACAGCACCACCGGTGCACCTCAGCAAGACCCACAGCGCCAGAAGCCTGGTTTCCGTGATTGGATATCAGCACACGGACCAAGGGACAATATTGTCATTGAATTTGCGAGGGTCTGGCGCTGTGAGTTGAACAGTTTTCAGAACATATGGAATGTGGTTGATGGTACTATTGTACAGCCAGTGGAGCGGAATATATTCATTATATGACGTCTAGAGAATCCATCTTCCAAATCTCAACATGCTTGACGTCTTCCTCCTCGATCCGAGTAACACGTCTCTTGCGTTGCAATTCTTGCCTTGGCGCACCATTCTCACTTTGTGCATCCCAAGTGACATCGTCCCTAGTTCTTGTCTCATCTGCTACATGGATTTCCACGGGTTCCTCTATCAGTCCCCCTATTTCCCACACCTTATGTCCTATTCCCACATACCGAAGGTAGGGGAAATCACTCTTTCCGCCATCGGAGGTTGTCTCCGCAAGCTCTTGAGACAGCTTTTCCGCGTGGTAATCGTCGTCGGTCTCGACAAATTTCTCGAAGATGCATTGCATTTTCCGGCCTTCAGCGCCTTCTTGTGTCGGGCTGAGGAGTCGGACTGCGTACAATTTGGTAAGGAAGGGGAACAGCATGCGGCTGACATGAAGATCAATACAAACCAGCGCCGCGCTGAGTTGGGTTAGATTTGGAGCTGAGCGAATCAGTCTCGCGACCGTAGTTTGCGGTAGTGGCCAGCGTGAGGGAAGAATCAAGTGTTTGAGAGTGGGCCCACAGACGTTGCAGATGTTATCCATGTACAAATCACGGAGGCTGGTGCTTGGGGTGGGCGTGGTGCGTGATGACCTGCTGCCGCTGCTGCCACTTCCAATCGCCGAAGGTGGACGTGGAGAGGCATCTCTCGAAGTTGGAGTTGAGAGGGCACTGCTGCCATTGACGCCTTCTGGCTTGTGTCGCGCGTTGACGAGGTACAGGTATTCAAGACCGGCTGCTCTTTGAAGGTCAAAAGCATGGCGCTTGTGCAACTGATCCACTCTCACCAGCTTGGGTTTGGGTTCGTCTACCTGGTCGACTGGGACCAACCAAGTTCTGTCGATGAAGTAGGTGGCATTACTTGTGGCGGTGAACTTGTCTTCATCGAGGCCAAATGAGTTCAATGCAGTGAAGTAGCGACAGGCGGTTGTGTCGATGGCGCTGAGACATTCAGTGGGATCCATTGATGCCAGTAAGTTATAAACCCCCATTCGAGAGATCTTCAGCTGCTTCTTGGCCATCACGAGCTTCCGGAAGAACTGGCTCAGAACGACGGATGTTTCGCCCTGGTCCCGCATCCGCGGGGAAAAGTGTAATTGCACATTGTCCAGCTTGTCCGCGTGGAGCAGCATGGTTGATATGTCATCTGGGTAGCATAGTGGGTCGTAGTTGGTCATGGTGAAGGATCTTAGGTTTGGGAAGGGCGGAACTTCGCTTATTGGGTGTGGCGTTCGTGTTTGAGGAAACTGTAGCCATAGGGACTGCAGGTTGGACAACCGTACCAGACTTGAATAGACATTTGGCTGTATGCGAGTATTAAGGTCCCATCTATTCCGTATTGGTTAACCTCGTAAAGGTCACAGTCTGTAGAAAGTCTAAGAAATGGGTGGATGGATAGATGTACCTGAATTTCTCGAGCTGGGTGCATTTATCGAGGGCGGCACTGACTGCTATATTCAGGATCATGCCATACTCCGAGATCCTGCCTGCTTTTGAATTTTCATGCTGGTCTGGGCCCCCAAAGTCTCCCATCAAGTCTAACGAGCGAACTAGGTTCGAGACGTTCCGTGTAACCAGGGCATTCAGGCCCATACTGAAGGGACTTGCGCCGCCGAAGCCCTCAGGGATATCATCTTTGTAGCGGATAGAAGCATAGGACGTCAGGACAACGGATCGCCAGAGGTATGGGACGGTCATGTAATACAGGGAGCGGGAGGTTCGACATAGCCGAGAGAGTGATGTGACGTCGCCATCGAGCTTTGGGGGGAAGTCAATGTCGAGCACGGGCAGCGCGGAGACAGAGAGACGCAGGAGCGGAACTGGAACTGGAACATCTTACATATGAGATGATGTGGGCGACTGTGGTGAGAGGAAGGCTTGTGACGCCAAAGATGCCTTGGATCTCAGGTCCATTGGCGTACAGATGGGTGCCTCGAAAGGTCATAGTGCCACCACCTTGAGGGGAGCACCAGGAGGACCGAAATTTGTGTCATCGGGGTTTGAAGCATGGGCTTGTAGATTCAATTTTCGCATACTCGTATCCGACTGAAGGATCAGCGCCCTGAGAGTCCCCTATCTAGGCACTTAGCCAGATAGCAGACCACCAGACCAAGGGGCGGAAGGAAGACAAATTATTAGACCGTCTCTGCGGTAGTTGAATTGGTATGGAGTAAACAGAGTCCTCGTGCAACATTTATCAGGCAGAAAGATGTTTGCGGAGGACAAAGGCGGGTACAAATAGTTTGTCTGTCATGCAGCCACTGGGCTCCCCACGTACGGATGGAAACGATGCCGAAGATGCTTCCTAGTGGTCGTGGTTTTACTCCACCGTACAATAAGACCAAACTTAGGAACCCTATTACTCCTCCGTACTCTGCTCGTACCAGACTGTACGGAGTATGTCCACCACTTCAACCTAAACGGCCTGGTCTATGAATTGTTGTGCTACCCTCAATGGTGCCCCAATACCTGCCTACCACTCAGATAGATCGATCCAATCATCTCAGGAAATATCCTATATCGTATCTTGCTCTGTCGCCTGAACCTGGTCGACCGAGACTCGAGCCACAATGCAGGGGACAAGTTGCCCATCAATTGGAGCTAGTGGCCCTTGTCCTGCATTAGCGGGCTCCAAGCTTAGCCTCGTTCAGATGAGGTCGGTCCTCCTCGTCATCTCGTTAGATCAGGCTGAGCTCTTGTTCGCTTTTCAGGCATCTTGTTCTTCAATCTTCGGCCCATGCGAAGTAGGCCCAACTTGATGCCAGCAAGAAAGACCGCTCGTGTCGCCCTCATCGAGTTTCGTTGCTGAAATCTCCATCCATACATGAGTTGTCTTGTGGAGGTCAAGTTGCTGGAGCGGGCTTGAGAGGAGGGCGGTCCCAAGCTTCCTTAGGCCGCCGTTCACCTAAACCAAAATCATGGACGCGGCAACAGCTGCGGCGGTCGCGGCCTTGGTGGTCTCAGTCCTGGCCATGACAATTGCTATTGCACAGGTTCTCCAGCAATATCTCAATACGGGCCAGCTAATTCGAATGTGCGATGGTGTTGTTTATGGTAAAATGCCTGGCAGGGGACGCAGAGTCTGGGAGTACTCACAGTTTCGCTTTCGCGTCGTTTACTCCGTCCCCCAGATTAGTCTGCGGCCAGAGCTATGGAAAGAGAGCCTTACCAAGTATGTGGCTTATGAACGTGGGCTGTTGCCGCTTCCTGACCTACACCACGACGTCAGTGTCCCAGCCGCCCATTCCTCCTTCCTGCAAAGCAGTACGGCCAAGGGGACGGGCTCTGCACACTCTGCAGCAGCTGGTGAAGCATGCTGGGTATCGTTTTGCCGGATTGCACAGAACTCATGTACAGGCGACATGTTTTATGAACTGCACCATTGCGATGCAGACAGATGTCCTTCAGATCTTCCGGTGGTACCCATGCAAGTTTCAATGCGCGATATCGTCATTATAGCCTTAATGGCTGGGATGAGATGCACCGATGCATCTTTTGAACGTAAATCCATTTCGATGGACGGCGAAGCTGGCGCCATCACTAGTTCATGGCATCCCATGCTCGGATCTATCATTCACTTTAGCCCAAGAAACTCACATCGACCTGTTGGTATTCGTCTTAGAAGCGGAAAAATTGATCCTGCTTGGATGGCAAGGACATGGGGTGTCGTAACCGTTGCTGGCCGCAGATATGATGCCCGCGATCGGAAAACCTTTGAAGCTTACGAGGGTCATAGCTGGGTGGCATCATCCCGTGGTCGCTCCATGGTCAAGGCGTCCAACTCAAAGTCCTTCCGTTCTCTCTCCCCAGTCCGAAGCTTTCGACTCAGGTCAATTTCACCAACTCAGACCCTTCGAAGACGGAAGCTAAGTTCTAGAAAAAGGGGCAACTCCTCTTCCAACGGTGGACAACATTCTAGCGTACCGGATATCTCAAACCCAAATGGTGAAGAAGGTCTTCGCCGTGCCCTCAAAGTTCCTGAACGATCGGCTAAAGGTGAAAGAGAGATTGTGTCTCGCCTCTCTCCAGATAATTGCGTAGTGGACCCGTCTGTAAATGCACGCCCTCGAGCGAAGTCATCTGCTGTACAATCAAGAGGATGGAAACAGCAGCTGAGGGCTTTATTCGAGAAGAATCGTGGTAACTCCCACCGAAATGGGGCCACGCCGCTGCCTGACACGTACACTACAGATGTTGAGGGCCATTGTGCAATTGGCACTTGCAGAGTGGCCCGAGATTCACCTGAGATAAATCAAAATAATGTTCAGAACCCAAATATTGTGGCCGAAGTACCCCATTCAACAGGTTCGAATCGAGGCTGGAATTCATCGGCATATCGAACTCTCGGAAGATTGGATGGTAGACCATTGCAGCTGTACATTGAAGAGAAGCAAAAAGCAGAAAATGTCAGATCACAAGGTCAGAAGAAGTTGTTGACCTGGAGACCCGTTCCAGAAGATAGATCGCCATCAGAGGATGGGGATGAAGGATGGCACACTTCAGTGTACCAGCTGAGACGTGAGCGATCCCATTCTTTGATCGATAAGTGGAGGGCAGCCCTCAACACCAGACTGCAGATGCGGCAAGAGAGAGACATCCAAACGGAATGGGAAATTGAGACCTATTACTCAACTTCCCGCCAATCGAGCGTTGCCTCAAGTGATCTACGACGACGACGACTCTCTCCCACAGAAGTTCGTTCAATCTCTCGCGAGAGCCATGCCTCAAGACGAAGCAGTAGGAGGGGATCAATAACTGATCATGGGGACCGCCGTCAGCAAGACATTCCGGCTAACTTTGCTCACAAAGGCAGACTTAAGCATGCCCTCCCAGATGACCATTCCGTAGCATATGGCGCTGATCCTATTCTGGGAGGCTTAGGTACAGAAACCACCCATGAGCACCATTACCCAACAAAAAATCCTGACAGCAGCCAGCGAAAGAAGGTTCATTATAATCCAGCCACGACCGAGCCTGACAGTTCGCCAAGCATATCAACAGCTGATGAACAGGGCAATCTGGAGGTCAGCCAGGCTCTCGCCGGCGCCATCGGCCTGGCTGGCTCTGAAACTACTCCTGCTGTTGAACCCCGGAGAGGCATTTTAAGGCAGCCTCGGCCACAATTTCCAGAAGACCCAAATCCAGTCAGAGAAGGTGTAGCCCCTCACAGAGACCCTCGAGCGTTAGGCGTACCTCCAGAGGCTCGCTGGACAAAAATCAGCCGTGGACTGGTAAGTCCAGAGGTCCTTGAGCAAGCGCGCGAACGCTTTGAGGAGCGCGAGGACTATGTAATTGTGTTGAGAGTTTTGACTAGGGAGGAGATCCAAATTTTGGCCGATAGAACCCAAGCCATTCGAGGCAAGTATCCCAATACTTCTATTGCCTATTTCATCAAACATTACTTGCGATCATCATATAGGTATTCTTTCTTGATTAGCTAATACTGATTTTAGCAGCTCAGCCTCTTTGGGGCCCGGATCAACGGCAGGAAGCAATGTTGGCACCGGTGGCACAGACAACTCCAGATGGCTTGACAATAAATGGGGCCTTGAGTGCCAGGAAAAGTTCGTACCTTTCCTTCTTGCTTGTGTGAGAATAAATGCTAAGTCAATTAGGACATTCTAACAGTCTTGATGATAGTCGTCCTCTTGAGTCAGAGAGTGAGGCTGCGAATGCGGCAGATCCTAGTGTTAAAAGTGCAGAGTCAAGCACGACTTGGTCAGGTCAATCTGTTTACGGTTCGGGAGAGAGCTCAAAGATTTCATACTCTCCTGACACAATGTCCGAGCCTGAGGAGCACGATCCTGGTCGACAGGAATTACAGGGTTTGTCGGATGCTGTCGCCTCGGCTAATGGTTCCAATAACCCAAAAGCGACGAATCATCGGAAGAGATCACCATCACCCAGACAAGTCCTGGCTGAACAATTAAAAGAGCGGCTTCGGTCAAATACAGGTTCAATGCGTCGACGCGCTTCTGCTCGCTCTGATTCATCTTCATCTTCTTTGTCATCATCGAGCGATGGCTCCGAGAGCGACGACCTGGCAACCCTCGGCAGGCGAAACATTGCTTACTTTTCTAACAACAATCCGACACTCGATATTCCCAAAAGCGATAGATCAATGGAACACGACGTAACGAGGAGAAAGGACAGTCTAGAAAATGGTGCAATAAAATGGCTGTGGGTATCCCAGGCCGATGTTCTACCGGGCTACTTTGCAAACCCATGGCACAGCCATTTCTCGAGTGACACATGCTTGGGTGCCATTGTTACTATGCTAGAAATTCTTGAGTACTACACCGACAGCTCAACACTCATGTACGTCGATGCGCTACCATGGTGTGAACAGTGGCTCTATCAAGGTAGATCCACTCACCCCAGCTATGCCATCAACGCAATGGGGGGGATTATCGTGCCAACAGAATATCATCCGGTGATGTTTGAGAATTACAACGCACCAATGCCTGCAATCCAGCTCCTGAGGTCGTACCATCATCAGATTGACCCTTCCAGCTACCAAAGCGCAAACGATATGGTAATTGAGCGGCTCGCTGAGCTGATGGCCTTGGATTCATGGCTGTCCTTCTGCGGGCGTCAGCCAGAAATATACGACGGCAGAAATAATCTCTTACAAAGCCTGCCGATGCTAATCCAGAAATTGATGTCTGACTTCGACTACGAGTTCAGCAGCCTCGACCAGACTTCAGTTGACGGCGGGCACCAGATCGTGAAAGAGCTTGCTGGGCTGATTGCACACACGCTCGACAAGGAAATGTTGTCAGAGGAAGAGCAACTTTTCACGGTCGTCGCTATGCTCAGGGCCGCGAAGATGGCGATGTGCTTGTTGAATGGCCCGGATACCGTTAATTTACGAGAGATCTTTCTAAGAGACATCCAGGTCTACCTCGTTTGAAGTTCGGCTGGAGGAGGCCAGAATCATCGCCTTCCCCAAATGTTAATCCATGATCTAGTCAGAGCCCACTGGTTTATCAGGCTGTCTTCCCCTTCCCTTTGAGCACCTTCCGCCTCTGGGTCATCATGTGCGTGTACAGGATATAGCTCCCAGGTACGTAAATGAACAAGACAACCTTGAGCAACAAGTCCATACTCAGCCCCTCCTTCGCGGCGGGCTTTAACGCCAAATACATGAGAAGACACTCGCTGGAGATGCCGATCGGATACAGAACAAAAAAGGTGTTGTACCGCAGCCAGGTCAAAAGCTTTGGGATGTTCTCGCTGATTGTGGTCTTCCAGACAAAGAACCCATACCTAATGACCTCTGTGATACCCCAGGCAAGCAGAATGCCCGAAAATGCAATTGGACCTGTCGTGGAGCCTGCCGTCTCTTTCCCCCAGGAGGTGGTCGTGGCGACGATCTGTGGGTATCGCTGGAGGACGGCCCAGACGACAAGGATCCTAGAAGAGACTTGCATTGCGGTCGTGATTGGGCTGGCGCGCACCAGGCCAAGGGCGGCATGCACAATCTCGAGGAGGGCAATAGTTTGTGTCCATTTCAGAAGTGGGAAGAGCGCTTCCAGCAGGCCATGCAGCTTCGAGTGGAGTGATAGTGTCGGTATTAGGATAATGGCTCGGAGGGTCACGATGGACCAGAGGAGGAAGCATATTCCATTGTATGCGAGGAGGTAAGTTTGGGCCGTCGTGGAGGCAGTGGGTGGCGTCGGTTTGCGACGGTTCTTGGGCTCCATCTAGGTCAACGTAGTTCCTTTCGCAATTTCGGGAGGATGGCAGTTGTGACACAATTGGGATTATCGGCCATACATGCTTTATGTTGCAGGTTTTGTGCCAATTTGGAATTAAGAAAGCAAGAAAGAAGCGACGAGAAGAAAGAAGTGTTGAAGATGTTGGTTGGTACCGAAATCTAGGACTCTCCAATTCAGCTTCGTTTGTTGAAATCTTGGCACCCACAAGATGGGGATATTGGTCGCTGCTTTTAGAATCCATCACACCCACCTCCACTCGCGACCTCCTTCAGAGGAGATGACCACGGCAAGTTCACCCCAACGTATCTTCACTGAGAGTGCAAGGACATTCGCGATCACAAGTTTCCAACAAGCTATGCCTCATAATACGGTGCTCCGCGAAATCCAGTCAAGCACATTCTTCCTCGGCGGGACCACTACGACGCAGAGCTCTGCTACCTACCTAGGTATGCCGGCACCGTACACTCGAGTAACGAACTCAGTCAAACGACAGTTGTATGAGCTCTCGGATTTCTCGTCCAAATGTTTCTCGTCCAAATGTCGCCACAATGATGGGCAAAGCGGTCACACGGGTTGCGGTGTGACAGTGATGTGGGTTCGCTAGAGGGGGTTCCCTAGAAGGCGCCATGAACTCGAAGGATTTCGGTATCTAGACTCTGACCTGGAGAGACCCCAGTGCTGAGAGCGTGTGCTCAATACCTAAGGCAGGCACTGTATAAAGCCACCCCGTCGTGTGGGAACGTATTATGACAGGTATGATACCGAGTTCTATTGATCCTGCGTACTCAATTCATGTGCAAGCGAGGGATCGGTGGGATCCTCACGCGAGGATGAATAGTGCCCGCTACTCGCCTCACCTTCGAACTCAGTCAAAATATTTCCCATACAATGGAAGATACTCACTTCGGGAAGATGATGGTCATCTTCGTAAGATACGGTCTCCCCACATCCATCGCCAAGCGCTGATTCCTCAGCTCCACCATCGGCAATATTCCAGGAAGTGAGATCCTGCTCACTGCTTATCCACTGACGAATTATATATGTTGCCTAACACGGAAATGGGTAGGCTTTCGCACCCACCGGTCTTTACTTGTACATTACAGGTCATGCAGGAGGCTATTCTCTCGAATCCATCAACCAAATGGCCCATCTGTGTACCGCAGTTTAGAAACGCTTTCATGGTTCGCCAGGAAATAATCACGGGCCATCACGAGGCTCACATACTCTAATATTATCACCATGAGGTTTGCAAAGACTATCAGGCCAGCCTGCCTAATATGATGAGTTGCCAGTTAGGTTTTGACTTTTCTCTTGGATTGATACATCATCCACCTCTATGGGGTCTGGCTGGCTCAGTTTGAATGCAGAACCTTCTGGACCCCGGCTTGGGTCTTGACGCTGCGCACGGTTGCGCCGTATACTGCTGCCGTGTTCGATAAATTGATAGGAGACTAGTATTCAACCCAATTCTTTGACACTTGGGAAATTTCCTGCGCCGCAGAATTGCATATCTCCGTATAGGGTCAAGATTAAGGAGCTGCAGGAGACCCTAAACAACTCACCACAACGAAATTCAGGGAGCGAGGCCTCGACCGCTGTGTCTGTCGTCTTCGTCCGCAACAAGCGTTCTACGTTCACCTTGGACTTGACCTTGACTATTCTAGGACGATGCAGCAGATAAATAAGCTTGAAAAGGGCAACGATCCTTAATAGAACACCAGCGGTCTCGTGGCTGACGGTCGACTGCTTTGGCTGGGGTGTTTGCAAGGACACGTTCGACCCAAATCAAGCTATCCAAAGGTGGGTTCCGAGTTCTCCAATGCCATCTGGACAAAGCCATGTCAGTCCCAATGGACATTCTCAAGCTTAAGAATAATTGTCGTCCTTTTGGCTATCAACTCCTTCGGTCCTAGCTACTCATAATGCCATCCATTTGCAGTAAGTACTAAGCCCCAAGACTGATGCAAGGCCTTCTAGGTTACCAATACTACCAGCTAGATATTCAATTTAAGAACACATGGTATCGCACCCCTAGAACCCCACCTTGAATCGAAGGCTCGCAACTATGTCATCAGGCTGGAGGTGAAATGCAGTCCACGCCCTGCTCGCTACGACAGCGACTGAGGTGGGTTAATGGGATGAGCAGACCTGGCTATTGATTGTTGTAGTTGCTCTTCGATTATTAGAAACTAAATCAATAGTAATCTCGACAATTGGCAACGCTAGATGTTTAGCGATCACTAGTCCTAACCTCCGCCGCCCAAAATTCGACTCGAGGGACAAGCTGAAGGAGTTGTTCCCTTGGGTTTAACAACATAGTATCCTGGTGGTAGGCGGGGGCCAACGCTTCGAAAGGTGGCGGGGCAAGCGCCAAAATAGCCGAATGCTGTTGGAGGCTTGACGGTCAGCACCTGGTCGAATGCAAGATCAACCCGTTATTCTTGTAGCGGATTTTGGCCGATACATGAGACGGGTTTCAAGAGGAGGGAATATAAAATGCCGTGTTGTCTGCGCCTTCAGAACAACCCCTTCATGGCTCAACAGCAATATTAATAGGGCATCCCGAGGTCGTTACGAGACGACAGAACGCCTTGCTCTTCACTATTAATGATGCGAAAGGACAGAACCTGATATAATTAAGGCCTACCTGCATGGGCGAGGGCCTATTTATGGCTTAAACGGGCGGGGCGCCCAAGTCTGACAGATTTCGATGATCTAACTGGTGCAGGCTAGCGGCTAGCCAAAGAATATCGGGGGCTTATATCTGATAATCATCCTAAACAAAGTACTCTCCGAAAACGTTCGTGCTAAAGCCAGAGCGACATGGGGCCATTCAATGTTCATATTCATAACAGTCAGATTTATATATATCAATGCTGCTGGCGGTTGCCAAGGCTAATTAGATAGGATACATATGATACAAAGCTGTACCTCACCCTTCGTAGCTCTTCTCGTCACACAAATCAATATCATTCCAGCTTTGCCCTCGCTGAAACAACGTGGCCTGCTTCCCGGTTCAGTCCTGCTCCATCAGAGTAACTGTGATCTCATTCAATATCTATCACCTCAGCCCCCTTCACGCCTTTTCAAGCTCTCCTCTCTCCTAACGCTCCAAGGCCCCGTCCCGTGCTGGGACCAAATCCAGCAAGATGGCGATGGTATTGACTTTCATCGATGCTGCCTTCAGCATAGGGTCACTGATTTCGGGCTTGATCTCAGACAGTAACGCTGAGAAAGATTTCCGCAACAAATGGACCCCAGAAGCGGCAGGTCAGCTCGCCACAGATAACCCTGGAAAGAACATCATGGTCGTGTATACGGATCATGACGCCAGCGGTCTCAAGGGTGTTGAAAAGAAGGCCCTACAATGCGATTGTCCGACAGGTGCCTCACTGGCATATGTCGTGTATATCTTCGACGAAGGGCCATTTCACCTCAAGGGCGATGGGTAAGTCACAAATTAGGTCTGGTTTGTACCACGGCTAATCGTGGATAGTGGCTATTTGAACTGGGCTTTCAATGGAAACTTTGATCGGGATGGAAGCAATGTAAGCGCCTCACACACAATCGTATTAATGCTCCTGCTGACACTCCAAAGGTCAACTTTAAGAGAACGCAACAATCTATCCAGATGGAAGAGGACAAGAAGGCAGAAGAAGCTCGCCAGGCAGAAGAAGCCAAGAAGGCCGAGGAGGCTCGTGTTGCAGAGGAACAAAGAAAAGCCGACGAAGCAAAGAAGGCTGAAGAGGCTAAGAAGGCCGAGGAGGAGAAAAAGAAGGCTGAAGAGGAAGCGAAGAAAAAAGCTGAGGAGGAGGAGAAGAAGAAGGCAGAGGAAGCCCGCCAACTCGAAGAACAAAGGAGGGCACAGCAGCAGCAGATGATGCAGCAACAGCCGCAACAGCCGCAATATGGCCACCAAGACCCAACCCAGCCTGGATATGGACATGGATATGACCAAGAGCAGTATGGCCAGGACCAATATGGTGACGACCAATATGGCCACGACCAGTACGGTCAGGATGAATATGGTCAGGAGCAAGAACATATGTATGGACAAGGTGATCAACAGCAATACGGCGACCACGATCAAGGGTATCCACAACCACACGAAGGAGACTACCATGATCCTTACGACCCACAAGATGGCACTGATCACCAGCAGTACGAGCATGAAGCAGGGCAAGAACAATATGAGCCGCACGAGTTCAATCAGTATTCCCAGGGACACGCTGCATACGGGCAGGAAGATGAATACCAATATGGAGAGCACCCAGAAGGTGCATATCCAGAGGAGGAGGAGCAGCACCAGCAGCAGCAGTATTCACAGGGGCCTGATGCGGCATATCAGCAGGGAGGTTACCATCAAGCTTACAACGAGACACAAGATGGGGGAGATTATCCACAAGAGATGGATGCCTACCCACAACAAGGTGGCGCTGAAGCATATGGGCAACATGATATATACGGACAGCAGCCTATTGCCTCCTATGCTCAGTAGCGACGCCTGAAAGGAAAGGGTCATTTAGCTATAATTAAGGGCGCAACTTTGGAAGGGATATTTGTTGACTTCGGAGTACCTAGGTATACTTCACAGGGCATGAATTGGCAAGCAATTCTCATATGATCATTGTGTTTGTGTCACCTGTGGTGATGCCATAAAGATTGCTATATTAGCCTCCAGATTCTCCCCTTAGCAAATGCCCTCCCTTGTATTTAGTGAAGCCCCGGGGGCCCTCCACTCGGACTCACCATCCCCAGCTCCCAGTCGTCGTTTCGGGCCCCTCTGAGCCCTCAACAGGTCCGGAGAGGCGTATAGGCCGCCCCCCTCCCAACTAATATGACAATGTGGCGTATAGCGCTGGTACAACAGAGTGGACAACACCAACAAACCGCACACGCTGCCCAGCACTACGCCCACGATGGCGGTGGTGGAAAGGGAGGAGGAGCTTGAAGTTGGTGAGCTAGTAGACACCGGTTAGAAACAAGTCAATAAACTCGGGGAGAGCATCCGGAGGGAAATTGACACTTACGAAGACATATTAATATTAATTAAAAAGAAGAATGTGTTTGATAATAATAGGCACCTAAAATGAGTGCATAGTGTTCGTTGGCAGGAGAAGAAAGAATCATTGAACGAGATTGAAGAGTCTAGGAAACAACTGTGAAGAATGTACTTGGAGTCTTGACGGCTGGAGTCTGGTTGGGGGCAGAAAGGAGAAGTAGGAGTCAGGAGCAGAACAGCGAGGAAGCAGGGAAAGACGAAGATTATATAGTCGAGTAATCGGGTGTGACACGCGTGGAGGGAGGATCAATGATCACCCACAGTAGAGCTAAAACAAACGAAAAAACTGGAATTGTATTGTTGGAGCTGCTGCCTGTTGGTGGGACTCTGGAAAGGTAAGTTAGTTTGTAACTTTCGTCGTGCTCCAGTTCCGCGACGGCCAGAGCTATATCAATCGTCGATCGACAGCTACCATCGGTGGATGCGATGCTCATGCCCCATAACAAGCAAGTTGTACCTTTGACTGTGGCTGCCTGTATGCACCCAGTAGTGTATCCTCACCTGTGGAAATAAAGCCTCCAGAAATGCTTCGCCCAAAAACCCAAAGTTACCCACGTAGTTCAAGGGCTTCCGAATCCCAGAGAAGAGAGGGGCCTTCGGCAGCCCACGCTCAGCCTCGACCCTCATCCTGGGTCTGGGCTGAGTGTGGGTCAACTTGACAAGTGTGGAGAAGGGTGTACGTTTGGAAACCTGAATTTTTGCGTTATCCACCTGCACTGATGGAGTACGCAAATGGGACGTGAAGGCAGGTGAAACTCGAAGGGCCTTGGGTTCAGGGCCACGTAGTTCGCAGCGAAGGCAGTGATCCTTTGAAAGGTCATTCGCATGAGTATCAGGGTGCATCTGTGTTCGTGGATCGTCGATAAGCCTCATCCAACTTGCGTCCAATTGTTTGTGAATCGTGCAAGTGTTTGTGTGCATGGACCTCGGATCCACGAGGACACATTGCCGCCCAAGAGTCAAGGTGGGCCACGGCTGTCCGAGTATCAGGCCAAACTCAAGGAGGGGTGCTCGTGACATCTGAGAGGCTCCATCACGCATTTTCAGAGTTTACTCGTAGGTCCCTGTGTAGGTAACCTAGCTGCCCAACAGTTAGAGGAGGTGCTGAAGTCGCAATTGAAGTTCACTTAAGGTCCTTGGATACAGGAATACGGATTATAATTACTCCGAAAAGGAGTCGGCTGAGGAGGGACCGATGCTAAGTCTATTCGGGACTAGACACAATCCGGCTGGGCAGGACAACAAAAATCTCAAACATCGCTCGGAATTTTCTTCATGTTCTTCCTACTTCACGATTTGAGCTTCCAATGCGGCTCCTGACCTGCATACCCACGTAAGGTGTCTAAGTACGAGTACTTCGGGCGATAATGAATCAGAGTCTCCAAGGTGCGACACGCAGGTGCGACATTCTCCAAATACTCCATTTGCACAACACGGGGTTTTGGGTTTCCGCCGATCTCGATGACCTTTCAGTTTCTTTCAAAGTTCAGTTGAGTACAATCCACTCGGTAAAATGTGATCTCTAGGACACCATTGTTTTATTGTTCTCTTCCCCTCTTCCCACTCCACAGATAATACCTGCTTCTATCAATGCTAGAGCTGGCCGCTTCAATAACACCAAAGCGAGTCAGTGTGGACAGGGAAGCCAGAATAAAATCGGGTCCTGACACCAGTCGGCGCAAAAGAGCTGATTGCAAGACCTTCCATGAAGTCTCTACTGCCAAGATCTCCGATGGATCTTGGATTGATTCTCAGGGAGACACCGTTACCCAAACTGACACCTCTTCACAAAATGTTTTGTACCTCATCCCGTTTCGTGTTCCATCAATCATGAAAGCTCCCTCTGTTCAGCGCCCCTCGCTTCGAAGGCGCGATGGGTCGGACAACATATGGATCATGAAGGCCACCCAGCAAGCAACGATCCACCAAGAACGCACAACAACATCTCTAGCTGGGGGGAAAGTGGGGCTGGCTGAAAGGCTGATACCTTTATCAGACCTGTTTCTCAGACCTGGTGTACGCCTTGTGGAAAATTCCAAGGGCAAGTAAGTTTGGTGGGATTACGAGGCATTTTGAGAGTCTTTCCGTTTTCACAGAGGGGTATACCTATTCAGCCTGAGGTGTGTAGCCAGGGCCAAAGGTTGAACTCAGTTTTTGTGATGGGGCATGCGCACTTAGAGATCGACATCGCCCTATCTGTTGCAAAACTTGAGGCCGATAAAGTTAAACCTAACTTACCTCTCCACTGCAGGTTCCACCTGCATGTCAATGTGGCCGGGGTGCCAGTGAGTCATAGAAAGCAGGATGTATACAAGTTGTGGGTATACCTCTTGCTTTGCGCTTGTCAACCAAAGGGGGTATAGTACTCCTCTTCCTTCTCTCTTCCTTCTCTCTACTATACTGTGCAAAAACACCACATCCTCTACGTCCTTCTCAATCTCTTCTCCTCTCTTCTTCCACCAAGGCATACAATTTGCTCTTTTGCTTTTTGATGCCCTGTCACTGTCCGGGCGTGAGAGGTTCTATGCTCATCTTTCCGTAGGACCACAGTGTGTTGGCTCGGTTCAGGTCGGTCTGGTTTTGGGTGTATGCACTTGATTCGGGCTGTAGGTACACTCTACTTTCGAGAAGAGAGCAATACGGTGGCGACCTTGTTTCTTTGTCCTA
>Ga0105239_10000810_pt1 | contig 44325 bp, 36 predicted proteins | sample KBSC44metaG_FD_92761 | JGI IMG/M metagenome (GOLD analysis project Ga0105239, IMG submission 92761) | Corn rhizosphere microbial communities from Kellogg Biological Station, Michigan, USA - KBS C4-4 metaG | ecosystem: Host-associated > Plants > Roots > Rhizosphere > Soil | place: Michigan, USA...
AAAATGGTACCCCCAGGGGAATTCGAATCCCCGTCGCCTCCGTGAAAGGGAGGTGTCCTAGGCCTCTAGACGATGGGGGCCGGGTACGGTGCAGTCGTATTGACTACTGTTTCAAGATACTGAAAGCATTGAGTCGAGTCAAGCATTTTCTCCTCATCCATTCCTCAAACCCGCATTTCTCATGTTAAAAGTCATCCGTAAAACTTGAAAAGGCATGCCAGGAGACGCATTTAAGACTATAAACGTCCTCCCTCCAGCCTATTCCTTCACAATCTCTGAGGACATCTCATCCCCAAGCTCGTTACGAACAAGAGTCGCTTTCATACAGTGAGTGGGTGCAACCGCAACAGGTGGAGGATACTCTAATTTTCCCGCTTAAGCTTTTTTAGGAACTCTCGGCTTTACATCCACTTGTCGACAATAGGACTTTACCGGACAGATATCGCACTTCGGACCAATCGGCCTGCATGTCTGCTGACCATGCAACACCATCGCCCGGTTAATAATCAACCAATATGGGGCCGGTAATTTATCCCGTAAGGCCATTTCTGTTGCTTCTGGGTCCTTGGTTATCAGATAACCCAAACGATTGCAGATACGGTGCACGTGGATGTCTACGCAAATTGCTGGTAAATGGAAGCCTAAACCCAGCACGAGGTTCGCTGTCTTACGTCCCACACCTTTTAGCGTCAGGAGTTCTTCCATCGTATTGGGAACCTGCCCTCCAAAGTCATCCAGAATCTGCTTCGTAAAAATCAGGATATCCCGCGATTTGTTCTTATAAAAGCCGGTCGGGAAAATCGTGCGCTCTATCTGCTCGGCTTCCAGTTTGATAATTGCTTCGGGGGTATCCGCCAGCATAAACAGGCGCTTGCTTGCCGGAATCGAAACCGTATCCTGTGTCCGTAAGCTCAGTACACAGGCCACTAAAACGCGATACGGCTGCCCGGAGGTCAGCTCTCCCATCGGGTGGATGTCGTAGCTGGTATCCAGAATATCCAGCACCTTCTCCATTTCGGATGTTGAAAGCGATTGAGACTTTTCTCTTTCAACTGGAGACGTTTTTTGAATCAGCGTGCCTGCTAATCGCTTGGACATGGTCGTTTAAAACCTCTATCTTTAAAAGGGCGAAGCCCGGAGGACGAAACATCCATGACAACGCAATCGATATAATAAGAACGCGTTATTTAACCGCGGTATTCAGCGACATTATTCGCTGTCTCTCTGAGTCGGAGACGAGTTAGTTGAGCGTGAGCGGGAATGTGGGGCAAAAGTTCGTTCCACATCGCGCGAACAATATTCTCGGCGGTTGGGATCAAGCCCTGCATAAAATCTACATCCATATTGAGATTTTGATGATCGACTCGATCGAGAATGACCCGTTGTACCATTTGATCGAGCGCGTATAAATCAGCAACCATGCCTAAGCGAGGATCCGGTGTGCCGCCCAGGGTCACTTCTAATTCGTAATTATGACCATGCCCATTGATGTTATTGCACTTGCGAAAAACACGAGCATTTTCTTCATCGCTCCATTCGGGATTGTAGAGGCGGTGCCCAGCAGGGAAGGTGTAGGTGCGGGATAGATAGGCCCAGTTTTCTTGAGCTGCTTCAGGATTGGTTTGGGAAGGCATTGGCAGTGAGCCTCGTGTTGTCTCAGAATCATCAAAAAGAGGTTTTCCACCACGGTAATCCACAAATAAATCGGCGCTCTCTAAGACGCGTAGCGCTTCCAGGTGGAGGGACATCGCAGCGAGCGCAGGATTCAGTTCAGCCCAAATGAATTGTGCCAAATTTTCCAAAGTGGTCAGGCGCTTCTCGAAAAAAGGAACTTGTTGATTGAGGTTTTTGAAATCGAGTGGCAGAATAACGCGATCCTGAATCAACTTTTTGAGGTCGTTGAGGTTCACGACCATTCCTGTACCTGGCTCAACAGGCCCGCGAACACTGACTTCCAATTCGTAGTTGTGCCCATGCGCTAAGGCATTGCTACTGAGGCCAAAGCGTCGGAAATTCTCTTCGTCGCTGAGCTCCGGTAAGGCAAGGTAATGGGCTGCGGCAAACTGTGCCCGGCGAACGACAGTGACATGCTCTTGGTTTATCTTTAATACTGACACCAATGATCTCTTCTTCGATTAACTGAATCCGGTCTAGGGCGTGTTCGCAATTAGTAGCTATGAGACCCTAGGTCTAGCTTTAGAGATAGAGTCCCCTTTACGGGGTTCGCCAGGAGAGAAATACCCGCAGCGTATGCAAAACCTACGTGAGTACGGTTGACGACGCAGCAACGAATTAGATGCAATTGCAACCGACCTAGAGGAAGTTCTCGGAATGAGCGGCCCAAGCATTGTGCGCGTGGATGCTTTCTAAAGCTTCAACTTCCAGCTGGAAACCTTTCGCGCCATTTAAGCCGCGTAAAAACAAGGTGGCTTCCCGAATTACATCTTCCACGAAACGAGGATTGTCGTATGCTTTTTCCGTGATGTATTTTTCATCGACACGTTTAATCAAGGGGTATACAGGACAGGAAGAGGCATTTTCCAGGCCTTCAACCAGATCCTCAATCCACACCATACTCTCCGGTTTGGTAACCGAGTTATCGGGTTTCAAACGAACTTGTGCCCGGATTTCGGCGCGCTGGTTGTGGGCACCATAATCTGAAATCGCTTTGCTGCAAGGGCATAAAGTCGCACAGGGAACGCTGACAGATAGCGTTAAGTGAAACTGGTTGTGTTCATCCACACTGCCGTGAAAAATGCACTCGTAGGCCATTTTGGCAGAAAGCCCGCTGACAGGTGCTTTTTTATTCAGAAAGTATTTGAACTTCAGCCCAATAAAAGCGGAAGGAGCGTCTAAACGCTGCCGCGATTCCAGTAAGAATTCGTGCAGGTTGAGAGAAAAGATTCGGCTTTCACTCCATTCATCCAGCAGCATAATGAAGCGGGACATATGGGTCCCTTTGCTTTCACCAGGTAAGCCGACACTCATGGTGGCAGTCGCTTGGACGATCTGTGTGTGGCCATCCTTTTGCAGAATTCGGATGGGAACTTCCACACGGCTTACACCCACCTGATCCAGAGTAACGCCGCGTTGATCCATGAGTCCTTGGATATCAGGTAAAGCGGACAAACATGGGGTGGCAGATTCTAACGGTGTCATAAAACTATCTACTCCTGAGGCAGGGGGAAGGTTGAAAGCTATCGTATGAGTTTGACCCAATTTGATTACATGAGAGGGCCTAAAACTAAAAAACGAGGAAAATAAAAATTTTTGCTTAAAACCGAGTCAATATTTACGATTCAAGCAACCAGTATGATACCGCAAGCGAATTCAATTTCCAGCCAGAGACGGTATTTAACGCCGGGTTGGATGGCTGTACCGGCCTTGCAAAGAATCTGCTATAATGCTTTTTAAACATCGATCCAGTTTTTAAGTAAGGGCTATTTCCCGAATTAAAGAGTACCCAATGCCGTTGGTTCTATTCCAAAGTGACGGGAAGGTAGGCTGTTTCTGAACATTGACGAAATGATTCTCCTACAACCCATTTGGCAATGTGACCTTGAAGATTTAAATGTTTTTAGTGATGGTTGAGAGAGCGTTAAGGATGTGGAATGACTAAAGACGAGCTGAACGAGATTTTGGGTGGCGAAGATCTGACACATACGTTAGATGTCCGGACACTGGTTATGGATATTTTTAGAGAAATGCCCGAAAATGATCTCCTTGCCATCTTTTGGGATAAGCTTCCCGCTCTCTCTGTCGAGTATGTTCGGGATTACCTTTATATGCGTCGCGGGTAATCTAAAACAATCTTAAAAATAAAAGCAGCCTACAAAGGCTGCTTTTATTTTGTTTGTGACTCTTTAAATTTAAACCGAGCTGACATCCGACAAGATGCTCCGTGCAATGACGGTGCGCTGGATTTCGGAAGTCCCTTCACCAATTTCACAGAGTTTAGCATCCCTTAAATAACGCTCAACAGGAAAGTCCTTGGTGTAACCATAGCCGCCATGAATTTGAATGGCTTCATTGGCGGCTCTCATAGCAACTTCCGAGGAATAGAGCTTGGCCATGGCAGCTTCCCGACCGAAGGGTCGTCCGGCCAGTTTTAACTGGGCCGCGTTATATACCAGTAAGCGGGCTGCTTCAATTTCCATTGCCATATCAGCAAGTTTAAATTGAATGATCTGGAATTCAGAAATTGATTTGCCAAACTGCCGTCGCTCTTTAGCGTATTTCAAGGCCTTATCCAAGGCTCCTTGCGCGATACCCACGGCTAAAGCACCGATGGAGATTCGGCCATTATCAAGGGTTTGCATAAAATATTTAAAGCCCTTGCCTTCTTCTCCAATTAAATTTTCATTAGGAATTTCAGCATGATCAAATTGAAGGGTTCCCCAGTCGGAACCTCGCATGCCTAATTTTTCGTCTTTGCCACCTAAACTGAACCCTTTGGTCTCTTTTGGGAAGACGAAGGCGCTGATTCCCTTCGTTCCCATCCCGGGACTGGTTACGGCTGTCGCAATAAAGGTACTCGCATAATTGGCGTTGGTAATAAAGATTTTGTTTCCGTTTAAATGATAGCAATCGGACTTCCCGTCAGTGCTTTTACCTTTGAGTGCAGTGGTTTGCGTTCCGCCGGAATCGGAACCGGCATTGGGCTCCGTGAGTCCGTAGGCACCCAAAACCTTACCGCTTGCTAAATCGGGTAAGTACTTTTCTTTCTGGGCTTGATCCCCAAATAAGAATAAAGGCATACAAACCAAAGAAGTATGCGCTGCAACCCCCAGAGCGGTTGATGCGCAAACTCGGGCTAACTCTTCGATCGCAACGGCATAGGATAAATAATCCGCTCCCGCTCCGGAAAATTCCTCAGGAATGGGTAATCCCAGCATCCCCAACTCAGCCATTTCGGAAAAAGTTTCTACAGGAAAGCGTTGATTGTGGTCAATTTCTTTAGCACGAGGTTCAACTTTTTCCACAGCAAACTCCCGCACCATCTCGCGAATCATGCGTTGCTCTTCATTGAGTCCCCATTTGTCTTGTGCCAGATCAATTCCCATAGTTGTCTCTCTCTGTCTTTCTCTCTTTCCAGGCCCACGGTTCAGATTTTGTTTTTTACGTTATTTTATGGTAACGCAGAATTTATCACTCTGCCTAGTCTTAGCGTGAAGAATACACTGATCCATGTGCCGTATACACTTTTTTATTTTCATTGACTTCTCAAATTGAATTAATAGCTAAGGGAGAGCTTGGAAAAAATAACCTCTAAATAGTGGATAAATCTTCATGATTCGTAGTCGTCCTCATGAAAATATGCTATGCTCTAATACAATCTGTGGATTGGAACCCAATTGGCCTGAATTTTGTGTGGACACGGGTTTTCCAGTTTTTATTTTTGACTAAATATTCCTTCTGGAGCTTGGTTTTAATTTTTAGAACAAGTCATTGTTAATCAATGATTTATTTCGTTTTACTTTAGAGAGATGTTTGCAGCCCTAATCTTTAACCCGATAAGTAGAGTAGCAATATGGCCTTAACGAATCGACAACAAGTAGCCTACTACGAGCCCCAGGAGCAATTCCGTCCTTCTGAGTTACAGTCGGTTCAGCCTATCCCACAGAAGCCCCTTCAGTCTCGCCAAAAAAAGCGGATGACACGTGGAGAAGGCTTTTTCTACATTGCCGTTAACATTGCATTGGTTTTTGGTGTGCTGCAATGTGCTCGAACCTTTATTGGCGATAGCTTTAATATTGCTCGCTTGCTGCAAAGTCAGTCTTCCGTACAAAAGTTTAATCACCAAACATTAACGGAACAAAAACAGCTTAAGGATCGAATTCGTATTTACTCTTCTGCTTCTGGAATTGAAGAGTTAGCTCGAAACTACCTGGATATGGTCGGCGAGAATGAGCTTCCTGTTCGCGTTCAATAAATTCAGGCAATAGTTTGCCTTGAGGGGTTTTTAATCTGTGATTTACTATCATTGATTATAGTACCCTTCCGTTCCATGAATGCTTCTATTACTCATATCCCTGTTGCTAAAGCTCCGTCATCAGCTGTAAGTTCCCTTAATCGAGAGTTGGCGTCAGTTCCGAGTGCCATTAAGCCCGGCTTAGATTCTCTTGAAAAGAAAAACCAGCATTCTTTAAAGACTCACTCTCCTACGAAAGCTCATCCGGTTGGAATTAAAGATCAATCCATGCATTTAATGGACTGGGTTGAATCATTTGCTTGGCCAGATGCCGGGGCTATCAAGCTTGCCATTGTCTCTTTTTTCAAAAAACTCAAAGACTTCTTTGCTCCGATTATCGAAAAGCTGAAAACGCGTTCTTTTCTAAAAAAACTCTACAAAGGAGATGCTTCCTTAACCCAGCCGATGATCGACTTTCTGGAAACCTTCATGCTCTTCTCCCCCCTGAAAGACAGTTCACTCCAGAAGCTGGATCCGGCGCTTCGTAAAGGAATTGGGAATACACGCTTTTTTAATGTCCCCGAATTAAATGGGATTGAATTAGCCTCCTGGCATCTTCCGGCTAAAAAAGGAAAGCCTACGGTTCTGCTTAACTACGGCCGCTATTCCAATATGGGATACTACGGTGCCTTGTTTAAAACCTTACAAAAGGAAGGGTATGGTTTCTTTAGCTACGATTATCCAGGTTTTGGTAAAAGTGACGGACGATCATCAATTACAACCGTTCATCATGCGGCCATGGCGGCCCAAAAAGAATTAATGTCTCGCGGAGTACCTTCTTCTGAACATATTTTAACGGGCTTCTCACTGGGTGGTGCCGTTGCAACCAATCATTTGCATCGCTTATTAAGCAATCCGGACTTTGAGAAATATCGTCCTAAGGCTCTGCTTCTATTGAATACCTTATCTCAGCCGAGTGATGTGATTCGCTCTCAAGCAAAAGAATATAAACTTTATTCCAATTGGTTGTACAAGCATACCCCCGATGTGTTTATTCGTTTTCCTGAGTTCAATGATTTTTTTGAACTCGATACAAAGATTGCGGATATTGCGAGAAAGGGAATACCGACCCTCGTAATTCATAGCGATAAGGATCGCTTATTCCCGTCCATTCAGGGTAAACGCTTGTATGACGCTGCACGCCAAGTTGCACCCTCAGATTTACCCATTCGTTTCCAGATAGTTAAGGGGCATCACGATATAAACAAAAAATTCTGCGCTCAAGTTCCCCCCGTTTTGAATGGCTTTATGGAGCAGCTCGATAAACGGAAAGTGCCTCTTCACTCGAATAATTAGCGGGTAGCCAACTTTTGGATAAGCCAATCGAGTGCTAAGCGGTATCCGTCTGCTCCCAAACCACAAATAACGCCCTGAACGGCTTCACTGGTATAGGTGTGACGACGGTAGGCTTCCCGTTTATGAACATTCGAGAGATGGACTTCTACAATCGGGTGACTGTAGGAAGAAACAGCGTCTTTTAAGGCAATACTGGTGTGTCCGTAGGCCCCTGGATTGATAATAAGACCCACGGTCGTATTTCGAGCTTCCTGAATGGCTTCGACTAAAGCGCCTTCGTAGTTGCTTTGTTTGCAAATGACTGTGTAACCGGCTTTTTTAGCCTGCTCAGTAAAGCGTTCTTCGATTTGCGCCAGCGTGTCGTAGCCATAGATATGAGGCTCGCGTTCACCAAGTAAGTTTAAGTTGGGACCATTCAATAGCAAAATTGTTTTAGCGGTCATTTCAAGTGCTCCAAATAATTTAGCTTAGTTTAGAGAATGCTGACAATTAGAGGCTAAGAGGCTTAACTCATTGAGGGCTGGCGAGACCCTAACTCTTGCTCGTGAGAGCTTGGAGATAGAGTCCACCGTTTCGGTGCAAAGCAGTAACGAAGTAGACGCAATTGTCAGCCTCTGGCAGTGGAGTCTTGCTTTCTTTGTTGCACCATTCTCAAATAGGCTTCTACGAAGGGTTTTAAGTCACCATTCATGACCGCGTCCACATCGGAACTTTCCTCATTGGTGCGGTGATCTTTCACCATGCGGTAGGGGTGGAAAACATAGGAGCGAATCTGGCTTCCAAAATTGACATCCATAGCTTCACCTCGCTCTGCTGCCAGCTTGGCTTCATGTTCGGCAATTTTTAAGGCCAGTAAGCGAGAGCGTAGCATGTCCATTGCAATTTCCCGGTTTTGTAACTGACTTCGTTCTTGCTGGGAGCGAACGACTATACCACTGGGTTTGTGGACAATGCGAACGGCGGTTTCAACTTTGTTGACGTTTTGTCCACCTGCACCACCACTGCGGGAAGTATCTAACTCGATATCTTCCGGGCGAATGACAATGTCTGCCGTACTGACTCCTGTGACAACGGGGCTGACTTCTAAAGAAGCAAAACTGGTTTGACGCTTTCCAGAGGCGTTGAATGGAGAAATACGAACGAGTCTATGTACGCCCCGCTCTGCCTTCGTATAACCATAGGCGTATTTCCCGGTGAGGCGGATGCTGGTGCTTTTAATACCCGCTTCCTCGCCTTCACTAACATCAAGAACTGTCGCCGTATAGCCTTGTTGCTCAGCCCAGCGCAAATACATGCGCATCAGCATTTGAGTCCAGTCCTGGGCATCCGTTCCCCCTGCTCCGGCAGTCAGGGTCAAGATAACATCATAGGTATCATATTCGTCTTGTAAAAGGTTTAGGAGTTCCCAGGACGAAATCTCAGCATCAAGTGTACGACCTTCTTGCACGAGTTCTGGTAAAACGCTGTCATCTCGTTCTTCTTGGGCCATGCTAACCAGAACGTCCATGTCACTCAAACGATTGGTCCAACCCACAACCTTATCCCGACCCGATTTTAAATCTCCGAGCTTTTGCATTAATTCTTGAGCCCGTTCAGGTTCATTCCACAAATCCGGGTTGCCACCTTCGTTTTCTAATTGGGCGATTTGTTCCCTGACATCAGCGTTGTCAAAGAAACCTCCGAGCGGCCTCTATACGAGGACGAAGAGATTCCATTAAACGTTTAATGTCGGTAAAATCCACGAATAGGCCATCCTTATTGGTATCGAATATTCCGGGCTTATTATATCGACAAGCTTTTGAGAGATAAAGGATTTACGCAAAATAGGAAAGCAGATATCAATACTGCTTCTTTAGCAATAATGTTGGTATCTATTTCATTATTTTGTGTGAATCCTAAGAAAAAGCGTTAAGCCTCACTGATTCCATTAAGGCTTACTTTTTTGAGGTAAGTGCACTGTGAAATACGCACCCTTACCCAACTCGCTATCGACGGTAATGCGGCCGCCATGTTTTTCGATAATCCGATAACACAAAGCCAATCCTAAACCAGTTCCGACACCCACGCCCTTGGTGGTAAAACCCGGATCAAAAACTTTTTTCAAATTTTCTGGGGCAATCCCCTTGCCGGTATCTTGAATCCGAATCATTGCCGTTTGAGATTCTGCGTTCCATTCGCTGTGTATCGTTATGCTCATGGGTTGAGACTCGCTTTGCATAGTCGGATTGTTGGATTCCAACCGTTCTACAATGGCATGGCCTGCATTGACAATGAGGTTCATAAATACTTGATTGAGCAAGCCGGGGAAGCATTGAAAGTTGGGTAAGTCCGGATCGTATTCACGAATAATTCGAATGCGGGGATCGATACTGCTTTCAAGAAGAAGCAGGGTGCTGTCTATGCCCTCATGTAAATTAACCGTTTTTAACTCGGATTCGTCTAAGCGGGCAAAATTGCGGAGGTTTCGCACAATTTCCTGAATGCGAGATCCGGCGAGAGTGTTGAGTGAGAATAAGTGATCCATTCCCTTAATGATACGTTGCTCATCTTCAGAGGGCTCAATTAAAGCGTGCTCTTTAAGCTGCTGGAAGCATGTGGCCAGTGTGTTGTTATTGCTCATCATGGTTCCCAATGGCGTATTGACCTCGTGTGCAATCCCTGCGACAAATTGACCTAAGACCGCCATTTTTTCAGATTGAATTAAATACAGTTGTGCTTGTTGAAGCTCATCCAATGTATTTTCCAGATCGTGGGTACGTTGATCTAAGGTTTCAAATAAGCTTGCTTGCTGGAGGGCGACACCTAGATGTTCGGCCATAGCGGAAAGCAAAGTAATATCCTCCGCCACCCAGGATCGGTACGCGTCACATTGGTGGAGAGATATAATACCGACTAAGGTTTCCTGAAGCAGGATGGGGATCACAGCTAAAGACTTAAGCTGACAGCGTATCAGAATTTCCTGAGACATCCAGGCTTCAGGACAATCGCGTGTATCATTGAGAATAAAGGGATTATATCGATTTTGCTGACGTTTTTCGAAAATATTATATTCGGCTAAATCTTCGGGTTGCTGAATCAAAAGCGGTGTGATGCTGGCAATTTGGTAGGCAAATACCTTGGTTTTTACCGCTTCTTCTCTGGATAATGATGTGAAGCTGGGTAAAGATGATAGAGACTGTTCGGGCGGGCTTAAATAGTTGCTTTCATGGGCGGTTATTTCTTTAAGTGTGACTTGATCGGCCAGGGTTGTTTTTAAGGCTGGCGGGAAATAGCAGATAAAGCAGCGACTAACACCTAAAACCTTGCCTAATTCTCGAACGGCAGTTCCAAGAATGACATCGATTTCTAAGGACTGGCGAACTGAACGGGTTAGCTGATTGATTAGGAATTCTCGCCCGGCCTGACTCTGGGTTTGCCAGTATAAGCGAGCGTTTTCCACGGCAACGGCGAGTTGATGGGATACTTCACTGAGTAGATGTTCTTGTTGGATTGAAAATGTATTGGTATTTGTATCGTTTTCTTTTGCGGATAAAGCCAGCAAGCCGATCACAACCCCTTTATTAATTAAAGGAACCAGAAGTGCGGCAATCGGTGGAATCGTAAATAAGCCGGACTGACTTTCCTGCGAATTTAATCGATAGGGGCGTGCATCTCGTAGGACACGATCCACTAACGGTTCATAGCCTGCAAAGGCGTGATGCTCTCCACTCAGCTCCAGTGAACCAGCGGAATTCAGCCGGACTAAGGTTTTAATCCCGTTTTGGCTTTCATCTAAAATGACAATAACAGCTTCTTCATAGGGGATAAATTCATAAAGCACTTCGCCGAGGGCTTCAAAAATATCTTCTAAAATCAGTGATGAATTAACAGCCTGACTGACAGCCTGGAAAAAGCGGAGCTGTTCATGTTCAATACTTTCATGGCTATGCTGCTCAGGTAATGCCAGATTTTTATGGCTAAATTCAAGCAGGAGGGTATCGGGTAACATGGCTAAGGTACTGATGTGGACAGTACCGTTCTGTAGAGGTAGCGTGATTGGAAAATTTGTCAGTGTTTCAGCTTGAAGCCAATTTTGAAGCGGAATTTCAGAGGTAGCGGATTCATAGCTATTCTTAATCAATGCGGAGTTATACCATTCCCGTCCGGCAGGAGTGGCATATAAAACCTCTTGTCGAGTCGCATTCAACAGAAGCAATGGGGAAGTGATAGTATTAAAGAGTGCGCTCGTTATAGAGAGTTCCGGGGTGTTATTAGATTGTTGAGCATCAGCGGCGATTGTCTGGAAGCCTCCTTTAGCTTAATCTTTTGGCTCCTCTGTCTCTACCTCTATTTTATAGGACTTATGTCATACCAGGACGTACCAAAAAGAAACGGTATTTTATGCATATAGAGAAGCAAAGCTTTTTCAAAATTTTCTTACTCCTGCTGTTGGTTACATCCATGTCTGGGGTTGAGACAGTTATGCTTGCAGAAGCAGCACCCGATCAACCGTTGAGACTTGCTCCGGCAGCCTCAGACAAAAAAGAAGCTTCCGATAGCACGTTGAAGCAGGACGGAACGAATACGGAAAGCTCTAATACCAATAAAATTTCTGGAGAGGGAACAAAAGGTAATTCCGCAAAAACACCTTCGGAGTTGTCTCCAAAAGCAAACGATGCAACACTGGATGATCCTAAATCCACAAAAGAAAAAGTACCTGAGATTGTGGTACCCAATACGCCGACCCCTCCGAGCGATCCGAATGCCATTGATCCGCACGCAAACCCCATTAATTCATCCATTCCGGTAGTACCCCCTAAACCTGAGACACCGGCACAAGAAGCGAGTAAAGATGCCAAGGATGCACCAACAACTGAGGAAAAGAAAACGGATGCGCTGAGTAAACTGGTTGCTTCCGGAATTATTTCAGCGGATTTGCAGAAAAATCCCAAACAATCTGTGACTCGAGCCCAGCTGGCGACAATTATGGTGAAAGCTTTAAATCATAATCAAGAGCTTTACGAGCTTTTTCCCTTTTATCGGGATGTTCCACGCAGTCATCCGGATTATGTTGCGATTGAGGTTGCGCGTGAAACCGGCTTACTGACTTTCCCTCAAAATCATGGATTTTATCACCCGGATTGGCCGATTAATTATTCAACGCTTTATATGGCAATTTCTCATGCCTTAACGGGTCCTAATCCGACACTGGCGGAGCAAGATCATTTACTTCAGCCCTTTGGTGGTCTTACTGCTTTTCCAAAATGGCTTGCTCCTGCTGTCGCCAAAATGACGCGCTTACGCTTTTTTGTGACGGGAACAGGACACATCAATCCCGATCTCCACCTAAAGGAGAATGTGACGGTAGAAGGCTTAGCTCCCTTACTGGCGTCATTAATGCATGTTATTGAGCTGAGAAGTACTGCCACTGAACAGACAGATCAATCTGAAAGCGCCTCTATCCTTCCCGGTGGCTTATCTCTCGTTATGAGTCCGAGTACTACTATTTTTGAATCGCAGCTAACCCCTGGACAGAGAGTGTACTTCTCCTTATCGGAAGATGTGAGCCCCCTTGCAAAAGAAAGTCGCGTTCGAGCCATGGTTCGCGAGGTGGATGCCAATTTACACCGCTATACATTAATGGTGGATGAAGTCCGTACACCCGAAGGCGTTCTCTACAAAACCCAGGGTACTGTGATTATCACTTTCCCGCCTCGCAGACGGACTCCCTTTTTGGTACCCGGTCAATTACTGGAAACGGTCACCGAAGCCCTTCCTGTACCCAAAGAAGCCCACCAAGGTGCAACCACGGCTCCAAGCACTCACAAGCCAGCGACACCCATTACGCCTAAAACATCAAGTCCTGCAGCTGCTTCAACTACTAAGAAAGCTCCTGCAACGGGCATCCCCTTCAAACCTATTTCAACAAAGGGTTCATCTAAAAAACATTGAGACAGATATTCAGTCATTTTGTTTTTCAATAAATGCTAACCCTGCAAAATGGGGATGAGAGACAGAACCCGCGTTAATAATGCACCGACTCCAAAGGCAAGAATCCAGGAACCGGCCAGAACTAGCACACCTTCCCGCATGCCACGTTCTTTCCAAATAACAGTAGCGGATGCAAAGCAAGGAACAAAAAGCGTAATCACCATTAAGCAGGTAAGGAGTTGAATCGCACTCAACTTATCGGCCATAAAATACAAGCCTGCCGCCCCAAAGTCACGACGCACCAAACCCATGACAAAAACCTGGGCTGTTTGTGCTGGCAGATGCAGAACGGCTTGAATGACGGGGCCTAAAGCGTTCTGAATGGCCTCCAGTCCATGGGTCGCTTGGAGTATCGATACTAACAGCGAACCCAACATAAAGAGAGGAGCGGCTTCCTGAAGGAAAACCACGGTACGTACCCACGTTTTACGAGCGATATTGCGGATATTCGGCAGGCGCATGGGAGGTAAATCCAGCACCAATCCGCTGGAACGACCCGGCAACAATTTATTGAGCGCGCTGCCTAAAACCGTAAGGATGATCAACAAAGTACCGCAATAGACAGCCCACGCACTAACACCGCCCGCTTTCGCCATTAAGGCAATCAAAACACCGAGTTGAGCGGAACATGGGATTGTGATCGCCAAAATCGTAGAGGCAATGGTACGTTCCCGATTGGAAGTCAGTACTCGAGTGGAAACGGTCGCCATCGTTACGCAACCTAAGCCTAGAATCAGGGGAATGACTGCCCGTCCATTGAGGCCTATTCGCATCAGAAGGGCATCTGCCATAACTGCGATACGAGGTAGATAGCCACAATCTTCCAAAATGGAAATGTACACATAAAAGCCAAGTACGAGTGGGAAAAGAACCCCGAAAATGTATTGAACACTCATGGTGAGAACGCCGAACTCACCGCCTAAAATTGTATAAGCAATGCTTCCAGGTGCAACGAGCTTTCCGATTAAGCTTTGCATTATGGGTACAAGCCCTGGCCATAGCCCAGTATCCTGCCCCAGCATAAACTTCCCTTCAGTCAGGGTGACTAAATCACCCGCGACCCAGATACCAATCACTTGATACAAGGCAAAAAGCACAAGCAGCATACTAAACAAGGCAAACACAGGATTCAGAAGCGCCTGCCCTAAGCGTTGAGATAAGCTGACTGTATCACCTGACTTCGATTTTGGGGTAAAGACGGCATTTTTAGCGACGGCATTTACGTGTGCACGTCGTAATCCATAAATTTGCATACGTCGAAGAGGTTGAGTTTCCAAAAGCAGCAACTCTTCGGGAGAAGGACAATCTGGAATCGCTAAACCTTTGGAGGCTTTGGGTAAAGCTTCTATCAACTGGGTTAAACCTTCCCGCGCCGTTGCAACAGTTGGAATAACAGGAACACCCAAGTGTTTTTCCAAGGAGGCCAAATCGATCGTCAGATGGCGCGCTTCGGCTTCATCCATCTGATTCACTGCCACAACCATATTTAAGCCATAGTCAATCAACTGCTGGGTTAAAAAGAGATCGCGCTCTAAACTCAGAGCACTGACCACGTTGATTACGTAATCCGCATTGCGAATAGCTTCTTCAGCGACGCGTTCTTCTTCGCTTAGGGCTGATAAACCATAGACGCCAGGAGTATCCATTAGAAGCGTGTTTGGAAAGGCTTTATAGCCTTGCATCATTCCTTTAGGGATATCGATGGTGGTTCCCGGGAAATTGGAAACGTTTACATACATACCCGTATAGGCATTAAAAAACAGGGACTTCCCAACATTAGGATTCCCAGCCAATACGACGGTTTTTTGAGCATTTGGAAACTTTTTGTGGATAGCGTCTGAAAAGGTGGTGTTAGAAGTTTTTTCAACGTTAATAGTTGTAGTGTTTGTGGTTATTTCTGAGCTTGGCATAGAGGCGCCTTGAGGATTTTTTGTTGGACTGTTTACTGAAAGCACGACACTGCCTTTGCTACAGGTATGCGAAAGGAGTCGGTATCTCCAACCGAGTGTAATTGTTGAGATTGAGGAATAATTTGAATATGCTGGCAAATACTACGACCTAAGGCGAGTTCGCGGCTTCCTTGGCGCAGAACAACCGGCCCACCTGGAATCCTTGAGATTACAGTGACTTGTTCGCCTTCACTCACACCTAGGCGCAGAGCCAACATGGCCGTTTCAGGATCTCCGATAGTCGCTATTATGCAATTCTCACCGATACATGCTTGTTCTAAGGTAGGCTGCATTAGAGACATCGCTTGTTACCTATTTTTCTGATTTATAAGGAGCTTGCTATAGGAGATAAAAGAAAGCATTAATCTTATTGAGAATTATTATCAAAAAAGGTAAAAACTTCAATCCTTTTTTAGAACAACATGGGAATGAAAGCTCAAAATGTCAGATTTTGATAAAAGGATTAGAGCCGATATTATACCTTCGGGCTAAAATGAGGCTTTTCTAAACTCAAATCATTTAAAGTTTGTTATTATTTGTTTTGTTTGGAAGAATGGGTTTCAGAAGAGATGCTGAGCAGGATTAAAAAGCCATTAATTCTAATGCTAAGTTTTTGTGCGCTGCCGAACCTCTATTTAACATCTGCATTTGGAGAAAAAATACTGGAGGCGGTTCTTCCGAATCCAGCCATTACCTCAGCGATTCAGCTTTCTGTTCAAAAGGTTGATATTCCCACTTCGCTTCAGGGAGTGCTTAAAAACTCAATTGAAATTCTCTACGGCGAAAAGCAAAAGGATGAGGTTTATCTTCAGATATCAGACCTTATTCGTAAAAGCCGCATGAGTCGTTCTCAGAAAATGCGTAAAGGTGATTTCAGACGACAGTCGGATTGGTATAAGGATGAAATCATTTACATGGTATATGCCCAAGGGTTTGGCAAAAAAGAATCGACTCATTACCAAAACCTGAAAGCGATGTTACCCTTCCTCAGACACTTAGGCGTAACGACACTTCGTATTATCCCCATGCCGGCTTGCCGAATTGAAAGATCCGAGTACCATAGGAAAAATGTCCATAAGTACTGCCCTGGATTAGAAAGTCCTGATGCGTTTAAATCTTTAATTGAGGCAGCTCATGACAAAGGGCTTAAGATCGAGTTTGATCTGCTTTCGCTCCCAAATCCGGTAGCTACTCAGGACAATGACTTTCAGGAACTGTTTAAAGGTAATGAATTACCCCTTAGCTCCCTTTATCCATTGTTAGAAAGGGCCAGCTACTGGTCTAACCAGGGAATTGATATTTTTAATCTGGACGCCAACGATTTTTTCAGGTCTGGACAAAATCTGAAAACAAGCTTCAGGAATCAGGCTGTCGTTCAGCTTTTAAGCAGTTTTATTCAAGTTACTGGCCCTCGATCAATCCTTCATGTGGAAGCCAGGCAGGAACCTGAAAAACTTCTTCCCTACTTTGGCCAAGAGCAGACCTATACGTATACCGACCACCAAAAATCAAGGCATATTATTCGTAGTACTCAGGGGCAAATTGCAACCCATTACGCCTATACCGCTTCCTTATGGAGTTCTCTAATTCTGGGTAATAATCAAGCTTTTTGGAATGCTTACTTGGAAACTCCACCTTTTACTGATAAAGAAACATGGGCGTTTTTCCTGAGAAATCAAGACGAGTTGAATCTTGAAATGCTCGATTCAGCAACTCGAAGCAGACTTTATGAGCAATTACTGCCTAAGGGAGTTGATTTTCAAAATGGAAAGGGCATCAGCGGACGATTAGCGGATTTTTTAGATAATAATCCGCTTCGAATTAAGGAAGCCTTTGATTTATTACTGTCTCTTCCCGGTATTCCAATGATTTATTATGGCGATGCTATTGCAGCCAGAAGTAACAGGCATGATGCAAAACAGCTGAATGAGGAAACACAAACCAGGCTTAGGAAAACCACGATTCACCTTGCAACAGAACCTTTACCGGATAGTCGAGTTATTCATCGCGCCCCCATCGCACAAAAACAATTTTACAAAGCTGGAAGTTCAACAGACACAACTTCCGGCTTGGTGTATCAACACTTACAAAAAGCCATTTCGATACGCCAGAAAACACCTGCATTGCTTCATGGACAATTTTTACCGGTCTTTAGTGATGAACGCAGTGTATTGTCTTATATCCGCTATACGCCAGAGCAAGTCGTTTTAGTGGTTCATAACCTTTCAGATAAATCGGTTCAGAGTACGCTGACGCTAAGAAAAAAGGTACAGTTTACACTGGAGTCGGCTACAATCAATAATTTATTAACTGGCAAGGCGCAGCCTATCAAACAGTCTGGGCAAAATATTACGCTTTCTTTGGAGCCTTACCAAAGCTACTGGCTCATACTATAAGCAGAAAATTATAAGTCTGCCTCATTGGGTGACATAGTTTGTTTCTTGACGCTATAGTGCAGCGTATTTATCCCGTGAAATGCATTGGCCATAGAGTAGTTTTAATTCGAGTTTAACCAAAAGGTATTGAACTTTTTTTTGTCTTTACCATCATTTAAAATGACGCTGTTTTCATTTTATTGGTTGGAATCGTAAATTGAGGTTTTTGTTAATCCCATGATAAATCGCTCACTATCATTTCCTATGAGACAGATTCGCATTGCCCTTAGTACGGTTATCCTGATAAATCTTTCCGCTAGTATTAGTGTTTTACCGATTCAGGCTCAAACTGAAGGCTATCCGGGTAGCTATCAAGCGTCCCAATATGCGACACCACAGACGTCTGAAAATACGTCACCTCCAAATAACACTTCTTTGGATGAGCATGACAATAAACAATCCGACTCGGAGCCAAACAATTCCGCTAATTCTTCAAGACGCTCCAGTCATGCTGCCGCTTATACACCTGCGTGGGGTGCTCCAGCCTCAAAGGCGATTCGATCTGCCTCTGTGCCCATGACGTCTAATCTGATTGCTGATGTTGCGGAAGTACTGGCCCCATCTGTGGTGAATATTGATGTGGCTGAAACGCGAAAAACCATGTCCATTCCCTGGGATTCCGATCTGTTAAAGCGGTTTTTTGGCTTTGACTTGGATGCACCTCTCGGGGCTCCTAAAAACTATGGCCAAAAACAATCCCAAAATCAGCCAGAAGAAACCACAATAGTAATGGGTAGCGGCTCCGGAATGATTATGGATTCCCAAGGCTATATTTTGACGAATAATCATGTGGTTGCATCGGCATCAAAAATGACGGTGACGCTTAACGATGGTCGTCGTTTTCCAGCTCGTCTGATTGGTCGTGACAGCTATTCGGATGTCGCTATTATCAAAATTGATGCACCTAACTTAAAACCGATTCATCTGGGTAACAGTGATTCTCTTCGTCCGGGGGAGTGGGTCATTGCCGTTGGCAGCCCTCTTGGCAATGATCATACTGTGACGCAAGGCATCATTAGTGCATTGGCACGTCGCATTCCGGAGTTAAACTCCAATGTTTCCTTCATTCAGACCGATGCGGCGATCAATCCTGGTAATTCCGGAGGCCCATTAGCTAATCTTAACGGAGACGTGATCGGTGTGAATACGGCGATTGCCGGACGAGGACAAAATATTGGTTTCGCAATTCCGATTAATACCGTAAAAGACATTGCTAATACGCTGATTGCCGGAAAGCCGATTGTTCGTCCATGGGTGGGTATCGCAATGATGGACTTAAATCCGGATTTAGCCAAACAAATGGGTATTGCTTCCAATAGTACGGGAATTGTCGTGTCCAGAGTAAATCCTGGCTCACCGGCGGAGCAAGCAGGCTTACAACCAGGAGATTTAATTCACCGCGTTAACGGTTCAGCGATTAGCCAAGCGGATTCATTTCAAGCTTTTGTTCGTTCCAAAACGCCTGGAACACGACTAACATTGGATGTGTTGAGAAATGGAAAACCATTAACCCTTCATCTGGTAATCGGTACTTTTCCATCGGAGGATCAGGTTGAAGCGAATAATCAATTCATATCCCCTTCCCCCCAAGCGCTTGTGCCTCGCAACAATCGGGGTTCCAGTCCGGGAAAAGCACGTCAGTTTTCCGGGAAGACACCGGATGGTGTTCAATACTGGGGTTATACTCAGCAATATTAAAATGTCTATCGATAACTGAAAAGCTTGTGTTTATCGAGTAGTCCGATTCAGATAGGTCTGGGTTCTTCAAGGGGAAGGTATTCCAACCCCTTAAAGTCCGGGCTTTCATTGATCTGGAGCGAGTGATGAGAGTTTTAAAAAACTGAGTACTAGGCGGTTAAATTCTCGAGATTTTTCCATGGCAACCAAATGTCGGGTATTAGGGACTTCTACATACGTAACTTGCCGGAGATGGGTTCGAATATAGGTTACGAACCGCTTGGGAAAAGGATCGTCAGAACCTCGAATCAACAGGGCAGGGGCCGTAATCCGGTTCAGTTTTCCCGTGTAGGGTGTGGAAGCACTATCCCAAAGCAAATCCCGAAGAGCCCTTGGATCTGCCTTTTGTTGTACGGTTTCTAACACTTTAAAATTGCGTTTCATTTTTTTGACACCAAAAGTGTCGAGCCAATGGATAGTTGCAGGGGCTCCAAATAGATGGATGGCAAGTTCAATAGCAAGAGGCAATAAACGAAAAACGAGCTGGTCGAGCCATCCTAAAGGATTCCATTTCTTATGATAACCACCGATAGGGCTTTCTAAAATCAGTTTTTCAACTCGCTCAGGATAATGAATTGCAAACGTTAAAGCGACAGAACAGCCCAAGGAAAGTCCTGCCAGGCTTGCCGTTTGAATTTTACACACCTGCAATAAGCGCAACAAGACCTTACAAAGTTCTTCGATTGAATAAGTTTCCTGCCAATCGGATTGACCGTGGCCCGGAAAATCAAAAGCCAGTACCTGACAATATTTTTTTAGGGATTGGATCTGTTGAACCCAAATTCTGGTAGAAGAGCCTAAGCCATGAATTAAAACAATAACAGGGCCTGCCTGCCCATGGTGTTCATAATAAACCTTGTGACCTAACTCGGATTCAAAATAGGGCACAAAGTACTCCTAAAATTAATAGACTGATTGATGCACAAAATCAGTCAAAACTGCTAATGATTATCAATCAGTCTATCGTATCTTTTAAAAGTTGCTTTTAATTTAGTAGTAGCCTGATTCTTCAGACTGAGCAACTTCATTCAATTTATCCATATTGGTGATCAGGATTTTACCGCCACGGAGGTATTGAATGCAGTCGTATTTCTTTTTCAGACGGCTGATAATCCGAACCGATTCTTCATAGGCAATGCCGGTCATGCTGGCAATGTAATCATGCGGTAACCGCATATTCAGCATTTGCCCTTCAGGGGTAGTCGTGAAGCCTTCACGGCGACCGTGGTAAAGCAAAATTTTAGAAACACGGGCTTCTGTCTTTTTGACGACCTGGTTATGGGTTTCGTATCCGAACCACAATAATTCGCCTAGTGCTGTAAGCATGCCGAGTGCAATATCAGGATGGTGCTGAACAGCAGCGAGGAATCGATTTTTCTCAATGTAAAGAACTTGGGTATCCGTGAATGCCTCTGCTGAGTAAGGCATAGGGCTCGACTTCAAAGCCGCGGTAGCTCCGAAGAACTCGCCGGGTGAACAAAGGCGAACAATCGTGCTTTCACCATCACTGGAATATTTCACCAGTTTCACGCAGCCGTTGAGAACAAAATAAATTTTTGAACCAATGGCGGCGGGAAGATCGCGTTCGTGAAAAATCACGGTTTCCTTGAGGTAGTTGGCTTCATAGAAATCGCTATTCAGTGAAGCTAAAACCTCTTCTGAAAACGAGGCGAATAAAGGGATTCGCCGTAAACGCTCGCAGGAAGCAGCAGAGATGGAAGATGACGATAACATAGGATGATCTTTTGGTTGGACGGGGTGAAAAACAGCCACAACGATGACCTCGGAGGAAAAGAAGGAAAAAGTACAAACCGTTATATGACTGGTAAAGCCGATAATGCCGGTAAGAGATACTCATTATAGACGAAGGGCCAGAGACAGCAAGCATAAGCCATCACTTGCGTTTTCAATGATAAATCTATCGCAAACACACACACATCCAAAGAGAAATTTATAGAAGATTTCTCATTTACTAAAAGTTTTTTTGAATGCTTTTTAAGTACAAAATATGCCAATTTACGCTGGATTATAGGTATTGGCAGGGGAAATGCGCCGGGTTACTGTATTCGTTCTTAAAACCGGCGATTGGTATAAATTCCGTTTACAGTCAGGGTGAAATCGACTGGGATATCCCAGGGGCTTGTGGGAAGGGATGGCGTGAAAAGAGGTAAGGTGTTCACGCCCATTAAGCAGGCTTTAAGGGGTTTCGATTGTGATAAAAAACGATCGTAATAGCCTTTGCCATAGCCAAGGCGATTTCCCCAAGCATCAAAAAGGAGTCCGGGTAATAAAATCAAATCGTCCGCTTGGGCATTTTGAATTAGCTCGATAGTGGGTTCTGGCTCTAAAATGCCATATTTACCTGCTTTTAAGTGGCTTGTCGTATCTCCCTCTCCGGGTAAATACTGAGCAAAAGCCATTTGCTTATTATCTTGAGTGATTGGGAGAAACCACGGTATTGGATGAGCTTGTCTTGCCAGGGGAAGCAGGTCTGCTTCTCCCCGAAAAGGTGCGTAGGCAAGAATTCGGGAAAACTTTCCCCATTGTGACCATGACCGTAAATGCTCTCTCAACTGATGGCTCACACGATCAATATCAATACTCTGTCTTTGAATCAGAGCGTTTTTACGGAGTTTTGATTTTTCAGTTGAGGGGGACTGACTCATTTTTTAGTCCTGCGTCAAACAACTTAAAGTCGGATTGCCGTTCGGAGTTTTGCACTCCGGGAGCGGGGGTTTTCAGCAATTTCTTCCGGCGTTGCCGTAATGGCTTTGTTTTTGAGAAGCTTGAAACTCGGTTTTGTATCGCACTGACAAATGGGGAAACGGGGTGGACAAATACACGTGATGCTCGCATTTTTGAAAAACTGTTTCACTAAGCGATCTTCCAGAGAATGAAAGCTGATAATCGCGACTCGCGCGCCGGGTGCGAGTAAGTTTGGAAGATTTTCCAAAAGCTCTTTTAGAACACCCAGTTCGTTATTCACTTCAATTCGCAGTGCTTGAAAAACTCGCGTTGCCGGATGGATCTTTCCAGCCTTTCCCCCGGAAACCATATCTCGTCCCTTGTACTGATTGTAAATGAGCTGGGACAATTCCTGGGTTTCTACAAACGGTTTTTCTTCTCGTCGGCGGAGAATGGCTAATGTGATGGGGGCCGTTAGTCGTTCTTCACCATACTCGTAAAAAATTCGGCGTAAGTCGGTTTCGGAATAGGTATTGACCACATCCGCAGCGGTTAAACTTTGTCTCGGGGACATCCGCATATCCAACGGGGCATTTTTGCTGAAGCTAAATCCTCGTTCTGCTGTATCCAACTGCATCGAAGAAACACCCAAATCAACCAGCAAGCCTCCGTTAATGGGTAAAGCCGATGACGGCAACACATCGCTCAGTTGAGAGAAATTTCCTTCAACCGCTTGAAATCTATTTCCGTATGCGGAAAGACGTGCTTGGGCAATGCCGAGTGCAACCGGATCTTGATCGACGCCTATCAAGGCTGGAGATAAGTTACCGTTTTCGTGAGGTTTTTCGTCACTATTAATCGGGTTTATTGTCCCCTCCCCCTTGGCGGGGGAGGGTAGGCTGGGGGGGAGTAACCTCTTCAAGATCGCTTCACTATGGCCACCGGCACCCAGCGTTGCATCCACATAGAGTAAACCCGCTGTGGGATTGAGTGCGTCTAAAACCGGGGAAAGCAAAACCGGTGTATGTCCAAAATCAGCCAAAAATAAACTCCGAACGTATAATTTTTAATGAGTATAAATCAAACTTAAATGACAGAGAGAGACAGAATCCGTTATTGCAACAAGACGCCCTATTCAAGAGATTATTGCAGGGCAAAGTTTCGGTTCCGTAGCCGGTAACTCGGAAGACGATATCATCAAAAGCCTTTCTCCATTTGTCCCCAACTTTTCCGGGATTGTAAAAATCAGCCAGTCGCTTGGAAAAGCGTTCGGACTGAAAAGTCGCCAACAGTGCGTAAAAACCCATGCCTGCACTTACGATAAGGCTGTTCTGTCTTACTTTATGGCGGTTAAGCAAATGGAGTTGGATGTTCAAACACTTTACGATACCAATACGGGTTCAGCGATAGAGGCGAAACTTCCGAACGATGTTTTTACATTAGGGACGCGGTTAAAACTTGAAATTAATGAGGAAGCATCCCAAATTTGCGTTCGTGCTTCGACGGAGGTAAAAGGGCAGCTATACGACTGGGGTAAGGGTTCTCGACTTTTAAACGATCTCTGTGAAGCGGCAAAGCAGTATATTGAAACCATCCATGTGTCAGGTCAGTAAAAAATTTTCATTTGCAGGGTAATAATTGCAGTTTTTTATTTTTAAGAATGATAATAGTTTCTGAAATGAAGATGGAATTTGATTAATGACTCATCCCTTTAGTACTCCAAAGCCTGGAATGGGATCTCAAACTCGGAATGGCTATGCCACGCCACCCGTAGCTACAGATATGTACACGCCTCCAGCAACCCCTCGCGGGGACAATTCTGCAATTCCAAGATCGAATTCTACGCCTATTTTATCTTCAGAGAAGCCAAAACAAACCAGCTTGAAGGATTCATTTAGCAGCCGCCGCAGCAAATCCTATTCACATTTTCCGCGTTGATTCATTTGGGCGTTAGTTTCGTTGAAATGAACCTTAGCGTTTGGCTATGCATCGCTATCGGATTAAAAAAGTTTGAAGCTGTTTGCTTTCCACTGTAATGGATTGAGCAAACGATTGAGGCTTTGCAATCGGCTCATTCAGTAAGTTGACAGATGTCACTTGCGTAAAGGGAGCGTCAGAACGTAGCTGTGTGGTAATGACTTTCTCTGTCAGGTTCAACAAACGCAGAAGCAGACCACCAGAGTTCTTTTCAGTGGACAGCCAATGGCACGCTGTTGCAATCAGCCCTTTTTCCTTCCAATGAATCAGGCTAAAGGATGAGAGTTCTCCCCCCCACCCTTGATCCCTCCCCCTCGGAGGGGAGAGGGGATTAGATGTAGAAGATTTTTCATTTTTAGGGCAGGTTTCATCCGGATTTGGGCGAGGTCCAAATGCCCGAATCGCTCCATAAAAGTTTTTAGAAAGTCGATCCAGCTCACCTGATTCCGAGGGGGTGAGTAACCACGACATGCGTGATTTTAAAACTCGATTTTGACATGCCCCTTCCGGTGTTTTAAAAATCGGTCCGGCCTGAGCACCTCGAACACCCGTTTTATTGCTGGATAAGTCGCCAAATGATCGTAATAAAGTGATACCCAATTGGGAGCTGTTCACTTCATATTCGGTTAAGCCTTCCGTAATCCAGCTTTGTCCGTTCGCGCTGATGTAACGCTGTATGGGGCCCGTATTACTTTTTAATTCTTTCCACCGTGCCGCAGGCATGTGTGTTTCCGCTTTGTAATCCGGACTGTATGTACGAATGACCTCGCTATAGTGGCTTTCAGCACAAACATATTCGACGGGACATCCCGTCTCAAATTGCAGTTGAACTTTATGTTGAGTCAGAGGATGCGATTCAATTATCGTTTCAATCTGAAGTAACGGAGAGCCAGCCTCTAAAATGAAATGAATTATAATGTCCCATGGCATCGGGGAGCAAGGTCCTGAAAAGGAATAGTGAAGCTGAATATCACCGTGTAAAGGGCCTGTGTGGATGATTGAAGCACTTTTAAATTGGGGAAATTCCAGTGCTCTTACAGGGGCGGTGTTGTAAGAGTCACCCTGATCGGCTTGAAGGCTGATGCGAATTAAGCCGGGATAGGACTGCTTGGTTCTAATGTCGATGACGTTGATTTCGCCTTGATCAGTAATTTGGATTTTCAAGAATTCATTAGAAATAGATTGTGCTGTAACTTTAACCGGTGTAACTGAATTCGGTAAAACTATCGGGGAAGCCGAAGGGAGCAATTTCATTCCATAAGCTGGAATTTTGTCGACCCAGACCCAGGCTTGATAACGGTTTTTGGATAAATGCGATTGAGGAATTCGATGAATATCGTATAAATAATTATCTTGAAGGATTTCACTTGCTTGTTTTAGTTGAAATGAATTGCTTTGACTACGTGATTTGCCCTGAATGGCCTCTAGTGCTTTCCAATCTTCGTCCTGGAGTTCGGTGTATACAATAGGAACACTCTCAGCAGGCATGTTCTCTGAGGCAGGACCATCGAGAGTAACTAAAGCCACACCGGTATAGGGGTGATCGCTTGTATTGAGAACCCAGCCCTCTTGCTTGATTTCAGGAATTGCACAACTTAACTGATGAATGGCTCGATTGTGTAGGGCATCAATGAGTTGATGAACCTGTAAAAAGCGAATTTCGTTTTCACGGTGCACTTCATCTATACTGCACCCGCAAATGCTGTCATGCGGGTGATTTAAAATCAGGGTTTCCCAAGCCAGTTTCAGCTCGGAGACGGGGTAGCGAAATTCTTGATTCGAAAGGCTTTGCACCAAAGCGAGTAAGGGTTCCAACCGATGAAGCAGGGTGTGTTCTAAGCGGCGATTTTCCTGTTTCAGGTAGAGACGCGCAGACCAAACGCCAGGCAATAGGAAAGCGCCTTGATGATCCAGAAGCTCTCCTGTAATGCACTGAAGCTGTAAGCGAACTGATGCAGTTTCTTCCATCATGCTTACCGGCGTGGTTTCACGCAAATTGGGAAAGGCTTCTTTTAATAATGCTCTGGCATCAGGCTGAGTCGGTCCAAGGTGATCCCCTCCTGCGGGAATGAGTACGGGAAACTCACTGCTGGGTGCTGCATCGACCAATTTTTTGGCAAGTGCCTTGAGACCTTCAATGCGTTGGTCTCGGCTCAAAGTCCAATCATTGGGCGAAATTTGCAAGTAGCCATCGGTCAAATGCAAGGTTATAACGCTTGCTCCGGATGGAGCCTGCCAGGTAAACAGGCTTTTTGGGGGAGACACGCCTCGCCATAGCACAGCGGAGTCGATACTCATGCCCTGCAATAGGGTTGGGATATCTGCAGAATGTCCAAAAGTATCCGGTAAGTAGCCTGTGAATTGCTGACATCCCCACGCCTTGGATTCCAGGACTCCAAATAGCAAGTTTCTGAGCAGGCTTTCGCCGCAAACCAGAAATTCATCCGGCATGACCAGCCAGGGACCGATAATCAGTCTGCCAGACTGGATGAGACGTTCTAAACGGCCACGATTTTCAGGACGTAGTTCCAGGTAGTCCCGTAAAACGATGGTCTGCCCATCCAGCATAAAGCAGGGGAGATCGTCTTGCTCCAGACGTTCCAGGATTTCATCCACGACCTCTGCCAGCCGCACCTGATACGAGCGAAAAGGCTGATACCACTCTCGGTCCCAATGGGTATGATAATAAACACAAAACTGACTCATTCAGCTAGTTTACCCTCCTCTAGTGCGAAGGGGAACGTTCAAGCTCAAATAACAATAAAAAAATATTTTTTAAAATTTATAACAACAAATAATTATGAGTAGTTTTATAAGAGAACAGGAATTAGCAAAAACAGTATTTCAGGATATAGGTTGATCGGAATAGTACTGACTTGACCCTTAGAGTGAGGTTGATTATTGATGTCGTCACTGGCTCCTTTTTCGCATGGTATAAACAGCTCAATTTCAGCTGTAATACACCCTTTAGCTATTAGAAGCAATGGATTTAACGTCGAACCAATGAGTAATGCTTACCATGATGTTTTTCATAAACTTTCTTCTGAGCAAAATCCAACCAAGATTTCGGGATCTGTAAAAGCGGCAGGAGAGCAATCTGCTGAAAGTGATGAGGAGCATCTTCAACCTTCTAGCTATCTTTATACCTGTTCTGACGTTACAGGCGACTTGTTAAAGCTGGATAATTCCAGCTACAAAAATGTATATGATCCTGCTTTGCTCTCTTTCCCAGGAAGAAGCTTGGATGGTAGTCGTAAAGCTGTGTTGCTGGTCGATCGAATCCACCCTGATGGTGAGTGCGAAGGCTATAAAGCGACTGAGGATGATACAAAAAAGGTATGTAAGGAAGTTTTCCAACCGGGTGGCAATATCCAAAGTCAATATCAAGCTTTTGATAAGCGCTTACCTTTTAAACAAAGAACTTGGCCTGCATGCAAATGGGGCTATGATAATTATGATGGCTATGCCAGAAATGCTTCAGCCTATCCCAATTGTGATTTTGCAGCTCCTGAGGATACAACAACCCTTTTACCGATTAATCCAGACTCGTTTTCTTGCAAAACGATTTCCCCAAGTGCTACTCCTACTGCAACAGGGGGGACAGGCTTTATAACAGTAACTCCGACGCCTACTTCTATTTCTGCGTTTAATACGACGCGTCCTTCTATTCCATCTAATACAGCGTATGCAAATAATGCTCCAGGGTTAAGCAGCCCTTTTGCGTTTGTGAGAACGCTTCCGAAACTTAAAAATCCATTTTCTCAATCTGCAAGAGCTATAGGAAGAGCATGGGATCTTAGGCAGTAAATTTCAGAGTTTTGTATAGTTTTCTAAAACATTACACCTCATGTCTACTGTATGAATGCATCGTTAAACCATTATGTTTAACGATGCATTTATACATTTGGCTTCATTTTCAATGTCAAAAAGAGGTAAATGGAATTGATTTTTAAATCTTGATAATACTGTCTGGTCTTATGCTGCTTTAATTTGTAAGGCTTAAGGCACGTTGATGAGCAGCCTGCTCAATACTATCGTCTATGGCATCCAATGTAATAATGCCATAGCGTCGTTCCAGGGCTTTTATGATTAACTCATCAGCCAGCTCGGGGTTTTTGGGGAGCAATGAGCCATGAAGGTAGGTTCCGTATAGGTTATTGATGGCAGCTCCTTCGAAACCGTCTTCCCCATTGTTTCCATTGCCTTTTATAACCTTTCCTAAAGGTGAAACACCCTCTCCAAGATAGGTTCGGCCACTGTGATTTTCAAAACCGACAATAGTTCTGCTATTTCGTTCAATCACAACGTTGCCAATATAACGTGTATTGCCTGCCACCGTGTAGGCATCCATCAGACTCAAGCCACGAAGCTCTTCACCGTTCATGGGTTTGTAATAGTGTCCCAGTAACTGGTAGCCGCCACAAATGGTCAGAAAAACTGCACCTTGTTGGGCAGCTTCCTTCAATGCAGAAGCTTTGTGACGATGGAGATCGTCGCAAACCTGGATTTGCTGGGTATCCTGGCCTCCTCCCATGAAATAAAGATCGGCTGTATCAGGGTTAATCGTCTCACCCAGACCGATGGGAAGCACAACAGCATTGATCCCGCGCCATTTGCAGCGTTGATAGAGGGATAGAATATTCCCGCGATCCCCATAAATACTAAGGTGATCGGGGTACAGGTAGGCAATTCGGAGTTCCATCATAGTTCTATTGTAAGGCTGAATGAGCCGTGGGGTAAAGAAAAAGCACGGTAAAAATAGGATTTAGAGTTTTGTATTCATAAACGTGCATTATTACTTGTATAGAAGGGCTGAACGTGCTAAAAATTGGGCACTATGTTTGAAGTTATGGTAGAAAAACATTTTGCTGCGGCGCATCACCTTTTGAACTATCGAGGTAAGTGCGAAAATCCGCACGGCCACAATTATGTGGTCCAGGTGTGGGCTAAAAAAGCCACACTCGATAAGGCCAACGTCGCCTTCGATTTTACGCAGCTCAAGCAGGAGCTGAAGATCATTGTCGATTATCTCGATCACTCTGATCTTAATCTTTTACCGGATTTTAATGGTGAAAGTCCCAGTGCTGAGTTCATTGCACGATATATTTATCAGCGTTTAAAGCCCACCATTCCTGAAGTAACAAAGACTTGTGTTTTTGAAACGCCCACCCAGTGTGCATGTTACTTTGAAGATTAGCAAAGTTGCCTATTAACTGCACTTATGGCCAACGGAATCAACTGATTGACTGGATTCGCAGCTTGCGATTCCCCTAAAGTTTCATTAAAGGAGATAAAGATGACTTCTCAGACCGATGGTTGCTCCTTACGCATTAAGCATCGGGGTTTGATTGGAATTAAACCAAAGCTTCCTATTCGTGATTCTAAAACTTTAAGCTGGGTTTACACACCGGGTGTCGCGAAGCCTTGCCTGGAAATTGAAAAAAACCATCTCACCTCCTTTGACTACACCATGCGGGGCAACACGATTGCCATTATCTCGGATGGTTCCAGTGTATACGGATTGGGCAATATTGGTCCCAAGGCGGCATTGCCGATGCTGGAAGCCAAAAGCGCGATTCATAAAAACTTTGCCGGAATCGATGGTTTCCCCATCGCTTTGGATACCCAAGATGTGGATGAAATTGTTGAAGTCATCCGTCACTTATCCCCGACTTTCGGTGGTATCCACCTGGAAGACATCTCAGCACCCCGTTGTTTTGCGATTACTGAACGCTTGAAACGTGCTGTGTCCCTTCCCGTTCTTCATGCCGATCAACACGCCTCTGCAACAGCTGTTATGGCTGCTTTGCTGAATGCGGCTAAAATAGTTAATAAGAGAGTTGAAAATCTTTCCGTTGTAATTAACGGTGCGGGTGCGGCTGGTTTAGCGACCGCCAAAATGCTCAAAATCTGGGGCTTTGCAGATGTCAAAGTTCTTGATAAGCACGGCGCTATTTACTACCGTCGTACCGAAGGCCTCAACTACGTAAAGTCTGAAATTGCCCGCCTGACTAATCAGGAAGATAAAAAAGGCGATTTGGCAACCATGCTCAAAGGCGCGGATGCTTTTATCGGCTTCTCTTCAAAAGGTGTTTTGACTCCCGAAATGATTGGCAGTATGGCGAAAGACCCCATTGTCTTTGCCTTAGCGTTACCGGAGCCTGAAATTTCATACCAGGCGGCTAAAGATGCCGGTGCACGGGTTGTTTCAACCAGCCTTAGCAATTCACCCAACGTCTTGGATTCTTCTTTGGTTATCCCGGGGATTTTCCGAGGTGCTTTGGATGTTCGTGCTAACGACATCAATTATGAAATGCTTCGTGCCGCTGCCGGTGCGATGGCCGACTTAGTGACCGAAGAAGAGTTGAGCCAGGGGCTTATTCTGCCTCAGCCTCTTGATTACCGTACGTCTGCAAAAATTGCCCGTGCTGTGGCTCAAGCTGCCATTGCAACAGGTGCTGCGCAACTCATTCTTGACCCGTCTACGGTTGAAGAACGGGTTATGCGCTTTGTTTATGAAGGTTCTGAAGCTTGGATTGAACCGGATGAAGTGTTGGATGATCCGGCAGCTGAAACAGGATCCGGCGATGAAGGGATTGATGCCATCTCTCTTCGTAACCATAAGCGTTATCACGGTGTGATTGAAACCGTCTCCTATGTGCCGATTAAAGATCAGTACATTTACAACCTGGTCTACTCGCAGCCTGAAGCGTCTCGTCCTTGCGAAATGATTTATAAAGACCCGGATTTAGCCTATGACATGACCTTGAAAAACAATCTGGTCGGTGTAGTAACTGATGGTAGCGCGGTATTGGGTCTTGGGAACATTGGTCCTGGCGCAGGTTTACCGGTTATGGAAGGTAAAGCGGTTCTTTTTAAAACCTTTGGTGGCGTTGAAGCCTTCCCTATCTGTGTTCGGACACAGAATGTGGAAGAAATCATTGCAACCGTTAAAAGAATTGCTCCCGGTTTTGGTGGAATCAACCTCGAAGATATTTCCGCCCCGCGGTGCTTTGAAATTGAAAAACGTCTTAGCGACGAGCTTGATATTCCCGTTTTTCATGATGATCAACACGGTACTGCTGTCGTTGTATTGGCGGCTTTGTTGAATGCCTTAAAAATTGCTGATAAACCCATTCATGAGGTTAGTATCATTGTGAATGGTGCGGGTGCGGCCTCTCTGAGTGTGTCAAAGCTCTTGTTGAAGGCTGGTGTTAAGGACATCATTATTTGCGATACGACCGGTGTTATCTACAAGGGTCGTACCAAAGGGATGAATGACTTTAAACACGCTATTGCCGAAATTACCAACCTCCGTGGTGCTACCGGCACACTGACGGATGTTATGAAGGGTGCCGATATGTTCCTTGGTCTGTCGGCTCCGGGAATGGTGGATGCGGAAATGGTTCGTTCCATGGCGCCTAACCCGATTATCTTCGCCCTGGCGAACCCTGTTCCTGAAATTATGCCGGGTGAAGCGATCGCGGCCGGCGCAAAAGTTATGGCTACGGGCAGAAGTGACTTCCCTAACCAGGTTAATAATTCACTCGCTTTCCCGGGTATTTTCAGAGGTGCGCTTGATGTTCGTGCTCGTGAAATCAATGATGAAATGAAGATTGCAGCGGCTGAAGCCATTGCCAGCTTGATTGATCAAGATACCCTGTCGGAAGGGACTATTATTCCTCACGCCTTAGATTTCCGTGTTCCTCCTGCGGTTGCAGCGGCAGTTGCAGCGGCCGCAGTGAAAACAGGTGTGGCAAGAAAAGACGTGAGCCCTCAAGCGGTGGAAAAACAGCTGAAGCACTACATTGAAGAAGGTCAGCTGACGGCGACTTTCTAGTGTGGTCGCTTAACGGCTATCAATAATCTGTTGAATTAAAGCATCGATCTTATTTCAGATCGGTGCTTTAATGCTTTCTGACACTTAAAAGATTTTCATGTGAACCTAAACCTATTAAATTGTGTCGTTTTTAGTAGAATGTTAAAGATGATAGCTTGGTCAAAAGTGTGCCTCTACTCAGCTGAAGTTTTCTGTTTCCCTCAGTATCCTTTCAAAGCTTGATGCTTTAGCAATTTTGATTTAATTTACAAAGTATAGTCTTAGCTTTTTTCCGATTTGTCATCATCCAAGATTGAACCTTTTACTCCTCAGATAGTGCTGAGTGGAACGAATTTTTTTCTATGCTTAATCAGGAGAAGCGTTTTATGGCCGTCGCCCAAACCCCACCTAATGCCGAAAAATCTTTAAAGTCGGAGAAGGACTCTTCTTCTGGCGATTTTAAATACCCTGGTATTCCTGGCACAACCGATGGCTCTGGTATTGTTGTCCATGTTGAGGTTCGTGCCTGTGAAGCGGGCATTGCATACCCGATTACTCCCTCTACCAGTATGGGCGTTGGTTACCAAACCGCCTATTCTAACGGTGCTACCAACTTATGGGGAAAACCTATCATCTGGATTCAACCGGAATCTGAGCACAGTTCTGCCTCTGCTTCCGAAGGATACGCTGTTGCCGGTGGCCGTGTCACCAACTTTACCTCGGGTCAAGGCCTCGTGCTGATGAAAGAGGTACTTTATACGATTTCCGGTAAACGCCTCGGACTTGTATTTAACATTGGTGCTCGTGCGCTAACCTCTCACTCCTTAAACGTCCATGCGGGCCATGACGATGTTATGTCTGTCACCGATGTGGGTTGGGGTATGGTATTCGCTCAAAACGCTCAAGAAGCGGGCGACTTATGTTTGATCGCACGCCGCACGGCCGAAGCGACCAAAACTCCCTTTATGAATATTCAAGATGGTTTCTTAACAACGCATACGATTGAGAACGTTCTGTTCCACGAAGATGAATTGATTAAAGAATACCTTGATGCGCCAGAAAACAAATTGCGCAAGCTATTTGATCCTAATTTCCCCTTGATGAGCGGTGTTGTTCAAAACCAGGACAGCTATATGACGGGTAAAGTGGCTCAACGTTTCTTCTACGACAAGGTTGCTGATGAACTCCAAAAATCAATGGATGAATTCTATGCCTTAACTGGCCGTCGTTACCAGATGGTGGACCCTCATCAGTTAGCTGATGCAGACTATGCCATTGTTTCTCTGGGATCTACCGCCGAAACAGCCTCTGTTTCGCTAGACCACATCCGTTCGAAAGGTCATAAGGTTGGTAGCTTGGGAATTACCAGCTTCCGTCCGTTCCCGGGTCCTCAAATCGTTGAAGCCTTGAAAAATGTAAAAGCGCTCTCGGTTATTGAGCGGATGGATAATCCCTTGGGTGTTTCCAATCCTTTAACTGCTGAAATTGAAGCTGCCTTTGCCAAAGCGATGATGGGCACTCCCGGATACCCTAAAATTGACCGTGTTCCTGTTATTTTCTCCGGTGTTGGTGGTTTGGGTAGCCGTGACGTTACCCCTGGCCAAATGGTTTCCATCGTTGAAAACATGGTAAAAGGGGATACTGGCAAGCGCTTCTTTAGCTTGGGTATTGACCATGCCTCTGCGCTTCACGTTGATGAAGAGCCGGATGTTCGCCCAGCTGGTTCCTTCTCGATTCGCGGCCACTCGGTAGGTGGATTTGGTTCGGTTACGACCAACAAAATTATTGCAACCTGTTTGGGTGATATTTTCGGATTCAAAGTTCAGGCATCTCCAAAATACGGTTCCGAGAAAAAAGGCTTACCCACCAATACTTACCTGACTACTACCCGTGAAGGCCGTATTGGTACCCACAGTGAATTGATTCAAGTTGAATTTGTTCCTTTAATGGATCCCAACACTTGGAATATGGGTAACCCCTTGGTTGGTTTACAGCCGGGCTGCACCCTTTTCCAACACACCACGGATGAAAACCCGGAAACACTATGGAAATCGGTTCCTGACTGGGCAAAATACTACATTCTTGAAAACAAAATTCGCTTCTTCAGTGTTGATACTATCCGGATTGCACACGAAAGCTGTAAAACTGATGACTCTCTCCTGCAGCGTTTCCAAGGGATTGTACTGCTCGGCGTGTTCTTACGTCTGACACCATTCCAAAAAGATGCTGGTTTAAGTGAAGATGAGTTATTTGACCGCGTTCGTATTCCGATTGAAAAATATTTCGGTCGTAAGGGAGCTGCCGTTGTACAAGACAACTTGTCAGCCGCACGGAAAGGTTACCAGGAAGTCTTCGAAGTACCGCGTTCAGTTATGGAAGCAACCCCGCCGGAAATTATTGAAAAAGGACGTCAGGAGTGGGAAGCCAAGGGTAAAGATACCAACGCGTTCTTCATCTAGAACGTATTCTTTCCAAAGCTTTAACCTACTTCTAGACTTTAAAGGAGTTTAAACTCGATGTCAGTTCAAGAAAAATCAGAACAAGAAAAAGCAGCTCACTGGTACGACTATAAACGTGCTGCTGAAGTGCTGGATGCCTACAATAAAGGGGCTGGTTCCAGTCAGCCTGCGGATGAATTTGTGGCTCAAAGTGTATTGCCTGCCGGTACCGGTGGGGCTCGCGACTTCAGCTATATCGCTCCTGAATTGCCTGAGTATCTTGCTGAAAACTGCGTTGGTTGCATGGACTGTGTCAACAACTGTCCAGACACCGCTATCTTAGGCAAAATTACTAAGCCGGAAGACCTGGAAGCTGAATTGGCGAAAGTCAGTGATGAGTCTCATCGTGAGTACTTGCGCGAGCAATTTGCTAAAACAGTCAAATACCACGGCCAGTTTGAGAAAAAGCACGAAAAAGATCCAAGCCTCCCTAAGGGTGCTCTTTTCGGTATCTTCATTGACCCTACCAAATGTAAGGGTTGCGGTGAATGTGTGGACGTTTGTGGTAATCACGACGCCCTGAAGATGATTAAGAAAACACCTGAGAATCTTCCTACTTACTTGGAAACCTATGGCTTCTACAAAACGCTTCCCGCTTCTCCCGACACGCACATTAATAAAACGGATATGCGTGACTTGATGTTGAAGCTCGGCAACCTGGACATGTACAAAGGGGGTGCCGGTTCATGCATGGGCTGTGGCGAAGCGTCCGTACTTCGTCAAATGCTTGCCGCTACGCATGAAAAAGTGGGTGACCGTTTCGGAATTGTTGCTTCAACAGGTTGTAACACGGTTTATGGATCCACCTATCCTTACAACCCGTACACTGTGCCGTGGACAAACTCTTTGTTTGAAAACGGCCCAACGGATGCAATGGGTATCCGCGCATATTGGGATCAAAACGGTAATACCGATTGGGTTCTCTGGAACATCGGTGGCGACGGTGCCATGCTTGACATTGGTTTCCAGGCTTTAAGCCGGATGTTGATGTCCGGAATGAACATCAAGGTTCTTGTATTGGATACTCAGGTATACTCCAATACGGGTGGCCAGCAATCGACCTCTTCCTATACCGGTCAAGAATCCAAAATGGGTGCCTACGGTAAATCAAAACACGGAAAAATTGAGCGTCGTAAGGAATTAGGGCAGATTATGATCATGCATCCTAATGTTTTCGTAGCTCAAACCATTGGTTCAAACACAACCCATTTCTTCAAGGCGATTAATCGGGCTTTGGAATTCAAAGGGCCTGCTGTTATTAACGTCTTTACCACTTGCCAGCCTGAGCATGGTGTCGCTGACAATATGGCCGCTCATCAGGCTAAGCTTGCAGTGCAAAGTCGTGCCTTCCCTATGTTTATCTACGATCCTGACCAAGGCCCAACGATGAAAAGTCGCTTTAACCTGACCGGTAACCCTAACCCCGATCGTGATTGGGCTCAGGTTAAAGGCGCGGATGGTGCGATGACTGATCTTACCTTCCTGGATTGGGCTAAAACGGAAGGTCGCTTCAAAAAGCATTTTGATAAGAATGGTAATGCCGCTACGGATGACATTCAAAATGCGAAGCTGGATCGCCTTTTGAACTGGCGCCAGTTACAAGAGTTAGCGGGTATTGAAAACAAAGATGCATTGGCTGAATACGAAGCCAAAAAGGCAGCAGCTGTTTAAAATACGCTCTTAAATGTTCAGTCTAAAAAGGATTCGGTACTCTGTACTGAATCCTTTTTTCTATTTAGTTTTGGAAAGTAGTATTGTTGAGAAAATGGAGGTCTATTCATGCTGCTTGGGTCTTTTGGGGAATAGCAAGAGGAATCAATTCGCAATATAATATAAACACTAAAAACGGTTGTTGCCATGAAACGCTCTACACAATTGATTGGGATTCTTTTACCCACCCTTTTTCTGATTGCCCCACCGGCACTTTCAACACATTCGAGTCATTTGTCGACCTCGGCAGCTTTGGAAAGAGCACAGGTTCATCAAGTGGCTCAAATGATCGATCATCACCATCCTAATTGGGTGGATGCTGCAACGAAACAGTCCTATATAGAAATCACAACGATTAAAGAGCAAATTGAAGGTATGGCCCCTGCCAAACCAACCTGGGTTAGCCCTTTGCATCATTAAAGGAAAAAAAAACCCTCCGTTGGGAAGGGTTTAGTATTGTACTGTGTATAACCACGCTGATACTTGCTACTTGGGTTAAAAAGTGGTTTTATTCTCTGGCAGTATTTTAGGTGAATGAGTCCCTCAAAAGACTTCGCCAGTTGGCTAGTTTTATCAGCCAATTGTGCTACTTGTTTAAATTGGGGTATAAACAGGTAGGCTTTTTTTATAGACATTCGGCTAGTACACGTTACGAGCAATCTGAGGCCTATATATGGGTTGCTACCGTTAATCTGTAAGAGGGAATGCTCTCTAAATTAAGCTCTGAAGGGAAAGCCGGGTTTTGCTTTTCAGTTATTGCTTCTACTGTCAAAAATTCTAGCGCTCTTTCGCAATCGGTGCTTAGGCAAGTCATCACGGAGACGAATAACCGTGCCTGAACGTTTTGAGATTTTCCCTTGCAAATTATCGGCGGTATAGGAAGTGGAGTAATGAAATAGAATCGCTGTTTTATGTCTAGCAGTTTCAATGATAGAATCATTACGCTTCAATGTGTGTGAAAGGGCTAGTATGGACGCTTCAGGGTCAAATCTTCAGCGGAAAATCCCAACCATGGTACTGGGTTTATTGACTGTTTCACTGTGCGTAAGCTTAGCGGGATGTGGTTGGAACCCCTTTAACAATACAAAAAACAACTCCCCTTCTTTTTCGACAACGGAGACGAGTACCGACGAAGATAATGACACGACTCAAAAAGAAGTGAGCGTGTTTTTTAGTCGTGGAAGTGCCGGAGAATTAGTCGATGTTTTGAGGCCGCTTCCCGAGGAGTTACAGAAACAGCCCATCCGCTTTGCTGTAGGTGAACTTTTAAAAGGACCAAATGAAACTGAAAAGAAAAAGGGCTTTTTTACAGAAATTCCTTCAGGAACAGAGCTTTTAGGCGTTAGCCGCCGTCAGTCTGTTATTACGGTCGATATGACGAAAAAGTTTGCAAGTGGTGGCGGTTCTACGAGCATGACCCAACGGGTCGAACAATTGAAACGCACCGTCTATGCTTTGGACAAAAAGCATCAATTGCGTGTTTCGATAGAAGGGAAACCTCTCGATGTGATGGGTGGAGAAGGCTTAGAAGTGAACGACACTCTGAAAAGACAGTTGCAATAAGGTTTATAATGCTGTCTGAAAGCTCTTTTATCGCCTGGTTGGCTCAGAATGGTGCTGATCAACAGGCTTTACAGGATGATACCTTTTTCGATCCGCTTAGCCGTCAATTTTATACGACGGATACATTGGTAGAGGGGCAACATTTTAGTCGTGCTTATTGCTCTGCCTATGACGTTGGCTGGAAAGCTGCGGTTGTTAATATCAGTGATATTGCAGCAATGGGGGGAGAACCTCTTTATTTATTGGTTGCTGTCGCGGTTCCTGAAAATTATGATGTGGCTTGGTTGAAAGAGCTTTACCAAGGTCTTTTTGCTGCATGTCATCAATTTAACGCACGGATTGTGGGCGGCGATACTGTTGGAAGCTCTGTTTTCTCTGTGACGGTAACCGCAATTGGCCATTGTCCTGAAGCTACGCAGCCGGCTCATCGCTGGTTAGCGGAAGCAGGCGATTTATTGATCACAACAGGCCCTCATGGATTGAGCCATGTTGGATTATTAACCTTAAACAGCGGTTTAGACAATTATCCTGTCTCTCAAAAATTGCACCGTCGGCCTCAACCTCAAGTGGCAGCGGGTTTATTATTGCAACAGTATTTTTCACGGATTGCGATGATGGATACCAGTGATGGTTTAGCGGATGCTGCACTCAAGGTGGCTCAGGCGAGTCAAAAAATTCTGGTTTTAAATGAGACTCAAATTGAAATTCATCCGGAGCTTCGCGCTTATGCTGATGTCCATGAGCTCCAAGCTTTGGATTTAGCACTCTATGGGGGAGAGGATTTTCAGTTGCTGGCCTGTGTTTCCGCTGAAGAATGGCAAAAATACAATTCTGAGTTGGCATCTTCTTTTAAAATCATTGGAAAGGTGTTTGATTTAAAAGAAATTCCGAACTCGGTTCAAAACATACAGCAATCCGTACCAGCTGCGGCGTATATCATTCGTGATACCCAGCCGATGACTTGGCTTCCTCTTCGAAAAGAAAAAACATTTCAGCATTTTTAGCAGAAAAAAGTGTCTTATAGACAAAATTCATAGCAATGGCTAATAGACTGTCCTTGAAATAGTACCCGACTATTAGACTGAAGAGTATTTTTATTTACTCAAAATAATGTCATTGTAGTGTTTTGCAATTAAGAAAATCAGGCATTTTATAGGGAAAGACGGTGTTGGCAAAGCTCTTTTCTAAAAGCTTTTGGCTAATGGAAATAAGCTTCTTAAACAGATTAAGTGCCTTAATTAATGAGAAATCCTAGCAAAGGGAGGCTTTTGAGCTTTTGATGAAATTAATTTCTAAAAAAAATATTGTATTCATTCTCTTATGTTTGAGTATTCCTGCTTTTGCAGCGATCAGTAAATTGGTAAAAATCAGCTATGAGTATCCTTCATTCAAAAAATCGTACGAAGCGGCTTCTTTTATCCGTTTTACAATGATTCACCGTAAGTTTAAAACGCTTACTGAAAAATTTGAGGGTACCGTTAAATCCTTTAATGTTTCCGGACAATTGGTTGGCGAAACATTTGAAAATCCAGAAGTTAAATTCAATGTTTTGGATATGGATACAGATAATAAAATGCGCAACGAAAAAATGTACAAAGAGAGCCTTTCTGCAAAACACTGTCCTGTAATAAGTGTTTCTTTTGGAAATCAACTCAGACTGGGTAATCAAACTGTTAACGGGACTATTAATATTCTGGGTCACAATAATCCTATTACTTTACCCATTTTGATTCAAGATGACGGTAATACCTATAAAGCCACTGGTAAGACAACGGTGCTATTATCGGCATTGGGTATTCCTAAACCCAACTTTATATCCGATGCCATCGCATCAGTGGATGATCGTGTTAATTTAACCTACCAGGTTATTATTCCAAAATCCAAATTCTGAGATTAATGAATGACCATTGACTAAGGAAGAAAATAATGCCAACAGGATCTCAAAATAATCATTTCATTTACAGGATTTGCCTTGCTGCTTTGGCTGGTGGATGTTTTCTCGGTTTAGTGGCCTATGCGGATAATAATACCTTGGAGCCTGCTAGTATTTGGTATCCTAAAGTGGCACCTGTTCTTCAGAATAGTTGCAGTCAGTGCCATGTTGCGAAAGAAAATGGTAGAAAAGGAATGGCTGCTCGAAAGTTGGATTTAACCGATTACCTTGTGATGAAAAAAATAACGCTTTCCAAAACAGAATTAGCGATGATCGCGAAAGTTCTTCAAAGTGGAAAAATGCCACCCAGAACTTATTTATGGATGCATCCTGAATGTAAAGTGTCGGAATCCGATAAAGCGATTATATTCAATTGGATTAAAGCTGAAAAAGCACAGTATTAAAATGAGATGAGAGCTATTGAAAAGCTTTATTGTTACAATTTAATCGGACCAATGCTGAAAGCGACTCTGCTTGGTTTTAATATAATTCAGGTTATGCAGGTTTTCACCGACATGAAGGCCGATCCGTTCTGTAACGCTAATGCCTAACTCTTGCAATGCTTGAACTTTAACGGGGTTATTGGTCATTAATCGTACTGAAGAAACACCTAACATGGCAAAAATATCAGCGGCGGTGTCGTATTGGCGAAGATCGTCCCCTAAGCCGAGTAAGCGATTTGCATCCACGGTATCCGCGCCTTGCTCTTGTAGTTGGTAAGCACGAATTTTGTTATAAAGGCCAATCCCACGTCCCTCTTGTCGAAGGTAGATTAAGATCCCACGACCTTCTTTAGCAATGGCTTCCATGGCGGCATGGAGTTGGGCTTCGCAGTCACAGCGGCGACTGGAGAAGACATCTCCCGTGAGGCATTCAGAATGTACACGAGCCAGAACGGGTTCGCCGTCATCAACGTCTCCCATACTCAATACAACGGGCTCCGAATGGGGTGCCGGAAGTACGCGCATTTCAAATTCACCCCATTGCGTAGGCAGTTTACATACAGCACAGGGGGCATCGAGTGCCGGCACTATTTTTAACTGTCGCATGGTCGAACCCTCAAGGTGATGTTATGAATATAATTTTCAGCAATTTCCGTGGCTTTGGCTTCTGTGGAAGCTGTTGCAATGACATAGCCAATTCGATCACCATTTGCCAGAGGAGGTTTTACCTCATCTCCCGCTTTTTTGAAAAAGATGATGCGACGGATCGCTGGATCTGAATCGTCAGGGAATACCATTTCTTCAATGATGCCGTGTTCTTTCGATACTAACCAACGAATCACACTACAGAGGTGAGATTTAAAAGGCGGTATTTTTTGCAATGGAACACCCAGATGTAAGCTGATTAAGTCAGCATAAATTGAGCGTTCAAACGCATAGCTCATTTGGAAAGGAATTTGAGCACTGACTAAACGCGCATTCACCTCAACCAGATAAAACTTACCATTGTGGAGGATTATTTCGATATGGCATGCACCAAAATCAAACTCAATCGCATCTAATACTGCGTAAGCAAATTTTTGAATGGAGGTCAGATCTAAATTTTTAGCAGGGAAGCAGCTTCCAAGAATGGCGAACGAGGGGGGTGGAAACATTTTCTTGGCGTTAACCCCCAGCATAACGCGCTCCGTGCCATCGCAAAAGACGTCTACCCCTATTAATTGTCCCTTCATATAAGGCTCTACACTATAAATTCGGTTGGAATAAACGCCTAAGCCATAATTTGCCCCTTCACCAGCAAACATAGTGTCGATGAGTATAGAAACGAGTTCTGCATCTTCAAAATAGTACAAATTCTCAGAGCCATAGCCATCTGAAGGCTTAACGACAGCCGGATAACCTGTTTGTTCCAAGGCTCTCCAAAGTTCTTCGGGGTTGGCTGCCGAAGCAAAGCCAGGCTGAGGAATTCCCTTTTCTTTTAAACGGTTTCGAACAGCGGTTTTATTGCGAGTTAAAGTGACGACATCCGGCGAAAGAAACTTTAACCCATACCGTTGAGCTACGAGTGCCGCTATTTTTAAACGGATATCAACAATGCAGAGTACCGCTTCAAAAGGTTCTTTGGCATGGATCGTATCTAACTGTTCAAATAGTAGCTCATCTTGAAACCGGGGAATTTCAACCAAATGCTGAGTTTGATTTAGAATTTCCTCTGCTTCCGTGCCGAGTTTCCGATAAGTTTCAAGATCGCTGGTGCAAAAAGTAATCGTATGCCCTAATGCAAACGCCTCTTGCATCACGGCAAAGTCATTTCCACCCGGCAATTCCAGAACTAAGAGATGAGCCATAATGAGCGGTCCTTTAACCTTCAGAATCCATTGCCAAACGAAAACCCATTGCATAAACGCTTGAACGTGGATTATGTCCATGACGTCTACGCGTCCGCGCTAAGTCTCGGAACCGAGCGAAGGTTCCTCCTCTTGCGATGCGATAATTCGGATTAAATTCGGTTAAATGGTCTTCAATGCGTATACCACCCGGGTAAGCCGTGTAGGTATCAGCTACAAATTCTTCAACATTTCCGGCCATATCGGCGATACCAAAGGGAGAATTGCCGTCTACAAATACGCCAATGGGCGTGCTGGAAAAAAGCCCAACTTCAGCTGTATTTGCATAATCAGGCATAAATTGATTTCCCCATGGGAACTCATAACCTTCGGGTCCGGAGGCCGCATATTCCCACTCTGCTTCTGTCGGTAAACGATAAGGTTTACCCGTTTTTTTGCTCAACCAAGTGCAGTAGGCATCTGCCATTTCAGCTGTAACCGTATACACAGGGTGGTTCGACCGTTCCTGAGGAAATCGACAAAAGGTCCAACTACTCGGAATCAAATCCAACCCGCTATCTTTAAGGAAATCTCGGTATTCCTGGTTACTTACCGGATAACGTGCCAGATAATACGGTTTCAGCTCTACTGAATGTCGAGGACACTCTTTTTCAATCCATGGACGATCCATGCCCAGGTCGGCATAATCGTTTAACACAGTGTCCAGATCGTCATGTTTAAGGCCAATTTGTACTTGCCCTGCCTCAATTCGAATCATGGTGGGGTTCTGTGTATTGATTCTAGGGTCGCCGAGTAATCCCAGCATGGTTCCGGCAGCAATGCGTTCAGGTAAAGGCGTGTTTTTGTCTTCTGCTTTCTGAAGTAATGTCGGTAGATCGAGTGCTCGAACCGCATTCAGATATTGGGGAAGATCGTCCAGCCAGCGGGACGGCAACCAGTGATTCGGCAAGCCTAAGCGCTCGCGCTCAGTCATTGATCCGCAAAGAATTTTTTCAAAACGTGGCCAATGTCCGGGAATTCCTTTGCTATCTAGTGTGAAAGGGAAAGGGGTTTCTTCAGTTTTCATAGGCTTACTTACCACGCTGCTTTATCTTAGTTCGTAATCCGCTCAACTTGCTGGGAATAAACAATCTGTAAAAATTTGGACAAAATAAACTCGATCTGTTCCGAAAATCGCTCATCAAACGCAAACGTATCTTCATAGCGCCTTTCAAGCGCATGACCCACCGTAATTTGCTCCGGGAGTATCATAAAGCCCATATAATTCAACATCAGCCTGGCTGCCAATAACCCTTGAATACCCCCAGTCCAACCTGTTGTTGCACAGCACAACAGTAAAATCTTATCCCTGAATGCGGAGGGGGTTGGCGGGGCTACTCGCGGAAGTCGTGAAACCCAATCCAAGGTATTTTTCAAAAAGGGAGAAATTGTACCGTTGTACTCCGGGGAAGCGATAATCACGGCATCAGCCTGGAGAAACCGTTGATGAATGGCAAAAGCTTCAGCTCGAATGTCAGGATTGTTTTCTAAATCTTGATTAAATAAGGGTAAGTTAATTTCAGATGGATCGAGCAAGTCGATTTCCGCATTTTCTCCAATCACAGTTGCTATATACTTAAGCAGAGCCTTTTGATGGGAATCTTTGCGTAAACTCCCTGGAAACAAAAGGATTCGAGATTTCATGCACGGTGCTCCTGTAAAACACTTGAGGATTCCAGTAGTCCACTCACCTGCATCGGTGTTGGATCAATGCAGTAGAGGTTTCCATCATAAGAACTGGCCCAGAATTTACGAATCGACTTATCGTAGCTTAGGCTGGATATCCCCGCGGAACTTGGTCGTTCGAATTTAACCCAGCTCCGGGTTTTTAAATCAAAAACGGCAATGGTTCCGGTATAGGCACCACTGACAATGATTGTAAAATCGTCGTCTACACTCATACACTTAATCGAATTGGGGTGGGGCGTCTCATAAACTTCAAGCCCGGTATTGAGCCAGAGTCGTAATTTTTTATCTCGGCTAACTGTCGCAAAACCTTCACTGCCGATTTGGCAACTGGCGTTAGCAATCCGTTCATGAGCCTGATTCATCCTCTGTCTTAGTTGGAGTGTCTCCAGGCTGTACCAAACAATATCGGTATTGGAGCACACGCAAAATAAAGTTTCTTCAGATGCAGCCAGGCTTTTTACAGGATTAACAAAGGGTTGTAATACAGTTTCCAAGTCCAGGCCTGTACCATCAGTCGTTGAAAAGATTAGAACCTCGCCAGTGTAGGTACCAATCGCTACATAACGCTTATCGTGTTTAATAAAAGAAACACCGCAATTCAGGGGGCTATGGTGTTGATAGATTGCCTCACCAGTCATCGCGTTAAAGAGCTTTCCCTCTTGTCCACCCGTTAAAACTAAGTCTCCTACTTGAACTAGGAAGTTACAGAGACTTCCCATCGTAGCTACAGGCATACCGTTTTGCATTAAAATTCCGGCATCTCC
>Ga0105239_10000811_pt1 | contig 44304 bp, 37 predicted proteins | sample KBSC44metaG_FD_92761 | JGI IMG/M metagenome (GOLD analysis project Ga0105239, IMG submission 92761) | Corn rhizosphere microbial communities from Kellogg Biological Station, Michigan, USA - KBS C4-4 metaG | ecosystem: Host-associated > Plants > Roots > Rhizosphere > Soil | place: Michigan, USA...
ACTCGCCTACGACGGCAGCTATTCCAGTATCTACGCGATCAAGCTCTTCAGCTACCTCTTCCCCCAGTGGAGATCGCTCCCCACTTATCTCGTCACCGTCCAGTCCGGCGAACGCCAGCTCACAGACGGCGAACAGTTCAAAGAATGGTGGACAAGACACTTCGACCGGCTCCAGCTGTCAACAGTCCCCGGCAAACCCTCCAACACCCTGCCGGATATCGTCAACGAACACCCCGGCCATACCATCGTCGTAATGGGCGCCTATGGTCGAACCGCCGTCTCCCGCATCTTCCGCCAAAGCCTCTCCAACACGATCCTCGAAAAAACAAGCGCCTCCCTCTTCGTCACCCACGAATAACCGGCCACCACAACCCGGTCATCACCGAGAACCATCAAACATCACCAGACCATCACCGAGAACCATCACCCATCACCTTGAACCATCACCCATCACCGTGAACCATCACACCGGTCCCCTACATCGTATACCTCTGCCCAATAAAGTCCAGCACCCTCCTCCTCCCCGCCGCCACGTCCCCCATCCCCTCTGCCGCCTCCGCCTCGCTCGCGAGCTCCTCATCATGGACCGTATCCCTGAACCACTTCATAAAGTCCTTTCTTTTCAAATGATAAACCCAGGTGTCGATATCGATCCCCTCCGCGATACGCAAGAACATCAATAAATTATTCGCAACCAGGTGCAGCCTCCCATCCTCCCCCCGAAATACAAAACTATTCTCGCCCATCTCTCCCTGCGCATACTTCTTCTTATGCCGCCGCTGCAGCTGAAGCGGCGCATTATACTGCGCCACCTCCACCTCGTCCCTACCCCTCTCCCACACACAGACCTCCCCCTTCCGCAAGGCCGGTATCACCGAAGGCACCGCCTCTCCCATCAGCTGCCCCCATTGCTCAAAAGGATATCCCGGATTTTCCCCAATGGTAATGAGCATCCCGATCCTCGACATAGTCTCGGCATGCAAGGCATGCGGCGAAGTGCTCACGACAATAAAGTTAGAAAAATCTGACGGCGTCTTCGCCGTTGCCATACCCGACGGCGCCGGCACCAGGTGATGCGCCTCATCCAGTATCAGCCAGTGCGGCCTCGAATAATCCCGCCGCAGCTGTACCAGCACGGCCAATAGCCGGGAGAAGAACGCCGGCCGGTCATTCAGCGGCACAGAGAGGGTGCAGATGACAAGGTTCTGCTGCGGATCCCTCAGCAGCTGCCCGATCTCATCCACAGGCGGCAACGACCGCTCATTCCCGATGACCGTCGCCCCGGGCAGGTCCCGATAGTCTCCCTCCGGATCGATAAGACAGTACTGATATCCCTTCCGCATCAGGGCTTCCAAAAAAGCCACCGTAAAAGTCGTCTTTCCACTGCCCGAAGCCCCCGCCAGCAAAATACCGCTGCGCCAGGGACTGATGACAAAAGGCCTGCTGTCCATATAGGTCCCCAGCTCGATGTAATGCCGCGTCAGCTGCCGATCCAGCTCCACCAGATCATCCCGCACAAGCCGGTCGACCAGCTCCGAGACCCCGGCGCCATGTGCGGAAGGCGTCACCCAGTCCGCAATAGCCTTCAAAGACGGCAGTGCATTCCCTACCGCCACAGCCGCCTCGGAAACCTGCAACAGCGAGCTGTCGTTCTCCGCATCCCCGACCCCGACCACATTGTGCGCCGACAGCTGCAACCGATGCAACAAAGCCTGTAACCCGGTCGCCTTGTTGATACCCGGCGGAAGGATCATCACTGCCCCCTTGTTGAAGATCACCTGGTGCTCGCAGCCCGATTCCCGGATAACCTCGAGCACGCCCTGCTCGTGCGGCACCCAGGTAGCCACGATCACCTTGCCCACAGACAGGGGATGCACGCCCTTCCGCTGCAGCGCACGCACAAACTCGGGACCAGGCCCCGGCCCCAGCAGCTGCTCCTCACCGGTAGCAGTGTTGTACAGGACGGCCCCATTCTCCGCAACAATATGATCAAAAACCTTGTAATTGGGAAAGACAATGACCAGGTCCTTCATCTCCCGGCCGGTGACCAGCACCAGCTTCCTGCCTGTAAACTTCAGCAGACTCAGCTTTTCGATGATTTCGGGAGAGACAAGACCCTGGTCGGCAAGCGTGCCGTCATAGTCGGAAGCTAGTACCAGGTAACGCATATCAGTCTCCGGCCAGACCGGCGTTTTCTATATAGTGTTTGAAATGGTGGATATCCGCCTCTATTTTGTCCTTGAACAATGGCGTCAGCAACCGCCCTATCCGCTCGCCCACTACCCCCATCGGCGCACGATAGGAGACCATGACATCGATGCGCGTCGCCCCGCCGGGAGTATCCGTAAAATTGATCTTGGCCGTGTTCTCGATTGCCGCTCCCTCCACGGAATGCCAGGATATCTCCTCATCCTTGACATCCTTCACGATCCTCGATTCCCATCGCACATCCCCCAACCCCGCCGGCAGCCGCAGCTTCCACGCCGAGGTCATTGGATCAATTGCGTCGATATGATCGATATGCTTCATGAAAAGCGGAAGATTCTCCATGTTTCGCCAGAACGCATACACCTCAGACCTGGGCTTGTTCACGATCACCTGCGTCCTGACATTGACGTTAGACGCCCGCCCGTCACCCGCCGCGCCCCTGTACAGGGACGTCAGCGGACAATGCCCCGAAACGGCACGGTACAAAAGATAACCTCCCCCTGCCAGCAGCAGACTGTCTAACCGGTGTCTCTTGGCAACGAAGTATAACAACAACGACCCGGCGATGGCGGAAAACGCACGCTCGCCCTCACCCAAATTGATGCCCGGCTTACCGGCCCGAATATCCTGCTGTATCATAGGAAACTTTTTGAGAAGGTATGCAATTGCCATTCCCTAATGCGCCAGCGAGTCGGGCGGAACACCCGCCCTATCCTCACCACCCGGCGCCGGCGCTGTCCCTGCGGGCGACACAGGTTCAGGTATTTTGGATTTACGATGATCCCCATACCACTTACCCGCAAAAAAAGACATAACGATCACGAATATGACGACGATGAGCATCACATACCTCCTCCGGTTGTAACGCGCGAACTGATCCGGACTGGCCATAAGCAACCTTTACTCTTTCTTAAGCAACCCTTGTACCAGCGCCTTCCACTGCAGCTTCGAAAGCCCTACAGCACCCAAAGCCCCAACCACCCGGTTCCTCATTTTATCCGGATTCTCCGTTAATTTGGTATTCGGCACCTCATTCCGGCCATAAACGGTCATCGACACCCTTTTCCCCTTCCTCTCCAGCACGAACGTGCTCGTCGCCGAATCCTCCAGGAAATGCGCCGGCTCAGCCCCTTCCTTTACAGGCGGCGCAGGCGAAGGCCGCACCTGTATCATAAACAGCTCATCCGTTGCACGGCTCACCGGCTGCTCCACCTTCTCGACCTGCACCCAGTCATACCCCCTTCCCTCCTGCGGACCCGGACCCGGTATGTCGATCCGGATAAAATCCTCTATCGCCGCATGCCCCTGCAGATCATGCCCCCTGTCATCAGTCAGCTGAAAGCCCGCCGACAGCGCCCCGCACATATCCGTCCACTCATTGACGTCCAGCAGACGCTCAGACGCCCGCTCGAAAATATACCGTGCATCCTCCTCCCGCTCAGTCTCAACAGCCGCAGCCGTCTGCGTCGCTTCCCCCCTGACCTGCGGCGGCAACAGCTCTTCGATATACCCCGGCGCCCCCTCCGTTTCAACAGCCTTCTCCTCGGTCGACGCCCACCGGATAGCCTCGTCCAGGTTCTCGGTGGTAAAACCCCTGTACTCGCCCGGCAACAAATGGCTGATCGTGTCGGTAAACCGCCGGATCCGCTCAACATCCGAAATGATCGCCACCTTATTCCAGCGCGCAAACTCCTTGATCCCCATCCAGATATCCCGCAACCACGCCCCGGCAGAGAAGTTCTTGAGCGAAGTATCCACGTAAAAGACAAAATTGAGATGCCCGAAGGTCTCCACATGACGGCGTATCTCGGGAAAAACAACATTCTCATAGTCCTCGCGGGTTACTTCCCCGCTCGCCTTGAACCCCGCTACATTTGGAGGAACACCAGGTAAAATTCCGATCATGAAAGGCTTTTTTTATACCAGAAAGTTACAAAACTCCTGCCAGTGGACACAAATTACCCTGTGCCCCCCGTCGACCCTCTCTTCTGTTAAAAAAAATTTAATTTTTTTAACGGTCCTTTCTTACCTTGTCCTATGTTACGATTTTAACAATCACCCTTAAAAATCTCTGCCTATGTACGATTTTTTAAAGACTGGTGATGAGGTAGCCTTTCCTGGCTTGTTAGACATCAAGTTAATCGTTGAAGAGGTCCATGAGAACAGAGGTAACGTCCGCTGTAAGTATTATGACGACCACCTAAAAAGGTTCATTAAGCTCACACTCCCTGCTGACGCGCTCATCCCTTGCCCAAAAGCGCAGAAGAAAATGCTCAAGGTCTCTGTTCAAAAGTAGTAGCAACAAAAAAAGCCCGCGCTGCAATTACAACGCGGACTGAATTTTCACCCTCGACCTGTTCTCTAGCCCTTCGGGTTCAAGGCCTGCCGGATTCTGTCGGCAAGATCCTGAAGATGATATTTGCTCAGCCTGTCCGCCGTCACCGGTATCACAGCCAGCAGCTGGCTCCGGAGACTGGTCAGCTCCGCCTTCGCAATGGACGGCAGGTCCGTATTCTTGGTATTGGGCCCAAAAAGGATCAATATGCCCGCATTCCCCGTAGCAGGAGGGGTGGCCGGGCTGATAATGGAGATCAGCGACTCCACATAGGTCTTCTGCAGATTGCGGCGGTAGACGTCGATGGCCTTGTGCGTCGTCAGCTCTTTCCAGAGGCCCTTCCGCGTATCGTCCAGCAGCTGATCCACCGTATAGGTCTTGGCCGCACCATACCGGTTGGTCGACTGCAGCAGAATGTTCAGCCTCGAAGACGACAGCAGGCTGCCCAGCACACCCGTCTGCACCGACCCGACCGGGTCACCGGCAGAAGGACTGCTGATCTTATTCAGGATATCGTTGTCCAGCAGCCAGCGCGGCGTCTCAAAAAGCTGCGTGTTCAGGAAAGCGACCGCCTCCCGCTGACGCGCCTTCGGACAAGGCTCGTAAACATCCCCCGACTCCTCCACGCTGCGGAAGGTCTCGCAAACCCCGCCCACATTCCTCAGCACATGTCCCATATACCGGCTGAACTGCGCCACGACCTGCTTATACATATCGGAGAGATTATCGTATTTATCGCCCTCTTCCTTCGTCCACGCCTCTAAGTTAGGCAGGATACGCTGCAGGTTCTTGATACCATATTCACCCGCCTTCATGCTGTTATCTCCCAGGTCCTCCATCTGCGCGCGCGGATCGCCATTGAAACCTTCTCCGCCAAACCACAGCCTCGGATTGGCCCTGAGACTGTCAATGATCCACTTGTTGACGATCTTCGCATCCTCCTTCGGCGTCTTGCCCCCCGACCAGGAATAACCCCACCGGATGGCCCAACGGTCGTATTCGCCGATACGCGGGAAGAGATCGGCCTCGGGGATATTGTCCTGTGGCTGCGCCACATAGTTGAACCGCGCATAGTCCATGATGGAAGGAGTATGGCCATGTACGTCCAGCCAGGCCTTGTCCCGCAGCTTCTCCACAGGCACAGTGCTGCTGCTGCCCATATTATGCCTCAGCCCCAGCGTATGCCCCACCTCGTGGGAGGAGACAAACCGGATAAGCTGCCCCATCAGGCTGTCATCCATATGCATCTTCCTCGCCTTCGGATCCACCGCCGCCGTCTGCACCATATACCAGTCATGCAGTATCTCCATGACATTGTGGTACCAGCCGATATGACTCTCGATGATCTCCCCGCTGCGCGGATCATGCACATTCGGCCCATAGGCATTCTCGATATCGGAAGCAAAATAGCGCAGCACCGAATAACGCGCGTCCTCCAGGCTCATGGTGCTGTCATCCTCCGGCCATTCCCGCGCCTCGATGGCGTGCTTGAAACCCGCCTTCTCGAAGGTCTGCTGCCAGTCATTGACGCCCTGTATCAGATAAGGCACCCACTGCCTGGGCGTAGCTGGATCGATATAATAGACAATGGGCTTCCTGGGCTCCACCAGCTCGCCCCTCTCCCATTTGTCCCGGTCCTCGGGCTTCGGTTCCAACCGCCAGCGAACGATGAACTCCTGGTTGTCGATCTTCTGCTGGTCGTCGCTGTAGACGGTATAGTCTTCGGCAAAATAGCCTACCCGCTTGTCAAATAAGCGCTTGGGCATCGGCGTGGCCGGCAACAGGATCAGCGAAGTATTCAGCTCGAGCGTGATGGCCCCCGCCGCATCGGTCGGAGACGCGATGGAAATGCCAAAAGGCGAAGGCGCCCCACCCCCCGTGGAAAAGGTCTTCACACTCCTTATTTCCGTATTGATAGGGAAAGTATTGATATGCTCGATATACGACCTGTCGGCGGCCAGACTGCCCAGCTTCATCCGCGCCTTCACAGCCGGCGGAATGCTGACGATCAGGTTGTCCCCCTTGAAATAGTCCGTCACATCGATAACAATGCTGGAAGAATCCTTCCCATATGCCTTGATCTCAAAAGCCGCAGCAATGGGATTCACATTGGAATTGCGGACAGCCTTGTATATCTTATTGGAAGAGTCCGCCATGCTGACGAGCGTGACGACCCGCAGAAAAAGGGTATTGGACGGCCCCTTCTCCCACTGAAGGGTCTGCTGGTTGGCCAGCTCTCCCCCGTAGACCCCACCCCCCGCCGTCTTACCAAATCGGGTAATGGCCATAAACTCCCGCAAGAGCATGGAATCCGGTATCTCGAAATACCATTTATCGTCTACCTTGTGTACCGTGAACAGCCCCTTGTGCGTCACAGCCTTATCCGTTATCACATCCTTATAGGGCTTGGTCCCTGATCTGGGCGGGGAAAAGGGCGGAAAGCTCGATGGTTTTGGTTTGGAGGTGTCCGTCTGGGCCGGACTGGCAGGCTTTTTTTGTGCGTACGCGACCGAAGTCATAACAACCCCAACCGCCACAGCAAACAGGATTTTCTTCATCCCGTGAAACTATCAATTTTTCCCAATACATATACCTTTCAAGCTCCCTTTTCGTTTATAACCCAAACTTTTAACAAATTCCCATCCATGAGACCCGCCCTGATAACCCTGCTGTTCACCACCATTTTTAATCAATCCCCCAAACTACCACCTAACGAGGACGTCCACGCCAAACTCATCCTCGGCCGCCACCGATCCGTCCTCGCCTACGCCGGCCCCAGCCACTCATTCACGTTCGATATCCCCTATAAGTCGGTCAAGCCCTCCGACGTCCCCGGCTTTGTCACCATCGACAAGCAGATCGTCCAGGCCACCCTCGTCCCGGCAGATAAATCCCTCGGAAAACACCTCTCGGGCCCCGATAAAGAAAAAGAGCTGCTGACAAAATACATGAACTACGAACTCAGCTACTATAAGAAAAAGCTTAGGCAGAACTACTCCCAGCTCTCCACCGAATGGATGACCATCCACGGCCGCACCTTTCTGATATGGTATTTCAACATGCCCGAGAACTACAAACTGGTCAGCCGCCAGGTCTATGTCTCCACCATCTTCGACGACCAGGTGGTAGACCTCAACGCGCCCGTATTCAAAATGGACGACTGGGGCAACGCCCGCAGCATCCTCGTCCGCATTGCAGGCACAATGCAGACCTTCGACAAGCACCTCGACCTGCCCGCCCTGGAAAACAAACTAAAGAAATAGCCGTACCTTGAGGCGATGAAACAGTTCGTCCTCCTGTAACGCCATCAAATGACACAGACTTACAGAATAGAAACGACCCGCCTTCTCTTACGCTGCTACACCCCCGGTGACGCTGACAAACTGCTGCTGTCCATCAACGGCAGCCTCGAACACCTCCGCCCCTGGATACCCTGGGCCCAGGAACAGCCCCAGGAAATAGAATGGACAGCAAAATTCATCCGCCAGTTCAGAGGCCAGTTCGACCTCGGCCAGGACGCCGTATACGGCATCTTCGACCCGCAGGAACAGGCGCTCATCGGCGGCACAGGCCTCCACAACCGCGTAGGAAAAGACGCAAGAGAGATCGGCTACTGGATCAACGTCGACCACATCCAGCAGGGCTACGCCACCGAAGCCGTCTGCGCATTGATAAGAACAGGATTCGAAATAGAAGGACTCGCCCGGCTGGAGATACACTGCGACCCCGAAAACACCCGCAGCAACAACATCCCCCAAAAATTAGGGTTCCGGCACGAACAAACACTGAAAAATCATTCGACAGACCGCGAAGGCCGCTTCCGCGACGAGAACATCTGGACCCTCACCGAAACCCAATACTCCACCAGCCCGATCCGCCACACCCACCTCAAAGCCTACGACTTCCTCGGCCGCCCCATACACCTCCCCTGACCTATTTGACCAGGGCCTTATACCTCATCATCGCCTCCACAAAATAATAATCCGCATACGTCAGCGGCACATCCACCTCCGATTTCGCCGGCAGATGCCCCACACTATGCTTCAAAATAAACCCGCCATTCGACCCCACCACCGCATGATACACATTCCCCGAAAGATTCACGATGATCTGCTCCGCTACATTCAGATACTCCTGCCCCCGCTCGACCGGCACATACCCGCTGAGCTCGATCAGCGCCGACGCCATCACAGCCGCCGCAGACGCATCCCGCAAAGCCCTCGGAATATCCGGAGCATTATAATCCCAGTACGGAATCTTGTCAGCAGGTAAATGAGGATTCGTGAGTATAAAATGCGCAATATTCTCCGCCTGCGAAAGATACCTCGGATCATGCGTGCTCCGGTACATCACCGTATACCCATACAACCCCCAGGACTGCCCCCGGGCCCAGGCCGAAGAGTCCGCATACCCCTGCGCCGTCTTCTTCGCCAGCACATCCCCCGTCGCCGTATCATAGTCAACGACATGGTACGAACTATAGTCCGGCCGGAAATGATTCTTCATCGTCGTATTGGCGTGCGTCACCGCGATCTTATAATAAGAAGAATCGCCGCTGGCCTCCGTAGCCCAGAACAGCAGCTCCAGGTTCATCATATTGTCGATGATCACGGGATATCTCCAGGGCTTGCTGTCCCACGACCGGATACAGCCTACCTTCGGATTGAACCGCGTCGACAGCGAAGCAGCGCTGTTCAACAGCACCTGTTTATACTCCGGCTTGCCCAGCAGCCGCAGCCCATTGCCATAGCTGCAATACATCATAAAGCCGAGATCATGCGTCCCCTTGTTGTATTGCTCCTTCTCCAGCAACTTTAGCCTGTCCTGCGCCTCCCGCTCCAGCGCCGTATCATGAGAGAATTGATAGAGGTAGAACAAGGTCCCGGGATAAAAACCGCTCGTCCACCAGCCCGAATTGCTGGTCTCCAGCCGGTCTCCCATCGCATAATAGGTCTTGGGAAGACGATCGGCGGGAACACGCCCCATAAGTACTTTATATTGATTGACTGCTTGCCGGAGAGAACCATCGATAAGACGAACCAGTGCGGGTTTGGGACGGAGTCGGTCAGCTTTTTTCTGGGCGCTGGCAGGAGCCGTGAAAACCAATCCCATAGCCAGCAATACAATCGCGATTCTATACATGGCGTAAATGTAATATTTTTGTGGGTATGAGCGAAAAACTGAAGACCCTGGCTCGTGAATTTGCCGGCGAACTATACGACGATACCACAACACGAACCCTCTACGCAACGGACGCCTCCGCCTACCGCGAAATGCCACAGGCCGTCGCCGTACCCAGAACAACCGAAGACATTAAAAAACTGATCCAGTACGCACGCTCCGAAAAGACCTCCCTCATCCCCCGCACCGCAGGCACCTCACTGGCAGGACAGGTGGTAGGAAAGGGCATCGTCGTCGACGTATCCAAATACTTCACAAGGATCCTGGAGCTCAACGCGGCAGAGAAATGGGTGCGCGTACAGCCCGGTGTTATCCGCGACGAGCTCAACCTCTTCCTCAAACCCTACGGCCTCCTCTTCGGCCCGGAAACTTCCACCGCCAACCGCGCCATGATCGGCGGAATGGTCGGCAATAACTCCTGCGGGTCCAACTCAGTAGTCTACCGCAGCACCAGAGAACACGTCCTGGAAATAAAAGCCCTGCTCAGCGACGGCTCCGAAGCAACCTTCGGCGCCCTCGACCCCGAAAGCTTCCACGCCAGATGCGAAGGAGGAGGCCTCGAAGCAACGATCTACAAGACAACCCGCACCATCCTCGGCGACTACAGCAACCAGGAATCCATCCGCAAAGAGTTTCCGAAAAAAAGCATCGAACGGAGAAATACCGGCTACGCCCTCGACGTCCTGCTCGATACGGCCCCCTTCACCGCCGGACAACCCGACTTCAACTTCTGCAGCCTCCTCTCCGGTTCGGAAGGAACGCTCGCCTTCATCACCGAGATAAAGCTGGACCTCAGCCCTCTTCCTCCGAAAGAGACAGGCCTGCTCTGCGTCCACTTCAATTCGATCGACGAATCCCTGCGCGCCAACCTCATCGCCCTGCAGTACGGCCCCACCGCCAGCGAGCTCATCGATCACTATATTCTCGAGTGCACGAAGGACAATATCGAACAAAGCAAGAACCGTTTCTTCGTCCAGGGCGACCCCGGCGCCATCCTCGTCATAGAGTTTAAAAAAGATACCCGCGAAGAGATCACCGCCATCGCCGTAAAGGTCGAGGCCGACATGCGCGCAGCCGGACTCGGCTATCACTTCCCCCTCCTTTTCGGTAACGACACCAAAAAGATATGGTCCCTCCGGAAAGCAGGCCTGGGACTGCTGAGCAACCTCCCCGGCGACGAAAAGGCCGTCCCCGTCATCGAGGACACCGCCGTCGACGTACAGGATCTCCCCAACTATATCCGGGAGTTCAACGAGATCCTGAAGAAATACGACCTCTACTCCGTCCACTATGCACACGCCGGCAGCGGAGAGATCCACCTGCGCCCCATCATCAATCTCAAAACAAAAGAAGGCAACCAGCTCTTCCGCACCATCGCCGAAGAGATCGCCACCCTCGTCAAAAAATACCAGGGATCGCTCAGCGGCGAACACGGCGACGGCCGCCTCCGCGGCGAGTTCATCCCACAGATGGTAGGCGAAAAGAACTACCAGCTCTTCCGCCGGATCAAGCAGACCTGGGACCCGGAGAACATCTTCAACCCCGGCAAGATCGTGGATACCCCATCCATGAACTCCATGCTCCGCTATGAGCCGGGCCAGCAGACTCCTCCCTTCCCCACCGTTTTCCGGTTTCATGACCAGGACATCCTCCAGCACGCCGAACAGTGCAACGGCTCCGGCGACTGCCGCAAGACCCAGCTCTCCGGAGGCACGATGTGTCCCTCCTTTATGGCTACCCGCAACGAAAAGGATACCACCCGCGCCAGGGCCAATATCCTGCGCGAGTTCCTCACCCATTCGGACAAGCCCAACCGCTACGACAATAAAGAGATTTACGACGTGATGGACCTCTGCCTCAGCTGTAAGGGCTGCAAATCGGAATGCCCTTCCAACGTCGACCTTGCAAAGCTAAAAGCCGAATTCCTCCAGCACTACTACGACGCCAACGGCGTACCCCTGCGCAGCAGGCTGATCGCCAACTTCACGGCCTCCGCCCGCCTCGGCTCCATCGCCCCCGGCATCTACAACTGGATGATGCGACAGTCCTGGGTAAAAAAGGCCGTCGGCTTCGCCCCCGACCGCTCAATGCCCTACCTGCACAAGACAACCCTCCGCAGCTGGTTCAAGAAACATCCCAAAAAGACCAGCGACAAAAAAGTCTATCTCTTCTGCGACGAGTTCACTAACTATAACGATACTGAAATAGGCATAAAAGCCATCCTCCTCCTCGAACACCTCGGCTACGAGGTCATCATCCCCGACCACGAAGAGAGCGGCCGGACCTGGATGTCCAAAGGCCTCATCCGCCACGCAAAGACCATCGCCAACAAGAACATAAGGGCCCTCGCCCCCCTTATCAGCGGGCAAACACCCCTCATCGGCATCGAGCCCTCGGCCATCCTCACCTTCCGCGACGAATACCCCGACCTCGCCGACGACGACCTGCTCCAAAAAGCAAAGGCCCTCGCTATGAACACCTGGCTCATCGACGACTTCATCGCCAACGAAGCCGCTAAAGGCGCCATCACCAAAGACCAGTTCACCAAAGAAGCCCGCACCATCAAGCTGCATGGACATTGCCAGCAAAAAGCCCTCGGCTCGACCGCCGGCTCGGTCAGGCTGCTGTCCCTGCCGCAGAACTATACCGTAAGTACCATCCCCTCCGGCTGCTGTGGCATGGCAGGCTCCTTCGGATATGAAAAAGAACACTACGATATTTCCCAAAAAATAGGCGAGCTCGTTCTCCTCCCCACCGTCCGCCAGCAGACTGCCGACACGCTGATCGCCGCACCCGGCACCAGCTGCCGCCATCAGATAAAGGACGCAACTGGCCGGATAGCCCTCCACCCCATCGAAATTTTATACGATGCCTGTATCCAAAAACCTATCCATTAACTTTGCAACCTATGGCATCAGAAATGAAAATAGACCCGAAGCTAAAAACCAACAACGACACAGGCTTCGGCACAAACGCATCCAACTACGGCGGAAGATTCATCAACCGGGACGGCACTTTCAACCTCCGCAAAGAAGGCGTCTCCCTGGTGGACCGCCTCAGCATCTTTCACTTTATGCTGACCCTTCCCCGCTGGAAGTTCATCGCCCTGCTCGTCATCTCCTACTTCGCCATCAACCTGGTCTATTGCGGCATCTACCTGATCATCGGCCTCGACCAGCTGCAGGGCCTGATAGCAACTACCCCCTGGGGTAAGTTCAAGGAAGCCTTCTTCTTCAGCACCGAAACATTCACCACGGTCGGATACGGCCGCGTCAACCCCGTCGGCGGATGGGCCAACCTCGTGGCCGCCATAGAAGGCATGAGCGGCTTCCTGTCCTTCGCCCTCGCCACCGGTCTCATCTTTGGACGCTTCGCCCGCCCCCGCGCCTACCTCCTGTTCAGCGACTACGCCCTCGTCAGTCCCTACAAGGACGGCAAAGCCCTCATGTTCCGGTTCGCCCCCTATAAAGACAAACACACCCTCACCGACGTCCAGATCCGCGTCAACATCGGCCTCAAAGTCCTTCAGGACGACCTCACCGAAGAATACCGGTACTATGACCTCAACCTCGAGCGCAACAGGGTCGAAAGCCTGCCCATGAACTGGACAGTGGTCCACCCCATGGACGAGAGCAGCCCCCTCAGGGACTTCAGCTATAAGGATATGGTCGCCGCGGACGTCGAGATATACGTCCTCATCCGCGCCTTCGACGACGTCTATTCCAACTTCGTCCAGCAACGGACCTCCTATACCTACCAGGAAATAAAGTTCAACGGAAAATTCGTCCCGATGTACCGGGAGAGCGAGGACGGCAAAACTACCATCCTCGAGCTCCACAAGCTGAACGAATTCACCGATCTGGCTGACCGCTGATAACAGCAGGGCGTCGGCCACACCGCGCCAGTCGAAATTGGCAGTCCCCCGACCACCCCACACCACGGCCGAAACACTTAATTAACAGAGTCATTACCAAAAAAAACCGTAAAATTGCGCGGGCTCCAGCCTCACCGATCCCGTATCCTCTTAAAACACCCCTCCCATCTCTAACCTATATTAAATACCGGCTTAAACCGTTTAATCAATCACCAGTCTTAACGGGGTGCTAATCATTAACTGTTGCGTCTAATCTTTAAAATATCCCTTACTTTAATCCTTTTATTTCTCCTGACCAGGGCAGGCTGGGCTCAAGACTCCCTGAAAAACAATCGGATAGACCTGGTTGACGTCGGCCGTTCCTGGCTCAAGGGACACAAGACCAAAAGAATAGACACAGTCCCCCAGAAAGAGGGAAAGCTCCATCTCTCCGCCCTTCCCGTGGCCGGCTATACCCTCCAGACCGGTTTCGCAGGCGTCCTGTCCTCCAACTTCGCCTTCTATACCAGCGAACACAGCCAGGCCAACATGTCCTCCGTCCTTACCAGCATCACCTACTCCCAGTACGAACAGGTCATCCTACCCATCCAGGCCGATATCTGGACCAAAGGGAATAAATACAACATCGTCACCGACTGGCGCTACCTGCAATACCCCTCCCTGACCTACGGACTCGGCGGCAATACCAGCGTGGACAGCGGCTATAACATCGACTACGGCTATCTGCGGCTTCATCAGGCCATTCTGAAGACCGTCGCCCGCGACCTCTACCTCGGACTCGGCTACGACTTTGACTATTTCTGGAATGTCCAGGAAGTAGACCCTCCCTCCGGCCCGGGCAAGACCACCGACTTCGAACGATACGGCTTCTCCAAAAAAGCGATCGCTTCAGGCATCTCCCTGCACCTGCTGTTTGACAGCCGCCGCAACCCGGTCAACACCGAAAAAGGCGACTACGCCAGCGTGACCTGGCGCCCCAACTTTACCTTCCTGGGCAGCGACGACAACTGGCAGTCCCTCCTCTTCGACCTGCGGAAATACATTCCCTTTCCCGGCCGGTCACACAACGTACTGGCCCTCTGGAGCTATAACTGGTTCACCGTGGGCGGCGGCAAGCCCCCCTACCTCCTCCTCCCCAGCACCGGCTGGGACGCCTATAGCAATACTGCCCGGGGCTATATCCAGGGCCGCTACCGCAGCAGGAACATGGTCTATCTCGAGTCGGAATACCGTTTTGGCATCACCCCCAACAGGCTCATCGGCGGCGTCGTCTTCGCCAACGCCCAGTCCTTTACCGAAGCCAGCTCGGGCAAATTCCAGTACCTCATCCCCGGCTACGGCACCGGCCTCCGGATCAGCCTCAACAAGTTCAGCCGCACCAACCTCTGCCTTGACTATGGCTGGGGCATCCACGGCTCAGGCGGCTTTTTTGTCAACCTCGGAGAAGTTTTTTAACTTTCACTCACCATGAGAAAATTTACCGCATTCGTCGCAGCCCTGCTGTGCACCGCCACCATTCACGCGCAAACCGCCGACTCCCGGCTCTCCAGGGCCACGCGCCAGGACAAGGCCGGCTGGATCTACGTCCACCTCGAGGGCTCCCCCAAAGACATCGGCTACCAGCACGGCTACCTCCTCGCCGCCGAGATAGACGACCTCATAAAGACAATGCAACACTTTCTTCCTCATAACTCCGGAAAAGACTGGTCCTTCTACCACGAAGCCGTAAAAAAAATGTTCTGGAATAAAATAGACAGGGAATACCAGGACGAGCTCACCGGCATCACCGAAGGCCTCAAAGCCAAAGGCATAACCACCTACGACGTCTACGACCTCGTCGTCCTCAATGGCAATATTGAACTGGCCCAATACTACGTCCCCTGGCTGGCCGAAAGATCACACCCCGGCGCCGCCGACAACAAAGCCCCCGGCAACTGCAGCGGCTTCATCGCCACCGGCAGCTACACCGCTGACGGTAAGATAGCGATCGGGCATAACAACTGGACCGACTATATCCTGGGTGAACGCTGGAACGTCATCGCCGACATCGTTCCCCAAAAAGGCAACCGCCTCTTCATGGACATGATGCCCGGCCTGATACACAGCGGCGACGACTTCGTTGTCACCAGCGGCGGCATCCTCATCACCGAGACGACCATCACCCAGTTCAAAGGATTCGACCCCAACGGTATCCCCGAATTCGTACGCGCCCGCAAAGCCGCACAGTACGCCAACTCCATCGATGACTTCGTAAGGATCATGACCACCGGCAACAATGGCGGTTACGCCAACGACTGGCTGGTCGGCGACACCAAGACCAACGAGATAGCCCGGCTCGAGCTCGGCCTCAAGGTCCACAGGGTATGGCGCACCAGCGACGGCATCTACACCGGATCCAACTTCCCCAGCGACCCCGAGCTGATCGCCCAGGAGACCACCTTCCGGCCGACCGACAGCACCAATTCGCCCAACAGCCGCCGCCGGCGCTGGGAACAGCTCACCAATGAGTATAAAGGAAAGATAGACGCCACAACAGCACGAACGATAGAAGGCGATTCCTACAACGAGCTCACCAAAGCCAGAGAAGCCAGCCGGTGCGTCATCGCCGGCAAGGTCGACACCGACCCCAAAGGCTGTCCCGAATGGGGCTGGCCCCCCTTCTACCCCGGCGGCACCGTACAAGGCAAAGTGACCACGGCAGCCCTCGCCAAAGACTTGAAATTCTGGGCCCATATGGGCAACCCCAATGGCGATGACTTCCTGGTCGCACCCTTCCTCCAGCTCCACCCGGAATTCAAATGGCAGGCCGGCTACCTCCACGACATGAAAGCCTACCCCTGGACCCTCTTCGAAGCCACCGCCACCTCACTAAACACCCCAAAATAAACCCTTCTACACCGGGTCCCAAACACCCCACCCCTCACATCCCCCCCAAATAAAAAAAGGTAACGTAGTGGCGGGTCGTCCCTACGTTACCTGACTTGATGTGACTGGCAAATGCCAATGTCTTAGTTTCTGCTCAGATTCAAACGGAATACTCTTTTATTGGTTAATCACAGGTGTAAGCTTGTATAGTATAATATGTATTGGGTATATAAGTCCCTAATTTGCCACAAAATATGTACCATAAACGTACAGTCACCCGATTTTGCGTCAAATCTTGATCGCGGTCACGACCGGAGCACCCGATCGTCCCAAACATTCCCCAACCAATCCACCACCACCCGCCGCCCCAGCACCCCGGGGACCATCACCCTCCCCCAAAAATCACCCATCAACACCACCCCTCCAAAAAAGATCCCCCTTCCGGGTTACATTTCCTCTGACAGCGCTGACTACTATTACCGTTAAATCTGTCTGGAATGAACTCTACTGATCGTACCACCTTATTTGAACAGTTCATCGATATCTACTACCCCTCTATCTTCACGGCCATCCGCACCCTCGCGGGCACTGCCGACGAAAAAGAGCTGGAGATACTCACCGTAAAGGTTTTCGTGGACCTTTGGCAACACAACGAAGACCTCTTCGGCAAGGTCCGCCCACCAGCCTATATCTACAAGATACTGCTCCGCCACGTCCTCGATTTCCTGAAGAAAAAAGGTGCAAACGAACACATTCAGCACCTGCAAAACACCCTGCTGATCGACCCGGCATTCTACGAAAACATCATCCCGGACAAAAAGAACGAACGGCAATAATCCCTAACCCCATCCACCTCCCCCGGCCCCCCCTCACATTTCCCTCACCTCCTCCTCAGGGAAGACCCGGTGTATGATATGATTCCGCCGGATACCCGATATTTCTTTGGCAGTGGATTCATACTAATGGGATTGTTATTTCGACCGAATACCCCTTTGGCCAGGAATTGTTTAGCTTCCAACTACCATTGATAGATCTCACCCGCTCCTCTATATTCTTCAGCCCGATCCCCTCACCGGCGCCCCCGGTGCTCCCCACCAGCGAAGGATTGATCCCTTCCCCATCGTCGGAGTAATAAAGCGAGAGCTTCCTGCCCTCTACTCCCAGCCGCACCATGATCTTCCGGCACTCCGCATGTTTGATGGAATTGCTGATCAGCTCCTGCACCACCGCCTGCAGCTGCGTCAGTTGTCCATAAGCCAGGATCTGACTTCCATTTCCCACATGCAGGGAATAGCCGATCTCCGTCGCCGCCTCCACCTTCTCCAGCAGCCCCGAGATCTCCTTCCCAAACGAGCCTACCGTGCTCAGCTCCGACGATTTGAGATCATGAGAGATATCCCGGACCGCGTCCATGATCAGCGATATATGCTCCCGCATCTCCTCATCCCCCCGCTTCTTCGCCAGAACACTGCCATATAAAAGCATAGGACCTATCTGGTCGTGAAAATTGCGGGCCAGCTGTAGCCGCAGGTCCAGCAGACGCCGCTGCTGCGTCGCCCGAATGACAAAGTACGTCGCCACGCCACCCAGCACCAGCAACGCCGTCAGCGAAAACAGCAGCAGCGCCGACCTGTCCGCCGCCCGCTTCTTCTCATCCAGCCGGACCAGCTCATACCGCGCATTCTCCGCCTCCGCCAGCGCATAGAGATTGTTATCCTTGTCGGCGCTGACTGTATAATAAGCGGAATCCCGGAGCCGGTATACCTTCCGCAGCTCATTATAAGCTTCGGCATAACGCCCTTCTTCAGCCAGCAGCCGGCTCCGGGCTTCCGGCACAACGGCCGGGTCCAACGAAGAATACCGCACGTTCCCGTCACCAGCCGTCAGCAACGACAGGTAATAGTTGGCACTATCGCTCTTCTTCAATAAAAAATAAAGATCCACCGCCTCCGCATAGATCTCCTCCCGATAGGAAGGCTGGAGATTGGGCCGGAATCCGCTGGTATTGACATCCCTGATAGCAGCAAGCAGACTGTTCCTCGCCGCCCCCCAGCGGCCATGCAGCCGGTGATACTCGTAATGATCATCGTGCAGGACATAGTCGTACAACAGCCGGTAGTCCCTGTACTTGGCCGGGAAACCCGCCACCGCCTCCATGATGCTATCCACCAGTCCGACAATCTCCTTCGCCCGCATCGTATCCCCGCTGCGGCAGGCCGCATAGTTCACCGACTGAAGAATGCTCATCGCAACAAAGACCTGCTCAGGGCTCGCGTTCCCCGGAATTTCGGAAGGCAGCTCGGACAGAGCAGGCCTCAGGACCGCATACCGCGCAAAGACACGCCTGTAGTCATGGTTGTTGGCAAGCACCGTCAGCGCAAACAGATCGCCATGCGAAAACCCGCCCTTCTCGAACTGCCCCAGCCAGGTTCGCTCTTCGTTGTTCTTCTCGGAATAGTAAATAGCCCTGCCAAATTGGTTGAGATTGTAGGCATTGATTGCCAGATAAGTGTAGTATTGCGCCCGCCACTTCCCCCGGCCGGCATCGCTGAATGCCAACTGCCGGTAGGTCGACAGCCACTCCGGAAGACAATCCGCCTTCGCCAGCAGGGGCGCGATCGAATCCACCGCCCTCAAATAGTCAGTATCCCGCAGCTGCTTTGTACGCCACCGGTTCAGAAGATCGTCTAAATGTAGTTTCCGACTGTCTGTCGGCTGTGCCTGGCCATAGTTCGCAAAAAGGATCCCCAGGCAGATTGGGAAGACCAGCCTTAACATTGAGAATAAGCGCATCATATCAAATATAGTACTTGTTCAATACACCTATGAGGTAAGTACTATATTTTTGCCCTTGGGCGACCCTGCCGATCAACCCAGAGTTTTACCTTTCTTGAAGAATTTCCTTACGATAAGACTGGTAGCTATACCCGCCACCATTTTGAACAGGCTCGTCTTCATGTCGGCCTGTCCACCAAAGAAATGACCAAATAGGTTCCTTAGGATATTCGCCGGCTTAAAACGCTCCGCGATCTCCCCCACCTTCCTGCGCATATGCTGCTCATTGACGTAATTCTGGTGCTCCAGATTACGTATCTCCTCCCTCAGCTGTTCTATTGTAGTGATCTTCCCCATGCCGTTCTATTTTAGGATCTTCCTGATCAGCATATTGCTGAATGGCTCTTTCAGCCACTGCTCACGCCGTGCAAACAGGATCACGGCAATGATCGCATAGAAGCCGCCCACGATAAAGAACCCATAATAGCTTTTCCCGACCCAATCCCCCACCAGCAAGGCGATACCGATGCTGAAGATGATGATCACAAACGAACTTATAACGATCATCCCCAGCCCCGATACCAGCTCGCCGCTAACGTCGGAAAGACTCTCTATCGCTTTCAGCTTCCACAACGTAGTCCTCGTCTCTATATAGTCCCCTGCGTCCGAGAGGAGGTCATCGATATCAGTCGTTTGCTCTTCCATAGCTAGGACATCGAGTTTTTTGTCTTGCTGAAGCTGCCTTTCACCCCGTCAACAACCTCATTGAATTTATCCTTTACAGAGTCACCAAACTCGGCAATGGAATCACCCAGATCGTTACCTGTTTCGATGATCTTCCTTCGGGTTTCGGATCCCTTGTCCGGAGCCAGTAATAAACCCAGTGCGCCACCTACTGCTGCCCCCACGAGAAAACCCATGAATAATTTGGAGTTGCTGCTCATAACTTTATTTTTTATTTATCTATTGTATCCCGAAAATCCTTGCCAATTCTCACTCAGGCGACAGTATATGATCCTTTAAGATAAATTGTGAAAAATATTCTACAATCTGAGCAAGCCGGCGATCAGAATAGGGCTTGCAGCTTATGGTATTATTCTGGTTATAGGGGAAGTATGCAAAACGGCACCATCCTGCAATTCTTTCACTGGTATTACCCTGCCGACGGCAGCCTCTGGACCCGCCTCAAAGAAGAGGCCCCGCGCCTGGCCAGCATGGGCTTTACAGCAATATGGCTACCTCCCGCCTGCAAGGGAACCAACGGTACCTGGTCCATCGGCTATGATATTTATGACCTCTACGACCTGGGAGAGTTTGACCAAAAAGGCACAGTTCGGACAAAATACGGCACCAGACAGCAGCTGCTGGACGCCATCAAGGCCATTCACGACGCGGGAATGCAGGTATACGTGGATATTGTCCTGAACCACCTGGCCGGCGGTGACGAACCCGAGCTGATCAAGGTTCGCAAGGTCGACCCGGAGGACAGGAACAAGTTCACAAGCGAACCCTTTGATATAGAGGCCTACACCAAATTCACCTTCCCTGGCCGCAAAGGAAAATATTCTCCCTTCATCTGGGATTTCCGCTGCTTCACCGGCGTGGACTTCGACAACAAGACAAAAGAGATCGCCATCTACAGCATACTCAACGACTATGGCGACGGCTGGGAAGAGGTCATCGACGACGAAAAGGGGAATTATGACTACCTGATGTATGACGACATCGAGTTCCGCAACCCCGCCGTCCGCGACGAACTTAAAAAATGGGGCGAATGGTACTGGCAAACGACAAATTTTGATGGAGTACGTCTCGATGCCGTCAAACATATTACCCCCCACTTCGAGAACGACTGGCTCGACCATATGCGTAAGGCCACCGGCAAAAACTTCTTTGCCGTGGGCGAATACTGGGCCCCGGGTAACCTCCCCCTTCTCCTCCGCTATATCGACGCCACAGAAGGTCGGATGTCGCTCTTCGACGCATCGCTTCATCATAATTTCGAGGCGGCAGGCCGGCAGGGAAAGGACTTCGACCTCACCTCCATGTTCAACGACACCCTGGTCGCCGCCCGGCCGGAGCTGGCCGTCACAGTGGTGGATAACCACGACACCCAGCCCCTCCAGTCCCTCGAAGCGCCCGTCGAACCCTGGTTCAAGCCCCTCGCCTACGCCATCACCTTACTTCGCGAACATGGCTATCCTTGTGTATTTTATCCCGATCTTTACAGTGCAAAATACAAAGACAAAGGACACGACGGAAAAGACTACGAGATCGACCTGCCCTCAGTGGAGAATATCGGGAAGATGATCCGGATCCGCAAGGACATCGCCTACGGCCCCCAGCGGGACTACCTGGACCACCCCAATTGCATCGGCTGGACAAGGGAAGGCGACGACGAGCACAAGGACTCCGGCTGCGCCGTGATCATCAGCAACGGCGACGAAGCATCGAAGACAATGGAAATAGGAAAAAGACACGCAGGCAGAACGTTCACAGACCATCTCGGTAAACATCCGGGTAAGGTTGTCATCGACAGGGACGGGAAAGGCGAGTTCCATGTAAATGGCGGCTCCGTATCCGTCTGGGTGGCCGAAGACCATTGAAAACATGAAACCGGGCGTGATAAATTAAAAAACGCAAGGGGACGAACGTCGAGGTTCCATCCGGCCAATGAACATAATTATGTACGGATGAAAAAGGCAATAAAGAAATTTGCGATCGACTTGCGAATACGTGTGGGTTACGGGACGGCATTTTTCCTGTTGCTATCCTCCTACCTGTTGACCCTCTATGCCAACTCCGAGCTGCTCAAACAGGCCCGGCTCGTTGACCATTCCAACAAGATCATTACCGATGTGGAAGCCCTGTTCTCTTCGCTGAAGGATGCAGAATCCGGCTTCCGCGGCTACCTGCTCATGAACGACGACCATTTCCTGGTCCCCTACCAAACCAGCCGGCGGGCCGTGGATAGCAGCTATGCCCTCCTGCTCCAGGAGACATCCGCCGACCAGGCCGAACACTCGGAAATAGCCTCCCTCCGCCGGCTCATCGATAAAAAATACGAGGTCATGGAGCAAAGCCTCACCCTCCACCGGCAACAACCCGATCTACCCAGCGATAGCCTGAAAATAAAAGAGTTCTTCGCAATGGAGATCATGACCCATATACGCTCGCTGGTCCGGCAGATCCAGACCAGCGAGCAACAACGGCTAAAGGACAGGCTCGATACAATGAGCACCCGCTATCGCAACCTCAATAACGTTATACTCACCTCCCTCGGCATGGCCGTCATCATGGCCCTCTTCGGATACTATACCTATTCCTACGAGAACAAGGCCCGCCGCGTTGCAGATACCAGGATCGCGGAATACCAGCTGCAGCTCAAAGAGCAGATCCAGCAGCTCAACGAAGCCAATAAAGAGCTGATCCAGATGCGCAGCATCGAAAAATTCGCCGCCACCGGCCGTATCGCCCGAACCATCGCCCACGAGGTCAGGAACCCCCTGACCAATATCAACCTCGCCGTCGAACAGCTGCAGGCAGAGCTCAACGGCTCAGGCACCGAAAATACCGACCTCATGCTGTCAATGATCAGCCGCAACAGCGCCCGCATCAACCTCCTGATCACCGACCTGCTCAACTCCACCAAATTCGCCGACCTCACATACAGACGCATCTCCGTCAACCAACTCCTCGACGAAACCCTCGAGCTGGCAAAGGACCGCCTGACGCTGAAGAACATCACCGTCGTCAAGCACTATTCGGATCATATCTGTGACATAGCCGTCGACGTGGAAAAAATGAAGATCGCCTTCCTCAACATCATCGTCAACGCCATCGAGGCCATGGAGCAGGGCGCCGGCATACTGCAGCTACAGACCGTGACGAAGGATGGGAAATGCGTGATCGCGATCACCGACAACGGGGGTGGCCTCGACGAGGAATCCCAGTCGAAAGTATTCGAACCGTATTTTACAAGTAAAACCAAAGGCACCGGCCTTGGACTGACCAACACGCAGAATATTATCCTCAATCACAACGGGCACATCAGCCTGGAAAGCAAACAAGGAGAGGGAACGACGTTTACGATACAACTGGATTTTGCATAAGCAGCTTATCTATCGCATCATTGATCATTTTGCGCGTCAATGGCTTGGCAATGAACAGGTCGACCCCGCCATCATAGGCCTTTTTCCTTTCCACAGCCCCGTCGTGGGCCGTGATCATGATGATCTTGATCTCAGGATAATTTTTCTTTACAAAAGGAATAAATTCCAACCCGAACCCATCCGGTAAATGATTGTCCAGGAACAATAGGGAAGGCGCATTCGTCTGTAGGGCAGTAGCAGCTTCGGAAATTGAATTAACAAATCCAGTCTGAAAATTCCGCTGTCTCAACATCCCGCTCAACAAATAGCATATATCCAGTTCATCGTCAACGATCAGTACTTTGTTATTATCTGTCATCATAATATATCCACTTAACCTTCAATTTTTAGTAACTCAACATTTTCACATAACAGATTATTTACAATTTTATTGCCAACCCCAAAAATGACTATAGCGGGTAAAATAATGGCCCCCTTCTTGCTTTTCACTTTGATCTCATCTTTTTTTCGTAACTTGTATTTGAGAAAATTTCCCCAATATGGGGAATTTGATCCCCACCCCATCCTAACAAAACCCTTTCTTCAGAGTAGTAGAATTTTGGCAAGGGTTTTAGAATATACTGGTAGAGTATTATTCGATTTATTTGGTCGTATCCTTGTTATACTTTTCCAGTAATTTTAAATTTTGAAAACATCATCTATCTATGAAGCGAATTCTGATCATTGACGACGATATGGATATGTGTAATTTGCTTGGCCGGTTTCTGCAGAAAAAAGGATACGAAACGGAAGCCAGCCACAGCGGCAACAAAGGGATTGCCAAATTCAAAGAGTCCAAATTCGACGTTGTGCTCTGTGATTTCCGGCTGGGAGACAAGGAAGGTAGAGAGGTGCTGAAAGAGCTCAAAAGCATCGACCCCTACGCCATCGTTATCATCATTACCGGATATTCCGACATCAAGACCGCCGTCGACGTTATCAAGGCCGGCGCATTCGACTATATTACCAAGCCGCTGATCCCCGAAGAAGTGCTCAACGTCATCAGCAGGGCCCTCCAGCAGTCTGCAGAGGGAACCATCGAAGCCCCCCGCACATCCAGCGCAACGCCAGCATTCGGCAACGGACAATCAACCCTTAAAAAGCCCGGGAAGCCATTCGGCGACGAAGATTTCCTCGTAGGCCAGTCCCCGGCTACGCGTGAGCTATACCGTCAGATCGAGCTCGTCGCCCCCACCAACTACAGCATCATCCTGTATGGTGAGTCCGGTACCGGAAAAGAAGTGATCGCCCGGACCATCCACCAGAACAGCGCCAGAAAAGACAAGCCCTTTGTCGCCATGGACTGCGGCACCCTCTCGAAAGAACTCGCCGGCAGCGAGCTCTTCGGACACGTAAAAGGCGCCTTCACCGGCGCCCTGGGCGATAAGGAAGGCCACTTCGAGCTCGCCAACGGCGGCACCCTCTTCCTCGACGAAGTCGCCAACCTGTCGGTCGAGATCCAGGCCGCCCTTCTCAGGGTCATCCAGGAACGCAAATTCAAACGCGTCGGCGGCGTAAAGGAAATGGAGACCGACGTCCGCATCATCGTCGCCTCCAACGAGAACCTCCAGGAATCTTACCGGAAAGGCAAATTCCGCGAAGACCTCTTCCACCGTTTTAACGAATTTTCCATCGTCCTGCCGGCCCTCCGCCAACGCCGGGAAGATATTCCCCTCTTCGCAGAGTTCTTCCTCGCCAAAGCCAATAAAGAGCTGAACAAGGAAGTCTCAGGCTTCGAACCCGATGTCATGCAGATATTCCTCAACTATCCCTGGCCAGGCAACCTCCGGGAATTCCGCAACGTCATCCGCCGCGCAGGCTTGTTGACCTCCTCCGGACTCGTCAACGCCCGCGTCCTGCCCGCAGAGATTGTCGATACCAACGGCTATGGATTCATACAGTCCATCGAGACCCCGACAACCGCCCCTGTGCAGCAGCACCACCCCATCGCACACAAAGAGACCGACCTGAAGAACGCAGCAGCCCAGGCCGAATACGATACCATTATGAATGTGCTCAAACAGGTCAACTACAACAAATCCCGCGCTGCGGAAATTCTCAAGATCGACCGGAAAACCCTCTACAACAAGATCAAAAGCTATCAACCCTGATATACTCTACTAGTATACTTCAACTTTTACCCGCTGAGTGGTGTGGGCGCTGAAATAACCCAGCGCCCCATTGCTTATATTACTCACCGGATTGGCCGGAGTAGCCGTCTGAAATCCATTGCTCCCCGTCACCCCCGATAGAGTGAAAAAATAATCGTACACATTCTTGTCCACACAATTCATCGTCAGCATCAGCTCGTCCCCCCGCTGCAGGTAGGTGCTGTCGTTATACAACGGCTGCTCGATATACCTCCCGTCCGAAAGCCGGTCCTCAAAAACAAATACGTCCGGTATCACCCTCCCCCTTATCGACTCGGTGAACTGGTAATAGTTCCCCACCCCCCGCGGATCCTGGAAATTCACGACCGCATTGATGTCCTTATGATTGTTGATATCGGTATTCATGGCGAAAGTTATCGAGTCCAGCGCCACCTGCTTCGGCATAACAGACCGCGCCGTATAGACCTCCCCCCCAATCGTCACCGACAGCTGATAAACATGCCCCGGCACCCCCGAATACGTCCGCGTCGTATACATCCCCGCATCCGACTCCTTCAACACCGCGACCAAACCATTATTGCTGTCCGTCACCGTAACAACAGCCCCCGAAACAGGCGGATAGCTGTTGCTGGCCGAAAAAACCACCGACCGCGATATCTTCACCTGCGGCGTCTCCCCATTCGCCACCTCACCCTCAATGACCAGCTGCGACGGCGCATCCCGAAGCTCCACGCTCACCACCTTCTTACAGGCAATCCCCCCCAACAAAACCCCCACGATCAAAAATCCCTTTTTCATTGGCTCAAAATTTAAAATTTCACGTCACCGAGAGTGTCCACACCCCGGCCGGCCCTCCCCCATCAACAGTATCCACCCTTCCCCCGTTAAAACCTGAAATTCCACGTTACCGATGGTATCCATCGGAACAGGGCATACCTCAGCGCCTGCGTCTTCGTCGGATCATCCGGGTCATTCTGGAACACGATACTATACGCGTTCTCCCTTCCATAAAGATTATATACCGAAAAGGTCCAGCTGCTCTCGTATCTTTCCTTCTTCTCCCCGCTCACCCTGCCCCCTCCCGTCACACGAGACACTCTCCTGCCCTGCAGCGTAGCCGCCACATCCATCCTATGATACGCCGGCATCCGATACCCATTCCGCTCCGAATACAAAAAGGCCGTCTGCCCCGCCACCTGGTACTTCCCGCTGGGGAAAGTCACCGCATTCCCGGTATAATAGACCCAGGTCCCCGACAGCGTCCACCGCCGGCTGGCCTGGTAGATCCCTACTACCCCAATATCGTGTGTCCTATCCTGCCGGGCCGGATACCACTGACCCCGATTGACACCATCGATCCGAAGCTCGGTACGGGATAAGGTGTAGCTGACCCAACCGGTAAATCGCCCCTCCTTCTTCTTCAGGAACAGCTCCAGCCCATACGCCCTCCCCCTGCCATCGATCACCTGCGACTCCACGTTCTCATTCGCTATCAGCTGAGCGCCGTTCTTGTAATCGATCTGGTTGCTCATCGTCTTGTAATACCCTTCCACCGACAGCTCGTATCGGTCTTCGTTAAAATTCCGGAAATAACCCAGCGACACCTGGTCCGCAACCTCCGGCTTCACATTATTGCTGCTCGGTATCCACAGATCGGTAGGATTGGCGGAAGTAGAGTTGGACAATAGGTGCAACACCTGCGTATTCCGGTTATACCCGGCCTTGATGCTGCTGGAGGCCCCCACCTGCCAGCTCACGGATACACGCGGCTCTGCGTTGATATAGGTCTTCACGAACCTCCCGGCCCGGTACTTCGCGGAGTCGGTGGTATTCCCCGCGCTGTCATAGGTATAAAATACGCCGGGACCGACAACCGAAAAAGAGGTAGCCCTCAGTCCATAACTAAAATGCAGGCTCTCCGCCGGCGACCACTCATGGGAAACATAAACCGCATTCTCAAGACTATACTTCTTCTGCAGCGACAGGGAATTGTAGCTGGACTGCCGCGAGGCGGAAATGACGCCGGGAGAGATGGTATGATGGATGGCGCTGAGCCCGAAGTCGATCTTGTTGCTGGCATCGATATAATACTGCAGGTCATCCTTCAGATTGAGGTCCCGGATATCGGACGTGATGTTGATATCGTTGTTGTTGGAATTGATCCGGATCTTATAGCTGTAGTCGCTGTAAATGAACGACGCATTCGAAAAAAGCCGGCTGTTGAAGACGTGATTCCAGCGAGCCGTACCCGTAGCATTCCCATAGTCGATGCCAAAGGTCTGACCAAACGCCAGATTATCCCTCCCGAAATACCCCGACAGATAGATCCTGTCCTGCGCGCCCAGCCGGTAGTTACCCTTAATATTCAGGTCATAAAAATAGAGACTGTTCTGCCTCGTCGAAGAGTCCCCGGACAGCTTCAGGAAAACATCGGCATAGGTGCGGCGGCCGCTGACCGAAAATGAGCCCTGATCCTTTACGATGGGCCCCTCCGCATTCAGCCGGCTCGAGATCAGCCCGATACCGCCCCCGAAATGAAAATCTTTATTGTTCCCGTCATTCATTCGGATATCCACAGCCGAAGAAAGCCGGCCGCCATACTCCGCCGGCATAGCGCCTTTATAGACCGTCACGTCCTTGATCGCATCGGAATTGAACGTAGAAAAGAAACCCAGCAGATGAGACGGATTGTAGACCGTAGCCTCGTCCAGCAGTATCAGGTTCTGATCCGCCCCGCCGCCCCGCACATAAAAACTGCTGTTGCCGTCCCCCGCGAATTGAATGCCCGGCAGCAGCTGGATGGTCTTGAGCACATCCTTCTCTCCAAAGATCACGGGGATATTGCGGATCTCATCGGTCGTCAGCTTCTGCACACCCATCAATGGCCGCGCTATATTCTCGTTCCTCTTCTGCGCGCTGACCACGACGCCGGTCAGCGTCCCCGTCACAGCATCCAGGTCGACCGGCTGCACGATATTCCTGTGCAGGTCAACCACCACCGTATCCGTCGGATAGCCCGTAAAACTCACCAGTAAATGATACTTGCCCGCCAGGGCGCTGATCGCATAGTAACCATAGGCGTTACTCTGGACACCGCTTCGAGGGACCTCCTGCAGACTCACACTGGCGCCTATCAGCACTTCGCCCGTCTTTCGGTCCCTTACGGTGCCGCTAATAGTATACCGGCCCTGCCCCTGCGCTATCGCCGGAAGGAAAAATAGCAGGCCTAACCAGCCCCCAATCCATTTATTGAAATAACTCGGCAAGCGACGGGTCCCTATAGTCTGCAATATAGCCAAGGACATTCGGATACGAAAGGAATTCGCTCTTCCCGTGCATGGTGGTCAGCACGACGCTTTTCATTCCCGCCCGCAGAGCCGCCTCCACTCCCTTCGGGGCATCCTCGAATACCACGCATGAGGCCGCATCTACCCCCAGCCCTTCCGCCGCCTTCACGAACGTTTCCGGATCGGGTTTGCTGATAACCACTTCATTAGCGCTGACGATCACCCGGAAATAGCGCCGGATGTCCAGGTTGTCCAGGACAAAATCGATATTAAAAGGAATAGCAGCCGACCCGATGGCCATTAAGATACCCTGCCGGCTCGCCCTCTCCAGCAGCTGGGATAACCCCTCGATCAGCCGCAGATGCGGCCGGAATGCATCCTGGTAGTTCGTCTCCTTTTTCCGGGAGATAGCCTCCACCTCCGCAGCCGTAAAATGCCCCATGCCAAATATCCGGTCCAGCAGTTCCTCATTCTTCCCATACATATGGCTCTTCACCTGCTCCCGCGTAAGCCCCGCCTTTAGATCGCCGTTGAGAATATTGAACCACGCGATACTGTGATACTCCATGTCGTCGATCATCGTTCCATTCAGGTCGAAAATAAAAGCCTTATACCTGCCCATCCTTTTTTTTACGAAGATAAACCCTAATTTTAACGCCATGAAGCAATTTACATGGGGTATCATCGGGCCCGGAAAGATCGCCAACAAATTCGCAGTCGCCCTGACCCTTGTTGAAGGCGCCCGCCTCGGCGCCGTCGCCTCCCGCGATATTGCGCGCGCCCTGTCGTTTGCAGACGCACACAACAGCAGCCCCGAGGATCCCATCCGCGTCTACGATAGTTATGAAGCGCTGGCCTCCGACCCTTCCATCGACGCAGTCTACATCGCTACGCCCCATGGCTATCACGCCGAACACGCCATTCTTTGCCTGAGCCATGGCAAGGCCGTCCTCTGCGAAAAGCCCATGGCTCTCTCCGCCCGTCAGGTGAGCGAAATGATAAATGCCGCACGCACCCACCGCGCCTTCCTTATGGAGGCCATGTGGACCCGTTTCCTGCCCCTGACAGAACAGATCACCCAATTGATCGGCGATGGCCAGATCGGCGACCTCCGCTATATCCGCGCCGACTTCGGCTTTCTTGCCCCCTTCAATCCCGACGGACGCCTCTTTGACCTCCGCCTGGGCGGCGGCTCCCTGCTCGACATCGGCATCTATCCCCTCTTCCTCTGCCTCCACCTGCTCGGCGAACCCCAACAGGTCACAGCCGTCGGCCACCTCGCTCCCACAGGCGCCGACGATACCTGTCACGCCATCCTCCAGTTCCACGAAGGCCGCTCAGCAGTCATCACCAGCACCCTGACCTGCCAGACCAGCATCACCGCCGAGATCGCCGGCACACACGGCGCCATCCACATACCCACACCGTGGTACAAGAACGACCGCTTCACCATCCAACACTCCCCCCAACCATCCGCATCCGCCCAATCCCGCCAGGCTCCTCCGGACCAATCACCCCCGGCCTCCCAGCCTGCCCAATCACCCGGGTCTACCATATCCCACCAGTCACCCGCGACTACTCAACCGCCCCAGTCACCCGGGACCACTCAATCGTCCCAGTCACCCGGCGGCACTCAATCTGCCCAATCATCCAGGGCCACCCAATCTGCCCAGTCCCCCGGACCCACCCAGTCTTCCCAGTCCCCCGGAGCCACCCAATCTTCCCAGGCCCCCGGAGCCACCCAGTCTTCCCAGTCCCCTGGAGCCATCCGATCATCCATATCCCCCCAGGAACCCCAGCTCATCCAGCTGGAACCCATGATCAATGGCTTCGAATACCAGATCCGTGAGACCATGAGCTGCGTCTCCTCCAACCAGATCGAAAGCCCCAAAATGTCTTTTGATTTTAGCCTCCTGATGGCCCGCACCATGGACACTATCCGCACCCAGCTTGGGGTCAGATACCCCACCGAATAAGCGGTCCCCTACAACGAATGTCTTAGTGTAAGATAGAACGGCACCTCTTCCTGCCGATGCGTATTCTCCAGTATCTGCCTGGCCGCCATCACCCCCATCTCCTTAAAATCGGTCGAGATAGTCGTGATCCCATTCAAAATGATCTTCTTCAACGGCGTCTCATTGTAAGATATAACCCCCACCTGCCTCCCCAGCTCCAGCTTCAGCGAAATGATCCGCTCCACCAGCACCACCAGGTCCTCTTCCATCAGGTTGATATACACCTCCCCCTCGCCGATCGGCTCGTCAGCTATCGAATGCACCACCTTATACGTAAAAGCATACTCCTGACAGAACCTGCTGCAGCCCTTCAGTATCTCCAACGGATGATAGGTATAGCTCGGAAAGATGAGCTTTATCGTATGATACTTGCTCAGCTGCTCCTTCGCCTTCTCCAGAGCAGAATAGATATCCTGCTCGAAGTTCTGATATACCGCCGCAAACTCCCCCGTAATGCCGGGTATCATCTTGTCCAGCACCAGCAGCTTCTCCTTGGGTAATGTGTTGATGATATCCTGAGCATTCTCCCCACCCTCAAGAAAATGCGGGATGATCACATAGTGCGAGTAGTCTTCCTTCCGGTCGCTCAACAGCTTCTTGAACAGGTTGAAGTCGTTGTTGTAGATATAGAAATCCACGACGGTATACTCCCCGATACTGGCGATAAACGCGTCGTACAGTATCTTCTTGTGAGCAGAGAGCTTATTGAACAGCAGGAATATCTTCAGCGTCTGCCGGAAATCGGTATTCTGAATAAAATATCCCTTCCCCGGCACCGACCCCAGGACCCCCATCTTCTTCAGATATTTATATCCCTTCTCCGCCGTATCCCGCGAGATATCCAGCTCAAAGCTCAGCTCATTGATGGAAGGCATCAGGTCATTCTTCCTGATCTTACCCATCTCGATCGCCTTGAGGATCGAATTGGTCAGCTGAAGATACTTGGGCGTCGCCGCAAACTCATCCACCCGGATCCAGTCGAATATGTTCTCGTGCTTCATCAGCACAATTTACGGCTGTTTCCTCACATACTTCCCATCCTCGAAAACAACACTATAGTCTGAAGCAAAAAAACTACTCTTATAATAATAATCCGTCGTAATTATCTGCGCGCCGGAGGCGCAAGCTGCCACAAACCCCGTCTTATCATTTGCGCGAGCCTCGCGCGTATCCGAGTCAGCCCTCGTCCGCACCATATACCCCTTCTTCACCATCGCACTGATCTGCCCGTCCTTTGGATTGTTCATGATCATGAACGCAGCCTCCGGAGTCCCCGCCGGCGAATCCGTAAACAACACCCGACCCTTCAATGACGCATGGCCCTGTATATAGGAAACCCTGTGCTCTCCACCCTCATCGAGGATAAAGATGAACTTCCCCCGCGCCTCCTTCATCGTAGGCCAGTGCCCCGCCAATACCGCGGCCTCCAGCGTCGGCGACGCCCCCCGGATATCGTCGGGCTCGATCAGATAGCTGCGGCCCAGATGGTCCAGTATTTCCTTATCCAGCCGGTCAAACACCTCTGCCGTGAACTTCTCTGGCACGCTAAAGCCCGGCGCCTTGATCTCCGCATCTTTGGCATTCATGGTGATGTATATCGGGTAGTGATCCGGATGCGCATCGGACCAGGTCTTCAGCTGCCTCAGGCATCCCGCGAAAGTCGGGCAGTTGCTCCTGGAGTCCAGATCCTGCACATGAAAGACCTTGAACCCCGGCTTGCTCATCTCTCCCTCGGGATCATAGGCAGGAGGATGACTGGCCGCTTCCCACTCCAGGCCCTTCGGATGTGCATATTTTCCACCCTTTTCATCCGCATACACGTCGATCTCCAAATTACGCAGCCCAAGATCCAGCTGCTCGCCCAACGATACGTGACTGTATTCGAGCCCCATGGCAGCCTTCGGGTTCTTCGCCTTGAATATCGAGAACAGCGCCGTATCGATCGCTTTTTTATAGCTGTTATGCGAACCAATGACCTGCACTTTATTGATGGGAAGATCGTCAAAACCCGAGTCGCCGATTTTCAATAAGAGTAACCCTATAAGAGAGAAAAAAATTGCTTTCATGTTTCTGCTTTGGCACAAAGCAAGTTCCTTTCCTTTCAATTAGTTGTGACATCTGATTACGTAATTGTTAATTCAGCACTTATCCACTTATCCACATCGACTACGCAAATTTTTAGATAGCCACGAGCATAAAATAATATTCCAGTTACAATTGCATAACATGTATTTTATCTCTTTGCCGCCTAAACGTTAGCAACAGGTTTATAACATTGATCACTAAACGAAACTTATTTCACCAACCAAAACACCATTCATCATGAATGTAATTCCAAGGCTCTTTTTTTTAGCCCTCGTGTTTCTTTCCCTCACCACCTATGCCTTTCAGCCAGCGCCCGGGAAGCTGAAAGGTGTGGTCACCGACGAGAACAACACCCCTTTAGCAGGCGTTAGCATTGTAGTAAAAGGTACCGGCAAGGCCACTACGACCGACGCAGAAGGCAAGTATTCCATTACCACCGACGGCCCGGGCGCAATCCTCCAGGTCTCCTATGTCGGCTTTATCCAGAAAGAGATCAGGGTCACCAAAGGCACAGACATCAACGTCACCCTGGTATCGCAGACCAAACAGCTGAACGACGTAGTCGTCATCGGCTACGGTACGGCCGCCAAAAAAGACATTACCGGCTCCATCACCACGGTAAAATCAGAAGACTTCAACCCCGGCGTACTGACTACCCCAGCTGAGCTGCTGCAAGGTAAAGTACCCGGTCTCAACGTTACAAAAAGCGGCGACCCCAACGCAGCGCCCGCCGTCGTATTGAGAGGCCCCTCCACCATCCGCTCTACCGGCGGGGCCATGGAGCCCTTCTACGTCATCGACGGAGTACCCGGCGCGTCCATCGACCTGCTTGCCCCCGCCGACATCGAAAGCATCGACGTACTGAAAGACGCATCGGCTACTTCCATCTACGGTTCCCGCGCAGCGAATGGCGTTATCATCATCACCACCCGCCACTCAAAACCTGGCCAGACCCGTCTTACCTACAACGGCTACGGCGCACGGGAAGAAGTATCCAAACAGATCAAAATGCTCACCGGCGGCCAGCTGCGCGCCTACCTCAAGGCGAACAACGACGCCCTGAAGCCCGGCGTGGACGACGACGGCTCGAACACCAACTGGCAGAACCTGCTCGAACAGATCGGCTACTCCCAGTCTCATACCCTGTCCTTTGGCGGCGCTACCGGCAGCACCGACTTCGGCGGCAGCGGAACCTATCTGAAAAACAACGGTATTCTAAAAAACACCTCACTCGAGCGTACGACCCTCAAGGGCTACCTCAGCCAGCGTTTCTTCGACAACCGCCTCAGACTGGGCATCACGCTGACCAACAGTCATACTAAGAACAATGACGTCGTCCAGTCCTCCGTCCTCACAGGGATGCTGTTCTATCTGCCGACCGTCGCGCCCTACAATCCTGACGGGACTTACAAAGAGAATTTCACCCGCACCGGCAGCGGAACGCTGAACCCACTCTCGCTGATCAACGAGAACGCCGCCCACACGGACGACAACAAGACATTGATCAACGCGATCGCACAGGTCGACATCATAAAGGGACTGAGATACACGCTGTCATTCTCCACCCAGCGCGACCAGTACCTGTATAACTTCTACGCGACCTCAAAATCGAACATCTATCTCAATTACAACGGCAAGGCGATCCGCAACTCTTACCTGAACACCAGCAACGTAGTCGAATCCTATTTCAACTACGACCGCACCTTTGGCGAACATAGCATCAAGCTGCTCGGAGGTTACTCTTACCAGCAGGACCGCAACAACGATGGCTTTGGTGTCCAGACGCAGAACTTTTCCAACGACAACCTGACGTATAACAACCTGTTCCTGTCCAATCCTTCCGGACTCTCGCAGGTGCCCTTCGATAACAACCCGATATCTACCCTTCGCCTGATATCTTACTACGGGCGCGTTCAGTACTCCTATCAGGATAAATACCTCCTGCAGGGTTCGCTGAGAAACGACGGTTCCTCTGCGTTTGGCGTCAACAACCGCTGGGGCTATTTTCCGTCCGTTTCTGCGGGCTGGAACATCGCCAGCGAAGACTTCATGAAGGATATCACGATCGTCGATATGCTCAAGCTGCGCGCGGGCTACGGAGTATCCGGCAACAGCACCGGCTTCAATGCCTTCTCCGCGCTGCTGGTATACGGTACCCCCGCTGCCCCCAAATTCGTGTACAACGGCAACGTCACCAACGCTATCGACCCTGTTCGCAATCCCAACGCCGACCTGAAATGGGAAAGCACCGGAACTACCAATATCGGCGTCGACTTCGGCATCCTGAAGAACCGCATCACAGGTTCCGTGGACTATTATATCAAAAAGACCACCGACCTTATCTACGACCAGTACCCCGTATCGGCGACCCAGTACATCGTCCCCACCTATACGGCTAACGTCGGCAGCATCAGGAACAGCGGTATCGAGGCAGTGATCAACGCCACGGTGATGAAGACAAAGGACTTTACCTGGAGGACTTCCGCCAACGTGGCGCACAATACCAACACGATCCAAAATCTTTCCAACGATAAATTCGTCATCAACTACATCCAAACCGCACAGCTCGGCGGCAAGGGTCAGTCCGGCAACTACAGCCAGATCATCCTTCCTGGCCAGGCGCTCGGCACATTCAAACTCTGGCACTATATGGGCAAGAATCACAACGGTGTGAGCACCTATCAGAACGCGGCCGGGTCGACCATCGCCACTCAGCCGCTGACTACCGACGCCCGCCTTGCCGGTAATGCTCAGCCCAGGCTCATCTATGGCTGACGAACAATTTTTACTACAAAGGATTTGACCTCAGCTTCCTGGTGCGCGGTGTACTCGGCAACAAGATCCTCAACGCCACACTGGCCGGCCTGAACGACCCCGTCGACGCTAAGCTGCAGAACATTCCTGCATTCACCCTCGGCGAGTCGCACAGCGACATCAATGCCTACCTGATCTCCGATCGTTTCCTCGAAAGTGGCTCTTACCTGCGCCTGGACAACGCGACCCTTGGCTATACGTACAAGCCCCATACGACCAGCATCAAGAGCCTCCGCTTCTATGCAACCGGGAATAACCTGTTTGTCATTACCAAATACCGCGGCATCGACCCCGAAGTCAACCTGGGCGGCCTGACACCAGGCATCGACAACCAGAACTTCTATCCCAAAACCCGTACATACATCATCGGCGTAACCGCGAATTTCTAACTGTCAAAATTCAAACAACAATGAAAAGAACATATATATATCTTTCAATCCTTATAGCAGTCCTGTTTAGCTTCAGTGCCTGCCGGAAATTAGACGTACCGGTCGAGTCCCAATACATAAAAAGCACCTTCCCGGTAACTACCAATGACTACAATTCGCTGATGGGTAGCATGTATTCCAACCTGGCCTCCCAGTTCGCGATCCCCTATTGGCGCATGCAGGAGCTCAGCACGGACGAGGCCATCCTCCCCGCCCGCGACGGCAACTTCGACGACGGCGGCCAGTACCGCCAGATGCACTACCACACCTGGACATTTGACCACCCGTACGTCAACACCATCTGGCAATGGGGCTTCGGCGGAGGCATCAACAACTGCAACTTCATCCTCTCCGTCCTCGCCACCAGCAAGCTCAACGATTCCACCAGGACGGCCTATTCCAACGAAGTAAGGGCCATGCGCGCCCTATACTATTTCTTCATGATGGATCTCTATGGCAACGTCCCCATCATCACAACGTATCCTGTCGACAGCCTGCCGGCTACCCAGCCCCGCGCAAAGGTCTATGCCTTCATCGAGTCCGAGATGAAAGACCTCGCCCAAAAGCTGCCATCAAAAACCAGCAGCCTCGCTGCCAACACGACACAATACGGCCGCCCTACCAAAGCCATGGCCTTCGCCGTGCTCGCGAAGCTGTATATGAACTCGGAGATCTATATCGGCACACCCCGCTACAGCGACGTAGTGGCGATGGCCGACAGCATCCAGAAAAACCAGAATTACTTCCTCGACGCCAGGTTCCGCGACATCTTCCTGCCCAACAACGGTCCCCAGATCAACGAGACCATCTTCGCGATCCCCTATGACCAGCAGATACCGGGCAACCAGTTCACCCGCTTCGGCTTCTTCTACTACCTGGTCAACGCCTATGGCTTCAACGTAGGCCTGAGCATCGCCATGAGCACCACGCCGGAATTCTACGCCCGCTTCAACATCCCCGGCGACTTCCGCACCAAAACCTGGCTCGTAGGACCTCAGTTCGTCCCCGATGGCCAGGGCGGCTTCACCAACACGCCCGTCTACTATCCCGCCCCCAACAACAATGTCCAGATCGTCATCACGGCACCCCTCATCCTGGTCCCGCCCAAACCCATGGACCTCGGTAACACCACCGCCAGCCAGGCCGAAGGCGTCCGCTCCATCAAATACTATCCCGACCCGACCACCATCCAGGCCACCCGCCTCAACGGCAACGACGTCCCCGTCTTCCGCCTCGCCGACATCTACCTGATGAAAGCCGAGGCCATCCTGCGCGGCGCCGCCGCCACCACCATCAACGGTACGCTGCAGACGCCCCAATACCTGGTCAACAAGCTGCGCGACCGCTCCGGTGCCCAACAGTGCCCCAACGTCACCCTCGACACCCTCCTCGACGAACGCGCCCGCGAGCTGTCCTGGGAAGGCTGGCGCCGCGACGACCTCCTGCGCTACGGCCAATACGAAAAAGAATATATCCTCCCCAACGACGCACTGAGCATGGACAAGAGCGAATACCGCCGCCTCTTCCCCATCCCCATCAACGAGCTGAAACTAAACACCAACCTGGTCCAAAACCCAGGCTATCCCGGCAGATAAGCCATCCCCCACAACCCCACAAAAAAAGCCGGCCCCAAAAAGGCCGGCTTTTTCCTTGCCCGCTCCCCCTCTTCCCCCGCGTCACCATCCAACACTCTTAAATCCGCCCAATTTCCCCCAAAAAGATTATTTTTTCTCCGTACCTTTACCCCATCGGCGGCTGGGCTTCATCGCCCCCTAACGACAAAGACTTGAAAAGGGCTTCACGTGTAGCCCTTTTCGCTTTTTAGGATTTCAAAAACTCGTTTACTCCAAATCAGCTTCTTGGGTAACCTGTAAAACCGGCTCCTATAAAACAAAAGTATCTCCTTGATCAAATCATTTTTACCCGTGCCGCTCCGTAAACCATCGATTAAGGCACTCGCTGTAATAGCAGATCTTACATCCAATACAACCCTCGCTGCCTGATTGGAGCCTCCAATAATTCTTTTAGCGACCGTATCTGGAAGAGTTGTAGAAATACACTTCAAATCAGCTTCAAGGATAATAGTATCCCTCAACAGATATACATCAAATTTTTTATCGTTTCTTTTAAAAAGCCCTGTGGGTGCAAATACTACATCGTAGTTCATTTGAGCAAGGCAAATAGCAGTCCTTTTCTCATGCGTATATTGCAGCGTTTCATTTTCAGACAAAACACACCTCTCAGTATTCTTATCCCGGTAATGCATACACCAACCGTCAAAAGAAAGAATTTTTATTATCAGTTCCCTTCTCAGCTTTGGATCACTAGCTTCCTGGCACTCTTTTATCGCTGCGACAAAAGCCATGCCCTCCTTCTGTCTCTTCAATCCCTTTTCCACATCCCATCTTTTTATCCTGCAAACCTAACATTTCTTTATCCGCAAAAAAGATGAAACTTTACCCTCCCTCCGCGCGTGAACCATTCTGACACCTCAACGTGAACCATTCTCACACTTCACGTGAACCACCCCTACGCCCCAACGTGAACCATTACATTCAATAAAACCCCGCATCACTCATCTCCTCATCCACCAAAAACACCGTCATACTCCTCGGCCCATGCGCCCCCAACACTAACGACTGCTCTATATCCGCCGTCTTCGACGGCCCCGCAATAAATGTCGCAAACCCATATCCCCCGTCCATCCCCCCGATCCGCTCATAGGCCACATGCATATTCGCCACCACATCCTTCTTCTTTATCACCAGCACCAAATTCTGCGCTATAAAAGGCAACGCCCTCTCGATCATCCTGTCCTCCGTTATCCAGCAAGCCCCATTCTCCGCCACCCCAAAATGCGCCCCCAATACCGCCAGCCCAACATCCTCCAGTTCATGCGGATCAGCATAACTCCTGGCCAACTCCCCAAATCCTTCCAGCTCCGGACAACCCGTCACCACCCTTCCAACCCGCGGATACAACTCCCGCAAAATAGTCGCTATCCGGTCAAACCCCGACACCACATAAGCCGACCCGCCAATCGCCTCCAGCGTCTTCACAAAAACCTCCGCCAGGGCATCCCCGGAAACCGGACCATCCCCCGGGACGCCCCCATCACCTCCCGAACCCACACCCCCAACACCACCCGCCGGAATCTCCGGCAACTCCCTCCACTCCGGCTGATTCCCCTTCACCGTTTTCAATATATTCTCCCTGCTGCTCATTTCTTATTCTTTTTATACCATTCACCAAAAGACTGCTTCGGAACAGGCGGCATATCCCGCTGCTTATACCACGGATTCATCCCATTGTTGACCGTAAATGGCGCATTCAGCATAAACCACCTCCCCATCTTCCCCGCCCCACGATAGACCGACGGATTCGACAACACCCAGGTCATCGTCTTCATCGCCGCCTTCTTCCCCAGCGGCGCATGCCCGCTCTGCACCAGCACCTGCCGCCATTTATACAGCTGCTCATGAATATCGATCTTCACCGGACACACATTCGAACAGGAGCCACACAACGTCGACGCAAAAGGCAGATCAGCATACTTCTCCCTGTCCAGATTCGGCGCCAGTATCGACCCTATCGGCCCGGCCACCGCCGTATGATAACTATGCCCCCCGCTCCGCCGGTACACCGGACAAGTATTAAAACAGGCTGCACAGCGTATACACTTCAACGAATTCCTGAACTCCTTCCGCCCCAGATGAACGCTTCGGCCATTGTCCACAAGAACAATATGCATCTCCTTTCCCAGCCTCGGCTTCTTAAAATGACTCGAATAGGTGGTGATCGGCTGCCCCGTCGCACTACGCGTCAGCAGCCGCAAAAACACCCCCAGATGCTCACGCCGCGGGACGATCTTCTCTATCCCCATACAGGCAATATGCACGTCGGCCAGATGCGCGCCCATATCGGCATTCCCCTCATTGGTACAAACCACGAACTCCCCCGTCTCCGCAACGGCAAAATTGACTCCCGTCAGCGCCGCCCGCCGCGTCAGGAATTTCTCCCGCAGATGCAGCCGCGCCGCATGCGTCAGGAATTGTGGATCGGCATTGCCCGCCGGCGTACCCAGATGCTCGTGGAATATCTCCCCGATCTCCTCCTTCTTCTTATGGATACAGGGCAGCACGATATGGCTCGGCGGCTCCTCCGCCAGCTGCACCACGCGCTCACCCAGATCGGTATCTATCACTTCTATTCCCTGCTCCTTCAAAAACTCGTTCAGATGGCACTCCTCCGTCAGCATAGACTTACTCTTCACCATCTTGTCCACTCCATGCCTGCGCAACAGAGACAGAACAATGGCATTGTGCTCCGCCGCATCGGCAGCCCAGTGCACCGTGACGCCATTGGCCGTAGCCGCCGCCTCGAACTGTTCCAGATATCCTCCTAAATTGGACAGAACATTGTCCTTGATACGCGAGGCAGTCTCCCGCAACAACTCCCACTCGGGAATAGTATGCGCCGCCTTATCCCGCTTCTGACGGATCCACCACAAGGTCTCGTCATGCCAGTTGACCCTGGCCTCGTCTTTATTGAAAGTATCCGCCAGAGCGGCATGATCTTCCTTTACGGCATGTCCCCGCTTACCCGCATGATCCTGTTTCATAACCTGCTATTCAAGATTTCTGCAATATGCCTTACCTGTACCCGGCTCTTCTGCCGGTGCAATATCCCCTCCATATGCATCAGACAACTCATGTCGGAGCCTGTAATATATTCCGCCCCGTGATGCAGATGGTCGGCCACACGGTCCTTCCCCATCTTCACCGACACCGCCTCCTCCGCAACACAAAAAGTGCCGCCAAAGCCACAACACTCATCCTGCCGCGACAACGGGATAAGCTCTATACCCTTCACCATCTTCAATAGCCGCTCAGGCTTCGAGAACGGCGCCGCCATCAACTCGCTCATCTGCGCCAGCTTCAAACCCCGCTGCCCGTGACAACTCTGATGAATACCAACTTTAAAAGGAAAACTCGCGTCAATCGCATCGACCCGCAACACATCCGTCATGAACTCGACCAGCTCATATATTTTTTTCGGTATCGTCGTGCCACGTCCACCCTCAGTCCCGGCAACCCCATGATCCCCTCCACCTCCGGCCTCAACCCCAACGCCCTCAGAATGCAAATGATCTTTTATATGCAGTACACAGCTCCCCGACGGGGAAACTATATAATCGAACTCCTCAAAATTTTTGATAAACAGATCATTACAACCCTTAGTCAAATGCTCAAAACCAGAATTGGCCATCGGCTGGCCACAACAGGTCTGGTTAGATGGGTAAACAACTTCACATCCGAATTTTTCTAATAACTCCAGCGTAGCTATGCCCACCTGCGGATAGAATTGGTCGACATAGCAGGGAATAAACAAACCTACTCGCATGACCCTAAAACTACTTATAATATTTCAAATCTATGATATCCCCCGGCAAAAAACGGCTGTTCCAGTGCGAATGAATCGCCAAAGCCGCACCCATGGCCGTCGCCTGAGGTATCGACGCCGCAAAAACTTCTATGTCCGGGAAGGCATCCGCCAACAGATGCATGTACACCTGGTTCTTTCCAAACCCTCCGTCCACAAAGATCCTCTTCACCTCCGTCCCCTCCAGCACCAGCTGCGTCGAAGCGACCTGCTGCTCCATGATATCCATGATCAGCCGGTGATAAGCCTGCTCCATGCTAACAAAAGCCGTCAGCTCCCGCTGCCCAAACACAGAAGCCCCCACCATCACCGTGTCCCCCTCTCCCACACCGGCCCCCATCTCTTTCAACCCATCCACCAGCTCAGGGTCAAAATCAATGGTCGCTACATAGGCAGGCAACTTATGAAAATGATCGGCAAGCCTCCGCACCTGCTGCTCGTGCTCATACCCCGCAAACAACCGCGACGCCTTCACCGGCGTGCCCTGATAACTCATATAACACAAACAATCCTTTTGCAGCTCCGCCACCGTCAGCGGCGAATCATTGAAAGGATTCATCGAGATACACCAGGTCCCGGTCGAGATGAGCACAAAAGGCTCCCTAAAACTCTCCAGGTACGGTATTATCGCCGCCGAACTATCATGCAGCCCAATCCCCGCGAACGGTATTGCCGGCATCTTCGTCGGAAATGACGGCCCCGGAAACGCGGAGATCGCCGCATCCCCCGAAACCCTCCCCCCCGGTAAACCCACAGGCACTACATCGATAGAAGGTGCTATAGGAGCAAGCTTTTCAATAATTCCCTCGCGGTACACCCATTCATGATAATTCGCCTGCGAAAAATTCCAGAGATTCGTATGACACCCGATGCTCGTAATATCCGAATACACCCTGCCCGTCAGCAGATAGCTGAGCCACTGCGGCAGATGCAGCGAGTACTTTATCCGCCCAAACAGATCCGGCTGAAGCTCCTTTATCCTGTACAACTGCATCCCCGAGTTCAGACTCCCCAGCACCGGCGAAGCCGTCAGCATCGAAAAAGTCACCTCTCCCCCATAGTTATCGTAAAATTTCTTCTTCAGGTCTTCCGGATAAGCCTTCAGGTAATTGTACAACGGAGCCACCGGCTGACCATCCTGCCCGATATGAACCAGACTGGCGCCATAGGCGGAGAAATTGATCGCCCGCACGTCGAACTCCGTCAGCGCCGACAGCTCGGCCAATGACTGACAAACCCACTCCCGCAGCGCAAACAAGTCCTCACAGGCGTCCCCGTCTTCGTCCGATACGGCATCACAAACAGTCGACCGCTCCCAGACGATCTTATAATGCTCGTCAAAAAGGAAAAGTTTCTTATTGGTCTTACCAATATCGAATATGGCTATGACATTCATATTATAATCCCGTGGCAACGGTCCCCGCACCTCTTTCTTTTATCAAATGTTCTCTTACCTTCCCGGCCCTGTACAAACCAAGAGGGTCCAGCGCGCCGCCGGCCCGCAAACGAGCCTCCGCCACCAGCGCCCGCACATCCGTCCGGAAAGCGCCCTGCAACAGCTCCTGCGCCGCCACGACGTCGTTGCCCTGCTGCGCCGCAACCAGCCGCTTCCGGTCTACCAGCAACGCCTGTGCGTAAGTAAGCATGATCGCCTCCACCGACTGTAACAAATCCTCCAGCGGATCCTTCACATTATGCGACGCATCGATCATCCATCCAAGGTCCGTCGCATGATTCATCGCCCTCGCGTCCATTCCGTCAACCAGCTCGTTAAAGATCAGGAACAATTGATATGGCTTGATACTGCCTACCGTCAGGTCATCATCCCCGTATTTGCTGTCGTTGAAATGGAAACCGCCAAGCTTGCCCTCCATCAGCAACAGGGCGACGATCTGCTCGATATTCGCATTCGGCAGATGATGCCCCAGGTCCACCAACGTATACGCCTTAGGCCCCAGCTTGGAAGCATACAACAGACTCTGCCCCCAGTCTCCGACAGTAGTGGAATAAAAATTAGGCTCGAACGCCTTGTACTCGACAAACATCTTCCAGTCAGCCGGCAATGCAGCGTATATCTCCTTCAAACCCTCCAGCGTATTCTGAAAAGCCTGTCGGAAATTCAACTGCCCCGGAAAACACGACCCGTCCGATAACCAGACAGTCAGCGACTTCGAACCCAACTCCTCTCCATATCGGATAACCTCGATGTTATGATCTATAGCCTGCTTCCGAACTTCCTTTCGCACATGCTGCAGCGAACCGAACTTATAACTGAGCTTCTGTCCCGGCTGGTCCTGGAAAGTATTCGAATTCATCGCGTCAAACTTCAGCCCGTACTGCGCCGCCAAAGCCCTGATCGAACTTGCCTGCTTCGGTATATCCCACGGAATATGCAGGGAAATGGCCCCACTGCTGCCATTCAGCGCATGCAGCAAACCCACGTCCCCGATCTTCTCCTCCAGGCTGCGCGGCTCGCCGCCACCCGAGAACCGGCCAAACCTCGTTCCTCCCGTACCCAGCGCCCAGCTCGGAATAGCCACCTGAAATTCGACCAGCTTGCCCAGCAATCCTTCAGCGTCAGCCAAACCGGCCGCAGCAAAGTCATACCTCCGGCGATGCTCTTTCAGCAAGCCCTGATTGTGCTCTTCTATCTTATATTTTTCTATTTGCATGTCTATATTATTTACTCCATATAAAATACTTCTTTCAACGGTCGCGTTACCGGCGAATTAT
>Ga0105239_10000812_pt1 | contig 44293 bp, 33 predicted proteins | sample KBSC44metaG_FD_92761 | JGI IMG/M metagenome (GOLD analysis project Ga0105239, IMG submission 92761) | Corn rhizosphere microbial communities from Kellogg Biological Station, Michigan, USA - KBS C4-4 metaG | ecosystem: Host-associated > Plants > Roots > Rhizosphere > Soil | place: Michigan, USA...
AGCGGGGTATGCTGCTCAATCAAAGCTATCTCACCACTACCCGCGTCGAGCTCATCTTCGAGATGCCATTGACGGAAATAGTATTCGACTTCTATGATAAGCTGAAAAGCCAGACCCGCGGTTATGCTTCCTTTGACTATCATCCGATAGGCAGGAGGGATAGCGATATCGTAAAAATGGATATTCTTCTCAACGGGGATAAGGTGGACGCCCTCAGCGCCCTTATTCACCGCGGCCGGAGCCAGGACTTCGGAAGAAAGCTCTGTGAAAAGCTAAAGGAGCTTCTGCCGCGTCAGCAATTCCAGATCGCCATTCAGGCCGCCATCGGCGCCAAGGTCATTGCCCGGGAAACTATCAGCGCCTTGCGTAAGGACGTTACAGCCAAGTGTTATGGCGGTGACATCAGCCGTAAGCGTAAGCTGCTGGAAAAGCAGAAGGAAGGTAAAAAGCGTATGCGCCAGATCGGTAACGTGGAAGTCCCGCAGGAGGCATTCCTGGCCGTCTTGAAATTGGATGACTAACGCATCTCTAAATCTATGCAGAAGATATCCTTTCTATTATTCTTCCTGGTCCTCCCTTTTCTCAATCAGGCCCAGGGGGTAAAGACTATCAGCTTCCGTCAGGAAAAGCTGAAGACCCGGCTGCAGAACTATTATATCGCCGGCGTAAAGGATGACAGACAGGATACTGCCACCATCGGCTCCGTACGGGCGGGTGTCTTCAGCAAAAAGTATGTATCCCTCAATCTGCCCGGCGGGGCCGCCGCGGCCATTTCGAATTTCCTGAAGATAAATCTGACACAAGATACCCGCACCAATCCCATTACGCTGCATATCGTACAGCTGGAAGTAGCCGAGAAGACGGGAGGACTAAAGGCCGAATCGGAAGTGCGGATGAATATAGCCTTTTACAATGCCGGCGGAAAGATCGTGGAATACAAGGGAAACAATACCGTACAATCTGCCATGGATGCCACCCGGTATATAGAAGAGCTCATAAGACGCGGTCTTGGCGATATGCTGCAGCAGTTCGATAGCTGGGCGGGTCAGAACCAGCAACAGCTGAAGGCCAGCAACAGCGGCCCCTCTGTCGAGGTAAAGGCAGAGATCGCCGCCAGTTCCGATGATACGGATAGGATTGCCTGGTCCACCGGACGGCCCCTGACATTGGATGATTTTAAAGGGCATCCGGATGATCTGAGCCGTGCCGGCGCCGCCACCAACAGCGGTCTGGATGTGAAGACCAGCCAGCAGACGCAGTTCAGCCAAACCAGGGTCGTCGTTACGATCCTGCCCTTTTTTGACAAGAACCGGTCCTGGTGCCGGACGAATAGCCGCAATGCCTACACCTTACAGCACGAACAGCAGCATTTCAATATCACAGCCATAAAAGCCTGCGAATTGGCCGACACCATCCGTAACTTTACCTTTACGCCAGGTAATTTTATGAAAGAGCTGGAACAGCTGTACAGACAGAAGGAAAAAGAGATCCAGCAGCAGCAGGAGCTCTATGATGGTGAGACCAATCATGGACAGATAGCCGTCGCCCAGGCCAAATGGGAACAGACGATCAGGGACATGCTGGGCAAACAGGGCTGCTACAGATAGGCCCGGAAATTGCAAATAGATTCGAATCAAACTAATAGCATACCCATGCGCACCCCGCTTCAAAAAGGAGAAAAGATATTGTTGGTCACCTACAGCAGCTGGACCCTGCTGGTCCTTCCTGTCCTCATTGCGCTGACAGGCTGTGCCGCCTCGTATTTCATAGGCTTTATCGAACGTTATGGATGGATCGCTGCTGTCCTGGGCATCCTTTATTTCCTATGGAAATATTATACGTGGAAGGTCAATATCTGGGTAGTGACCAACTATCGCGTAGTCGATGAGTCCGGTCTCATCAGCCACTATGCCAAAGAGAGTCCCCTGGACAAGATCAACAATGTCTCCTATGACATGACACCCATGGGCAGGCTGTTCAATTATGGGCATGTAGAGATACAGACGGCCGCCGAAGTGGGAGCAACGGATTATTTCAACGTCAATCATCCCCGCCGTCTGAAGGATACCATCACGGCCGCACAGTCGGAATACAAGACACTTCAAACCTCGGTCCACGCACAGCAGATGGCCGCAGCCATACAGCAGGCTATGCCGTATGCCGCCCACCCGGGACCGGCTTCCAATGCTCCTGCCATTGCTGCCGAGCTGGAAAAATTATTTGATCTTAAACAAAAAGGGGCATTGTCGGAGGAAGAATATATGCGCGCGAAGAATAGATTACTGGGGCATTAGGGGCAGAAACGGACCTGGCGGTCCTTTTGCAAAGACGCTAACCGATTGTCCTTCGGACGGCTTCGCTGTGCTCAGCCTTGGGGCTTCTTAACAGGCTTCTTCGGCGGCTTGGCCGGCGTAGTGGTCTTTGTCTTATCAGCATTCTGCATATTCTTCTCGGATTGTTCCTGCAGCTTCTGCTCATCGATGGCCCCATTGTCATCCATCATCTTATGGTCCTGCGGGAACTGACCGTCCCTGAGCTTGAAGTTGAATATCTGTTTTTCTACGTGCACCCACATGCCGTCCTGCCATTTGAATCCTTCGAAATCCCCATCCGGTATATAAGTGTCCTTTCTTGAAGCCTCTTCCCCTTCAGGCACCAGATGATCGAATAATACCATGTCCAGCTGCGGATCGTAATTGAACCGGGTGCTGGCGTCCTTCTTGTATTCGATGTTGTACCTGTATTGTGTACGCCTGTGTACAGAATCATTCTGGAAAGAAAAATAGGGTCCTCCGAAAATGGGCTCCCCGTTGCTGCGTGAAAACGTCAGCACTTCCATCCATTTCTTATTGCTGCTGCGGGTGAAGTCGTCAAATCCTAACAACGTATAATAATTGATACCCTGGTACGATTTCTCGATTATCTTGTAATAAATAGCGCCTATCCAGTTACGCCGGCTCCTCACAGAATCCAGCGGCTTGGCAGTGAACATGGAGACGTCAAAAAGAGGGTAGAGTTTCAGTGATCCATCGGGCTGATTCATCTGAATGGCCCCTTCCTGCAAAAAAAGCAGATCATCCCTTTTATACTGCCAGGTGAGGATCCGGAATGTGCTGTCCGGGGCATATAGCCTGGAGATACCTATCAGGCTGTCGAATGGATAATAAAAGGAGTGCTTCATCTTGAGGCTCCGCACAAGGGTGCGGATGAACTGGCTGTCTGCACGCAATCGCACAGCCGGGTCCCCGGCATTGATCAGCGAGTCCGACAATACCTTCAGGGAGTCCTCTTGTACCTGTAATGACTTCAATACGCTCCCGCTGATGGACGTCTGCGCATGCATTTGCTGAAAGCCTGTACAGCAGAAGCAAATGAGCACGATATAAAATACACGGTTGATCATATTAGGATTTTTAACGCTAAAGACATATCCGTATTTCATCGAAAATGCAAAGCTTTTGCAAAATCGTATAAGTTGTTAAAAATCATATCGATGGAAGGGTGGGGCAGTGCTGGCGCCGGGCTGGTGGTGCTCAGGAACACCGTATACATGCCTGCATTTCTCCCAAATTCCATATCGCTGATATTATTCCCTACCATAATGCTTCGGGAAAGGTCTATTCCCGGAATATCCTGCTGCGCGGCAAAGGCCATCCCCGGATTGGGCTTACGGTGCGGATGATCGTCCGACAGGGCATCACAGTAATATATCGCATCTATCCGGCCTCCTCCCGTCCTAACTGCCGCCGTCATCTTTTCATGAATGTCGGTCAATGCCTCCGTCGTCATTAGTCCCTTTCCAACTCCTTTTTGATTTGTCACTACCACGATACGGGGAAAGATCTCCGACAGCAAAGATAATGCTTCCAGTCCCCGTTCGTAAAATACGAATTCGCCATAATGGAAGATATAGCTCTGATCCTTTTCCACATTGATCACTCCATCCCTGTCCAGGAACAGCGTCCAGCAGTCATCTATCTTTTCCAGGTCCAGCATATTATGCATGAAAATATTCTTCTTCTACCAGCTGACAAATGATGTGTCCTATAAGCATATGGGCCTCCTGTATCCTGGGAGTGTTGGAAGATGGCACATTCACCAGGTAGTCGCTCCATTCTTTTAACGCCCCGCCGCTCTCACCTGTGAACCCCACTGTTATCATTTCTTTTTCCCGTGCTGTCTCAAAAGCCTGAATGATATTGGCGGAATTACCTGAAGTGGACAGTCCAATGAGCATATCGCCTTTTTTCCCAATACCCCTGATCAGCCGGGAATAGATCACATCATAGCTATAATCATTGGCTACCGCCGTGAGATAGGATGTATTACAATGCAATGCCTCTGCGGGCAAGGCTTCCCGGTTGATATAAAACCGTCCCGAGAACTCAGCTGCCAGATGCTGTGCATCTGCTGCGCTTCCTCCGTTGCCGCAGAAATAAATATGGTTGCCGTTGCGGAACACCGTAACGATGATATCCACCAGCTCCCCGATCAGCAGCACCAGCCGTTCATCCTTCAACAGCTTGGATTTTACGGACACCGACTCGCTGATACAATGCTTTATTTTATCTTTCATGAGTAAGTTTTAGAATGCTATCCACCAGCTTGCTCCACGAATATTTTTCCCTTTCCGTGCGAAGATGGGGAATAAAATGGTCGGAGCCTAATTCGAACATACGTAATATCCCTTCGGCAAGCGCGTCTGCTTCCGGCTTTACCACCAATCCCACGCGTTCATGCGGCACCAGGGCTGGCAGTCCTCCCACATCCGTGACGATCATGGGTATTCCGAAATGATAGGCCAGGGGAGTAACGCCGCTCTGCGTAGCATTCCGGTAAGGTTGTACCACGGCATTCGCGGCACAGAGATAATACTTTACATCCTGGTCGGGGATAAAATCCGTGCGCAGCAGCAGGCTGGATCCGATGTCAAGTCGTTCGATCTGTTCCCGGTAGGCCCGTTCGTCCTCGTAGAATTCACCTGCCACCAGCAGCTTGATACCCGCCGCCCTGATACGGCTGTCTGCCATGGCGTCGAACAGCATATCGAGTCCTTTGTATTTACGAATAAATCCGAAGAAAAGCAGCACCTTATCATCATCCCCGATGGTCAGCCCTGTTTGTCGCAGAGCGGCCCTGGCTTCCTGCCGGGTGACGGGCTCTCCAAAGTTGTCATACAAAGGATGCGGCACCTGCAAGGCTGGTTTCTTCTTTTCAAAGGATCGCAGGTCCTGCATCACCTTTTCGCTCATTGTGATATAGGCGTCGCAGCTTTTTAGGAAATACTTTGTAAAAGGGATATCACCTGGTCGCCGTTCATGCGGAACGACATTATCCGTCAGCGCAATAATACGGGTATGTTTGTTCCTGCGTACTCTTCGCAGAATGGTTCCCAGCGCAGGTCCCATAAGCGGCAGCCAGTACCGTACGACGATGATGTCGGGGCGGCGGCGTTTCAGCTCTTCGCCCACCAGCCACCAGTTGATGGGATTGATGCTGTTGACCCGTGAATGGATGGTGAGACCCTCCGGAGCTGGTTCGTCCGTATATTGCGAGCTGCCGGGGAATAAAAAAGAAGGATATTGTAACGAAAAGGAATAGATATGACAGTCGTAACCTTCCTGCATAAAAGCCCTTGCCAGCCGGTGATTAAATGTAGTGAGTCCACCTCCTCTCAAGGGATGCGCTGGACCCAGGATGATGACGGATCCTTTACTCATGGCTGATCCAATCCCAGTTTTTCTTCAATGAGATAATGGTTGCGGCCCTGTGAGTTACGGCCTATCAGCTCCGCTACAAAGCCGGTGAGAAAAAGCTGGCTTCCGAGGACCATCATGGTCAGCGCAATATAAAAAACTGGTTTCGTCGTCAGTCCAAAGGAAGTATAATGAGCCAGCTTGTTGGCAATAAGGTATATACTGGCGATAAATCCGATGAGAAAGCACAACACTCCCAGGGGACCGAAAAAGTGCATGGGCCGTTTGCCATATTTACCGACAAATGTGATCGATGCCAGGTCCAGCAGCCCTTTCAATCCTCTGCCCAGCCCACCGAACTTGGTATGGCCGTATTTGCGGGCCCGGTGCTGTACTACCTTCTCGCCTATACGGCGAAAGCCCGCCCATTTTGCAATGACAGGGATATAGCGGTGCATCTCTCCGTAGACCTCGATACTCTTGATGACCTTGCGACGATAGGCCTTCAATCCGCAGTTGAAATCATGAAGAGGTATCCTGCTCACACGCGCCGTGGTCCAGTTAAAGAATTTGGAAGGCAGGGTCTTTGAAATGGGGTCATGACGTACTTTCTTCCAGCCGCTGACCAGGTCGAACTTATCTTCCATGATCATTCGCCGCAATTCGGGAATCTCGTCGGGGCTGTCCTGCATATCGGCGTCCATAGTGATCACGACCTCTCCCTCGGCGGCTTTGAAGCCTTCGTTAAGGGCGGCAGACTTGCCATAATTGCGTTGGAACCGTATGCCCTTGATACATGGGTTGCTGCGGCGCAATTCATTGATGACCTCCCAGGAATTGTCCGTGCTGCCATCGTCTACGAGGATCATCTCACAGGAAAGGTTATTCGCCTTTACCACGCGGTCGATCCAGTTGCACAGCTCAGGCAGGGATTCGTCTTCGTTGTATACGGGTATGACTATCGATACATCCATGTGGTGCTTTATTATTTAAATGCCGTGTCGTGGAATTCCGGTTTTTTCTTTTTTACAATAGCAGCTATTAGCAGCGAGACCAGGAAAAAGCCTACATAGGTAACGCAAAGCCCTAACAGCAGGCTGGGAAGGGCGTACTGATTCTTTCCGCGTTGCTGGTCGAGCGCCTTATCGATATCTTCCTGATGAGCTCCCCATCTTCGCAGGAGCTGTTCGGTCTTGTTCAAGATAGCCTTCTCCAGGGCATCCCTGAAAGTGGGATCAATGAAATTCATCAATATCCAGCTAAAGATGGTTTGTAATGCAAGGGCAATGACAAAGACGAGAAAGGCGGCTTTTAGGGCATCCCTGAATTCAAGGTATCCATTCTGCGCCTTTTTTTCCATCATTGGCGCCACAACAGCCGCGCAGATCAGGATCACGTACCCAAACCAGCCGCCATATCCCAGGAAGGTGTTTATCCCTCCAAGATACAATAATGTGGTAAGAAGGATCGTGGCCAGACCTGCGAGCAATCCGCAGGTGACTGCGATAGGTATTTTTCCGGATTTCATATAATATTATGATTGGTGTGAGAGATCACTCCATACTACCCGCTCCCCATTAAGGATACCCAGCGCACGCCCTTTGAGGGTCTGACCAAGGAAAGCCGTGTTCTTCGATTTCGACCGCAGCATACCTTCTTCCACCTTTGTCGTTCCCGAAGGATCGAAAAGGCTGAGACAGGCTGTTTTCCCTTCCGTAACAGAGGGCTGCTCCATTCCAAAGATATCCCTCGGCGCGTAGGATAACAGACTCACCGTTCGTTCGACACTTAGCTCAGGGATCGCCGTCCGCAGCGCGGCATAGGCTATATCCAGCCCTGTCATCCCCGCCTTGGCATATTCAAACTCCACGATCTTGCTATCGTATTCATGGGGCAGGTGATGCGAAGCTATACAGTCTATCGTTCCATCCAGGACAGCCTGTTTCAATACCATTACGGAAGCTTCGTCCCGCAGGGGTGGGAAAACCTTCAGGTTTGTATCGTAATTGACAAGATGGGCATCGGTAAAAAAGAGATGATAGGGGGTCACCGAGCAGCTGACAGCGAGTCCGCCCTCTTTTGCCCTTCGTATATATTCCAATCCCCTGGGAGAGCTTACTCCTGTGAAATGCAGGCGGGAACCTGTATACCGGGTCAGCTTGATGTCCCGGGCAATGATCAGCTCCTCGGCCATCATGGGTTTGCCAGGCAGACCCAGCCGGGTGGAAACGATGCCTTCGTTCATTAGGCCATTGGCGCCTACGGTACGATCGTCCGGTACCTGGATCACCACTCCTTCGAAAGCCTTTACATACTGAAGCCCTTTCAGCAGCAGTCCAGCCGACTGGACGGGGCTGGTACCATCGCTAAAAGCGACAGCCCCGCTGTTCCGCATGTCGTACATTTCCGCCAGGTCTTTGCCTTCCAATCCCTTTGTCAGGGCGCCGATAGGGCGGATGTTCACGGGGAGTAAAGCCGACCGGCTCCGGATATATTCTACCTGGGACTTGCTGTCGATGACGGGCCTGGTATTGGGTATGACAAATACATCCGTGAATCCTCCTGCTGCCGCGGCACTGGCTCCTGTCTCCAGGGTCTCCTTGTATTCATAGCCGGGGTCGCAGAAATGGGAAAAGATGTCTACCCAGCCTGGAGAAACATGCAGTCCGGGATGACGGATCACCCTGTCGACTGTCTCCTTCAGCTGCTGTCCAATGGCCTTTATATGGCCATTTTCAATAAATATATCCCGGGTCTGTCCGTTGTGGGGCGACAGGCGGTCGATGATAGTAGCCTGTTGAATGAGTATCTTCATTTCCAAAGAATTGCGCGAAGATACGAAATTTGTATTTGTCAGCTAATGAATATCAGGACGATAAAAATGGCGGATAGAAGGACAATGAGAAGATTCTGTTTTATTTCCGGTGTCATATGATCTTGATTGTTAATTTTCAACTTTTTACTCATAGGTATGCCTACAGGCAGGTTTTGCCGGTGAGACAAGCAAATTCTCTTCTACGATGTAGATTGATCAGGAAAGCTAATAATGAGGAATAGAGAATTAGTGATAGGTGGGTTCAGCTGACACCAAGAAATTTTCGTGCCAGATTGGGAAAGATGTGAATATTTTAATTAATACTCCGCGAAGATGCGGTCTTTGTAACACCAGAGCCATTGCTCACCCGGCTGAGCGGAGATGATAACAGGGTGGTGGGTCTGATGATTGTGTTTGGTCATATGCCTGTTGGGTGAATCATCGCAGCATAAGGTAGCACCGCAGGTCTGGCAGACCCGCAGGTGAACCCATTCATCGCCCGTCTTTATACATTCTTCACAGACAAAGTCTTTCGATTTCTTTAATTTTTCGATGGCTTCTATATGTGAACAAGATGGATCGGTGTGCATATAATTAATAAGTTTTATACTTCTGCAAGGTATTTATGGACAAAACTGATGGCCATTGATCCTTCTCCAACGGCGGAAGCCACCCGGTTCATCGCTCCGGCCCGTACATCCCCTGCTGCAAAAATGCCGGGACAGCTCGTTTCCAGCAGGTAGGGGTCCCGATCCTGCTTCCATATTTTGCCAAAATTGGAATAGGTTTTCAGGTCGCGGCCCGTCTCCAGGAACCCCTTTTCATCTTTTATGATATCCAGGCCGATCCAGTCGGTATATGGACGAGCCCCGATAAAAATGAAGAGCGCATCCGCCGGGCGTGTCTCCGATGTCCGGGAGTCTACATCCTCGATGGTCAGCTCTTCCAGCCGCCCGTTGCCCGCCGCCGCGCTGATCTCTTTCTTTCCCATTACCTGGACATTAGGGCGTGTAGCCAGCTGGTCGATGAGATAGGCGGACATCGTGCTGGTAAGGTCATCCTTGCGGATGAGGACGTATACATTTTTTGCAAACTTGGAAAGATACATGGCTGCCTGTCCTGCGGAATTGCCCCCGCCTACGACATAGACCTCCTTATCCCGGAAGGCCGCGGCTTCGGTCATGGCGGCGCCGTAATAAATACCGGCGCCTGTAAAATCTGCTATGCCTTTGGTATCTAATTTCCGGTAGTCAACGCCCGTGGTGATCACGACGGAATGGGTGTCGATGCACTGATCATTATCCAAAATGACTTTTTTATATCCGTCCCTCTGCCGGATGTCCTTTACATATCCCGGGCAAAAAAGCTCTGCTCCAAGGCGGCTGGCCTGGGTGACGGCCCGCCGGGTAAGCTCTGCACCGCTGAGTCCTGTGGGAAAACCCAGGTAATTCTCGATCCTCGAGCTAGTGCCTGCCTGTCCGCCGGGGGAATGACGTTCGACCAGCAGGGTCTTGAGCCCTTCGGAAGCGCCATATACGGATGCGGCAAGACCTGCCGGACCGGCGCCGATGATCACCACGTCATACATATTGTTCTTGACGGAAGGGGTCAGGCCTATCTTCTCGGCCACAATAGTAATAGAGGGGGAAGTAAGAAAGCTGCCATCTTCAAGGAACATCGCGGGAAGGTCCTTTGAAAGTATATTGTTCAGCTTCATCAGATGTCCGCCTTCCTCATTATTTTCAACATCCAGCCATTGATAAGGGACCAGGTTGCCCGAAAGAAACTCTTTTATATCATGCGACTTGGGCGAAAATTGATAGCCAAGGACCTTGATCCCTTTAAAAGCAGGCCGGTATGAGCTTTGCCAGTCTTCCAGCAATCCGTTGATGACAGGATATAATCTGTCCTCCGGGGGATCCCAGGGTTTCATCAGGTAGTAATCCAGCTGAATATCATTGATGGCCCGGATGGCGGCATCTGTGTCCGAATAGGCCGTTAACAGCACGCGCTTGGCATCCGGAAAGTATTCGATGGCGTGTTTGAAAAAATCCACCCCTTCCATTTCCGGCATACGCTGATCCGAAATGATCAGCGCCACTGTTTCAGATTTATTCTTCAGGTCCAACAGACTATCCAGCGCTTCCCTGGCTGAGGTGGTGCTCAATATCCTGTAGTCATTGCGGTAATGGCTTCTAAGGTCACGCGAGATGGCGCGTAGTACCTGTGCGTCGTCGTCGATGGAAAAAATGATCGGTTGATTCATCCGTTCAAAATGTCTTTTTAATGGTCGGATGGAACCTCGCGTTCATCCAAAATGTTAAAAATAAGGTGCTCGGTTTCATAAAATGGGTCTTTTAGAGCTCGCAATTTAAATTAATTATGTTTCCTAATGTCTGCCGTTTGTCAAGGATAACTAACCGTCTATGAGGAAGCAGACGATAAAATCCGTCCGCCCCGGCCGGGAGTTGACTTTGACAGAACCGCGATGCTGCTGCACGATCCGCATGACCACGTCAAGTCCCAGTCCCGTGCCCTTCCCGATCTCTTTGGTGGTAAAGAAGGGATCAAATATCTGTGATTTTATTTCGTCAGGTATACCCGGGCCGTCATCTGTGATCGTCACTTCTACAAACTCCCTGTCCCGCCGGGTACGGATGGTCAGCTGTCCTTTTCCACTCGCTTCCATCGCATCCAGGGCATTGTCGATGAGGTTGGTCCATACCTGGTTCAATTCTCCTACCATGGCCTTTACTTTTGGCAGGGTCTCGTCATACTGCTCCGTCACGGTGACATTCCCTTTTTTTATCTTGTGCTGAAGGATGATCAAGGTGTTGCGCAGACCGTCGTGGATGTCTGTATACTCCTTTCCTTTCCCCTGGTCCATATGGGTAAAGCTTTTGATGGACTTCACGAGGTCCGAGATCCGCTGAGAGGATTTCTGTATATCCATCACCATCCTTTCCGTCACCAGGTTCGTATTGATCCAGTTAAAGACGGGGGAGAGGTATCTGTCGGGGATATGTTCCTTAAAGGACTCCATGTCCTCGCAGTTGAATGCATAATCCACAAAGTTCTCCGCCACCTCGTCGCTGTTGGTTACATGATGGTCATCCAGCCAGTCCCTTACGGCATCTTCTTTTTCAGTGCGTTGGATAAGCGTCAGCTTGGGTCTATCGCTTCTGTTCAATATTTCAAACAGCTTTTTTGTTACGATGTCCACTTCCTTTTCTTCCATCCTTATGGCCATGACTTCTTTGAAGGCGGTGGGCTCCAGCTGAAGGTGCTGTATCAGAGAGGAAGAGCCTCTTACGATGGCTGCGGCAGGATTGTTCAGTTCGTGCGCAAGGCCGGCCGACAGTTTCCCGAGGGCCATCATTTTTTCATTCTGCTGCTGATAGGCGGTGAAGTTCCGTACCCGATTGGTCATGATATGCACCAGCGCCTGTGTCAGCTCGAAATGTTTATTGATCATTTCCCTCTCCTTGTCCATTGGCAGGGTCATGATGCGGGTATTACCGAGGGCTTGCCCCATCCCTTTGGCTACCAGCCCCCGGGAGAAGGGGAGATAGCCGAAGATGGCTTCCTTTTCTATGTAGAGGACGTCCCGCATTTCATTATTCTGCAGGAGATACATCTTTATTCTTCCTTCCAGCAGGACATGCGTGCCTTTCATGGGCTCGCCCGCCCGGATGATAAAATCTCCATCCGGAATTTCGGTGACAGTGCTGTTGTCGATCATCCACTGCAGCTGTTCTAAAGGGACTTCTTTCAAGGTCTCGAGGGATCCGAGCCATTCTGCGCTGACGTTTTCCATGAAGGCAATGTAACGAAAATAAATAACAAAAAAAGGGTCAGCGTTAGCTGACCCTTTCGTACAAACCATGTATGCTCTAGTAAGGAAGTATAAATGTATACGTCTTTCCGGCGCCTTCCCATACCAACTTGAAATAGTAGGAGCCATCTCCGGGACAGCCAGTCGGATTACCGCTGGAGTCCAGACCAAAGGTCAGCGTCGTGGTCACCTCGGGACGAATGGTCTCGATAGCGCCGCCCGTCAGACGCCAATTGCAATTCTGATCCACTGTCAGCGGAGTCGTAATCACGTCCTCAAATGAATTACCCCAGCGGTTGGTACCCCACTCGGAGATGCCCGTGGTATTGCCGTCTGTATGCGTACCCGTCTGCGTGATCAGGAGGCCCTGATTTACTACGGTATATACTCTTTGACGGGCAACATGCCAGGTACGCTTGGTATTATTGTCGAAAGTGATGGACATATCGTCGCTGGTAATGGTGTGGGTAACGCTGCTGATCTTTCCAACAGCCAGGTCATAAAGGCTGCCGCCGCTGACATTCGTATAGGTATGTGTACCATTGAGAGTAATGCTCTTGCCATCCTTGATACGGGTGATCTTCAGGTTCTGGAAGCTGACGGTGATGACAGCGCCCTTGTCACGCCAATTGTGACCAGCAGGCCAGGTGACTACGACGGTACCGGTACGGGTACGGGTGCCTGCGCAATTGCTTCCATTATACGTGATCGTTAGTACGCGAGTGCTTGAAGTAGTATCGAGCGTTACGGTAGCGTCACATATAGGACTTTCTACGCTGCTGCCGCCCTGTGCAGCAACACCTTGCTGATAGCCGGGATTGATGCTGGCGCCCGTGACTCCGCTCTGGCTGGAAAGCACTGCATTTACATCATCTACTACTGCATCGTTTTCATTCGTGACCTGCGTCTGATCATCGGACTGAGTTTGAAGATCAGTGCTCGATGTGGTATTATTGCTGTTGTTGTCCTTTTTACAAGCATATAAAATGCTCATAAGGGTGACGGCGGCCCCGACGAGATACAATGACCTTGTTTTCATACATTACGTTTTTTAGATGGAGGTTTTAGTTTTTCTAATTGATTTCGATTAGGACGGATTGTATTTTGGAAAGTTTAACGGAACCTTATAATAAATTATTTTTATTCATTTGTTAATGCCTTATTTAGTAGTGAATAATATATTAACGATATACCAAAACGCATATTTAGACGTTAATGCCATTTAACCCTTTACCCCTTGATGAGATATTTTTTACTGATCGTATTGGCGTTTGTTTTCGGACAGGCCCGGTCCCAAAGTAATTGCAGGAAAAATTCGCCTCTCTTCCAATTTGATATACATGAGCATCCCCGTCTGTTCACCGACAAGCTGGGTAATCATCCACAATTTCCTTTTCTCCAGCGTGAGAAAGGAGTCACTACTCCCAATCTCGTCATTCATTTTGTCAAGGACCCCGAAAGCCAGAAGAAATATCCAGAAGAGTTCAGGATATTCGATCAATTGCTGAAAGATATTGGCTTTGTCAATGGATATAAGGACCTCCACACGAGACATATAAAAAAGAGCTTTGTACAGGATGGCACCATCGGCAACCTGGGGTTCTTTAATAAGGACAAGCCGCAATACAATTATATATATGTGCGTCTGAATCCCGCGGGAGAAGGACGTAGTGGTATACCGGCCTGGAAGATCACCGGACCGTCAGGTTGCTGGTTCTATATCCTGCATACCTGCGGCAATGCCTTCTTTGTCAATCATGCCGGAGATGAAAATGGCTGTTGTAAAACGATACAGGCTGAGACAAGGATCAACCCGCTGGAGATAAAACCCAGCGTAACAGATCGCCCTCTGCATATAAAGATCAGCTTTTATCAGGGGCGGATCATAGCTTCCCGGCATCGTGGAAAAGCTGCGGATACGCTGGTTACGCTCATTCGCAGCATCGACACTGTCACTGCTTTCAGAGACAGCCTGGGACATACGATGACGGTATCCGCCGCCGATACCCTGAGCCGTATGCTGGTATGCCGTGACACGGTTATCCAGATGCGCCCTCACCTGCAAGTCGACAGCTCCAAGGGCTCGCCGGACAGCGTACAATACATACTTTCTGATACTGCCTATATCACCGAAAACGCAAAGGGCCATGTCCCCTGTAAAAAGAAATGGGAAATAGCCCTGGATGGAGGCATCTCTTACAACTCCATCCCAAGATTTGACAACACGACTATTCATACCCGCACGGATGGCAGCCATCTTGCTGCGGAGCTGGCCATTTCCAGGATATTCAAACCCTGGTTCCAGGCAGGCGTCTCCGCCGGCTATATCACGCTCTCTTACCAGGATGATGTAGCTTATCCCGGCTCTGCCCCCAATACATACAATACCGTCTATGTAGGCAAGCCTATCATACCTGTCCAGCTCTTTGCGAAGTTCACCATTGGCGGGCCCTTGCGCTGGCAGTCGAATATTTCCTTTGCCGCAGGCTGGTCCATCGTTTCAAAGGACCAGATCGTAAACAGCGGCAATACCCTGACGACAAAGCCCGGCGTAAAAGGCGGACCTACAGGAGGCGTCAAAATGAGCATCGCCTATTTCTTTAGCTGCAAGTTCGGTCTGGCGGCCTCCGTCAGCGGACAGTATTTTTCCAATAAGGCCACTGCCATGGATTATCATCTCATCGCGCTCCCCGTTACCCTGGGGATCCGTTACAGGTTCTGATGATCCGGATCTACGTACATTTGTCGCATGGAAAACTATATCATTCCCCCGGCGACAAGGATCGGACATGTACATCTTAAGGTCAGCGACCTGCAGCGATCGATGGATTTTTATTGCGGACTGCTTGGATTCCAGCTCATGGTCCGTTATGGCGCAGACGCTGCGTTTATCTCCGCCGGCGGCTATCACCATCATATAGGGCTCAACACCTGGTACAGCAAGGGACAGCCACCGGCTCCGGCGAAGGCGCCCGGACTCTTTCACACGGCGATACTCTATCCCGAAAGAAAAGACCTGGCTGTGGCGCTTTCCCGGCTCCTCGATGCAAATTATCCCCTCACCGGCGCCAGCGATCATGGGGTTTCCGAAGCGTTGTACCTGGACGATCCCGATGGTAATGGAGTAGAGCTGTACTGGGACAGACCTCACGACCAATGGCCCAGGGACGAAGAGGGAAAACTCACCATGTACACCCATCGCCTGGATATAAAAGGATTGCTGAATGAATTAAACAAATAAATAATAAATATTTACCCCTGCTCGGCTTCGTTATTAAATCATTACCTCTCCCTTAACTAATGGTTACTTAGCAGTTCGATGGATACGGCGTTGACATTCAGTGCCTACATTTGCGGCCTAAAAAGAATTGCTTATGAACCTGCACTTGTCACTAAAACAAGTTCTTTTCCATCTCCTGCTGCTTTGCTGCTGTACAGCCGCCATGGCCCAGTCCAGCGGTTCCAGTATCAGCGGTTTTGTCTATGAAGACAATGACAGCAAACCCCTGGAGGCGGCTACCGTCATCGTTAAGAACACCTCCACCGGCTTCACCACCAGTTCTATTTCTAACAAACAGGGCTATTTTATCTTTCGCGAATTGCCCGTGGGTGTTTATAATATAGAAATATCGGCCGTGGGATTCCAGCCCACTTTATTAAAGGACAACAACCTTAACCTGGGCGACCGGCTGATACTCCACAAGATCGCTCTCAACAAGAATGCTACCCAGCTGACGGAAGTCGTTGTACGCAGTTCCAGCTTCAACAATAGCGTGGACCGTCTGGGTACCGGTACGGCTGTCAGCAGCCGCGCTCTGCAGAAAATACCCGTGGCCTCCCGCAACTACACCGACCTGATGGTGCTGTCGCCCCTGGCCAACGGAGCTTCCCTGGCAGGAGCCAAGCCCGGAGGTACAGGCTATATGCTGGATGGCGTGAGCAACAGACGTGCTCACTTTGCAGGCACGACGGATGCGGCTTTCTCTATTTCTTCAGAGACGATCCGGGAATTTGAAGTTTCTACGAACTCTTATGATGTGACTACGGGACGCGGCTCTGGCGGTGTGGTAAAAGCCATCACCAAGTCCGGTACCAATACGCTGTCCGGCTCTGCCTGGGGTTACTATGGCGCCAACTCCCTGACGCAGACCAAGGATGTCAATGGCAAACACCTCACCAGCAAATATGAAGTGGGGCAGTTCGGCGCCCTGCTCAGCGGTCCGATCATCAAGGACAAGGTGCATTTCCTCGTTTCTTACGATCAATACACCAATACCATTCCTTTCCGGGCCTATGATTTCGACTATTCAGGAGCTACGCAGCTGGCTGCGGAAAAAGCCCTGAAGATCGCAAAGGACAGTATCCAGAAGATCGTCGATATCATGCATAACCAGTTCGGGTTCCCTGCCAGCCAGGAGTTCGGGACGATCAATATCAAGCAGGAGACAAAGAACGCCTTTGTGAAGTTCGACTGGAACATCAATAAAAGGAACCTCCTGACCCTGAAATACAATTATCTTCATTTCGTCGACCCCAACAAGCTGAAATCTGCCGGTCTGCTTACCACCCAATACACGGGTGTTGAAATAGACAATGCCGTCATGCTGGGTCTGCGTACGGAATTCTCTCCACGCCTGGTCAACGAGCTGAAGCTTAACTTCAGCACCTACCGCAAGTTCCTGCACTTCGTGAACAACCACGTGCCGGAAGGCTTCGTAGCTGTTAAGTCCGTCCTTTCCGACGGCACCAATGTCAGTACTACCGTTGCTTTTGGCGATCAGAACTGGGTACCTGAAAGGGACGCTTCGGATGTAGTGCAGATCGTGGATTATCTCCGGTACAAGACAGGCAAGTTCAACTTCACCTTCGGTACGGATAATAACTTCAACCATATCACCGACCGGCTGTCACATGACCAGCAGGGACAGTTCTATTACAACTCGATACAGGATATGGCTAACAACAATCCTTATCGTTTCAATCGTAAGATACCCCTTAACGGTGTAAACCCGATGATCAGCGTTCCTCTTATCGAGCTGGGTGTTTTTGCACAAATGGAAACGAATTTGCGTCCCAATCTTAGCCTGGCCGTCGGTCTTCGCTGGGATGGTCAGATCATCGGCAGCCCTCCCACATACAATGCGCAGCTGCAAACGGATCTGGGTGTAAACAATCACGTGGTACCCTTCGATGCCAAGAATGTACAGCCCCGTGTCAACCTGATCTGGGACGTGAACAACAATGGTCGTGACATCGTGAAATGGGGCGCCGGTCTCTTCGCGTCAGAATTGACTACCCAGCCCATCACTTTTGCTCATATCGACAATGGTGTCGACTTCCGCCAGATCAACATCACCAGCAACGTACCCATCCCGGACTGGAAGGGCTATCAGAAGGACTTTAGCCTGGTGCCCGGGGTAGCTTACTACAACTCCCTGCCCACCAAGCAGCCCGCTACGGTGCTGGTATTGGACAAGCATTTGAAGAATCCGCTGACCTTCAAGACCAGCCTGAGCTACTATCACTACTTTAATAACTGGTTCCGTATGGGAGCCAACGTATACTTCGACAATACCTGGGACAACTTCTATCTGTATGATCTGAACCTGAAACGTACGCCTGGCTTTGTCACCAACGAAGGTCGTGAAGTGTATATGGACCCGTCCACCATCGGCACCACCAGCACCAACCAGGCGCCTATCGCCAACTCCCGTATCTCTTCCAATTTCAACCAGGTAAGGTATTTCACCAACACCAAATGGTCTTCCAAATACATCGGCGCCGTGATAGAGGCCGCCGCCCAGATAGGGAAGGACGGTACTTTCTCTATCTCCTATGCCAAAGGCAAGGCCACAGGTGCGCCGCCTTATGACAACGGCGACCCCCGTAACTCGAACTTTGCCGTCGGCTCTTCTTACTGGAACTATTCAGCCTATGGCAAGAACTGGCACAGCGACGGTGACCAGCCTAACAAGATCGTGGCATTGCTGCTCAGCCCCACCTTCTACGGGTTCAGCGTCAGCTCGTCCTTCCAGGCTTATCAGAATGCCCGCTATTCCGCCTATATCGACAAGGATGTCATTGGAGAAGGCAACGATGGTACGGATCTGGCCTATATCTATGATCCTAACAACCCGAATACACCTGCCAATATCGTCACAGGCATGAACACCCTGCTGCAGAATACCAGTCCCCAATACAGGAAGTTCCTGCAGTCCAATTTCGGAAAGTTCGCCCCCTATCTCGGAGGCCTCATGCCCTGGCGCACACAGTGGAACATGAGCGTGGCATATGAGCTGAAGGTATTCAAGACCAACAAGATCAGCCTGCGTTGCGATATCTTCAACGTGCTGAACCTGCTGAACTACAAGTGGGGCGGGTATACTCAGATCATCAATACCAATCCCTATTCGCTGGCAGGATTTGATCCTACCACTAATTCCTATAAATATACCGTCAATACCAGTGCTGGTCAAAGCCAAAAAACAGCGAGCTACTACTCCGTCCAATTCGGAGCCCGGTACTCATTCTAAGATCAATATAAAAAGAGGGGGAGCATTGTTCCCCCTCTTTATTTTAACGACATTCGTCGTCCGGAGCCAGTCCGTTGTTACCATTGGTCAACCCCTGCCTGCCTGGCAGCAAGGTTACCTGGATCTCCATCATATCAACACGGGTCGTGGCAATGCCGCCTTTTATATTCTTCCCGACGGCACCACCATTCTTTTCGATGCAGGTGAGCTGGACCCCACCAATCCACGCACGACTTCCCCCCGTAATACGCCCATACGGCCCGACAGCTCCAAACATCCCTATGAATGGATAGCTGCCTATATTCAACAGGTAGCTCTGCAGAAAGAGATAGACTATGCCGTTATCTCTCATTTCCACGACGATCATTTTGGCGGCTGGTATCCCGGAGCTCCGCTCTCAAAGGATGGAAAATTCGTACTATCGGGCATTACGGGTGTGGCCGATCTGCTGCCAGTGCACACGCTGTTGACGAGGGACTATCATTATCCTGTAGACCCTATGCGGCAGGTAAGACAGATAGCTCCCGATAACCCTTATGTAAAGGGCTGGAATAACTACCTGGCTTTTCTCAGCTATCGCCGCAGCCAGGGCTGTATTGATGGCTTTCTTAGTGCAGGCAGCCGCAGCCAGCTGCATCTTTTACACGAGCCTGCTCATTACCCCGGCTGCTATGTACAAAATGTAAAATCCAATGGCTGGATATGGACGGGTAAGGACAGCGCCGTACAACAGCATTTTCCCCCTGTTGATACAGCTGACAGAAAGACCTGGCCTGATGAGAACAGCCTGAGCAATGTCCTCGTCATTCATTATGGAGCGTTTACCTATTACACGGGCGGGGATTGCCCGGGTAATGTGTTCCTGGGGGATGCACCCTGGCGTGATGTAGAGACGCCGGTGGCCAGAGCAGTAGGAGAGGTGGACATAGCCACCATGGATCATCACGGCAATCGCGATGCCGTCAATGAGTTCCAGGTAAAGACCTTCCGGCCTTCCGTATGGATCGAGCAGGTGTGGACCGCAGATCATCCTGGCCATGAAACCCTGATCCGGGTGACATCCCCACTGTTGTACAAAGGAAAGAGGGACATTTTTGCCACCAATTTTATGGAAGCCAATCATCTTGTCATCGGTGCGCTGGTAGACGAGTCCTACCGTAGCCGGCAGGGACATATCGTCGTACGGGTATTGCCGGGTGGGAAAAGCTATTATGTCATCATCCTGGATGACAGCAGGGCCGAGGCGCCTGTAAGGCCGTATTTGGCCCTTATACATCGAAAGGCGCTGCCGCGACACGCTGATCCCTTATCTTTGGCAGGTACTGCCATTCGATTATCTTTAATGGCAATATTGCCATTATGAAAAGATTCCTTCCCCTCTGCTTGTGGGGTATCCTTTTTGCCGCACCGGCATGGGCACTAGACAAAGCCCGCCTCTTCTCCCCGGACAGACATCTCATCTATGATCTCCGGTTTACAGACAGCGCTCCCGTTTATTCCATCACCTATAAAGGGATACCGCTTATCATCTCCAGCCGGCTGTCCTTATCTTTCAGGGATCAGCCGGACTTTTCCGGGAACATAAAGCTCACCGGTGTCAACACCCGGGACGGAGTGGAGGATTATTCCCTGCTGACGGGCAAGACCAGCCATGTACACGATCGCTATCGCGAACTAACCCTTACCCTGGAAGAAAAGACCGCCCCATTCCGTAAAATAAAGCTGATCGTCCGGGCCTTCAATGATGGGCTGGCCTTTCGCTATGAATTCCTGCAGCAGGATGGATGGACCTCGCTGCAGTTGACAGGAGAGCATACTCAATTCCGGCTGGCAGGCGATCCAGAAGTAAAGGCGCTGCTGCTGCCGAATTTCACGAGCAGCCACGAAGGAGAATACACTACCACCTCCTGGAGCTCCTTAAAGGCGGACACACTGATGGATATGCCTGCACTTTTTGAATTCCCCGGTAACGTCTATATGGCCATCACAGAAGCCGCCTTGCTCGATTATGCCGGCATGTACCTGGAAAAACACGACCGGTACCTGACAGGCCGGCTGTCTCCCTTGCCGGATGGTTCAGGGCTTTGTGTACGGGCCGACCTTCCTCATTACAGTCCCTGGCGGGTGCTGTTGATCAGCGACAGGGTAGGGGCCCTCATCGAATCCAATATCATCACAGACCTCAGCCCGCCCTGCAGGATCAGCGATACTGGGTGGATACTGCCGGGCAAGACCACCTTCCCCTGGTGGAATGGCAATGTAGTACCGGATACGCTGAATGCTCCGGGTAATAACTTTGTCACTGCTCAATACTATATCGACTTCTGTGCCCGCGCAGGTCTGCAATATCATTCCGTGGTGGAATACGGGCTTCATGAATGGTATGTCAACGATGGTGCTGGCTTTATGCCCGGACCCCATGCCGATCCAACCCATCCCGTACCCGGTCTGGATATGCAGCAGGTATGCGACTATGCGCATGGGAAGGGCGTAGGCATACGCGTATGGGTACATTGGGCCGCCCTGTATCCTCATCTCGACTCGGCCTTTGCACAGTTTGAAAGATGGGGGATCAGTGGCATGATGGTTGACTTTATGGACAGGGATGATCAGCAGATGGTCAATATCCAAACGGAGATATTGGAGAAAGCAGCGCGGCATCACCTGCATATCCAGTTCCATGGAGCATATAAGCCCACTGGCCTTAGCCGGACTTTTCCCAATGAATTCACCCGGGAAGGTACCCTGAACTATGAAGTGAATAAATGGGACAAGCGGATCACACCGGCCCATGACCTGAACATGTCCTTTACCCGTTTGCTGGCAGGCGCCACCGACTATCACCTGGGAGGCTTTCGCGCTGTCCCGGATTCTCTTTTCCGCGTGCAGTATACCCGGCCGCTGATGCTGGGCACCCGCTGTCATATGCTGGGGATGTATGTCGTCCTGGAGAGTGCACTGGCCATGGTATGCGACTATCCCGATGCCTATGAAGGACAGCCCGGCTTTGAATTCATACAGCAGGTGCCGACTGTATGGGATGAGACGCGTGTCCTCGACGCGGTCGTGGATAAATACATCGTCATTGCACGAAGAAAGGGAGAGGAGTGGTTCATCGGGGCGATCAACAGTCATGAAGCACGGGAGGTGACCATCCCGTTGAGCTTTCTGGGGCCGCATGCCTATACGCTCCTTACCTGGTCAGATGCATTCGATACTCCAACAAATCCCAATCACCTGGAGGCAAAAGTCCAAAGAGTGACTCCCTCCTATAATATAACTATTAAGATGGCGCCAGGCGGAGGATTTGCGGGGCATATACAGCGTTGAGGAAAATCCACACCAGTCGGGGAATAAAAATTGCATAGTTATAATAGTTATAAATGCTTATCTATACTGTGGATGAGATTGTTTGTCCCCATTGTTTAATGCTTAATTAAAAGATTTTCATCCTTATATGTTAATAAATAGGTGAGGGGTTGACAGTTTTGGAATGGAATTTGTAATTCCCAAAGCATCCTTTGAAAGATCACATTCGTAATTGTTAAGCGGATGGGGGATTTGGAATTTTGGGTCATATGTAATACTTTTACATTATCTCCTCAAACTTCTAGCGTAGAAAAACGCCCTCCGTAACTCCAGCCTACGATAAACCACGCTAAATTCCTTATTAAAAGATCTACGGTTGCTCGCCTGGATCCTTTTAAAATGCCGTATCGATTACCGATTCTTGCTTACTAGACTCAGATCAGCACTTAAGTATGTAGCTCCCTGGTGCGGGATGTTATTGCCATTCACGCAACCACAATGATGGTTGTACGAATGAACGGTTGCTTATTCCCTGAACAGGATTGATTTTCCGGCAGTGCCGGAACAAGCATGGCTTTGTATGAACTTTAACAGATATATGTATTCGAAAATTTGGATGATTTTGCTTTTTTCAGGATTTGCGCTGACTTCTTGTTATAACAGCAGGAAAGCAGTCTATTTCAACAACATCCAGGATACGACAATAAATAACACCCTGGCCAATGCTGAGCCGGTGATACAACCCAATGACCTGCTCAATATAGCGGTAACGAGCCTTAACCCGGAAGCCTCTATGGTCTTCAATACACCTAATATAACGATGCCCGTGACAGCCACATCGTCCGGGACAACACCTTCTGCAGGGAGTTATGGAGCACCACAATTAATGGGCTATCTCGTGAACTCCGATGGAACGATCAAATTCCCCGTCCTCGGACCGGTAAAAGCAGCCGGCCTCACCAAACGGCAGCTGGAAAGCCTTCTTGCAGATACGCTTGCCAACAGGAAATTACTGGTAGACCCCATCGTTACTGCCCGCTTCCTCAATTTCCGGGTCACGGTACTCGGTGAGGTGGCACGGCCTACCACTCTAAACGTTGCCAATGAAAGGATCTCTATCCTGGAAGCCCTCGGGCTTGCAGGCGATCTGACTATTTATGCCAAAAGAGACAACGTGCTGCTGATACGCGAGGAAGGCGATAAAAAGATCATCAAACGCATCGACCTCAATTCCAATGAGATCCTCCTTTCACCTTATTATTATTTAAAGACTAACGACATCGTGTATGTAGAACCGCGTAAAGATAAGATTGCGGCCACCAGCAGAACACAACAGTTATTACCCATCATATTGAGCGCTGCATCCCTGGTTGCAGTGGTGGTTTTACATTATGTGAACTAATAAAATGTGAGCTTATGCAGGTATCCAATAAAAACATTTTCGAAGATGAGGAAAGCAGCCTGTTCTCCCAGGTACTGTTCAAATACCTTCCTTACTGGCCGCTCTTCCTTTTCCTGCTGCTGCTATCCGGCACAGGAGCTTACTTCTACCTGCATTATGCAGTGCCTGTATATGAGACAGCCGCCACCATCCTGGTAAAAGATGAGAAAAAAGGTTTGGATGACAACTCCAATCTCATGGAGCAGCTGAACCTTTTTGGCAGTAAGAAACTGGTAGAAAATGAGATCGAGGTCATCCAGTCCAGGACCCTAATGAGCGCGGTAGTAAAAAACCTGGACCTCTATGCTCCTATCACCCAGGAAGGCCGGATCAATTCCAGACCCGCCTATCTTACCTCACCTGTGATAGTGCAGGTCAGACAGCCCGACTCGCTCATCGAACAAAAAAAGATATATTTTACATACGACAATGTCACCAGGGAAGTATCCATGCCCGGTGGCAAATTCCCTTTAGGCCAGTGGATAAAGAACTACTATGGAGACATCCGCTTCATCGCCAACCCTAATTACGTGGTACCCGATAAGCCCAGGCCCCTGTTCTTCTCTCTACGCAGCGTAAGGGCCGTGACGGATGAGCTGCTCAATAATCTAAAGGCCTATCAGGCTACCAAACTGTCCTCCGTCATCGATCTGAAAATATGGGATGCCGTTCCTAAAAGGGGGGAGGATATCCTCAACGGCCTCATCAAAGAATATAATAAAGCCGGGATCAACGATAAGAATGCCCTGGCTGCCAATACCCTTCGTTTTATAAACGAAAGGCTGGGACTCGTTGCTAACGAGCTCGACAGCGTCGAACATGGAATACAGAAATACAAGACTGAAGAAGGTATTGTGGACATCAGCGCCCAGGGACAGCTTTACCTGAACAATGTAGGCGCCAATGATCAGAAGCTCAGCGAGCTCAACGTGCAACTGGCTGTTCTGGACCAGGTCGAAAAATATGTACAGTCCAAGAACAACCAGGCCGGCATCGTTCCCTCCACCTTTGGCGTAGACGACCCTGTGCTGGAAGATCTGCTTCAGAAGCTATACGACCTGGAGGTAAAATACGAAGGCTTGAGTAAGACCACCGCAGAAAACAATCCTGTGCTGTTGTCCCTGCGTCGTGAGATCGAGAAGATCAAGCCCAGCATCATGGAGAATGTAGAAAGCCTCCGTAAGAACCTTACGGCAGGAAGAGGCAATCTGCTTAGTACAAGCAACAGCTACGCCAGTATCCTCAGGACCCTCCCCGCCAAGGAACGGAAGCTGGTGGAGATCAGCAGACAGCAGGGCATCAAGAACAGCATCTACTCCTTCCTCCTCCAGAAAAGGGAGGAAACAGCCCTGACGTTCAGCTCCGCCATCGCCGACACGCGCCTCATAGACTCCGCCGCTACTACGGTAAAGCCCGTCAGCCCCAAACCTATGCTGATCTGGGCGCTTGCCATTGTAGCTGCTATCGGCCTGGGCGCCGGCCTCATAGCCATCCGTGAAGGATTGAACCAGCGTATCATATTCAGGAGCGAGATAGAAAAGTATACCACCGTACCCGTGGTTGGGGAGATCATGTACAAGGCGGCCGAGGATCATCACCTGGTCGTGTCACCGGGGCAGCGCACGGTTATTGCAGAACAATTCCGGCAATTGCGGACATCCATGGCCTATATTGGCATCAACTCCAGAAAGAAGAAAATACTCATCACTTCCACCATCAGCGGAGAGGGAAAAAGCTTTATCGCAGCCAATCTGGCCATGAGCCTTGCCCTGACGGATAAAAAGGTGGTCCTTCTGGAGCTGGATCTGCGCAAGCCCAGGATCAGCCAGCTATTCGATGTCAGCCGTGAAGTAGGCATTACCAATTATTTCATTGGCAATAAGGACGCCGACCACATCATCAAAAGGACAGAGGTCAGCAACAATCTTTTCATTATCCCTTCCGGCGCCATTCCTCCCAACCCGTCTGAGCTGATCCTGAACGGCAAGCTGGATGAGCTGCTGCAATACCTCGACACTATTTTTGACTATATACTGATCGATACGGCTCCCGTGGGCCCTGTGACGGATGCCTATATCCTTTCACCCCTCTGTGATGCAACCCTTTATGTGGTACGTCATAAAGTGACACCCAAAGGATATATAAAGATGCTGGATGACAATATAAAGATCCGCGGCCTGAAGAACCTTGCCATCGTATTCAACGGTGTCAAGAATCGTGGCATGGGCGGTATCAACTACGGCTATGGGTATGGCTATGGCAAGGAATACAACTATGGCTATGGCGAAAAAAAGAAGAGCAGAAAGAAAGATAAAGTAATTAAATAACCCCTTAAAACGTCCGGATATATGCCGGGCGTCCTGTAGGCAAACAGTTTTTTGTCTCGTCATCTCTCCTAATGTGACTGGATTGGGCGAAGCCCGCCGTAGAATGAATGTTGCATATATACAACTGATACGATCTCCCCGAAGAATATCAGCCTGTATGTGCGTATTGATAATCTGTTAACTAAAGACTATGAACCAACCTGTAATGATGGATGCATCCGCTAAGAGCTGGTATGCTGTTCACACGAGGCCCCGCTGGGAAAAAAAGGTAGCCGGCCTGTTAGCGAAGAAGAAGGTAGAGCACTATTGTCCTTTGAACAGGGTTCAACGGCAATGGAGCGACCGGAAAAAGATCATCCTCGAGCCCCTGTTTACCTCCTATGTATTTGTACGCCTGGCTGATGTCGAGCACCTGCCCGTACTCCAGACGGATGGAGTGCTCAGCTTTGTTTACTGGCTGAAGAGACCCGCGATCATCCGGGATGAAGAAATAGAAGCTATCCGCCGTTTTATGAACGATTATGAATCCGTCAAGCTCGAAAAGACCCAGGTCAATGTCAACGACCGTGTCCGTATCATCGGCGGCCCTCTCATGGAAAGGGAAGGCAATATCGTGGAAATCAAACATAAGACAGTAAAAGTACAGCTGCCCTCACTGGGCTATGTTCTTACGGCCACTATCGAAAAATCAAATGTGGAAATACTTTCACTATATGGTGAGGTATCTTCCTCAAATGTGATTTGATCCTAATGTGACCTTCGAATGCATAATAATAATTTACGGAAAATAAATCTGGCACTTGTCTCTCCGAACAAGAACGCCTATAGCGAGACCTTTATCAGCCTGCACCGGACAGAGATCGATGCCAACGTCCATTTTTTATGGCAGGAGGCGCTACCCGAGATGAGCGAGGAAGGGCCATTCATTCGGTACAACTTATTTGGGAAGATCTTGCGGAAACTGTCCCGCATGTTCTTCCCCCGCCGGCTCAATCTGCACGAGATACGCATCGCAAGATATCTGAAAAGACATCATATAGACGTGATCCTGGCAGAGTTTGGTTTCACCGGTCTGGCAATGGCCAAGCTGTCCCGTAAGACGGGTATTCCCCTGATCGTCCATTTTCATGGCGTGGATGCCTATTCAAAAGAGGTATTGGCGACCTATGATTATAAGCCTCTTTTTCAGACAGCGGAAAAGGTCATCGTGGTATCCCGGCACATGTATCAGCAGCTGGTCAGGCTGGGATGTCCCGAAGACAAGCTGGTACTGAATCCTTATGGACCGGCTGATATATTCTTCTCCGTTAATAACAGGTACAGCAGCAGGGATTTCCTGGCCATCGGCCGGTTTGTAGACAAAAAGGCGCCGCAATATACTATCCGTGCTTTTAAACAGGCAGTCGAACATCATCCGGAGGCTCATCTTACCATGGTAGGTGAGGGGCCGCTCCTGGAAGATTGTAAAAAGCTGGTGAGAGAGCTGAATATAGAAGAAAAGGTGGGTTTTGCAGGTGTGCTGCAGCCGGAAAAAATAGCAGATCTCGTTTCGGAAAGCCTGGCCTTTGTCCAGCATTCCCGGACGGCGCCCAATGGAGACTCTGAAGGAACACCCGTTGCCGTCCTGGAAGCAGGTGCAGGAGGACTGGCGGTGATAGCGACCCGGCATGCAGGTATTCCCGACGTCGTACTGGAGGGCCGCACAGGCCTGCTGGTGGAGGAAGGAGACATCGACGGAATGAGCCGGGCCATGATCCGCATACTCGATACACCGGAGCTGGCAGGGCAAATGGGATCGGCTGCCCGTGCAAGGATCCGGGAGAATTTTACATTGAAAAAACACATCGATAACATAAACAAAGAGCTCGAACAGGCGGTCGCCCGCCGCAAAGGCAACGACAATGGAGGAGGCGGAGGTAATGGGAAGGATCCCAGCTTTCGCCGTACCCTTTTTAGTAATATCCTGGTGGCTGGCAGCTATACTTATCTTTCCCAGGGGATCACGTTCCTGGCATCCACTATTCTGGCCCGTCTGCTTTCTCCTGAAAGCTATGGTGTAGTAGGACTGATCACGGTCTTTACAGGTTTTATCATGGTCTTTTCGGATGGAGGGCTGTCCTATGCCCTCATTCGCAGTGATTTTGGGCGCACTTTTCAACGGGTGCTCACCAATCTTTCCGTATTCCTGGGTTCCATTCTCTTTCTTATTACAGTGCTGGCAGCCTGGCCCATTGCTCATTTTTATAACAACCCCGGGCTGATAGCTCCCATCATCGTGCTTGCCACCACCTTTATCTTTAGAGGCATGGGACTGGCACAGGGCGCCGTGCTGGCCAAAAACCTGCAATTCGGCTATATTGGAAAGGTGACCCTGATCAGCAACCTGGCGCAGATACTCTTGTCCATTCCAATGGCGGTCCTTGGAGCTGGCTACTGGGCGCTGATCATTCCCCAGATACTCGCCGCTATCATCACAGCCTTCCTATATGAAAAGAAAGTAAAGCTGGGGTTCAGACTTTTCCCCATGAACTATATCATCGTCGTCTTCCGTCATACCAGGAAACTGGTAGGCAGTGTCATAGGTTTCGCATCCGTCAACTACTGGTCCCGCAATAGCGACAACATGATCGTAGGCAAATGGTATGGAGCAGCCGAACTGGGCATTTACAATAGGGCATACTCTTTATTGATGCTGCCGCTGAACCTTGTCACCGGTCTTTTTAATAATATCCTCTTCCCCAATCTCAAGAAACTGCAAAGCCGCAACGGCGACATCGAGGGCGAATATTATTTTGTCCTGAATGTGATCAGCTTTATCACCTTTCCCCTGGTACTGCTTTTCGTCAGTTTCCCAAAAGAGATGGTGCTGTTGCTGTGGGGCAAGAGCTGGGCGCAGGTGGCCGACCTGCTGCCATATTTTGGATTGCTGATCTTTACACAGGCGTTGCTGTCTACTTCAGGTCATCTGCTGATACTTTATAAAAAAGAAAAGGCCTTTATGATCTGCGGCTGGATAACTGCGCTGTTCCTTATCAGCTTTATCGTTCTGGGCGCTACGATCTCGCTGGTAGGCATCGCTCAATTCTATTCTCTTTCCTATATCGTCTTTGTCCTTTTATTGAATGTATTTTATATCTATATAAAGACCCTGGGGCTCGACAGGAAGAGGGTCTTGAGCTTTTGGCTGCCAAAGGTCGGACTTTCCCTATTGCTCTGGCTCTGTCTGTACTTCCGGCTGGACTATTTACAGAACGTGATGATGGCTGTCTTTGCGATATATCTGCTGATCTCCGGCCGCCCCTTGTTAAAGGCCGTCTCCGGCAGGCTCGGCCAGACATCGCCCGGCGCCCGTATCCTGCATTCATTGGGAACATTAAAGGCGTCACAGACGCCTCGCCCGAAGGGTAGACATTAGACATGTTCCGTTGAGGCGATAAATTTCAAAAATGACTCAATGGAACTAAATGACTAAAAAAATGAACGATATATCTGTCATCATTCCTACGTATAAAAGAAAGGATAAGCTGAAAAGAGCGCTGACCAGCGCCTTGCAGCAAAGTATGCCTGCCAGGGAGATCATTGTAGTGGATGACAACCGGGATGAAGCCGAAAGCCTGGCTGTAAAAGAATGTATCGCATCCTTTGACGACCCAAGGCTGCTATGGATACCCAACTTCAGAAAGCCCGGTGGATGCGGAGCCCGGAACTCGGGTATCATGACGGCAAAAGGGGCATTCATCGCATTTCTGGACGATGATGATGTCTTTCTTCCCGGCGCGCTGCAGGCTCATTTCGATGCCTTCGACGCCGCCACCGGCATGGTATATGGTAATTGTCAGGTAGTGGACGATTTGTACAAAGTGACGGAAACCACCGCCTTTAAAAAAGCGCCCTTAAGCTTTTCCGACCTTATCAGGGGGGATTGCCCGCCCTCTTCCTCGGTTGTGATGGCAAGAAGGACGGCTTTGCTGGAAGCCGGTATGTTCGATGAATCCCTACCCAGTTTCCAGGACTATGATATGTGGCTGAAAGTCGCCAGACTGCATACCATCATGTCCCATGAAGGACTGGTGGCCAAATTCATTCAGCATGACGGACAAAGGACAAGCATCAATTTTGACAGACGCAGGGCGGGGCTCGACATCATCGTGGAAAAATGGTCCGCGGACATCGTAAAGGTTCGAAGCCTGAAAAGCTTTGTCAATCACTTTATGGCGGGCGCTTATTTCAATTCCGGCGCGGTTGCCCTTACGCTCGGGACCCGGCATAGAGTGGAGGCCGTCCGGTATTTTCTCCGGGCATTGCGGTTAAAGTTCTCCTCCCGGCGGTATTGGAAATGGACGGTCTTTAGCCTGCTGGGATTTCAGCTGACCAAAAAGATAAGGAGTATTCATCCCTAAAGATCATTTATGGCTCAACCATTGATCAGCATTATTACAATTTCCTACAACTGTGCAGATGCCATCGAAAGGACCATTCGAAGCGTCCTCTCGCAGCGCAGCACGGATTTTGAATATATCATCATCGACGGCGGCTCTACCGACGGCACAGCGGATATTATCTGCCGTCACAACCCGCACCTGGCTTACTGGATATCTGAAAAGGACAGGGGTATCAGCGATGCATTCAACAAAGGTATTGCGGTGGCCAAAGGAAAATATATCAACCTTCTGAACGCAGGCGACAGCTTTTCATCGGTGCATACACTGGAAGAGCTGGCTCCTCACCTGACGGCGCCCATCGTGACTTTCCGGTACAAGGAAGAGAATTCCGGTGAATATTCCAGGCTGGTGGATGAGAATGAGACCAATATCGAGAAGAAGGCGCTGTTAGGACACCAGGCCACTTTTGTCCACCGGGACGTGTATGCGGAAATGGGCGGCTACAATGGCAGCTATAAGATCAGGATGGACTTTGATTTTTTTCTCCGGGTATTGCCGCACTATGCATTGAAGTCGGTGGACCTGGACATTGTTCGTTATAACGCAGGTCTTTCCGGCAGCGTCAAACACCGGCTGCGCTATGAAATGGAAGGCCTCATCAGCGTGTTCCTCAATGGGAAAAAGTCCAACGGCTATATGCTGCGGCTGCTGTACCAGCCTCTATGGAGGGTAGGGGCCTATTCGCTGAAACGCGTCGCAAAAAAAGTCCTCGGCCGTACCCCCTCACCGGCCCAACAAACACATACTCAAACAAAGGTCATCGGATGAAAATAGCATTTGACGGCGTACGACTGGCAAAGCGGCCGATGGGAGTCACCAACATCGGCATCTCCATCATTAACACCTATGCCAGGTTATGTCCGCAGCATACTTTTTATATACTCACTAATGGCGAGCTGCATCCGGAGGTAAGGTCCAAATTGCAAATGCGGGATAATATCATCCTCGTTAACAGTCCTCTTCCGGTATTTGGCTCCATCGGCTTTCTATGGTCTATCCTGAAATTTCACCGGCTCCTGAAAAAAATAAAACCCGATGTTCTCATCGCTCCGAATTTTTTTGTCGTGACCTGGTTCCTTCCAAAGAACATGAAGCTTGTACTCTATGTCCATGATCTGGTATATAAACAATACCGCAGCACCATGCAGCTCATAACCAAATTGCAAATGCAGCTTTTTTTTGAGGCATCGCTGCGGAGAGCAAATATTCTTTGGTTCAATTCAGCCTATACTGAGCAGGAGTTTATCCATCATTATCCGGACATCGCGCAAAAGACCCTTTTGTTTACAGGCGCCGGTATCAACCCGGGGTTCTTACAACGGATAGCCCAGCCGGCCGTAAGGACAAACCCCTTTTATAAAAAGACAGGCGGCCGTAAGGATTATTTGCTTTTTGTCGGCACGGTAGAACCCCGGAAGAACCTTGCCTTTCTGCTAAAACTCTTTAAAACGCTGGAGCGGGGCAAATATCAGCTGGTTATTGCAGGCGACCCAGGCTGGGGTGATATGCGCAAGCACATCGACGAGATACTGGCGGAGAAGGATTATCCGTTGGACGCGGTCCATTTCATCGGATATGTCACGGATGACGAGCTGATAGCCTTGTACAGGGACGCCGCCTTTTTTATCTCCACCTCCCTGAATGAGGGATTGGGCCTTCCTCAACTGGAGGCTATGGCCTGTGGATGCCCTGTCATCGCACCTCATAATTCGGCCATGATCGAAGTGGTCCAGGGCGCAGGGGTCACCGTGAAAGGATGGGATACAGGGGACTGGAAAAATGCCATCTGGAACATTACGACTAACAGACAACATTATATCAACCAGGGTCACCTGCGGGTAAAAAACTATCAGTGGGACGATATCATCGCCCGGCTCGATAACTACCTGGATGGTCCTAAGGGGACCCTGGAGCGTATTAGCATTCCCAAACACCTTATCGCAGATATTCATAGCAACTGATCATGCAGCTGGCAGTTTCATATACAGAAATGACATCTTTGACGACACCCGTCATACGCCGCGGTCAATACAGATATTTCCTGCTGGTGGCCAGCCTGTACTTCTTTTTCAACAGTTTCCTGCTTCCCGACGGGCTATTGTATACCATCCTGCTGAGCCCGTTGTTCCTGTATTGGCTGATGTTGAAAAAAGTGCATGTCATCAGGAATGTCTTCCTATTCCTCCTCTGCTGGCTTCCGCTGCTGATCATTCAATATTCCTATGGCATATCGCTGCCGGAATATCTCAAGTCATCGGCCCTTTATTTCACGGTATTCATCTTTTCGATGACCGTATATCACTATTTTAAAAATTATAGCTTCACCTATGAGCCGTTGATGGAGACCGTGCTGAAGATAAATTTCCTCTTTGTGCTTGTCTGTGTCTTTCTCTTGGTGGCCCGCCAGGGAGATGTCGTATGGAGCGTAACGGATATTTCCGAAGGTGTATCTAACTTCCCCCGGCTGAGAATGTTGACTTACGAACCTTCTTATTACAGTCTGCTGCTGATACCCTCTTTCCTTTTTTATTTCCAATATATTTTCTTTAGGAACATGACGAGCCGGAAATGGGTGTTGCTGCTGACAGTACTCATTTCACTCGGGCTTTCTTTGTCTTACGGGGCGATCTTTATATCCATACTGACCTTAGGCATATTTGTCTTATACAATCTTTTTTCCAATGTACGCCGCCGGCATAACAAGCGGTTTGTGTTTTTCCTGGGCGCTGCGCTTGTCATAGGTGTCGTATTGATATTTACTCTTTTTGCCGAATCGGGATTTGTACTGCGCATCCTGAATATAGCTTCCGGTACGGATTCCTCCATCAACAACAGATCTTCACAGGCGTATTTTCTGGCACTGAGTATTGCCGACCTGAAAAGCACTGTCTTTGGAGTGGGACCCGGCCAGTTAAAGCTGTTGGGCGAGAACCTTATCAGCCTTGTATATGCTTTCAGCGATCAGCCTGACTCCGGGCAGATGGCGCGCATACCCTCTTCCATGGCAGAGACGCTCGCTACCTTCGGATGGGTGGGATTTTTTGGTAAGCTCCTTGTAGAGATTATCCTTTTCCGCAAAACAAAGGTCAAGACCTCGTCCTTCCGCCTGTGCCTGTTCATATTTATGTTCATATATCAGTTTGTGGGCAGCTTCTCCACCAACATCGTAGAGATATTTTTCTGGACGCTTGCATTTTCCCGGGTATTCCCCGACACATATTTCAAAAGACAAGATATTTCTGAACTGAAAAGATAAGACGTTGAATTATCAGACCTCCACCGCCGCGCAACCTGCCCTCCTGCCGTTACATGCAGTACCTGCTGCTGCGCCGGCTACTACCCGTAAGGCAAGATTGGAATTCCTGGACTTCCTCCGTTGTATGGCTGCCATGTCCGTGCTGGTACAGCACGCATGTGAGAAGATGTTCCCTTCGTTTGCTTATTTTACTACCCATTATTTTCAATTTGGTGTTTTTGGTGTTAGCCTTTTTTTCCTCTGCAGCGGATTTGTCATACCCGTCTCGCTGGAAAAAACCCATTCGTTGCGGAAATTCTGGATCAACCGTGTCTTCCGGCTCTATCCCCTCTACCTGCTCAGCATGGGAGCTACCTTCGTGCTCATCCTTGCCAGCGGGAGACCGTTTCCTTCTTTCACCGACATACTAGCCAATCTCACCATGCTGGCAAAATTCTTAGGCCGCCCGCCCATTCTTCATTTATACTGGACCCTGAGCCTGGAGATGGCCTTTTATATCATGGTCTCGCTTATATTCCTGGCAGGATGGCTCAAAAAAAGCGTCGCATTGGCTGTCGTATCGCTGGTGATCAGCCTGCTCATCGGAGTGGTGGGAACACAGTTCTTTCATCTTTTCACCAATGGCTGGGGCACCGCTTTTTATTTCGCCACCATGTTCATGGGGTTCCTTTATTACCGCCGGCTGCAGGGTAAGGTCACGGCCGCACTTTTCACAACCATCGTGCTTGCCGCCATCGGGGTGCTGTGTCTGATCACTTATTTTAACCTGTATGGTAATGACAAGCCCGAGGCCATGGGTACGCTCAGCTTCCTGCCCGTCACGACGGCTATAGCAGGAGCCTACCTGCTATTCAGCCTGAGCTTTGCCTTGCGAAGGATACAGTATCCGGCATTCCTGCTCAAATTAGGTGTGATCAGCTATTCCCTGTACCTCGTGCAGGCCACCGTATTCTCTCTCATACCCGCGTTCCGCCAACCATGGCTTACTGTCATCGTTTGGCTCGGCGCCATCATACTCGTCTCCTTCCTGACCTATCGCCTGGTGGAAAAACCCTTCATGTCCATCGGGAAAAAGTTACAAGGGCCCTCACATCAGAAGCCCTCTTAAATCAACAATTATGAAATGCGAAGCATTCACGAACGCAATTAAAAAGACGTATAAGGTTGTGCGTAACAAGTACTTTTTATGCGTCGCACTGTCGCTGCCATTCCTCATGGCTGCGAGCAATGGTCTGGGAAGAAGATCACATTTTCATCACCGGGATCAGACCGGTGGCATTACGCTGGGTGCTTATTATTTCGATGGCTGGTCTATCGCGAAATCCGCCCACCTGACACCAAAGCTGAGGGACAGCTTCCCTGATCGAAAACCAAAATGGGGATGGATCACCAGCACGCCTGAAGCCATGAAGGATCAGATCGACCTCGCCGCCGATGCCGGACTTTCTTTTTTCAGCTTTGACTGGTACTATCCCGACTACGACCACCAGCATTTTCGGGAAGACCCTTTGAATCATGCGCTGAGCCTCTACCTGGCGGCGCCCAATAAGGATCGTTTGAAATTCTGCCTTTTGATCTCCAATCATGCAGGACAGGAGATAGGGCCTTCCGATTGGCCTGCCGTCACCGACGAATGGGTCCGGCTCTTTGGCCAGTCCGGCTATCTGCAGGTGGCCGGCAATCCCTACATAGCATTTTTTGATCTGCGCAGCCTGATCCGTTTGTTCGGATCCAAGGATGCCGTACACCAGGCCATGGATGCATTGAGAAGCAAAGCCCGTCAGGCGGGACAGCCCGGCGTCACCATCGCCGCCTGCGTTTCCCCCAACGCCCAGGCTGTACAGGAGGCAAAGGATTGCGGATTCGACATGGTGACAGGATATAACTATCCCAATCCGGGTTATAGGAACCAGCTTATGCAATATCATGTGGACAGCCTTGCCAGCTTTGGCAAATATGTATGGAACAAGTTCCATCATACGGACCTGCCTTATATTCCCGTAGCCACGCTCAATTGGGACCCCCGCCCCTGGGCCAACGGGAACAACTGGTATAGCAAAGCCACCCGGTTCAACGGCTATAATGCCAATACTGTATACAAAGCTGTAAGAGCCCTGAGCGACTGGATCAATAATAACCCCGGAGACACTCCCAGCGACCGTATAGGTCTGCTTTATGCCTGGAATGAATATGGCGAAGGAGCATGGCTGACGCCTTCCGAGAACGATACCCTTCACCTGCTGTCCGGTGTGAAGCGGGCGCTCTCTCATCAATAGAAATACCTCATATCAACACATACTACTATGAAATCGAAGATTTTTGTCGACGGCCGTGTATTCGATACCGAATACCAGGGAACAAGGACTTATATTCACAACCTCTATAAGATCATTGATAATATCGGCGATTTCGAGATCTTCCTCGCGTCCTGCAACCCGGAAAATGCTGCCAGCTTCTTTCCCGGCAGCCACAACATGCATTTCATACGCTATAACACCGTCTCCAAGATCCGGCGCGCTCTGCAGGAATTGCCGGAGATGATGACACTTTATAAGATTGACGCAGCCCATTATCAATACGTGGCGCCGCCCCGTAAGAACTGTCTGCAGATAGTCACCATACATGACCTGCTTTTTAAGGATTTTCCCGGAGAATTTAGTCTCGCATACAGGATGACAAAAAGCGCAGCTTTCTACCTTTCCGCCAAAAGGGCCGACCTCGTCACCACCGTCTCGGCCTATTCCAAAAAAGCCATAGTACGTCATTTCTCCATACCCGAAGAAAATATCCATGTAGTGCCCAACGGAGTATCTAATTTTTACTTTGAACCATTTGACAAAGAAAAGGCCGCCATGGAAGTATGGGAGAAATTCGGCTTGAAAAATTACCTCCTTTATGTCAGCAGGATCGAACCCCGCAAGAACCAGGTGGACCTGCTAAAAGCTTATCTCGATCTGAAACTGTATGAACAGGATAAGAGTCTCGTCTTTGTGGGTAAGACATCCATATCCGTCCCCCAGTTGAAAGAGATCATGCACTCATTGTGCGAAGAGATAAAACAGAAGATATTTTTCCTGGAGGATATCTCCAACACCGACCTGCGTCTGCTGTATCAGGCAACGGACCTTTTCGTATATCCATCCAAAGGGGAGGGTTTTGGTATCCCGCCGCTGGAAGCCGGAGCCATGGGCATCCCCACTATCTGCTCCAACACGACGGCGATGGAAGAGTTTTCCTTTTTCGGAGACAGGCATATCCATCCGGATGTCGCTCAGCTAAAAGCTTCCATCACCCGGGCGCTGACCGAACAACCCTCCAATCTGCGGGAGATCAGCAATACGATACGGAGACGCTACGGATGGGAAAAAGCAGCCTTTACCATGAATGAGCTTATCTGGAACAAAGTGGGTAAGCCCCATCACATATTCAACATTCCCGGTACGCCTGCCAAGGCTGCACCGGTGCTCGATTAAATGCCCAGGAATTGGTCTTCTCAAAAAAATAGCCCAATTCCTGCAAAACAGACCTTCGGCGGAGCTGCTTCGTCACGCTCCTTCCCGGTCGGAACCTTCGCTTGGCTCGGTTCTATCTGTAGGACTTCGTCGGACCTGCTTCGACACGGTCCTTCTCGTTCGGAACCTACGGTTCTGGACGAGCCGCCTCCTGCGGCTTCTGGCCCTCATGATTTACTAAATTAATTAAAACAACTGGCAATGAAAATCGCGATTACCGGCACACGGGGTGTGCCTAACTACTACGGTGGATTCGAACAGTTTGCGGAACACCTGTCCGAGTTTCTCGTAAAAGACGGTCACGACGTGACTGTCTACAACTCCCACACCCATCCATACCAGGCTGCGGAATGGAAAGGCGTGAAGATCCGGCATTGTCACGATCCGGAAAATAAGCTTGGCACCATCGGCCAGTTTTTTTATGATCTCAACTGCATCCTGGATTGCCGGAGAAGGCATTATGACATCATCCTGCAATTGGGCTACACCAGTAACTCCATATGGGGTTTCCTGCTGCCAAGGAAGTCCGTCATCATCACCAATATGGACGGTATGGAATGGAAGCGGTCAAAGTACAGTCCGCGTGTTCAGAAGTTCCTTCGCTGGGCGGAGAAAAGAGCCGTGAAGACCAGCGACTTCCTTATTTCCGACTCCATCGGCATACAGGACTATCTTCTCCAGAAATACGGTGTTCGTTCCCAGTACATTCCTTATGGCGCCAGTCTTTTTGAGGAACCCGAGATCGAAGTGCTTGCTCCATACGGACTGGAGAAATATACCTATGATATGCTGATCGCCCGGCTGGAGCCCGAAAACAGTATCGAGACCATACTGGAAGGAGTGACGACAGCAAATTGTGAACGGACCTTCCTCGTCATAGGCAATCACAATACGGCCTATGGCGCCTATCTCAAAGAGAAGTTTGGACGTTTTAACAAGGTCCGCTTCGTCGGAGGTATCTATGACATGCGTATCCTCAACAACCTCCGCTATTTCTCCAACATCTATTTCCATGGCCATTCCGTGGGGGGCACCAACCCTTCCCTGCTGGAAGCTATGTCCTCCAATTCCTATATCTGCGCCAACAAGAATATTTTTAACTTTTCCATATTGGGTAATGACGCTGCCTATTTTACCAATTCCGCAGAAGTCAGGCAAATGGTAGAGTCCATGGAAAAGAACAGCGAGGAGGCGCGCTTTTCAATATTCAACAATCACCGAAAGATACGGACGACCTATTCCTGGGACGATATAAATGGCCAGTACATACGATGCATGATCGACGCCTACAAGGAAAAGAATTTCTCACAAAAAGGCCTCGATGTCTTCCCTCCGGGAACTTCTTTTGGCCGGCTGAAGAAAGATGTCCAAAGTCCCGAAGAACGTGTACGTCAGCTGGAAGAGGAAAACGCCCGGCTAAAGACCATGTATGCAGACCTCAGCCTTATCCATAATACGTTTAAAGAGGCCGTTACAAAAAGCATGTCATGATCTTAAGATCAATACTTACTAACTGCTATATGAAATTTTGCTTTACATTCCTATTGGGGCTTATCGTTACAGGGGGTATGGCACAGACGGGCACACTAAATGGCAGTATCGAGGTCCAGGGGATCGGGGCTACTGCCCACAATACCCCTTTCTGGTTCCGCAGCAACCAGTTTGGCAGCGTACCGTTGCCAGGGACATCCGCCTCCGTCATTGGCGCTATTCATATAGATTATGACACTATGCGTTCCCGTCTCATAGATTGGGGCGCATCACTCGAGGTAAGAGGCGATATGGGCGAAAAGGCCAGGGCCACCCTGATCGAGGGCTATGTGAAATTGAGGATCGGTGTCTTCGAGCTAAAGGCGGGACGTGTAAAAGAGATGATGGGACTGGTGGATACCGCCTTGTCTTCCGGAGCACTTGCCATTTCCGGCAACGCCCTCGGCATTCCGAAAGTAGAACTGTCCATTCCCAACTATTACCAACTGCCCTGGTTTGGGGATCTGTTCGCATTTAAAGGGAATTTCTCACAGGGATGGATAGGGGAGTTCCCCAACCAATACGGACATCTCACCAGCCATGCCAATACCTATTTCCATCAATCCTCCCTGTACGTTCGGATGGGACGACCGGAATGGGCGCTAAAGCTCTATGGCGGATTCAACCACCAGGTGATGTGGGGGGATGAGCGCGAGGTTTTCGGCCCGGGATACAACCAGCCCGGTTGGAAGACCTTTTTGTATGCCGTTGTCGGGAAGACCTGGCATAATTCCAAAGTAGGCAATCACCTGGGCACCATCGACATGGGTTTCGATTATGATTGGGAGGACCTGCGTCTGTCCGCCTATCACCAGTTCATATACGACGAGGGAGGGCTGTATCATCTGGCAAACATCAGCGACGGCCTCAGCGGTATTTCCCTGACCAATAAGTACGACGAGCAGCGGGTATTCCATTGGAGCAAAGTCCTTATCGAATTCCTCTATACAAAGAACCAGGGTGGATATCCCTCCTCCAGATACTCCCCGTCGGGAGATGAGAACTATTATAACAACTATGAATATGCGCAGGGATGGTCCTATAAGGGCCTTGGCCTTGGTACTCCCTTTATAAGCACCCGTACTTCCACTCGTCCTGGATTACCCGATGACTCATCCGACTATTTTAATAACAACCGTGTAGTAGCTTTTCACCTGGGATTACAGGGCGCTGTTGATAAATGGTATTTTACGGCGAAGCTTTCCTATTCCATGAACTACGGCACATTCGGTACCAGCATTTATGGGCATAGCACCGGACGCCTGTATGTTCCTCCCAAATACGGTATCTGGCAGGAAGTATCTCAGCTCTCGTCTTTCCTGGAGGTCAAAAAAGAACTGGGAGGGGGATATACCGTAGGCTGTGTCGGGGCCCTGGACCAGGGCAAGCTGCTGAACAACTCCGGTGGCGTCATACTCAAACTTTCAAAGACTTTTTATTAAGGTAACCAAAAATCATCATTACCATGAACAGCCGTTATAGTAACCTATTCAGGTTCTTTTTCGTCTGCGTAGACCTGCTCGCACTCAACGTAGTCTACTTTTTGTTGGTACTTAGCACCAATAAGATACAATTAGGCGCCGAACACCGGTATATGATCTTATTCATCGTGGCCAATATGGTCTGGCTGCTGACGTCCTATTCCACGGCCCTCTATGTAGACAATGCCAGTCTGGATCTCGACAGGTTTGCCCGGCGTACCGTAAAGACCATGATACTTTTTGTCGCCTTCATGATCTTCTTTATTTTTCTCTTCCACTATTCCTATTCCCGCGTATTTGTACTGCTGAGCTTTTTTGCTTTTTGCACCGTCCTGCTGCTCACCAGGGGCCTGCTGATGGCTTCGTCCTTTTACAGACAGAAAAATAGCAAGACGGGTAAAAAAGTGGTCATCGTGGGCTATAACAATGTGGCGAAAAAACTGGCCTATAGCTTTTCGGGACGGGATCACCGCATGTCCGTGGAGGGGTTTTTTGAAGATCCCCGTCATATCCACGAGCTGTCCGACCTCCCCATCATCGGCAACATCGATGAGTGTATCAACTACGCCATCAACAATCGTATCAGCGAAATTTATTCTACCATCTCCCCGGAGACCAATACATCCATTTACGATATGGCCCAGACGGCGGAGAAATCCCTTATCCGGTTCAAATTTGTACCTGACTTTAAATTCTATGTCAACCGGGATACCCATCTCGAGTACCTTGACGAGCTTCCTATCCTTTCCTTGCGGCCCGAGCCCCTGGAAGATATGAGCAACAGCATCAAAAAGAGGGTCTTTGACATCGTCTTCAGTCTCGTCGTCATTGTCTTTGTCCTTTCCTGGCTGACGCCTATACTGGCAATATTGATCAAGCTCAGCTCGAGAGGGCCCGTCTTCTTCGTTCAATGGCGTTCGGGCAAAGACAATAAGCCATTCCGTTGTATAAAATTCCGCAGCCTGGCTGTGAATGATGACGCCAATGTCCGGCAGGTCACCAAGGGCGATGCCCGTATCACGCCGTTGGGAAAATTCCTTCGTAAATCCAATCTGGATGAGCTGCCTCAGTTCCTGAATGTGCTGGCAGGCTCCATGTCCGTCGTAGGTCCGCGTCCCCATATGCTGCGCCATACCGAGATGTATTCAAAGATCCTGGGCCAGTATATGATCCGTCATTTTGTAAAGCCGGGCGTGACGGGTTGGGCGCAGGTCAACGGCTTCCGTGGCGAGATCAAGCGGGAAGACCAGCTGCGTAAAAGGATCGAGCACGATATCTGGTATCTTGAACACTGGAGCTCATGGCTGGACATCCGTATTATCCTCCTTACACTTTATGTAACATTCAAAGGAGATAAGAATGCTTTTTGATCCAGTGCCTGCGGACCCGCGGACAATAGGGGCAAGATCCCGTCTCCTGAACTTGCGGACAGTGCTCAGCAAGGACAGTACAGCCGTGCTCTCCCTGACAGCCGTATGGTTGTTCGTCGAGCTGCTGATATATCCTGCGGGTGAATTCCCCCTGAATGACGACTGGTCCTATACACGCAGCCTGCAGCAGTGGTACGAGATGCATCATTACAACCTCCTTGGCTGGACCTCCATGCCGCTGGCGGGCCATCTTGCCTGGGGTATGCTATTTTGTAAATTATTTGGGTTTTCCTTCACCGTATTGAGATATTCCACGCTGGTGCTGGGATGCATTGGGGGTGTCGGCGCCTATTTCCTTTCCAGGGAATTCTCCGAGAACAAAGCGGCCTGCTTTTTTACAGCCTTGCTTCTGCTGCTCAACCCCATTTATCTCAACCTGTCCAATACTTTCATGACGGATGTTCCATTTACCTCTTTTCTCATCCTCTCGATATTATTCTTTGTTAAGGGACTTCGCCAGGACAGGCTTGCATATATTATCCAGGGCATTTTCTTCATCCTGATCGCAACGATGATCCGGCAGCTGGGTCTGCTGGCAGCAGGAGCCTTCTCATTGGCGCTGCTGATAAAGGGCGGGTTTACAAAAAGAGCAGTGCTTATCTCCGCCCTTGCCACAGGACTTCCTCTGTGTGCCTACCTGCTGTACAATCACTGGCTAGGGACACAGCATATATATCCCATCCGATATGATGAAGGTTTCCACCGGATACAGCAGAATCTCTTTGGGGGGGATCATTCCACGTTCAAATACCTGCTCAGACAGGCATTGAATATCTTTGTCTATGCAGGCTTTTTTATCTTTCCTCTTATCTTCCGGGCCAACTGGGCAGCAATCTGGAGAAGCCGGAGATCTGCCGCCTTCCTGATCTGTATTGTTGTAATGACAGGCATCGGCATCTACTGCCTCGTCCATCGTAACAACATTCCCCTGATGGGCAATATCATGAACCCTTATGGCATAGGGCCTGTGGATATGCGCGATGTCACCGTCCTTCGTATGGATCATATACAACCGCTGCCAGCCATCGTATGGCAGATGCTGTGCCTGGTGGGGATCATCGGCGGCGGCGTCCTCCTTTGGGCAATGATCAAAAGTATTCGCAACGTACAAAAGAATGACCGGTCTTCACGGTGGTTCCTGCTCTGTTTCGCCATTGCATATTGTCTTGTCATGCTGGTAGGAGGTACCTATGATCGTTACCTTATCCCTCTCATTCCCGTCCTGTCTGTCCTGTTGCTGACAGGTCTGCCGGAGCAGGATAACCCGGCTCCTGCGATGGGCAAACAGCTGGGCCGTTATGCCGCCGTCTTCTTTTTCCTGGTGGGAGCGTGGTTCTCCGTAGCCGGCACGACCAACTACCTGTCCTGGAACAGAGCAAGATGGAATGCCCTCCGCTATCTCACCCATGAGGCAGGTATACCGCCCACACATATAGACGGGGGATTTGAGTTCAATGGCTACTATAATTACAACGACGATGACATCACCACCCTGAAAGAAAAAGCAGACCCCGCTAAAAAAAGCTGGTGGTGGGTACAGGACGATGCATATATGGTCACATTCGGACCCGTCAAAGGATATACGGTGCTAAAGACCTTTCCTTGTTACCATACTTTCTTTCCCTTCTCATCTTCTTCAGAAAACATCTTTGTCCTGAAGCGAATGCCCTGATCCTCCGGGTATTTTTCCCTTTATTATTCATTATTCCCTTTTTGGGAAACTTTCCACTTCCCAAGTATCTGATTCATAGACAGATACAAATTGGCATATTCATAGCACTAAGGGTAATACCTTAAAATATCCAAGCTATGAATTCCAGTGTCTACCGTTACCTCTGTTTGTTCTCCCTTTTGCTGGCGCAATTTGTTTATCCCCCACAAAGCAAGGCTCAATCTTCCGCAAGCGTTCCGCTGGTCACTACGACCCCCTGGCAAAAACAAGAAGATTATATGGAATCCCGTCTGCCGGGAAAGCTTGCCACTGAAATGAAAAAGATAGTCGGCAGTCTTGCTTCCTGGGCGCAGCAATCCGCGGTAGACTCAATGGGATGCACACCTGCCTGGTGCGGCGCTTATTATTCCAACAAGGCCAATACATTCCCTTTGTTCAAGTATGAGATGCGGGCCGGCTTTTACACAGGTGATATGGGCGCATTGGATGCCGACGCCGGAAAAGAAAGCCGCCTCGCGATCACGGTCAATGACCTGTCCCTTCTTCAGCAGACCTTTACCCTGGATGGGAATGACTATCTGTCACTGCCTTCACTGACACAACAATACGATGGTATAGAATATGGTGAGTGGAAGGGTGACACCGTGGACGCACGTCAGACAAAGGCCTTTCTTCTTAGTTATGCCGGACGCCTTCCTTTTACGATACTCAGCCGCAAACAATATCTCGAAGAGGCGAAGAAAGAGATAGCCGCTGACAAGCTCAGGCTGAAGGAAGACCTGCAGCAGCGCATCCCTGTAAAGACGGCGGAGCAGGAAGAAGCTGCCCGGAAAAGAGAGATTGAATCCATCGAAAGTATGTACAGCGGCGCTACGCGGGACAGCCGGGTGCGCAGCTATCTTGCTTCCTATAAGCCCGACTCTGTATATTTCAAAGAGGTCTTTGCCAGCCAGTCCGCCGCGCTGGACGCCGACTCGGTACTTTTGGACTCTGTTTTGGTAAAGTCTTCTCCCG
>Ga0105239_10000814_pt1 | contig 44274 bp, 46 predicted proteins | sample KBSC44metaG_FD_92761 | JGI IMG/M metagenome (GOLD analysis project Ga0105239, IMG submission 92761) | Corn rhizosphere microbial communities from Kellogg Biological Station, Michigan, USA - KBS C4-4 metaG | ecosystem: Host-associated > Plants > Roots > Rhizosphere > Soil | place: Michigan, USA...
GCCCTGCTTCTCCTTCCTATCTCCATCTCAGTGAAGTCCACGACTCCTCCTGTTTGTTTATCTCTGCTACTTGCCCCTTCTCCTATTGGCGTGTTCGGGTGTCAGACAATGGGAAAGAAACAGGATCCTGCCGAAACACTCCCATTCTCAAGAAATTAAAGGGGCTCGCATAATAGCGTCGCAGCTTTTGAACTGCTCCACATCGATGTGCAAATGCACCGCAGCATCAGGCCCCTCGGCCCTCGAGTCAAGCGGGCCATTACTGTGACCCATCCCTAGCAATAGTCCAATTGTACGCCCACACTTCGTTTCCATCGACTATTAGCTTGTAGTGGACTGCGAGTCGCCGAGTCTCTGAACTGTCGAATATCACGTGACCAAATTTGGAATTACCCCGAGGGTGATGATGTATCGATACGTCAGAAGGCTCGATCTGCTCATGATATCGGGCGAAGGGTTCAAAGAACTGGTTTAACGGAGAAGTTGAGAACTCAATGACAGAACCACTATCGGAAGCCTGCCCCGGGAAGATTGTTGTTGCATGCTCGTGACGATCCTGGAAATTGTTAGGCACGGCATTGATTGGGGGAAGACGACGCACTCCACTTAGTATTACAACGCCCTCTGTCTGCCTCATCTTATCCAAGATACGATCTCGCTCCCATAGGTACCCGGACCAGCTATCGTTGGCATCTGGTCCTCGCCAGTTTCTTGTAAACGGCACACTACTGACAACCACCTTCCAAGTTCTTTCGTTCTCTAACCAACTCTCAAGTTCTCTCCGCTGTTCATAGCCAAGCATAGTCTTTGCAGGCCCGTCGCTCACGCCATTTGCGGAGCGATATCGCCTGGTGTCCATCACAAAGAATGCAACATCACCCTTCCGAAATGTGTAGTAGGTCCTTCCATCCTTGGACGGTGGGTTTGCACGGCCTTGGTAGTTCCAAAATGCCTTCATGGCTGGTTGGTAGAGCCCCGTATCTTGTGCAGACCAGTCATTTACGATTTCGTGATCATCGTATAGGTGAATCCATGGAAGAGTCCGCAGGCTACTAGTCCAGCTCGGTGACGCGTAGACTTGACGATAGGCTGTATTGTAGTGAGCTTGGCTCCAGCCATGTGGCACAGGCAGGTCGATGTAAATGAAGTCGCCCAAAAACAGCATAACATCTGGAGTCTGCTCAGTCACGTATCGTGAGAGTTGCTCTAGCCCCACTATACGAAGTGCGTGGTCCAAAGGGCTGTATGGATAGAAGGGCTTGATACAGCTCGAAGTGACCAACGACCACTTCTTCGAGGTGGACAGTGCCGTTCGAAATGTGCCGTTGTGTGTCGCGTTAGTCATGTAGACATACTCTGTTTGCGGCGCCAAGTTGTCGAAGGTGAAAGTAGTCATGAAATCTGTGTCTGCAATCGACCCGTGGATTTTAGTTTGCACTTTGCTCGAGTCCGATAGAGGAAATACGGTCATCTCCACCGCGGGGTTTTCTGGGCTTCGAACTACAATGCGGGCGGATGCTTCGTCAACATACCCCAGACGCGAGAAGGACAAATCCACCGCTTGGTGCAAGAACTGGCCTCGATACAAGAAGTCAAGAACCGCTACGAGGCAGAAGAGATTCGATATGACGGTAGCAGTTGATGAGATAGCCCGGCTGGGGTCTGGAATACCGAGCAACAGCACGCTCAGAAGCGATCTCTTGGCTGCTGCGGTCTTTCGGCGGTTGTAAATATGCAAAGTCCATATGGCAAGGAAATATGTCGCCAAGCTAAGGTAGATGCGCTTGAGATGTAAATGTCCAATTGGGTGCTGTGTCAGTCAATGCCTGAATTCCTGGCCACTCGGTTGACCTACATTCCGCGTAAAGAAAACGCTCATGAACCGAAGACTCAACGTGGCAGTGGCGGCTACCGTTTCAAACAACGCTCTCAGAAACATGGTGCTGCCTCGAAACATGAATTGAAAGTGTAGGGAGCCCGAACGCTCAAGTTAGATTGAAAAAAAATACCAAGTTTACACCATGTTCAACGGCTATGGCATTTGCCTTGGCTCCAACGATAAATACTGATAGATGTATACGAGTAGGCTCGCGATCTCGGCCAACTTCCTAGGTGCAAGGCTAATTCCCACTTCCGACGGAGGAATCTTTCTAATAACGGCTTTTATCGGATACCTCACCGATGATTCACTGACTTATATGGGCCTGTCAGGTGAAACTCTCTCCAAATCAGCGGGTGCTGTTGTGCCATCGACGCACGTGGTCTTCAAGAGCTGACGCTAGTCTGGATGCTTCAAAAGAAACGGGTAAGCTTATAAATTAGCGAGGTGATAGCGTTATCTATCAGCAAAATTTTCTACTCGCTTCGCAAAGTGATACAGTAGGAAAAGAATCCTAATAGTGGCTCTAATCCTTTGCCTAGCGCCTTGACGATGGTATAGGAGCGATCCCCTTAATTATGTAAATAGTTTATTAATTGAAACTTTATGTCTTATAAGAGCAATTCTATATAGATTTAGAGTTTTGCAATAACGACGTTAGACACGTATATAGTATAGACCGTCGAGTGCCCAAATCCACTGATCTTCATACACAAAATAGGCGACTCTATACTGGAGTAAATCAGGGTTGCAAATTGGGTAATGATTATTCCGTTAGTTCATCCATCCACACATAGGCTCTTGGACTCGGCTGACAAGTATGAAAGCGTCTGCACATGGCACCCATGGCATGTACCCACCCACGTGCTCGAGCTCGTGTGTGAATACATTTTTCTTGTGTCTAATGGTGAAAACCAGCACTCTTATCTGGCTCCACGACCCGTTCCTGCTTAGTGGCCTATTCGTTCTCATTGAGTGTCGCCGCCGTTGCTCTGGCGGACATGTCCAGACACTATCTGTGGCGGTCTACCAATGGTACACGTCGAGGTCCCACGTGGACCATAAGTACATGTCCTTCAAGCGGTCGCGCAAGTCATAAAACTATAAGAATCGCACTATGTGAGTAGAAAGTCGACAACACTGTTCTTTGCAACAAGAAGCCGCTCCATCTCAGATTTCGCCCTCTCCCTGTGTACAAGATGGCCTCGGAAAGCAAACAGATGACAGTGTTGGGTGGTCCTCCGCTCGTCAAAGACTCCAATGTCAAGATCACCAGTTTCGACAACTCTTCTGATAATTCAGGGCCTGCCGTACCTCACAAGGCTAGCAAGCTCGATGTCTTGATCCAAGGCGTGGCTTTATTCTCCGATGGCTACAACATCCAGATCATCGGCTACATGAACAGCATTCTAGCAAAGCTGTTAGTGCGTCCTTTGTTGAAAATATGCCCACTAACATGCTCAGATACCCGAAGAATATGACAACCGGGATGAAAACACAGCTCTCAAATTCCATTCTCATTGGCGACATTTTTGGCATGATTTTATTCGGTGTCTGCATTGATAAATTTGGCCGCCGCATCGGCATCATTTTGACAACTCTGTTTCTGGTTTTGGTAAGTCGCTCTGCGAGAAGGCTGACGCCGGCTAATGTGGTAGGGAATCGTCATTGCCACAGCTGCCCACGGTGTGACCATCCAGGGAATGTTCTGGATGATGATTATTGGTAGAGGTGTTGCCGGAGTGGGAGCCGGTGGCGAGTACTCTGTTTGCACCTCACAGGCATTGGAATGCGCCGACAGCAACCCTCAGCTGCAACGTCGCCGGGGCATGCTTGTCGCTGTCTCTACAAATGCTGCAATAATCTCCGGTTTCGTTGGCTCAAGCATCGTCTCGCTAATCGTGCTACGGGCTTACAACGGTCAGCCAAGCGACGGAGTCTGGCGCATCTGCTTTGGTATCGGAATATTCGTAAGTCCAGTAAGCCTAGTTGGAGCTTCATCTGACCAAATCAGCTCCCTCTCACTATCTTTTTCTTCCGCATGCGGTTGGCAGACTCTCACCAGTATCAAAAGCACGCCATTCGGCGGAACATCCCCTACAAGCTCGCCATAAAATTCTACTGGAAGCCGCTTCTCGGCTGCTGTAGCGCTTGGTTTCTCTACGATGTGGTCATCTATCCATTCAATCTTCTTGCGCCGACGCTTGTAGCGGGGGTCGCTTCGAAGGGTGCATCATTGACCGAAACAATGGGTTGGGCAGCTCTTATCAACTCATTTGCCCTACCTGGTGCTTTCATTGGCGCATTTCTCATGGACAAAATCGGTCGCAAACAAACATATGCGTTAGGTTGGTCGATAGTGTGTGTCTTCGGCTTTGTTATTGGAGGAGCTATGATTCCGCTGTCGAAGATCTTTCCTCTGTTCATAACACTTTTTGGGCTATTTCAAACCTTCCTATCCGTTGGCCCAGGAGACTGCAACTTTCTGGTATCGAGTGAGTCCTTCCCAACACCATTGAGAGGGCATTTCCTCGGGTTTGCGGCCGCGGTAGGAAAAGCTGGTGCAGCAGTCGGTACTTCGGCTCTTATTCCTCTTGTGGACAAGTTTGACGACCCGCTGAAGGGCCAACAAGCCCTCTTTTTGATTGGAAGTGGTATTTCAGTTGTTGGGACCTTGTGCGTTTGGTTTCTGATCCCGAACGTAAGCATTTGTGTTTCACTCGCTCGCTTGGCCAAGTATTAACGCATCAGTAGGCTCCCGTTGCGTTGGAGGATGAAGACGCAAGATTCAAAGCCTATCTCCAGGACAACGGCTACGATACGACAAAAATGGGCCTTGCGATCTAGTGGCTCGAACACGCCGGATGCGTTGATTAGCGATGGCCCCTTGAATTGAGGCAAGCAGTCTGTGGGCTAACTAAGCGGCTGGTAGAGAACATCGTTGGTGGAAGCGAGTGTTTTGGTTGAGATATTGTACGGTTGAATAGTTATTGTGTGGTTAGTCGACACTCAAGGTTCTCCATGGCTGAGGACCCGCGGGTGTGAACTGCTATGGGGGACTGGTCGACGACTTCATGACTTCTGTCGACTTCTATTGCTCTACCATTTGATATTAAAACGTATGCACTAAGAAGCTATTTATGAGCCTTTTTGCACCTTTTCGGATGGTTTAATATTTACCTTAGCCGGCTGTGCATTTTCGCCAACATGCTTCTGAGCCATATTTGCCACATACGGTGGCACTGGCAACCGGACGGGCAACGGCTTTGGAGTATTCCTTTCGTCGTCCTTTACGGCGGATGTCTAGACGCTACCTCTTACGTGTATTGTTCAGAGTTGTTCCCAAACACCGCTAAGGTTCAGAGGAACAAGCTTCAGCGTCGGCGGACTGTTCACAGCGACTCTGATATACACACAGACAACACCGGTGGCATTTGCACAGGTTGGTTGGAGGTTCTATATTCTATTCATTGTTTTAACCTCACTCGGGGCGTTGTCGGTGTGGAAATTTTCCCCTGAGACAATGTTGTTATCGCTCGAGGAGATCTCTGGATTCTTTGGCGATGATATTGTTCTGGATATAAGAAACCTCAGCCCTGAAGCGAGGGAGGCACCAGACAGAGAGATGGCTGCCATCCGTTCTCCGAGTGACGAGCTGATTAGGAGGGCAAGTGAAGCATCGATCTCACCTCATGGGAAGGAAAAGACAATCACAGAATCTCGGCTCAAAAAAGTTTGAGTATTATTCACAATCAAAGCTTACTGTGATAGGAATATAAGTGCTCATCTATGTAATTGTGCAATACAGGATAGCAATTGCGCTCATGCAGCGAGACAAGATCAGAAACCTAAAGAAAATAAAAGTCAGAGCTCTATTTGTTAAACTATTTAGTGTAAATACCCCAAAGCTCGAGAGTGACAGGAAAGGATAAGGACCCCGGGTTGTAAATATATGCAATCAATAATGAGGGCAAAGTCTGAAACTCAACCCATCACATATCTTCCAATATCAACGTCTAAGGCTATCTGGCCTCTATTTCTCAAATTTCCATATCTGCTCTCCTCACTTAGCCCCAGCCTTCGTAGTGTCATCAAAATCGTCGTAGCATTTCATGCTTGATGTGACTCGCCAAGTGCTTCCTCTCACAGTCAGAGCATCTCACCGGCGAAACGGAGCTGGTAGCCCTTATAATATGTCCTTGCTGGTGCCGGGCTCCGCAGAAAGCCATAGCAACTTTCGTATGACGGCAACGGTAGGTTGTTGTATGCCTTGTACACATTTTCTCTCCTTCTTCGGGCGTCAAGTACTAAATTCGACTGTTCGTGATATGGCTGGATAAATATCACCTGTATTGGGCTTGTATTCGAGTCTTGAGTTGCTTAGCCACCCCTCGGGATGATGGGTTAGTGGATGATTAGATTTATAGTAATTTGGAAGTTGGGAAAGGAAAGTTGAAGAAATCGAGGATGCGAAATTTATACCTGGGAGTGGTGGCAACCCGGTGAAGGCACAAACTAGTCACCAGTTTCATAAAGCTGCGCTTTTAGTCGTGATGGAATCCCTACTGTCGACTACTAGACGATGGTCAGAGGAGTGAGGTGGCAAATTGTGAGGTCCTACCACCATTATCACCACTACGGAAGGTTGAGCCACGTGCTCGAAGCAAATTCTATAAACTACAAGACTTTTTGAGTATCGGAACAAGATCATCGTACAGTATTAGTGACATAGCTAAGAGAAGTCTGGTATTGACAAGATACTGGCCACATTCAGACAGGTGATCAGTGACCTGCCGCAATGTCTCAAACAAATGAGCCCACCACTGTGCCTTGAATCAGAACCCCAACCTGATGTAACCCGATCGATCAAGTTCATGCATATCCCATATCAGAGCACAGTGCAATATCATCCACAAGTCCTGTCTCTCCCCTCCTTTCAATATAAAAGACTTCAGCATATATCCGGATCAGTCATACTACTTGTGGCTCTTCTTCGGTACCTTCTTCGGCATGTTTGGAATTGGAGCCGGTGGTTTGGGTGCTCCATGTGCGGGACACGTCCCATCGGTCCTCGTAGTGGAAAAATAGATGGTACATTTTGGGTAGTTAGAGCATGAGGTCGTATTCACGCATACCTCGCACCCGCACCCTGGATAAAGGACGGCGACCTTTTTGCACATGTCTTATGTGCCTGGTTGTGGGAGTTCTTCTTCGAATATACAAGGCGAGTTCCCAATGGGAGGTGTGGAAGGAGGAGTACGAAGACAACTAATTTCAAGCAATGTGTGAGGATAAAATACAAACTTGAGATTTATGTGGAAAAATTGTAGCTTTTATACCAGATTTTTTTGGTCACTTTTGGCGGAGTTGGGATGCTCACAAGTACTATCGCTAACGAGATAGTTTAGGGGATCTTGTGTGCATGATTCAAGTTTGTCAAGCCAAACCGATCTCCAGTTCTACCTACCAACAATTGGGCAACGCTTCGCAGAAGTCATATCACAAACCTCATCCGCTGGAGCCTAATTTCAAATATAGAACATGATTGTGGCTTTCTGGCGTGAATAACAGAGAGAACGAAATATTGAATGCATTGAATATAATGTGAAATCAATCAACCGAGCATCCATCCGCCATGTCTCCCAGCTAGCTTTCATCCAAGAGTAACAAGTTTCTCATCAATAGTGTCATTCTTTGAATTCTGACATGGTGTTTGAGTTTGTATGGGTGCCGCTCTCCAGCCCCCAGTCTTACAAGTCATGATTGCTTCGTATGAGCTCCCGATTGAGTCTCATTACCATTCAATGCACTTGGGTTAGGATATTATTTGGCCTCAGCAGCAACTCAACTTTCGTCATGGTGTGCGTGCATTTTCGCAAGGTATCGCCACTAGACTCACACCCTAAATCCCAAATTTTGTGCCAAACGCAGCTGGGTGGATGTTGTGGGTGTCTGGTGATATACAGTATTCAATGCTGAACTTGGGGGTATGATCTGTTAATGTGGTTTTTCCCTCTGGCTAGTGTTGTCCGCAACTTTCACCGAGCTGCTTGGAGCTGTGGCTAACCACACAACCCATGCGGCCTGCACGTCGACAGGGAAACCTTTTCACCTTGGAGCACCGACACCATATGAAGGTGTAGTATTTAAACACACACATTTTGAACTCGAGCTTTGTTTTCGACCAGTTGGTGGTTCCTTTGTTGTGTCTACCGTGTGGAGAGGGATGAAGGGAGGTTCAGTACCCAAATTCCTCGGCAGTTGTGGTTGGTAGCTTAATTCAAGTAGATACCGATATCTACTGGGAAGAATTGGGGTAGTTGAAGAGTCTGAAAAGATAGAGAACTTGAGGATTTTATACATGATTTTGGGCTGGCCACAAGACTCTTGATCCAGACCACGGCTGTGTTTGTTGACTTGAACCAATCGCCCTCAGAGTCACATTGATGCATGACTTCGGTCTTTCAATAGGATGTCTCAACAGACGTGCCGTATAATAAGACGTCACCTTTAGTACAATCATACTCTTCGGGGCTGGATGGTACTTCTGTCGCGATCAAGATACTAACGTCCCGTGGAAGCTCACACGGGGACGTTGTTCGAGTAGCTTCTACGGGAGAAGTTCATATTATAGGTAGTGCCGAAAGTAGAGGAAATGATGGCCCTGGCACTCCCCCGGGTCTAATAGTGTGGCTGTAGTGTGCACTGCGCCTGTTGTGTGGTTGCCAACGAGGCTTGTTTGTCATACTGAAAGGGATATGCGGGGACAAGGCTGTGAGAGTCAGGGGCTAATGCGGGGAAGCAAATATGACGAGGATGTTAGGGGTCATTTTGCTAGGATTTCTCTCACTGCTAGCTAATTTTCGCTGTGAAGGCTCTCTGCCACATCTAAATCGATTGTCTGACTACCCACGAGTATGGCTCACTCGGAGGATAGGAGCAAACGATCCATTGTACTTGTTTACTGCGCTTATGCACAGTACCATGCTTGTGCCCATGCTGCTTCTAGCATTTGCAAGCCACATCCGCCACTGTTGTGTTGGTTCGGCTATACCCTTCAGACATGTTGGTTTGACGAATCTCCAAACGAGCCCGCTCCCCTCAACGAGATGTCAGGCACCCTCTCCCAATCCAGATAGCTGTCCTTCGTACCCAGCCTCGGCGGAGGACATATACACCATGTCTCCAGTAGTTCACGGATTGGCCTCATATCGTTGTTATTTGTTGGCGGCCGCCTGTTGACATTTCTTCTTCCCACAGTCGTAATTCAAGTCAACCCATTTCTTCGTAATCTCGCACTGTCCAACATTTTCACATCTGCTTTTGAAGGTCTTGGTGCAACCGCAGTAATAGTGAACTGTCCTGTGCTCACACATTGTTGCGGACGGCCTCGGTGGAGAATCAGAATCGACTAGATGAAGAGTCTAGGTGGAAGGCTCCCGGGCTGGTGTAACAGCAGGTGTAATAATAAATTTCGAGATGATTTACTATAAGATAATATTGGGTGTGTGGTTTGGCTGGTATGAGCTTAAAAGGGAGCAGGTAACTTGAGAATAGAAAATGATCTCTTTATTAAAAATGCCTCACTGAATAATGACAAACAACTCGAAACGTCAGTATTTCCAATGCGGCGTGTAGCGTGAAGTCATTCTGACACTGGGTGGTGACAATCGATGGTCACTTGAGCCTGGTAAAGCCACTTGTGATGTGAGATATAATTCAGTTAGCGTGAGCGCACGTATACGGTGGAAGAGGAGGACTGGTTCCGATGAAAGGCGGCTATACGGCTCTGTACAGCTCAAACTATTCACCAATCTCGCTGCCGAATCCCAATATCTAGCCGCAGTTGATGCTCTGCAATTAGTTCATCGCTCATAGCATCTATTTCGTCATCTACGCTAGGTCCGGTCAGGGCTCCAGACAATCATGGTAGAAATTGGATTTACGGCCCCTTCTCCCTTGTGTCATCGTCAATCATCTCTTTAGGCCCTAGGGCTGTACTTCATTGACTCATCACATCTTTTACTGCTTTGAGAATGGAGCAAGTAGTTGTTGTAGATCCGCAAATGGGAAATCTCCAGAACTGAGATATTCACCTGCCGTATCGTCTTGAGTTTCATGCTTCAGGAATCCAACATCAACGTCTGCGACCAATCTGACAAGTAAATGGGGTTCAACTTGCTATCATACACAGGTATCGCTTGAAATTCAGTATGAAAAGTGTCTAACCGGAGGATTAGCAACTGTTTGACGCAAGGATGGGGTGGTCTCCTTGCGTTTGGTACTTGTCTCTTGAGTATCAGAGTTTACCTCTGAGTTGCCAACATTGATAGCAAGGTCCCGGGGTGCGATAGTGGGACCTTGAGATGCCGTGTGGTCCTGAAGTCCAACAGATAGTCCTTCCAGTCCAACACGAATGACCGCAGGAGTACGTACAGTAATAGTCGACACACATTGTAGATGAGAGTTACTTGTTTGATGATAATGTTTATTGCGATTGCGTCTGAGGATGTAGGCTTTGTTTGTGGGATGGGGGAGGTTAGAGGGAGAGGGCTCTGGGACGTGGTTCGGATTGATCAAGGCAACCGCTTCAGGGAGAATGGGATGTATGCGTGTTCAAGTTTTCTAGGGGACTAATGAATGTTGATCTGATGGTTTCAAGGAATCCCAGTCTCTTTGTGTGATTTGATGTGGCTTTTGGGTGGTAGAATTTCAAAGAAAGGAGGATTTAACTGGAGCACGACAGAATGTCAAGTGAGGAAAAGCCGACATAGAACTGTTTGTAAAAATTCACCGTGGGCTAAGTGGTTACAGGATTGAGACACTTTTGGAGGCGCGAGATTTACCATCGCCGCCATTTCTAATGAATTTCGTCCATTATATTGGACCAAATTTCAAATCTAAGAAAATGTGACAATGTTGAAAGCTCCTGGAATGACCAGGGCGCCTCTACCTGAGCACGCTTCAACAAGGAGGCCTTTGCCATCAGTGAGACAGAAATGATATTCCCCTTGAACTCGTCCAACCCACCATATGGGACGGGAACGTCTTCAATCTAACATTTTGCGCTTTGCGCATTTCTGTTGCTTAGCCTTTGATGGGTGAACTGTGCGGTTTGATGCTTTTTCTGTCGCAAAGATGGAGTGTCTTGCCTTCATGCCTACAATTCCATTTGTGCTCAGTTCTCTTGCTCATTATACATGGTGATGTGCTCGAATCTGGTCTGAACTCCCAGGGCGTAAGGCAAGGGAAATATTCGAGGTTTCAAGCTTGTTTAGGCGATCTTAATTTTCTAAGGCATTGACACTGTGTGGTTTTGCTGGGTCGTAGAATTTGAGACAGAGTGCGATTGTAGCATTAAACAATGGCAGATTTTTGGAACTTTAATAGGCACTGGAGGCCTAAGTAATAGTGATAGTGATAGCTACACAAAGGCGACGGAATACCATGATTTAGCGCTTGCTTAAGACTGGTCGCATGGATGACAACAGCAATAACCAAGGAGCCGTTGCGATGTGTCGTTGAAAGTCACAGATGTTTGGAGACAGTGTGAACTTTGAAGTGTGCAATTTATGATGCTACATCCAGCTAGGAGCTGGAACTCTATCAACATTGCTAGTTGGTTGGGAAGACATTGTAGGTGAGCCATATACAAAGACCCCTCGGCCGTGCAGCGCGAAGGGGTACGCCAGCTGAACCAAGTAATTGGGTGGCTTTAGGGGATTAAGCGTGATGCACTCTGCGTGCGCTTATGCTTAGAACCACAGACGTCCAGCTCCAGCTGAGTTTGACAACCTTTCCCACTCAGATATATCTGTAGGATTCTAGCGTCTTCGGGTGAGGTAGTGTTTGAATCATGAGGTACTGAGATGGCTGTGAGCTGCCGCAGAAGATAGCCAGAGGAAATCCGAACTGGGGAGTCTTGAGGTCTCACTATCCAGAGAGCTTGGTGGTCTGCTAAATGGCCAAACTTTACACTTTGTCCTCTATCTCCGAGAGTCTATCGCTCTTGGGTGATATCAAATCTCGACGTGAAGTGAGAAGCTTCTTGTCGTAGTTCATCGCTAGTGACTTTGTAGGCGGTGGGCTGATAAGAGGCATGACAAATGCTTATGCATCTTGAGACCAAACAAATCAAGCCACGGCCGTCAACAGTTGGATCCAGACAGGGAGATGTCAGGGTCTCACGAATTGGCATGGATATATTTGCAAAGGTTATAGCTGGCGTTGGAAATGGTAGGATCGGCCTTTGATGCTCTCGTTCGGAGCGTGAACCCAAATTCCGGCTCAATTTTAGTGATAGACTTTGGTGGTGAACTTTGGTTTGCTTGTTTTTTTCTCACTCAAGGGGGGTCAGGTCTTCTGCTGGAGACGTGGATAAAAACACTGACAGATGTGAATAAGGTAGGTCGTGACGACAGGCGCTCTGTCAAATGCCTTGTCCATCATCTCGCCCCCAGAGTTTCACAGTTCTATCATGACCACTGCTTGCGATCCATTTGGCATCATTCGTGACATCCACGCTGAGGACGTTCCCAGAGTGGCCACTCAGCTGTTTTACGAGTGCCCAGTCATCCGCCGAATATATGTTGACATTCTTGTCAAAGCCACTGGAAACAAAGAACGTACCAGCCTTCCGCGGACTGTATTCTTGTCTGACTCCATCTGACTCTACCAGAGATGAAATATTTGCGTCAGTTCCCTTGAACCACGTGATATCTGAGACATTGCCATTGTGAGCCCCAATAGAAGCAATGGCCCGAACCTGTCGGAGATCCCAGCATTTGGCGAAGCCGTCTCCAGATCCTGAGAGCACACGATATCCGTCGATGCCCCAGTCAAGTGAGTATATTTCCTTGATGTGGCCATCAAGGATCATGACGGTACGCCCTGACCTCAGATCCCAGATGCGGCCGATGCTGTCAAAGCCTCCGCTCGCCAATAATGAGCCATCGGTATTGAAACTCACCGTGAATACCTGCCTGGAGTGGCCCTCCTGCAGTAGTAACTCTGTAGTCGTTTCAACATCCCACAATCGCCAGGTAGTGTCGAAGGATGCCGAGGCCAGGTATTTACCGGAAGGGTGGAATTCGATTCGGCAGACACGATCTGTATGGCCTTGCAGGGTCGAGATTGGAGTATCTTTATTCAAATTCCAGAAATGAATTTCACTTGTGCCACCTTGACCGCCAGCACCACTAGCAATATTCAGAGAGTCTGATGAGACATTGGAAGAGGGCAAAGTTGAGCCGGGATACCAAGCGATACCACCGACGATTCCAGTATGGCCTCTTAAGGTGACCTTTTCGTTCAAGTTTGGTACATCCAGCAACTTAATGCCACCACCCCAGTTACCAGCGGCGATAATCTCACCATTGGGAGCAAAGCGAGTAATACTGACAGGACGTTCCCCGGCAATTTGAGTACCAAAAAGCTCAAAGCCATGCAACTTCTCCTTGATTGCTTTGCGATGCTTGATATGTGTGCGGAGGGGGATAGCTGAGTCTTCTCTCTGTCTCAAGACCCTGTCCCTTGCCCTTGGCAGGGAAAATCTTGCAATGTCTCTTCTGCTTTGGAGAAGCTCGGGCAAACCTTCAGTATAAAACTCCTCCTCTTGTTCGGCTTGGTCATCGGCCTCTTGCATCTGAATGTCAGGGGTGACTCCATCGGCTCCTTCAGTCTCATCTAGCATCAATTCACGTAGACGATCCCTCCGATCGGCAGGTCCTTCTCCAAAAAGAGTAATAGGTTGTCCGCGTTCACGAAGGCTCGCTCTGACCTTTCCATCGTCGGTAGGTACAGCAGTCTGGGCCAAACGGCGTTTTCGGTCGAACTGTGATAGAATAGCAGATGCATTTCCCGAGGCAAGTCCACCTGTTCCGTCGGGAAGTTCATAGTTGCGATCAATTGCTAAAGGCACGTCAGTAGGTAGGTGTGCGGGGATCTGGAAGGGATCTTGAGAGACATACGAATGTTTGTAAGGTCGACGCCGATTTCGACATCCTATTAATTAGCCATATGCGTTAGTTTCGATTCTCGCTGGTCAATCTTGCTCCTCATGAGTCTTCGGGCCTTGTGGGAGATTGTGAATATCAACGAAGAATAGGTAGTAGGGGTGTAGTAGTGCGGACTTACTTGGGGTTCTTCCTCCACGTATGCTCGACGAGAGGGGTGCATTTTTGAGACTGGTCTACGAGCAGAGCTCGTTGCGTATGAGACCTCAACGTAAATCTGGTGCCATGGGCTCAGCCTGGCCAGCGACGACGGAGTGCTGGGGAACTGCGGGAGGAACCAGACTGATGCCAAGCAATGAAATGACGGTCATTGGAAGCTGAGCTGCGGCCTACCTGCTCTAATAGGCTCGAATCTCAACGTCGCTCCAACTCGCCCTAGTTACTTACTACTGGTTGATCTTGAATATTGTAGGTCGCAGGTTGCAAAGGGAGTGCAATGTTCCTTCATTCTGCCTCACTCTTCATTTTCATTTTCACTTCAGTTGACCCTGTATACTAGTTTCATCCTTTCTAAATCTTCTCACGCGTCGCCTGCGTGCGTCTTAATAGTCCAACCCCCTCCTTCGAAAACAACACCACAACTCCCGACCCAAGTCAATCAATGACGATCATCAACGAGTCCTTTCGACGTACCACCACTCAGTCCTATCGCTCTGCCGCTCTGCCGCTCTCTCGTAGATTTGTGATCAATCATTGCATCTGCTAGTGCTCTCTGTGCATTGAATCGTGGACCGGTCTCCAACATGGCTGCCGCAGCCACCTCTGCTGCGGAAATGATTCCCCAGCTAGAGGCAGCGCGTAAACTTGCTCTTGGGGATCCTCAAGTGTACAACCAAGTCCTTCCTGGCATCCTGCCCATCATCGGTCCAAATGCCCATCTGGATGTGAGAAGATGGGGCGCAGATTTCCTGGCAGAGGGCTTTGCTAGTCCCGCTGTGCCCAGACAGCAAAAGGAGCAATTATCCATCGAAGTCATCCCAACATTGCGGGGCATTCTAGAGAATCAGAAAGAGGATGTTTCTGTGGTGAGAAGCGCTGTTCAGGCTGCAGCTAGTTTATACCCCTTGGTCTTCAGGCGAATGTACGTGATATATGTCCCAAACCTTAGTTCTCATCTCTAACCTGATATCTCTAGCATCTCCCACCCAAATGAGGTCGCTCTGTGGCAGGATCTCAGCGCCATCAAGCTCAACATCCTCCATCGCATGGATTCAGCCCCCTCCGCCGTTAGAATATGCTGTGTCAAGTTTGTTCAAAAGGTCGTCCAAGTAGAAACTCCCGGTCTGATCGCCGATCCCAGAGTGAGTCTCTCGTCCACCCCCTCTATTCTTCTTCTCTGATGCTGACACCTCTCCAGCGACCCGAACAGAATGAGACCTCCATTGCCCTCGTCCCTCGAAATCATCCCTTGCTACAACTGCCTAATTTGGAGGCTGAAGCGTCTGGCCTACTGGATAGATTGCTGAGTGTATTTCAAGAGAATTCAACGTATGTGAGTCCAGCACAAGACAATTCAGAGACTAACATGGGCAGGGATCCCATCATTGTTGATGCAACCTTGAATTGCCTGGCCATCCTCATTCGAACGCGACCAGCAATTGCTACAAAGATCATTTCGGCAATTCTAAACTTCAACCCCATGAAGCAAGGAAACTCGCCTATGACTCCAAAAATCATGGTAATGATTAGATCCATGGAGAGGACAACTAGGGCTCTGTTAAGATGGGTATTGCGCGCCGTACCCAACAACCCCATGGAACAAAAGATCCAGCAATATCTAATGAGACTTCAACAATCACGTGCTGCCGTCTTCTCAGACACCACTGCCCAGAAGCGCCCTGCCGAACCTACATATGGCCTGGAGGAGGCAAAGAGGCAAAAACTCATGGATGGTTCACGCAAATATCCCCCTATGCCACCACCTCCGAACTCCTTTGCTCAACTTTTCACCTTGACTGAGGATCCTAACCTCAAGCAGTTCGATGTAACATTACTTCCTGCTGATATCGTTAGTGACGTTACAGCAGTCTTCTTGCAGCATGTTGATCCAACCTCACTGGACCTGGCCATTGAAGCAATTCGAGCCAGATATGCACACCTTCAAAAGGTTTCTCAACCCACTCCTGTACCAGATATCCCTATGGCTGGACCTACGGGGATTGATGACGAAGACGACTATGATCCTGAATTTATGGCTAGTACGGACTTTGGTGTGGATGCGGCACCTACAAAGGCCATCGATGACTTAATCCAACCCGCCATTGACCTGGGTCCCTTCGAGTTGCCTAAGCCCCCTCCTTTGACGTCTGATCAAGTTGTCGTCGTATCAGAACAAAGCGTCGCCCATGTTGTCCAGCTGATTGCATCCCTCGAGAATGCGGGGCAAGTACAAGCCAAGCAGAAGTCAGGCCTGAATCGACTAGCAGCAAGTGCAAATGATAAAGATTCCTGGGCAACCATTTTAGTCCGTCTCGCAACTCGGGGCCCATCTGCGCTGGACGACATCACAAATAGCTTAGTGGATGACCCTGACAGAAACAAGATGATCAAGTTAGAAAACCAAAACGTCGAAGAGGCAACTCCCGCCAACCGGATTCGGCAGACACTCTTCATGTACATTCTCGACGATTTCCGACAGCGGTTGAATCTGGTTATATATTGGCTTACCGAGGAATGGTATGCGGATAAGACAGCGGCCAAACTCCACCCAGAACTTAAAAACTTACCCAACTACACTCGCTGGGTTAATCGCGTTATTGATCGTCTACTTCCCTATCTCGATGCGCGAGACAAAAACCTCCTAATTCGCTTCCTGTCCGAAATCCCATCCATAGATCGTGAGATCCTGGACAGAATCAAGACACTAGCACGAGACCCCGAGCGCATCAGCATGTGTGTTCTGTCTATGCAATACCTGTTGATGATGCGGGCTCCCGTCCGGGATTTGGTGCTGGATACGATAGAGACGATATGGCATGAGGGTGACGCACAGGCCAAGAGTGCCACGTCGAAGGTCCTTGCTAAGTGGAGGCCCGGGTTCCTGGAGAGTAACGCGGAAGGGAAGAAAGAGGAAAGTGCGACTGTGTCGAAGACTGAGCACGAGATCAAGACCGTCACAGGACCGAACGGCGTCAAAAGCCCACCACCAGCTTCCGAGGGACTGGGGGATCCGCGAAAGAGGAAGGCGCGCTCGACCATCACTGCATGAGCGGATCTATAGTATTGGTGTCTCCTCCTATAGCGGAATCGGTTACAGGTAGCTCCAAAGCCATTTCCAGACGATGCTGAACTAAAATGAAATGATAACATTCATTGTATCTGGCTCCCGGGGCTCCATACGAAATATGGATTGTCTGCAGTATCTGGTGCCACTTTTCTTGCGTGTCCATCTCGGGATGTGGTGGAGAGACTGGCTGGGAACTTCAAGCATGTCGTACGACTGTACCTGTTCATGGACGACTATCATACAGGCATTTCATACAGGCATTGCGCGGGCTTTCCTGCCCTCACTTCCACGATAAGCTAACAGCTGCTATATTACACGAGCGGGGGTGGAACAGCTGATTGCGCTTGTGTGTTCCTGCTACCAGTGTCCTCCAGAATGCCAGTGCGTTACACACAGTTAGCATCCTATTTTGCGGTATTGACCAGGCCCCAGAGGAGTGTGCAGCCAGCATGGAAGCAGAATACGAATGCTAAAGGACGTCCAATGACCGCCTACGTTGAACAGTAGTCCGTCCACAAGAACGCCTTCCTGTTGGCTTGAAGATATCCCACCCTATGGTATCTCCTTACTATTGTACTACCACTAGGAGTGTATCACATCCAAGACCTTCGCCAGCGATCAAATCACGCCCTCCTCTCCATCCGCAGCCTCGCATTATCAACAACGGCCTCCAGCTCTGCGAGCTCACGCGTGTTCTTCTCGGACGTCTCGCTGACTAGACTGCGAGCCACGGCGTCGAGGATCTGCTGGCGGTTGGCGGCGGCGGTCTCTGAGGCTGTTAGGATTGTTGATATGTGCTCGGCGGATTTACTTTGCAGGTTGTGCGCCTGGCTTCGGATTGCGGTGTGTAGTGGCGCTTGATTGGGTGATTGGGGGTTGGGGGTGGTCTTGTCCTGGAGCGAGAGGTGTTCGAGGAGCCTGGAGAGCGCCGCCTGGGCTATGCTTGCAGTGGCTGCTGTATCTGATGCGGCGCCTACTGCTCGAGTCTGTCTGGCGAGGGGATGTGGTGCTGGATTTGATTGCTGTTCTTGTAGAGATTCAGTCCTCGAGGCGAGATTGCAGAGAGTTGTTCTCTGGATATGCAGGTGTTCGAGCCTTGACAATAGCTGCTCCAGCGATTCGGTCAGGGATGCGAGCCGGCCGTGTACCTGTATTCCACACCGGAGTCAGTTGTCGTCGTCAAGGATGATGAAACGAGTCAATAGCCATAACAATAGCAAACAGACCGTGCGATAGGGAAATACACCTACCTGTTCAGCCATCGCCGTCCCCTCCATTTCCCGCGCCGCATCTATCTGGTGCAAGGTAGCCTCAATCCGGCTTGCATGCTCGTGGCGGACCGTCATGCCCACGACATCATCGATCTCCTCGTACAGCAACCCAAGATCCTGTTGGATTTCCTTGACGGTTGTCAAAGACACAGCGGGGCCCTTTGGGTTGGCATCACCTTCCGGTGACGACCGGCCATTGATGCTCTGTAAGTAATTGCAGTCCAGCCGGTCCTTGACAGCTTGGACTCGAAAATGTTGTAACGCGCGTGTCAACTGTGCGAGTCTTTGCGCATTGCCACTACTATTAACTGGTGGGCGTGACCGCCTCGTGGTGAGGTCATTCAGCTCCGCGAGCGCGCGATCGTCCGCGTTGAGCACCTGCGACACAACCGAGGGGACGGACTTGACGTCCTTGGCCATGGCTTCTGTCTGGGATTGGACATCGGCGCGTAGATTATCTAAAAGCTGTTCGTTCTGCGCTTGTCTTTAGCACACCAAGGAGAATGTGGCTTGGGTGGTGGGAGGTTGTTATATACCGAAAAAGTGACATGCTGAATCTCCGCTGCCTCGCGCTGGTTTAGATACGACGCGTGAGTGGATCTGCGCTGGTTGGCGGCATCATCGTCTGCTTTTAGCTTCGCCAAATACGCTGCTTGGGCGTTGATGGTTCGAGTTTGTCGCTCGATTGCCTCCGTCGAAGCCTGTAAAGCTTTGATGGCATCGCGAAACTCTTCATCGGTGGATGGGATGTCCACCGAAGGATTGTGAAATGATGCCAGCGTGCCGCCCATTAGGCCGTCTTGTGTTATTAACCATCTATATGGGATGGGTACTCTGCGTCAAGGATAGAAATCACAAATGAAGGATGAAACTATCGAATATCAGGTGGTGGGACGGCGGCTTTGTCGCAATGGCGAGGCTGAATTTCAAGCTTGGCGCAATGAATGATATCCGCCACTAGCCATTTACTCTTGTACCTGCGGTATCATTTTTAGCGTTAGAACAATCAATGTCATCTCCATCAGATACGCGATTCTAGCATAAAGTTTGGGGGATTTAAGAGGCAATGCCGCGGGGCTGCCGGGCACCATATTACGTCTATCCTGGCAAAGAATTTGAGTTGACTTTCCCAAAAAGGCCTACATGAATGCATGATATTTGCAACTGGTGCCGTTAAAGAGTAAATTCGCCCCTCAGAGGGCTGTGAATAGTAGAGTCGGGCACAGATACAATAGCAATATTGAACTCGTCGCCTAGAATTGATCACCAAAAAGGGGGAATCGTCACGTAGGCAAGGTTAAACATCAGGGCTTCGGGTCAAGAACAGACCGTCGAAGAGGGAATGAATTTGAACCTATAATTAAGTAGTCTCCTGGTCGTGAAACAACTCATACAGATTTCCGTAACACCATATTACAAAGCTCTTGATTCACCAGAGCCGCTGGTAGATGCCCCCGAGAATACGCTGTTGTGGCAATGGCCCGACGCTGAAAAGTAGCACAAGGAGAACATGCCTTTCTTCAATCAACCACAACCAGTCCTGTTGCCACCGTGGGTCTTGGATCCGCATGGGTGAAGCATAGATGGACTGAGTTGTTCACATGATCAATGATGGGGGAAAACTCCAAGAACCATCGATCCCGGCCTGGTGACTAAATCAGTAGGTATACTAATCGCATCGTGTAGGCAACCTATCGACCCCATTGTCGAGTTTCGCGGTCTTTTGGATGGTTAAAAGGACATTAACCGAAGGAGCCTAGTACCAGGTGTGGGATATTCAAACTAGATAATAGCACATTGTCAATCCTATGCGGTTCCTTCTAGTGCTTCTGCCGCAATAAGTTCTCTTGAAAACTGACTGACGCTTCAGTACTATGTTTCCCGTGGATGAACGAATGTTCGACTGATCTCAGAGGATGGACACCAGAGACTAAGATTGCTTGGCGTTGCCATTGGTGGTTGAACCGTTTGCAGTACCGTTGGCCTTCTGAGCGAGGGACTCGCGATATTTGGTGATATCTTGGAGGACCATCTTTTCGACCCGACTTCTCAACTCGGGCCTGTAGCCCAGAGCGAACAGGAGCTCTAGCCAAACGAAGAGAGGAGCCAGGAACAGAGCTTGAAAGAGATTGTCAAGGAGAGCCGGGGCTCGTCCTTCAAATAGGCCATGACCAAGGAATTGGGCGATCCATGCGGTGACGAAGCCGCCAGCAGCCCAATAATTGGCGGTCATTCCATACGCCGAAGTCAGGTATTTTCCATATGCCGTGCCGGCGAGTAAGAGGATGGACAAGGCGGATCCAGCTACTGGTTCGAGTAGTATGTACAGACTACAGTATGACAGACACAGCAGCGTGCCGGCATTCAAGTCGAGGTATGGGGCGGTGATGGCGTTAGGCAAGGGAATTAAGGTCGGAGTGTTTGTACCCTTGATATATGTGAGTGAGTTGGTCTACTATGATAAAGTCTTCCCGGTTCACATACTAAGAGGAATGTCGTCCAGAGTATCACGGGAACCCCGACGAGGTGTATGGCGACATTGGTCTGGTCTGTTGTTAATTGACTGGTGCCAGGGAATTGCTAGGTGAGGCCACTCTACCGGATTGTGGTGGTATGCGCCATACTACAAAAGTCCGAGTCAGCATGTGAGATTGGAGGTCGGGTGAGACTCGACCCGTTTGACAGGGACTTACGAAACGAAGCTGCTTCTCAAGATTGAGAGCCATAACTTAGTTATAATACACAGTGTGGAACACACATGAAAATTGACTTGCTCAAATCATGGGGACGGAAGGGAGGAAGCAACGCAGATGAAAAGAAAAGGTGGAGGAAGAGGCGCAGAAGCAGTTTGGACGAGTGGTCACAAGTAGTAGCGGAGGAAGCGACGTCAGGCGAGAATCAGTTGTTTTGAAGTTCAGTCACGGACACAGAATCGGCGCACACGGATAAATTCGCAGCCACTGGCATGCATCGAGTTCCCAACGAACAACAACTTCTTATTCCCATGTGATACTGTTGGCGCCCGTGATTTACCGCATTGCCAGTGGCTGCACCCCGGCTTCGGGTCCCCGATGCATGGCTCTACGGATCTCTACTGTCCTAACCCGCGGCCCTTGAAGTTACAGTTCTGTGGGAGTTGAACGGTGGAGCATAAGGCCCATCTATTTACATGAAAATACGGGCACCCAACGGGTGACAAACAAGTTACATAAGCAGCAAACTGCGCTAGTCTTTTGCTTGCTCTGCGACATTCTTTCACACCTCCAGCAACAGTCGGACAACACTGCCAGCAACAACAAACAATAACTGCAGCAGCAGTATTGGAAGTTCGGACCTCGCCAATTACTCGCTGTCGTCTGCAATCTGGCATCATCGACCAAACCTCACGCCAGGTCTTGATACCCTGTCTCTGCCTTCTGCCTGCACAACCTCTTTCTCTGGGTGTGGTCGAGTGGCAGGGAAGATTCCGTCGCCGAGAATGAACTAGAGCCTCAAAACATACTGGATCCCCTTTAATAGGCCAGGGAGTCGAGTTGCGACCTCGACCATGTTTTTCCTACGCTATCTAGAACGCGAAATCAGCATCCATCCATCCTTCTTCGGTAATAATGTGAACGAGAGGCTTAAAGATCAGCTTTACGCAGATCTTGAGGGTAGCTGCAATGGGGAATATTACATTGTCTGCATCATGGACATCTATAACATCTCCCCTGGCAGAGTGAGGCCCGGATCAGGCGAGGCACACTTCACCATCCTCTACCGCGCCATTCTGTGGAAGCCGTTCAAGGGCGAGACCGTGAGAAGACTTTCCTACACACGATTCGCAACACTGTTCTGACTCTAGATACAGATCGATTGTGCTGTGTCAAACATTAAACCACAGGGTGTCTTCTGCGAAGCCGGTCCGCTGACGGTTTTTGTTTCGAAACTGGTAGGTTTCATCATGTACAATTTCAGCTGCCATATATTGAACGCATACAGCATCTGGGTTCAGAGATGCGGTACAACCCAGACGCAACCCCTCCCCAATACTCGAATGACAGGGGCGATATTATTGAAAAAGGTTCCGCCGTGAGAGTTCAACTTATCGGTCTGCGGAGTGATGTGGGTAACATGTACGCCGTTGGGAAAATGGGGGGACAGTGGTTCGGGTGAGTTGCTTGCTACATGCTTTCTGCCTGCCTAGGAGTCTGGTTCTGATTTCAGCAGTGCAACTTGATCAGCCTGTTCGCAGGCCGATATATTTGGTGGGTATGCTTCGATCGTGGCGTGGCAGCAAGATGCAAGCCACTGCCTCACCTCCGTGTTTGTGTGTGCGAATCATGCTTTTCCTCTCTCCATGGTGAATTGCAGTGTTCCCTATGTTGGAAACAGATATAGTGAACCAGCACTCCATACCTACACTCGGTCCACCTGCCTCAGCCCGAGTGAAGTCATATTAATATCCACCACCTGTTCAGTTGGAGGATCAGGTATGATTGTGCAAGTGGGGACTTGTTTCTTTGAAAGGAAGGGTACCAAACAAGCGAGAATGGATGAAACAGCCATGCCAGACTGGTGCTGAAACAGATACAAGCCAACTGTCTGTTCTCTCTCTGTCAGCCTCGAGCCCTCGAGCCCTCGACCCACAGGGGTTCAACGTCGCCCCCGAATTTCCCCAAAATCAAGGCCTTCGGCCCACCTACTCAGTACTGCTCATGGCATGCACCCAAGGGCCAACATGAAACACTTAGGACGCGACTTGGTGGGGCAACGCGTCTTCTGATTGCTTACACCCAAATGTGCTTTTCAGGGACACATCGCTAGGACACCAGCACGTACGAGTACGGAGTGCTCCTGTGCATAGCGTACTCCGTTTGTAGACTACCTCTAATAAACAAGCACTGCATCTCCTGGAGTTGAGTTGCTTTGCACTGGTCCAAAATTAACCTTTCGATCCTAAACCAAACTCCCGCTGATCTGACCACAATTGAAGCCCCCCAAACTTTTCTCTTTGTTTTGTTCTTTCCACTTTCACTCTCCCTCTTGGCAACACAAACAACAACACTCCTTCCTCAGCCAACCAGCCTCATACACCGTCTGCGACACACTAGCATCGCACTGTCTGCGCTCTCGATTCACGGAGCAAGACTCATCTGCTTTCCCTTTACACCGCCTTCATCTACCATTGCCCTTCTCCAATCGACGCGATTACCCTGTCGCGAGGGAGGCTGTCAGAATGAGCCTCAGATCTATCTACCAACGGTTTCTCGAAGCCCCGAACCCAATCAGTCTCTCTGACAATGCAACTTTCCACTATATCACCACCCTGACCTCTTTCTCGAGCCCTGCCGCCATTATTCGCCACCTCGAAACGCAGAACAAAAAGGTAGTGCAGACAAAGAGTTCTAAGGTGATTTCAGCCATTGAGGGTCACCGTTCCCTTGCCCTCGAAGTAGAGACGGTGCTAGAATTCATTTCGGGTGGAGGAGCATATCTCCCTGGCTTGGAGAACTTTATTGTGGACAAAATTGCTGTCATTCCGACGGTCAGTCTACATCTCTAGATTGTTTTGGGCCCGAATATCACACTGACACGGACAACCTCCTTTAGACTCACATGGTGTATTTTGACGCTGAGGGCAAGATTTCACATGTTCGCATCGCCTGGGATCAGGGTTCCTTGTTGAAGCAAACAGAAGTAATCGGATCAAGAGGCAGGAATTGGCCTGTATTCGATGGCAAAGACCAGATCCGACTGATCAGCTCTGGCCTTCCTGAGGATCCCACTAGCCCTCGTGGTCGATCTGTCAATCCCAGCATTGACTCTTCGCGGGGCACCTCTCCCAGCAAGAAGTACATCAAAGATCCGCATGCCAGTCTCGATCTTTTCTCACCCAGGGCTGTGGATGAGAACACACCCCTTAGTGGTCCCAATGCAGTGGCACCCCGGGCCTCAGCTAAGCCTGCCCCTCGAGAAATGAGCGAACTCTTTGCAGCAGGCCATGAAGATCATGAGCCTGGATCACCCAAGAAAGCACCAGTCAATGCCCCTGTGACCGCCCCCAAAGGCCGCAGCCAGCAAAAGTTTGCGCCATCTCGATTGTTTGGCGATGATCCAGACGAGCCTGCCGCCGTGCCATATAAGTCGAATCCCGCCAAATACAACCATTTCGACATAGGAGAAGCCACCGAGCATGATCCAATGCAGCATTATGACAGCCCCCCCAAGCCCAAGGCTGCGGTCCCATTCAGAGGCAAGTCTGCAAAGCATGGGCCTCAGTGGGAATTCCAGGACTTCTACACTCCCGCTAAAGTTGGCCAAAAGGTTCGAGATCATGATGTGGTTCATTTCAGTCTAGAAAACCCCGGTAACAACACAGAGACTCCCGGACCTCGAGTGGCTAAACCACGCCGAGACAATGAGACTCACTTTGAGCTTCGAGACGACGGTACGCCTGTTGAACGACATCCCGTTCATAAACCGCGAAAGGATGCTGAAACCCATTTCCAGTTCAAAGATACTGATACCCCAGCCCCCAACCGCTCAGGACGTCCGACCAGCTCAGCAAGTGACCGAATGGGACTGTACACCAATAATCTTTACGATGAAGACGAGAACTCGCGGCCAACAGAGAAGGCACCGTTGGCAACTATTACGAACAACAAAGGTCGCAAGAATGACTTTGATAGCCACTGGACGATGACGGACAACCCAGACGAGGCTCCGGAGCCGGCCAAGGCGCCTATCAGACACTCACATTTGAAGAAGGGCCTTGAAAGTCATTGGCAAATGGGTGATGATGAGTCGGCCAATGCCAATACCAACGGCAAGGGTGACAAAAAGAGCTTCTGGGACTTCTGAGGCGATTGGCCAGAGAATTCTTTATGAAAGGTTGAGGCGGCTGTTGAATCAACATGATCAAGTCACGGGTCACGAGTTTCGTCTACATTGTTTGCATAGATTATGAATAGTATGAACTTTCAATGCTGGATGGTAGATAATGATATTACTGGTGGTTTCTGCTACCTAAGCATGCGTGGGCCCTCATCGGACGATAGTGCTGTACTAGATGCTGAAGCGTGGCACTATATAGTCATTAGGTGCCTATTAGTGCGAACATGTTGTATTATATAATATTGGTAGGTACTTTACCTACAAAGCCCAGAAGCGTGTGTTGCGGCTAAAAGATACGTTGTGCATACTACTATACTACTGCAGGGCTATATCAGGTCTGACGAACTGACATCATGGGCCACTCTTATGGTTAGACCATGGCATTATTTCATCGTATCTCTTCTGCAATACTGACCCTCCGAGGTGCTCGATCCTCATCGAGTGGACTGACCATCCTACACACGCGTCTCTCATTGGATTCTCGTAGACTCGTACTCGGTACTCAGGAACCCAGGACCCAGACAATTTGTAAGGGTGAGAAACTTTCAGGCCGTGCATGTGTTCGGAGATAAGGCCACCCATCCCACATACCAAAAGGCCATGATGGGAGACGGTGAACGTTGGAAGAATCATCCACTGACGCAAACTACAGACGCTAGTAACTCTTGGGTGACTCTTCGGGGGCCATCCTGTGAGTCATCACCAAGTCCTACTTTCTACTGTACAAGGATCTGGTCAATCATCCGTGGCGCTGGTAGTTGTGCTCTGTAGAACAGGTTCCCCTTCGCCCAGTCAGCTTGCTCGCGCAGATAGGCTGAGGGGCCCGAGGCACCATTGAGCCCTTGTTAGATCCTCCAGTCGCCGTCGCAGCCGTCTAGCAGGACGAGATATTTGATTGATCAGTCCTACGATTGACTCGCTTGGCAACCTCATGAGGAGTAGGGAGTATGTTGATTTCTCCCCATGGCGGATGGCTGAGTGCTGGCATGTCTGTGGGTGTGGAGAACGGACACCCACTGTAGCGAGCAAGAAGGATCTAATAAGTTACGGAGGCCGCTGAGGCTTGAGGCTTGACTTCTGGCTTGGGACGATTTTATAAAAGCTGAGGTAGAGAGCAGTAGCCGGTTTTGGCAGCTGCACTGCACCTACGCCATTAGTCCCTGGTCCTCCAACTCCCGCTCCCCTCAATTCCTTGCTGCGTGGCCTCAATTTCTGCCTCAATTCCTCTAATCTTCATTATTCTTGATTGCACGTAGTTTGAATAACTCCTTTGGACGGCGGTGGGCAGCCAAAATCTCATGATACCTCGCTTTATTAGCAGCGATCTACTCAAACCCATCCGTCGGCGCTCCGCCGATAAGTCTCTGTTAAGTCCGTGCCAATTCGCTTTCGCAGGCTGCCATTCTTGCGCACTGTGAATTCCTTCCAAGAGGAACGGGGCATTTGCTTGGTAAAGTAAGAGACATTTTGCCTATCGGAATATCGACACGGCACATAATTTCCTCAGGCCAACATTCGATCCCCACGGTTCCCTCGAAAACATCGGGCATCACAGCAAAACCCAGACGAAGCCGCTGCGCCGCTTCCTGTTGGCACCGCGTGCCCTTCGGATAACCACATCCTACCCAACATTCGATATACAAGATGTCTCCGACTCCTCCCAGCGCTACGTCGAGCCATTCTGGCGCATCTCCTGACTTCAGAGTGGTCCGGAAACGGAATCGCATCCCTTTATCATGCGCCCCGTGCAGACACAGGAAGCTGAAATGCAATCGGCAATCGCCCTGCGATAACTGCACGAAAAGAGGTGACAGCGCATCCTGCACTTACGCTGCACCGGCAGCGAGAAAGAAGGGCGGTAACAGCCAGAACTCCAACAGCACGACTCCAGATGATATGCAAAATCGGATCGACCGCTTGGAAGGTCTTGTGCTGTCGCTAATGACGACTGGTTCGCAAGCAGTGGGCCCAGCAGCCGCTGCTCAGGCTTTGTCGGCCACTGGCCCTGGCAATGGTGAAGACCGGTCGATGGGTGCGAGTGGCGATAACGATATGGATGAATCTACGATGATGGATGGAGATGAAACTGGAGACATCCAAGAAGATGAGAGCGAGACTGACGGCGTGACGAAAAGCTTTGGGATCCTCAAGGTCGATGCCGACCAGCAAAAGACCTTCTATGTGGGCGAAGCCCACTGGGCGGCTTTGCTGAATGAAATCGGTGAAGTCAAGAACTATTTCGTCGCCCACAAGAAGGAGTACGAAGCGCAAATAGAAAAGGTCGAGCAAGCAAGGAAATCTATGGGCACGGATGTAGGTGCTGGGCCTGCGTTATTGTTTGGCTCAACTATTCCTCCCAGCCGGCCAGAGATTCTGGCGCAAATTCCGTCCCGGTACATGTCTGATATCTTGATTGGACGATATTTCAACACTTTCGACCCAGCTACGCATATCCTACACGGTCCAACGTTCCAACGGCATTACAACCAACACTGGAATGATCCCTCCAAGAGTTCGATTGTATGGGTTGCGATGCTCTTCGCGATGATGCGGCTGGCAATGTTGTCCTATGGAAGAGAAGGAGATGAACCTCCAGAATTCCGTGGCAAATGCCAGGATCTGGCGGCAAATTTCCGAACCCAGATGGCACATTGTCTTATCACCGCCGACTACACCAAACCTCATAATCACATCATCGAGACCTTAATTTTCCATCTACATGCAGAGTATACCTCGAATCGGGATGCGGAAGCCAGCGTGTGGGTGCTGGTTGGCATGATTGCTCGACTCGCCATGCGAATGGGTTATCATCGAGACGCTAAACTGTTTCCCAATCTAAGCCCCTTTCATGGTGAGATGCGCCGTCGAGTTTGGACGTTTGTGCGGAGTGCGGATCTCTTATTTTCTGCTCAAGTCGCCCTTCCGGCTATGATTCGTATTGGTGACTCGGACACCGAACTTCCGCGGAATATCTATGACGATGAGTTCGATGAAGACTCGAGTACGCTCCCACCCGCTCGCCCATCGTCGGAAGCGACACCGATCTCATACATGATCGCGAAAGGAAGACTTTCCTTTGGCTTCGGTCGAGTGCTCGAAGAGATCAACGGAGTCAACAAGAAAGGATATGAAGAAGTTTTGAAGATTGATAAGGGGCTGCGGGATATCTACGATAGCATTCCGGAACATTTGAAGCTGAGACCGATGGCGGAACAGACATTGGCGCCAATTTCATTGATTATGGCACGATTTAGCCTGGCCACGGTATATCACAAGTCTCAGTGTGTGCTGCACCGTCGATTTATGCGTCTTGCAAGAAATGGCAACCGTTATATGCATTCTAGGCGGACATCGCTTGATTCCGCAATGCAACTTCTGAGCTTCCAGTCGATTCAGCACCAGCAAAGCCGTGAGCGTGGTCGATTACGGAGTCTGCGTAATCATGTCAATTCGCTGACGGCTCACGACTATCTCCTCGCTGCCACAGTGGTAATGATGGATCTCTACCATCACAAAGAGCGGATGGATGCGGATGTGAGTACTCCCAGTACATCAGTCAGTGGCGGAAGTATCAGTCAGGGAAGCAATGCATCGGAAGGTGTCTACGCCCCGGGCCTGAGCTACTGCCGCGACGACCTCATCAAGGCTCTTGAAGACAGTCGAGAAATCTGGATGGTAAATCGCGACTTCAGTATCGAGGCGTACAAGGCAAGCGAGCTGCTAAATCTGCTCCTTCACCATGTCAGATTACCGGCATCGCCCAGCAACACGCAAAACACGCAGATTTTGCCACCCGGTCAACCAACACGTGGTTCGAGTAATGATGAACAAACAGCGGCACGGTCGTTAGAAACGCTTAGGGCGGGCGGGGTGGACAACATGGGCGTCGGCAGTGTTGGACCAGCACCCTCGCCGGGCACACAGTGGGGCCCAGGTGGCTTCAATGCCATGGTTGGTGGAGACTTTCCCTTTGGGACAGCAATGGGCAATGGGCAGAGCCCATTCCCGAGTTTGGACCAAGGCATGATGAACCTTGACTGGGTAAGTTGTATTCGTGAATGACGCCTGGTGATGATTTGTGGCTAATAACCTGTGCAGGAGGCATGGGATCAATACATGCAACCAGCGAGCTTATCACTCGACCCTGCATCGACGTTGTGGCCAAACAATTCGCCTAACAGCAACTTTTTCTCGCAAACTTCGCCACCCGATGGAACAGGTGACAGCTCAATGGGGATATATCCACAAAGTATCGGATCTGTGATGGGAGGGCCGGTGGATATGTCGAAGAATGACGGGCAACAAATGCCCGATCTGAGTGCTACCTCGTCGACAGGAGGTAACGACAACAGTGTGGGCGAGGTCTTCATGGGGGTGCAGACGCCGCAACCAGGGGGGATACCGAATTGGAAATGGACTGTTATGAGTGAACAGAAACGAAGTTGAGATGCTTGAAGCTGGGAAGTCATGACTGGAAGCAAAAAGGGATGGCCGAATATCCATACCATGGGCGATGGGATTATGTAACGATATAGTTGGTGGGCGACAGTCGAAACGAGACACGCAAAAGGCAAGGGAGGCTGGGGAATTGCAAGAAGAACTTGCAAGGGCAATATGCAACGGTTTGTCTGTGTGAATCCTGTGTTCTGTAGTAGTGGTCTGGTAAAATGGACGCAATTGTCGTCAGTCCGCTGGAGGAATCGGCGGGCGTGGATGATTGAGTGTGAGGGAGGCCCGCCAACCAGAAAACGCCATGGACGCGGTACCTACATAGGTGGAAAATCCTACTCTCCTCCACTACTATCAGACTCTTTTACTCTCGTAGAGCATGCCGTAGTGGTCACTGGTATTTAGCTTTGGAGAGGAACAGGTTTTGGCTCTCGGTAAATGAGTGGTAGTCGAGAGCCAAGACACCATCAACGCACAGCGACGTCAGAGTCCAGACGCCCATCGAGATTGACGATGGGATTCTGGTGCGGCTGGCTGGCTACAGGCTTGCAGGGGGTTTGGCATCGAGGATTGTCCCGAGGTGGGAGATGATGGTTGTTTAACTGTGGTATGGTATAATATATACGGAGCACTAGTTATATATTGCCATGTTGATTGTTTTTAGGCACAGTTACCCCTTGGACAATGATTATGATTCCTAATCCTCCCCGAGAAGGCAGTCAGTGAAGGGTAGTACATACATAGTACATAGGTACTTTAGTTCCCTGTCCCTTGGGTGCATCTAATGCTGGCAAGTATGTAAACTTCAAACGACCATGGCCCTGGGAATTATTAGACGTGACGCGCCGAGCCTTGTAGTACATTCAGATTGATCCACACTATTACTTATTACTTACTGATGTTCAGCTCACCTGGGCACTTCTCCCCCCCCCTAAAATTATAATACCATTTGACTGGCACAGAGTGAAACACGCTTCACCGTCAGGAAAACAAGAAATGTGTGGCTGGCCTTCAACCAAGCATTGGATCCTCCACGCGTGAGTCTGTGATCCAATTCTTGTTCAAGGCCCCCGTTAGGCATGCACTGTGCTGTCATTGTCGCCTTGGCTCGCGTTGCTTGCTTCACCTTCGCCCTCCTTAAATACGCTTGTCATTGCTTGGCGTGCTTTCCCTCCCTCTCTCCCCCCGCCCAATTCCCACTCCCATCGCTGCCAGTCCCGGTGCCAGACTGACTGCCATTGCTTTGGAGGGATCCTCTCCTCTACTCTTGTGGTTTGAAACCCCTTTCGAAACTCTTCTCACTCTTTTGTTTTGTATTTCTCTCTTTCGAGTCCTTGCGGGGTTTATTCGTATTACCACGAGCGTTTGTCCTGCGTTTGTGAGAAGGTCTGTTTACCTAGGTGGTGGACTGCTTTGATAATATTAGTCCTGGGCCGCATTCTCCAACATCCTCCCCATCTCTTCCCACAGGTTCACATCGCTGCTCAAACCTCGAGACACTGTTCAACTTCCCTTGCTCCCTAAGAATGGGACTCTTCAACCGGAAATCCAAAGCTCCTACAAAGGAAGAAAGTGCAGCGAGAATGGAAGCCGCAGAGAAGGCCCATGGGGCCAATGGCACCAACGGCACCAACGCTTCGAGTCAAGCTCCTCCTCAGGCCGATACCTCAAACGACGGCCTCCCCCAATACAACCACAACGGCCACCAAGTAACGCGAGGGATCAATCCGGATGGCGAGAGCGGACGCCGAGGGTTCAGCCCCATTCAGTTCGCAAAGATCGTCTGGACATCGTCATGTCGTGCCTCTAGCATCGTCAATGTCCTATGGCCCTTCGTCCCCGCCGCAATTGCCCTACACTTTGTGAAAGGCGATCACCACCTGTGGACCTTTGCCATCAACTACATCGCCATGGTTCCCGCCGCCAACCTGTTGGGCTTTGCCGGCCAGGAATTCGCCAGAAAGCTGCCCAAAGTCGCGGGTATCATCATCGAGACGATGCTCGGTGGCGTGGTCGAGATTGTCCTGTTCATGGTTCTCATCGCCAAGGACAATGGAAGCGGCGAACCTGGTCATGGGAATAAAATCGCCGTGATCCAGGCCGCTATCCTTGGATCTATTCTCACCAACCTGTTGCTCTGCCTTGGATGCTGTTTCTTGGTGGGCGGCATGAAGCACAAGGAACAAAAGTTCCACCCGGCGATCAGCGAGGTGGGATCAGGCTTGCTGCTCGTCGCAGGGTTTGCTCTGTTGATTCCGAGTGCCTTCTTCTCATCTTTGAGTGGAAGCACGGTCCCTGCGGGCGACGAAGGATACACCGAGGAGTTTCTTCGGAGAGATACCAAGAGTATCAGCCACGGCGTTTCCATCATCCTCATCGTGTCATTCCTTCTTTACCTCCTTTACAATTGCGTCTCTCACGATAACATCTTCGAAGATGTCTTGGAAGCCGATGAGTTGGCAGATAGGGACAGGCACAAGGATCTCAAGAAGGACAAGCTTACCATGACGGAGTGCATCATTGCCATCATCGTGTCACTCGCATTTATCTCCCTTATTGCCGTCTTCTTGGTCGAGGAGATCGAATATGTCGTCGAACATGGCGTGCCGGACAACTTCTTGGGCTTGATTCTTGTCCCGTTGGTCGAGAAGGCTGCCGAGCACATCACCACCGTCGACGAAGCATATGACAACCAAATTGTAAGTATCAGAGAACGTCATGGTATGTGAGTGTGACTAATCTCTGAACCACTAGAATTTCGCTCTCTTCCATTGCCTGGGCCCCTCATTGATGACGGCTCTGTTCAACGCTCCACTCGTCGTCATCGTCGGATGGGGTCTACACAAACCAATGGACTTGAACTTTGAGATCTTCATGGTCGTCCTTCTTGTACTCTCCATCCTGGTGGTGGGCAACTTCTTGAGAGATGGATCCTCGAATTATCTCGAAGGTGCTCTGCTCGTGGTAAGTGGAAACCGAGACTGGTGATCAGAGGTCAAGTCCTTCGCTAATGTGATTTGTTTAGGTCGTCTATATCATCATTGCTGTGACCGCTTGGTACTATCCCAACGCAGAGTTGACCACTTCGAATGGTCGTACCCCAAGTGCGGAGGGCGAGACTGTGGAGCATGCCATCAGGATGCTGATGCACTGAAAAGGCACGTGGCCATACAAGCAAACATAAGTTGTTGTTGCCAGCGTGCATGGCTCTCCTCTTGAGAGACATGTTGTTCTCAAAAAGCGGTGGTTTTTTTTGTCGTAGCGCGGCGTAAGGTTCAACCGAATGATAAGCACATATTAGTACATAGCGGATATGAAGTGTGACATGCTTAGCTCTCTGAATGGTCATTCGGAGCACTAGAAGTCTGCAACATTGCACATGAAAAGATCAACAACGGTCTTGACGATCTGCCGTGAAACCCGCCAGGAATGACTTTCCAAGAACCTACTGTGGCCGTGCCTAGCACTTCGTGATAGGTATACGTCATGCTGGGTTGGCACTGCGCCGCGGCCACTACCGGGCAGCAGGACTCTGGGCGCTAGGGATGACGAGGACAAGTAGGAGGAAGTAGAAACGAGGCTGGCGTCAACTTACTCTTATTCAAAGTCGGGATAGATGATGAACAGTTATTCTTCTCCTATAGGCTGCGAGTCACTGAGGAGGGAGGACGTCGTAATCATATGGGCTATTATCAAGCGCAACACGAGGCTGAGATGATGGAATCAACCCTGTCATCATCATGCCAATGATTCTTTCCTGTCCCAAGTTCTCGGTTCCCCGTTTCGTGTTCCCCTTGGGGCGCCACGCTCCCCCGACTCCACGGAGAAAGGGGGCCACGGCTTTTCCATGTCCCAATCTGATGATTCCAATGCCAATAGCCTTGGTGGCTTAGCTGTGGAGGAGCGTTAGATGCCAAAAGGAGAGTCAAAACTTGGGATTCTCAGCTGGGTGAGCCCTGGAGGGAGGTACTCGTCATTGACGCCCCGCAGGTAGGGGAGGTCTCGGGAGGCATGGGTTGGATTATTTACCTTTCAAATGCATAAAAGGAAATTAATAGCCGAGACTTATGGACTATAGTAAGTAGATGACTGTGGATAACTATTTACAGGAGTAAACTCAGCATTGGAAAGCAGTAAGCAAGCAGAAGGTGGCAGCAGCAAGCGACACGGGCATCGCTCCGGGCTGTAGTCAGTTAGTTATGGGGGACTCGGGAAGGCTATCAACTACCAGCGCCTCTCTAGGCAGTTTATGGGAGGCTTGTAGGCAATAAGTTGCCAGGAGGTGACGAGTACTCTGGGCGAGCCATGGTCCATAGGCCAGTCAGATAGTCCAATAGACAGAAAGGCCCATATTCTATTCTGGCTGCGAAATTGGACCCTGAAATAGCTTGGCACAAGATTGGGCCGTCCAAAGCCTAACTGGTTAGTTGGGGGTGCTTAGCATCTTAGGCGTCAGTCTAGGGAGTCTAACAGCCTAACTTGGGAACCAGTCACCCACTAATCGTAGCTACCCAGCCTGTGCTGGCCATGGCCTACGCCAACGGCAACTGCAACTTCGCTACCAACCAGGTTGCACCCTAGCAATCGGTGGACAACCTTCTGAACACCAGTGCAGTGCCTTTTGCCCAACTCTACCCTCGACATCTGATTCTGACCGTAACCACCACAAGCAGCATATTTTATACCAACAACACGACTCACCACCGCTAGATCCTAAAATCCAATACTCTTTGCCTACCTTATTCAGCCCTTCACCCTTCCTCACGCATCCTAGGTCTCCAGCCATCGGCCGCTCCATCCCAGAGAGGTATCAGGACCTGCCAGCCAACCTAGAATCTTACCGAATCCATCAACCAACTTCACCCATCTTGACCTGAGCAATGCCCTCAGTCTCCTCGCTCCCTCGGTGACTCCTGCGGCCAATGCCCTCCTTCATCTCTCTCCCATAGACAGCGCCTCGCTTTTCCTGAGATGTCGCCCATTGCTACCGAACCGCCGCTTTCCCTCGTTTCGAATAGTGCAAACTCCTCCTTCGACGGGCCCCCTCGCAAGTCCAATGACAAGACTATAAGCGGTGTTTTCACCTATACCAACGGCACCGACGTCGACGCCGGACGCCCCGACCACAGGTTGGACACCTTCAAGAATTTGAGGAACAACAGCCATGGTTCCCTGACGAATGGGATGCAAAATGGCACCACGGGGAAGCCCTCGCGGGACCGGGCACATTCGAAAGCAGGAAGTACACATTCGACCTCGAGTGGGCCAGCCAAATACGTCGAGAACCTGTCTAGGAGCCCTAATTCATTCGACGGATTGAGCAAACTCTCGAGCATGGAAAGCGCCTCACAGGAACGCTCCCATACCTTTCAAGGAGGACAACCTCATAGTGGACAGACTCCCGAGCTTGGAAAATTGAAGACCAACATCTCACCCGTCAGGCAGGAACTTGACACAGCCCACGCATACACTGCATCAACTCTCCCAGATACGGCACAAACGGATCTCAGCTCCTTGGTGCCTTACACCGGTCGTGCCTCGCTGCAATCACCTTCCCGCTTCTCTCCTTCACTCTCTCCAGTGGCAACCGGTACTTCTATACAGGACAAATACCCCGAGCTGGCGCCACCTACAGAAGCCCCGAAACTCACTCACCGTCACACCCTCCAGGTCCCAAGATCAAATCTCTCCGTAACCCGCAACTCGCGCGATTTTTCTTTCTCAGGCGGACCATCCGAGGAAGCCTTAGCTACTGGGCGCTTTTCACCGACTCGAGATCAGTTTGATAGTACAGCCACTAGACATAGGAGAGCGTCACTTGGACTTGTCCGACGAACGACTCGATCGATGCAATCGGATGCTCACTTGGATGAGGTCCCTCCTGACGAGGATGCCGCACGCTGGACAGAATTAATAAAGCAGAAGCGGGCGAGCAGAAGAAAGAGGAGGGAAGAAGAGGACGAAGACCGTGTTATCGTTGGAAAGAAGGTCGAAGAAGGTCATGTCAATTGGGTCACTGCCTACAATATGTTGACTGGAATTCGATTCACCGTTTCGAGGACGAATGCAAAGATGATGAGGGAGCTGACAGATGCCGACTTCGACGCCAAACACAAATTCAGTTTCGATATCACCGGAAACGAATTGACACCGAGCGCCAAGTACGATTTCAAGTTCAAGGACTACAGCCCCTGGGTATTCCGTCAACTGCGGGCGACCTTTGGCTTGGACCCGGCAGACTACCTAATGAGTTTGACCAGCAAGTACATCCTATCAGAGTTGGGCAGCCCCGGCAAGTCTGGTTCCTTCTTTTATTTTTCGCGCGACTACAAGTATATCATCAAAACAATTCATCACGCTGAGCACAAACTGTTGAGGAGGATACTCAGAGACTACTACCAGCATGTCACGGAAAATCCGAATACGCTCATCTCACAATTCTATGGTCTACACCGGGTGAAAATACCATATGGAAGGAAGATTCATTTCGTGGTCATGAACAACCTCTTTCCTCCCCATCGAGATATCCATCAGACCTTCGATCTGAAGGGCTCGACCATCGGCCGAGATTTCAAGGAAGAGGACTTGGCTACCAATCCTAGAGCCACGTTGAAGGACCTGAATTGGTTGCGACGAGATCTCCATCTTGAATTTGAGGCACGCATTCGACAAATTTTTCTTGATCAATTGAAACGCGACGTGGCGCTTCTACAGCGGCTGCATATCATGGATTACTCGCTGCTTGTGGGCATGCATGATCTGGAGAAAGGCAATGAAGAGAATCTGCGTGAAACCACATTGAAGGTGTTTCAGCCTGGTGGAGAAAGAGATGAAGACGATTATGGCCCGTCGATGTTGACTAGGACTCCATCAAGGCTCGAGACCGCAAAGAAAGCTCGAGAACTGCGGCTGACTCTGAAGAAAGAAAAACCAATGCCGATGGGGATGGGAGGAGCAAAAATGCCCTCGGAACTGTCATCGGCAGACGAAAGACGAGATCGAGTATTCTACAGCTATGATGGTGGTATTAGAGCTACCCATGAAGATGGCCGAGGTGGTGACGCCGTATACTATCTCGGCCTCATCGACTGTCTTACTCATGTAGGTGAAAATTTCGTGTTTCTCAGCAGACGATGCTAACTTTGGGGCAGTACGGTCTCGTCAAACGAATCGAACATTTCTGGAAAGGGCTTTCAGCACCACGTACGCAGATTTCACCCATTCCACCAGTGGCATATGGAGATCGATTTCTCAACTTCGTCACAGGAGTGACCATGACACAAGAAGAGGCCGACCGACGGAGGACAGAAGAAAGTCAACGTACGGGCGGGCAGGCAGTGTCTATGTCCTTGGACAATCCAGGTCGTAGTTCGACTGGTGGCATAGGGAATGCACGCGATGGTCAAGACGAATCAACACTCTCACCGACATTGAGCCCAGAAGTTGAGCGAACGATGCGAAAGGCACAAAAACAGACGGACAAAGCCACGCCCTCGGAAAAGGGTAGAAGTGGAAGCGAAGAAGAAAAGCCTGATCGAACATTGAAAACAACGGAAGAGGTGAGGAGTAATACACTTCTCCCGGTGGTTCAAGAAGCAGGAGAAGGCGGAGAACCAGGTGATAGACAAGCCTCGAGAGAGGGAGAAAAGCATGCAGGGAATCACCGCGATGCTCCTCCCCCTTCGGTGAGCCGCATGTCTTCAATACCTGGCTTACGCAGGGTCTCACCATCAACGGTGGGCACAGCCACAGATTTTGGAGATGACACGAGCGTGTCGAGTCCTCAGTTGGCCGATTTCGAGCCAGAAATACTTGGGGACTACGACGACGACGAAACGAAGCCCGATCATGTGTTGAACCGAGAATACGACAAAGCGCCTCGGATTGCAAGCGATCTTCTCCAACCGCAATCACCTCTCGGCGATACGGTGTTTAAATCGTTAGACGAGAATATCCAGGCACCCAGGTAACACGACGAGGGCAGCGGGGATTTGTGCCGTCTCAGCTTCAACAGGGGGAGTCAGGAATAGGGAAGCATCGGATTGCGACCGATGGTGTGACCTTCCATTTGGCTTCTGACTCTGATGTCGTCGAAGAGCAGTGGGACGACTATAATTGGCGTTATGACTTTTTATTGACGCAGCGACGCTATGAAAGCAAACAAGTTTTTTCCTTACAGTACAATGTCGATTTCATTTGTGTTTTGTTTTTTTTATAGCCCCAAGGGACCAATCCGATAGACGGTGGTAGCAGTAGCGCATTCTCTCTTCTTTGCTTTTCGTTTTCGTTTTCGTTTTCTTTTTCTTGTTTTTGTTTTTGGAGAAGGTCAAAAAGTTTCTTGAAACAAGTACCTCTAGTGAGGTGGCTTCGAGGCAGAAGGGAGATATCAAAAGGCATCACTACTATAACCACAACGTACTGGGGCGAGAACAGAGAGCATCGTTTTTGTGTGTTTGTTTGTGTTTGAGTAGGAGGGAGGGAGGAACCTGAGCTATGGGGGACGAGCAAACGTACAAAGTACGAGGTCCACATACTACTCATCAGTACGAGTTAAGTAGGGTTTTAATTGTACCTACCTGGTTACGTATGCACTTACTTACTTCCATGTATGCATACTTTACTTCCCGCACACGGGTCTACTTGGGGGTATAGTTATAGTATACATGACGATCTAATATGCAGTGATTTTCTATTATATTAGCCAGCCTCCTTTATAATTTACTTGATCCTCAGGACGGAGCAGAGGTTGCAGTCCGTTAAGGTTATATTCTCACTTACAAAGTTTCTACGAGGCTCGGCCGTGTCGACTGCTGTATTCAGCGGGTTATATAGTTGACCCATACTACTACAAAACTTGCATCTCCGTGCCCTCTACGGATCATCACCGTGCTGTCAGTCTAACCATCAGCTCGTCGAGGAAGAGATTCACGCTTCCAGTGTATTTAAGCGGGGCGTTTGGGTTGACGGCTTCGATCTGTGTAGCCCGAAGAGATTAGTCCCGTGGGTATATATAAGGGAAGGTGGTCAGGAGAGGGAAGGGGAGGGAAAAAAGGGGGTCAAGGGTGGAAGAAAAGCGATGGTTTTCCCCCCTCCTCCTCACTCACATCAAATTTCGATAGAAGTGCAGGAAGGTATTTCTTCATCTCGACCAAGGCGACGTGCTGCCCGATGCAGATTCTCCTGCCCCCGGAGAAGAATAGATCCGAGCGCGTCATTTTCTGCAATTGCTGTTCGTCGCAGTCGATCCACCGTTCGGGGCGAAACTCGTGGGGATTTTCACCCCAGACATCGGGGTGGAAGTTCAGCGCGTGGGTGTTGACGGCCACGATCGTGCCCCCGGGGATGAAGACGCCGCAAATCTCCATGCCGCCCGATTCCACCGGGACTTCACGTTCCAGTGGGTCTAAGAGGAGTGGTTGGAGGCGGCCGGCTTCTTTTATACAAGCATCGAGATAAGGTAGCCTGGAGACTTCGTTCCACGATGGTGGGTAAGAGAGGTTGGCCATGTTGATTTCATCCTTGAGCTTGGCGAGCATCCGTGGGTTTTTCAAAAGATAGTAGAGTGTCACGCCGATGGTTGAGGAGGTGGTTTCGCCGCCGGCGGCAATAATGGACATGGTGAGACCGGTGATGAGGGATAGAGTGAATGTCGTAGGATCTTTCTCTCGGGCTTGCATGTAGCGGTCGAGCAGGTCGGAGAAGCTCTCGCGTCCACCCTTCTCCAGGCGATCCTTGAGTCGCTCCGTGGCGAGTTGGACGAGGACGGAGCTCTTTTGGTTCGATCTCAGCGCCCACGGATTCTTGAAGATCAGTCTCTCGAGCCACGGAAGGGATTGCCAGTAGTGCCAGTGTTCGAGGCGTTGCCTCCCTCCCTCGAGAGTTCTACCGATGTCAGCTTGTCTTTCCATCAGTCCCTGACTATCGCTGAAGGCGATGTTGCAGATCGTGTCCATAGCGAAAAAGGTATTCCAAGACGCAATGTTAATATCTTTATTTTGTTCGCAGGCGGCAAAGCGATCCATCAGGTAGGCGATGTTGTGGTCAATATGGTGTTCATAGGCGAGCATTGCCTTGGTACTAAAGGCGCCGATGATTTGTTTCTTAATGACTGAAATACGGGCTTCGCTGCGTTCGGTGATAAATGAATGAATCAATTTACCGTTGACGGCTTGCATCGGTACATCATAGGTTTCGGACTGAAGAGGAGTCAGGATACCATTAGTACCTGGGGACTGCAAATGTACTACTATACCTTTGGTAGAGGGTTTTTGGTATTCATTATGATTCCCACGGCCGAGGGCTCGCTGAACAAGACTCTGTTCGGACCATACGCCACCACTCGGCCATATTTCTTGTCCAACTCCCTGGCGACGGTGGGGAATTCTCCGCCTCTCCAGATCTTGCTTGCCAGCCAGAAGTTGGTCAACTTGGCTTGCCATGGACCCGGGATATGACGAAGCCGCCAGTGTTGTACGAGAGCTTTGATGACGAGAGGCAAAATTGCAACGCCCACCAAGATCACCAGAATGGGAACCGGCTGTGCAATCTCATGCATCACCGCCATAATTACTGTCAATGGCTGGAGTGGTGATCAACCCGTGTCGACACAAGCGCTGAAAGATGAGTCGACAGCAATCAGGCACGATGAGCAAGATATGTCAATTCAATGGATCTGACCAACTCGACTCGCCTTTGACTTTCAGCACGATACATATCATGTGTTCCGAGGTCATGAGATATTTAAACCAGAGACGCCTAAGGCCGAGGCTGAGGCTCGGGGTTGGGCTACCCCCACTGATGGTTCCGCGATGTTTGTTTTCCGTGTGGAGGTGGACTTCCGCGGCTTCGTCTCCATCGATATTTATGTACCTCTTGAATCTTGATGCATAAAAGGACCACGCCAAGTACTATTATTTATTGAGCTTCATCTATTCTCCTTGTTTCATCTTTCCTGGGCGTGCAGTGCAGCAAATGGATCCTGAGGATTTAGACCGGTTCGGGACCATCGTGGAGAGTATTGATATTATGCTCTCCAAGCAATGTACGGTCTTTAGACCCAGAAATTCAAACTCTTTTGAATGGGGTTCATTAGTAGTCCTCGTCCGATGTCATTGGGAAGGCCTTTACAACCACTGGCTCGCCTTCTTTGACTCTACTATCTACGGACCTTCTCGAGAGTCAGTGGCTTTCGCAGTGGTATTCAAGCTCAAGGTGGCTCCCAACAAGCTTCGATTCTGCACTTAGGTAGACTCTACGGTCGTATCCAAAGGCATGTACAAACTTGATCATGGCGAAGACGGGTGCTCATCAAAGCAATGTCATCAAAGATGGCGGCCACTTATCTTTGTCTTTGACCGAACCTGGGGTCAATTCCACACGGGTTGGTATGGATCGGACCTAGATTCTTGAGTACCTATATTATGCGGCTGCCCCACCAGTCTATTTTGAGGTCCGGGTGACCCACTGGGTCAACTCTGGCCTGCGCGATCTCTGAACGGTTACAAACTGACTATGTATTACATATATCCCCCTGCGCGCAATAGGTAGTTCGTAAATGGCTTTCACGCCCACTTGATAGTGGTACAACGAATCGCCGCTGATATTAGGGTGTGGAGTTAGTGATGGTCGTTTCGTTCCCTACTTCCGAAATACCGTTAGCTAGCACCTCGGACCTAGGTTCGGAGTTTTGGTAAACTCAAATTCTTGTCATGGTAACTCTATACGGAGTACACGATAAGACTCGCCATTTCCTTCTCATTGATCACTGGCAAGTTGTCTGGGTGAATCATGAATCATCGAAGGATCATTGCGGTCGAAGCAGATCAGCGCTTATGAGACCACAAACGGGGCGTGAGTTGACTCACAAGAATTCTACGAGAGCATACCCGCGGCGACAGCATAGCAATCACGGGCGAGGTCATCGCGCCAGTCACCATATTAACAATTAATTATGAAGGAGGCATGCTCAAGCCTGGGCAGGTAAAAATACCGTGAGCAGTTGCCAAAGAACTGGGAAAACCACTGCTTGGAATCAAGTATATTTGTGGATTACTGGGTGGCTGAACCCGATGGCGGGTTTTTTTATCTTCCACCGTGTACCGCTCGTGCTCCCACTCTGCTCTCATCCCCGAATGAATTGGGTAATGATCAAAAACCTACGGCCCAGAATCAAGGCAAAAGTAATTATCGGTTCGGATTCGCTCGGAAACCCTCTTGGCTCTGCGTACCTCCACGCTTACATGACGCAGAGTCTCGGATCGCATTTTCACTGAGCTGAAAGATTCCTTTAGGTGAAAACTAGTCAAAGGTGCAATTGACTGACTTCATGATTGCAAACCGCACGAATGAATCTGACCTTCAAAATCCGCATTATGTCAAGCTTTTCTGTACTGACGGTTGTGCGAGACGTCACTTGCTGCACTGGTAATGGGGATCGAGCAAGGTCACAACTACCGACACAGGGAAAGAAAGACGCGGCATACATCGCGTCGAATTTCATGGGCACTTACTCGTACATTCAAGTACATCAATCTCGAGACCATATTAACCTAGCATCCGGACGAGAAAGAGACCTGTTGGGCCGGCCCCAACCACCACGACTTCCCCGACACTATCAGTCTGCTCTGCCAATTACAATTGTGTGCGACCAGGAAGTGATAGATATGAACAGAAAATACTGTGTCTCTGAGTAAGTGGTTGTGGCTGGCAGTGTAAGTCGATATCAGTGACCCTGCAGCATATCATATCTCTACCACTACGCGTTGGAAAGGATGTGGCTTTTGGTATTCAGCATACAAGCCTTGGTTTCAGCTAGGAGATGTGGTCGTGAGCTGGCCCCTCCGATGTTGAGAATTTGCAAGCGGTCTAAAGGGATGTCCTCATATCCATGGCCTAATCATTCCGCATAGGCAGGCGGCGCGAATCGGTGGAATAGCGGATATCCTCTACATTGCCAGAGTCACCTGATATTTGCACGCATGGTAAGAGGAAGAATGTTACGCTTCTGTGGGATCAACTCACAGCAGGATTGAAGAGACCACCTGATATATGGAAGAAGACCCAGACGTTGTCCATGAGTGAGAAGCCGAAGACAATGGTAATGTAAAGAAGAACGATAGTAGAGAAGCCTATAGCACCCTTAGATGTTGAGTTGCCTACTGAGTCTCTAGACGGAATATTCGCCACCTAAGTTCCCGTAAACGCAAATCAGAGGAACATGGTTGTGCTAATATATTCACACAGGGTAGCGACGAAATCTACTGTACGTTAGTGGGAATAACTTCAAATGATCTATTATATTTTAAAAACGCTCACGGTTCTTGGTACTACTACCTATCTATTGAGTTCACGGTAGCCGCATGGTTTCTTTCCTTTCAAGTTTCCTCACGTGTGAGATCCTTAAACCTCAAATGTTCGTTGATGGCTGGCGATATACCCCTTAGGTATATCCCGTGTCGTTAGTCTTCTCCCTCTCCTTTATCTTCTTCTCCCTAATGTCCTATTAATAGACTCTAGGAGGTGTGTGACTTCTTGCTCGTCGTACTCTTCTAGGCTTCTTCTTCGTCGATCTCGAGGACATCCGGTCCCATGGCGAGAAGTGCGCGATGTTCGGCGACGGGGTCCCTGGGAAGGTAGACTCGATCTCGGATGCGTCGGGGCCCGATAAGGTTCGTCGTATTCATCGCGTAGTCACATAACGCTCAAAATCGGCATATCTCCTTCGCTCACGTCGGCTCAGTCGATGGTCGTTTCTGCCGAGGGTAGGCTTTCTAACATCAAGGCTACTACTCAATTGCTGATGGTGGGCTCTTCCGTGACTGGCGCCTCTAGTAGTCCGAGTCTCGTCTTTAGAACCCTGCGTCGGAATATCCTGGTCAGGCACGCCAAAGAGATGCGCGGTGTATCGTGGCGAACTGAGGAATTGTCATGACTAGAGGCGCCGGAGCATCTTGTAACGACCGCTGCCTAGATCTCTCTTCTGACAGGCGTTCGATTCCAGTACCATCTTTCTGCACCTCACTATAGTGGATTGGTAACTCACTGACGGACTCCGTAGACATGAGTAGTGTTGGTTTTGAAAAGGGGGTCCAACTTTGAGCCAAGAATCGGCGATCTTTTTGGTGCTCTCGATTGTTCTAAGCTGGACACTCAATGTTCTTTCGAGGGTCATTGTTTCAAAACGGCCGAAGAGGATTCTGAGGTGAATGCGAAAGTCTAATGAAGTCACAGACCCCAAATTACCTGAGATGATTTATGTAGGAGGCGCCGGTGTGCAGTCCTATCATTCCGTAATCCACCTGCCTAGAAATCTTGTTCCAGGGTGAACTTTGAACAGAGAAAGTGGGCATTGATTTCGCCCATTTTAAGAGCCATCATGAAATGAAAGCGCAAAGAATCGAGAATCTCTAGACGAAGACATCCTTGTAAGCTCAGCCCACTAGGAAACCTAGGCGGGATTGTAAAGAACATGTCATGGCCATCCGCTCTATAAGCAGGGTACCTATGCAAAAGCAGTCGACACTCAAGGGAAGCAAACGTTTAGGAACAAGGGTTTCCTAC